>ERZ772764.2183-NODE-2183-length-11616-cov-5.280858_pt1 | contig 11616 bp, 9 predicted proteins | sample MGYA00512163_ERZ772764 | MGnify/ENA primary metagenome ERZ772764 (study PRJEB29015, sample SAMEA2737903) | human oral metagenome | biome: human oral; feature: human-associated habitat; material: dental | place: China | collected 2094 ...
GCCCTCGGCATGGGCTACGGCGTCACCTCGTCCTCCCTGCTCCTGCTGGCCGGACTCGGCCCCGCCCTGACGAGCGCCTGCGTCCACCTGTCCGAGATCGGCACGACGCTCGTCTCGGGGGCCGCCCACCACCGACTGGGCAACACCGACTGGCGGCTCGTCGCCCGACTGGGCGGCCCGGGGGCGGTGGGCGCGCTCGCGGGCGCGACCCTCCTGACCCGCCTGGGCAGCGGGACGGCGACGCCGGCGACCTCGGGCATCCTGCTGGTGCTGGGCCTGTACGTCCTGGTCCGCTTCGCAGTGCGCCCTCCGGCCGGCTCCTCCGCGCGTCGCAGCCCGCACTCGGCCCGGTTCCTCGCCCTGCTCGGCCTGGTCGGCGGATTCGTGGACGCGATCGGCGGTGGCGGCTGGGGCCCCGTGGCGACGACGACGCTGCTGGCGCGCGGCCGGACCGCGCCGCGCACCATCGTCGGCAGCGTCGACACCTCGGAGCTCATCGTCGCCGCAGGCGCCTCGGCGGGCTTCCTGGCGGGACTGGGCACGGCCGGCATCAGCCCGACGGTCGTGGGCGCGCTCCTGGTCGGCGGGCTCATCGCGGCGCCGGTCGCGGCCTGGCTCGTGTCGCGCATTCCCGGCCGGGTTCTCGGCAGCGCGGTGGGAGGATTCATCGCCCTGACCAATCTGCGCACGATCCTGTCGGCCCTCCACGCCCCGGGACGGCTCGTCACCGTAGCCCCGCTGATCCTCCTCCCGGTGTGGGCCCTGCTCGTCACCGTCTCAGTGCGCTCTGGGCGCCCAGGGCTCTCAGAGCGCTCAAGGCGCTCGGGACGCGGTGCGGACCAGCCGCCGTCACCGGTGAAGGAGCCCGCCCTGCGAGAGTCCGCGTCGGTCGGGGAGGCCGCCGCAGTCCCGGTGGTCCGAGTCCGATGATCGCGGGAGCCCGCGCGCGCACTCCGGGGACCGGCCCGAGGGAGACGGGCGTCGCCGCGCCCCCGGGGGCGCGCGCACGGGCTCCGGGCACCGCTGCGACCGCGCCCGGGCCGCTCGTGCTGGCGGCGCACGGCACTCGCCGCCCCGGTGGCCCGCCACTGCTGGAGCGCATCGCCGAGCGGGTGAGCGCTCTGCTCCCCGAAGCGGACGTGCGGCACGGCTGGGCGGAGTTCCAGAGGCCCAGCATCGCGGACGCGCTGGCGGGGAGCACCGACCCCGTCGTCGTGCCCCTCTTCCTCGGCGGCGGCCACCACGTCGGGCACGACCTGCCGCACTGCGTGCGCGAGCACGGCTCCGGAACGATCACCGCCCATCTGGGTCCGGAGCCCGTCATCGTGGGAGCCGTCGCACAGCGCCTCCGACGGGCGCTGGCGGGCGAGGGCGCGGAGCTCGGCGAGATCGACGGCGTCGTCCTGGCCGCGGCGGGCTCGCGCCGTCGCGGCCCGGTGGCGGAGGCGGAGGCGGCCGGACGGAGGCTGTCCCGGCTGCTCGGGACACCGGTGCGCACCGCCTACCTGTCGTCGGTCGAGCCGAGCGCGCGCCTCGCCGTGCGGCACTGGCGGGCCGAGGGCGCCGGCACCATCGCGATCGCCACCTACCTTCTGGCGCAGGGGCACTTCTCACGCGCGCTGCGCGGGGCCGGGGCCGATCTGGTGTCCCCTCCCCTGGGCGACCACCCCGCGGTCGCGGAGGTCGTCGCCCGGCGCTACCGGGCGATCGCCGGCCGGTCATCCCGTCCCGCCGGGACCGGACGATAAGGTATGGGCCCACGGTCCGCCGGTCATCCGACGACTGCCCGGTGAGGATCTCAGACGTGAGGGGGCGAGTCGCATGGCGAAGTACGAGGAGATCTACTCCACGCTGCGCACGAGCATCGAACGGGGGGACTACCCCTTCCTATCCTTCCTCCCCTCGGAGAACTCCCTGGCCGACGAGTTCGGGATCTCGCGCAACACGGTGCGCAAGGCGCTCCAGTACCTGGCGAGCCAGGGGTACGTCCAGGCGATGCAGGGCAAGGGGATCCAGATCATCTTCCGCCGGCACCGGACCTCCCACTTCCTGCTCGCCGGCATCGAGTCGCTGGCCGAGGCCGGCCGACGACTGGGCATCGAGGTGCGCACCAGGCTGCTGGACTCCAGCACGGTGACCGTCGACGCGGATCTGGCCCAGCGATCCGGCCTGCCCGAGGGCGCGAGCGCGATCGCGCTGAAGCGCCTGCGATCCCTGGACGGGCGCCCCGCCATCGTGGACCACAACATGTTCCTCGCCGAGGTCGTCCCGCGGGTACCGAGGGAGGCGGCCGAGTCCTCCATCTACGCCTACCTGGAGAACGAGCTCGGGGTGAGCATCGTCTCCTCCTCCCGTCTGGCCACCATCGAGCCGGCCGACGAGGAGGACCTGCACTACCTCGACCTGGGCGGGCAGAACTGCGTGGGCGTCGTGGAGTCCTTCTCCTTCGACTCCTCGGGCGTGCCCTTCGAGTACACCCGCTCCCGTCATGCGGCCAGGACCTTCAGCTTCATCTCCATCGCCCAGCGCCTGCCGGCGCAGCGCTGACAGTACCCGACTCGCGACCGGCTCCCTCCCGGAGATCATGCGCCTGCGGGCTCCCGACGTCCCAGCCGGACCTTCTTGACCTCGCGGACCTTATCGACGTCGGCATCGGAGAAGCCGAAGAAGTAGGTGCACGTGAAGGAGACGGCAAGAGCGGCGATGGAGGCGATCCAGTAGCCCGTGAAGCCCGAGTCGATGCCTTCGGGATTGACGAAGGAGGGGAAGCCGACGAAGGCCCCGGTGAAGCCGTACATAGTGACATTGAACAGGCCGGTGAGCAGACCGCCCACGGCACCGCCGATCGACGCGGTGATGAAGATTCGGCCGTACTTGAGGTTGAGACCGTACATGGCGGGCTCGGTGATACCGCAGAAGGCGGAGATGGTCGCGGGCCCGGCGAGCGTGCGAATGCGGGCGTTGCGCGTCTTGAGCCACACCGCCAGGGCGCCGCCGCCCTGAGCGATCATGGTCGCCGAGACGATGGCGTTCAGGGGCGAGCTCCCGGTCTGGGCCAGATCGGCGGAGATGAGCGGGATGACCGCCCAGTGCAGGCCGAAGATGACCAGGCACTGGTAGAAGCCGCCGATGAACAACCCGGCCAGCGAGAAGTTCAGGTCGAACCCGGCCAGCGAGAAGTTCAGTCCGAGGACGAGCTTGATGGCGCCGGCGATGCCGCCGGAGATGAACATGATGACGGGGCCGAAGACCAGCAGGATGAGGGCGGAGACGATGAAGACCTCGAGCAGCGGCATGAAGATCGAGCGGACGACCACGGGGATCCGCCTCTTGAGGACCGGTTCGATCCTGGCCGCCAGCCAAGCCGCCACGATGATCGGGAAGATCGAGCTGGTGTAGGCGGTCCTCTCCGGCAGGGAGACCGGAATGCCGAAGAAGTCGGCGTTGAACACCGTCTGCCCGAGTCTGGCGACGATCCTGTAGTCGGACGCGTCCGAGTTCGAGAGGTCGATCAGGCTGGGATAGCACAGGACCCCGCCGATGATGGCCACGACGATGGGATCCGAGCCCAGGCGCCGCGCCGCGGTGAATCCGATGATGATGGGCAGGAAGTAGAACACCGAGGAGGACATCGCATCGATGATCTTGTAGGTGGACGTCCCCGCCCCCACGATGTCGAACTGGGTGAGCAGGGACAGGATCCCCTTGAGCACGCCCGAGGCCGCGAGCAGGCCGATGACCGGGATCATCGAGCCGGTGATGACCCCGATCATCGAGCTGAAGCCGAACTTGAGCCATCCGATCAGAGTGGTGGGCCTCTCGACCTCCTCGACCTCGCCGCCGTCCGCGTCTCCCCGAGCCGTGCCGGGCAGCTGCTTCACGACCGCGTCGTAGACGTCCTCCACCGCCGGGCCGATGACCACCTGGTACTGGCCGCCGGCCTTGGCGACGTCGATGACGCCCTCAGTATCGGCCACCGCCGCGTCGTCGGCGAGCGACTGGTCCTTGAGGTAGAAGCGCACCCGGGTGATGCAGTGGAGCACCGAGCGGACGTTGTCGGGACCGCCGATGCTCCTGATGATGCCGGCGGCCGTGGCGTCGAAGCCGGTGAGGCCATCGGCGCCGCCCGTCCCGGAGACGGCTCCCGAACCGGCGGCGTCATCGTCAGCGGCGGCGGACTCGCCGCTCTTGAGCACGGCGGTGGCGATGGTGGTGCCCGCCTCGGCCTCGCCGATGGTGACGGAGAGCGACTCGAGGTGGGTCATGGTGTTGGTGAGGACCACGATGGCGGTGGTGGCCTTGCCGGCGGCGCGGATGGCCTCCAGGTCCATGGTGCCCAGCGCATCGCCCGCCCTGACGGCGTCGCCGACGCTCACGCCCAGATCGAAGGGCTCTCCCTCCAGCTCGACGGTGTCCACGCCCAGGTGGACGAGGACCTCGAGGCCGGAGTCCGCCTTGAACCCGATGGCGTGCCCGGTTCCGGCCACCATGGTGACGGTGGCGTCCACCGGGGAGACGATGGTCCCGTCGTCTGGCTCGACGCCGAGCCCATCGCCGACGGCCTTGGAGGAGAAGACCGGATCGGGAACGTCGGCGAGGTCGATGACCCTCCCCGTCACCGGGGAGGCGATCGGGACCTCGCGTTCGGTCGCTGGCTTGGCTGGTAGGGACATGACGTGTTCCTTTCGGAGCGTTGTGCTGTCAGCGGGTCGGGGAGGTGCCGCCGGGCGGGGAGCGGTACTCCGTGGTGGGCAGGGATCGGGATCAGGACTGGAGGACGACTGAGCAGCGGACGGGTACGGGGGCGGCGCGCGGGAGCGGACCACCCGGGTCACACGAGCAGGGCGAGGGCCTCGTACGGGCGCAGGCTCATCCGCTCCCGCAGCGATCGGAGCGGGTAGTTGGAGATGAGCACCTCCCCGCCCAGGAAGTCCGCGGGCAGGTCGATCCCGGTCTCGTGCCCGCGGAAGCTGCAGACGACCAGCAGGCGGTGCTCCTCGTCGTGGCGGACGTAGGCCATGATGTCCGGGTCGTCGAGCGCGTAGGGCTCGTAGGCTCCCCCGGATATCACCGGCACGCTCTTGCGCAGGGCGATGAGTCTCCTGTAGTAGGGGAGGATGCGGCCCGACGCCTCCTCGTGGGCGACATTGACCTCGTCCTGGTTGGTGGGCCGCAGCCAGGGGACGCCATCGGTGAACCCGGCGCTGGCGCTCGCGTCCCACTGCATGGGGGTGCGGGCGTTGTCGCGCGCCTTGGAGTGGACGATCCGGAAGGCCTCGTCCGCCTCGTGCCCGGCGGCGACGAGCTCGGCGAAGGCGTTGCGCGCCTCGATATCGACGTAGTCCTCGATGGTCGTGTATCCGGGGTCGCTCATGCCGATCTCCTCCCCCATGTACACGTAGGGGGTGCCGCGCATGAGGTGGATGGCGGTGGCCAGCATGGTGGCGGACTCGTAGCGGAAGCGGTCGGCGTCGCCGAACCGGTCGATGGCGCGGGGCTGGTCGTGGTTGTTCCAGAACAGGGCGTTCCAACCGCCGCCGTCCTGGAGACCGAGGGCCCAGTCGTTGAGGAGCCTCTTCAGGGCGGGGATGTCGGGATCCATGAGCGTCCACTTGCGCCCCGACGCGTAATCGACCTTGAGGTGGTGGAAGTTGAACACCATGGACAGCTCACGGTTCTCGGGCCGCGTGTACTCCACGCACGCGCCGATGCTGGTCGAGGACATCTCCCCCACCGTCACCGAGTCGGGGTCCTGGCCGAAGCTGGCCTCATTGAGCTCGCGCAGGTAGGTGTGGACCAGGGGGCCGTCGGTGTAGACGGCCCGGTCGTCGGTGCCCGCCGGCGCATCGACGAACGGCTCGGGCTTGCCGATGAGGTTGACGACGTCGAAGCGGAAGGCGTGCACGCCCCGGGCGCGCCAGAAGTTGACGACCTCGGCGGCGCGGGCGCGCACCTCGGGGTTGTGCCAGTCGAGATCGGCCTGGCCGGGATCGTAGAGGTGGAGGTAGTACTCGCCCGAGAGCGGCCGCCCGTCCTCGTCGACGGGACCGAATGGGGCCCAGGCGGGCCCGCCGAACTTGGAGACCCAGTTCGTGGGCAGCTCGGTGGGCCGGCTTCCCCCCTCCCTGACGGGGCGGATGTAGAAGTAGTCGCGATAGCGCTGCTCGCCGGCCAGGGCCCGCTGGAACCACTCGTGCTCGGTCGAGGTGTGGTTGAGCACCATGTCGAGCATGACCCCGATGCCGTGGGCGCCCAGAGCGGCGACGAGATCGTCGAAGTCCTCCAGGGAGCCCATGGCGGGATCGACGGCGCAGTAGTCGGATACGTCGTAGCCGTTGTCGCATCCCGGTGAGGGGAAGAAGGGGTTGAGCCAGACGTAGTCGACGCCGAGGGAGGCGATGTAGGGGACCCTCTCGACGATCCCGCGCAGGTCGCCGACGCCATCGCCCGTGGAGTCGCGGAAGGAGCGCGGGTAGATCTGGTAGACGACGGCGTCTTCGAAGGACATGACTTCCCCTGGGATCGAGCGGGACCGGGCGAGCATCGACGACTTGTGCACATAAGTGCTTGTGCACATAAGTACACCGCACGAGCCCGGAGTCACACAATGAGATGCGCATCACAATTCGGGGGGTCGTTGCAGGACCCCGTGAGGGGGCACGAGAGGCGCGGCCGGCTCCGGCCGGCCCTCTCCCGCCTTAGAACGGCCTTGAACGGCCTTGAGCGGCTCGGAGGACCGCCCCTCCCGCCGGAGCACTCGGAGCGCCCCGGGCGGGCCGCCCGCCGGTGGCACCGGGCAGGCGCGACTCCACCCGCCACCGCCCTGCGGGTGCGGGCCGGCCGCCCCTCGCCTCAGTCGCGCGCGACGATCGTGTTGGAGGCCTGGGCGCGCGGCCGCACGACCATGGAGTCGATGTTGACGTGGACGGGGCGCTCCAGGGCCCAGACGATGCACTCGGCGACGTCCTCGGCGCTCAGCGGGGCCTCGACCCCGGCGTAGACGGCATCGGCCCGCGACCGGTCCCCGTGGAAGCGGTTGAGGGAGAACTCGCTGGTGGCGACCATGCCCGGCGCGATCTCGATGATGCGCACCGGCTCCCCGACGAGCTCGAGACGCAGGGTGTTGGCGATGATCCGCTCGCCGTGCTTGGCCGCCACGTAGCCGGCGCCTCCCGGGTAGGTGTCGTGGGCCGCGGTGGACGTCAGGAAGACGACGTCGCCGCCGCGCTCGCGCATGCCGGGCAGGAGCGCCTGGGTGACGCGCAGCGCCGCCAGGACGTTGCGCTCGTACATGGTCAGCCACTCCTGCGGGCTCCCATCGGCGACGGGATCGGCGCCGAGCGCGCCTCCGGCGTTGTTGACCACCGCGTCCACGCCTCCGGCCCCGAGCGCCTCGGCGGCGAGAGCCTCGACGTCGTCGGCTCGCTGAAGATCCGCGGCGATCCAGGCGCAGCCGGTGTCGGCCGCCAGGGCCCGGAGGCGCTCGACGCGGCGCGCGGTGGCGATCACGTCCCACCCGTGGGATCGAAGCAGGCGGACGGTGGCCTCGCCGATGCCGGTGGAGGCCCCGGTGACCAGGGCCCGACGCGGACCGGAGGACGCGCGGGAACGGCCCCGCGGCTGACTCATGGACTGATTCGCAGGCTGACTCATGACGCCATCCTCCCCCATGCCCCCGCCGCGCCCCCGTCGAACGCGCGGATCGCCGCTCGGATCCGCACGCCCGCCCGGGGACCGCACGGCCGCACCGTCCGGGCACCCGGTGCGAGTCCGGTCGGCGAGTCCCTCTCCGGACCCGCGCGGCCGCGCCCGTCGTCGGCCGCGGCACGGCGCACCCCGCCGGGCCCGCCCCCGGGACCGGCGCACGATGCCGACCGACGAGCGCTCGGCGGACCCCCGACGATCGGGCCGTCGGCGCGATAGATTGGCGTCATGCACGCCGATGCCGCCGCGCCCGACCCCTCCGCCCTCCACCCAGCCGGTCCGGGCGAGCCGGACTGGGTCCGCCACGCCATCGCCTGGCACGTCTTCCCCCTTGGGGCCATGGGAGCCCCGGCGCTCCGCCCGCCCGGGAACCCGGACGACCCGGCCTCCCCCGCGGGGGCCATGGCGGCCGAGCACCGCCTCCGCCGCCTCATCCCCTGGCTCGACCACCTCGTCGAGCTCGGCTGCAACGTGCTCATGCTCGGCCCCGTGTTCCAGTCGATGTCGCACGGCTACGACACGGTCGACCACATGCGGGTCGATCCCCGCCTGGGCACGAACGAGGACCTGCTCGCCCTCATCGACGCCGCTCACACCCGGGGCGTGCGCGTCATGCTCGACGGCGTCTTCAACCACGTCGGCATCGACCACCCGGACTTCGCCGCCCTGCCCCGGGTCGGCCCCCGCTCCCGGCAGGCCGGTATGTTCCGCCTGACATGGCCGGGCGGCGAGGACGCGTGGAGACCGGGCACCGCACCGGACTACGAGCGCTTCGAGGGCCAGGACTGGCTGCCCGAGCTCGACCACTCCTGCGAGGCGGTGGTTGAGCTCGTCACCGACGTCATGACCCACTGGTGCTCACGGGGCGTGGACGGCTGGCGGCTGGACGCGGCCTACGCCATCGATCCGACCTTCTGGACGCGGGTTCTGCCCCGGGTGCGCCGCGCCCATCCGGAGGTCTACATCGTGGGCGAGGTCATCCACGGGGACTACGCCGCCATCGTGTCCGCCTCGGGCATGGACGCCGTCACCCAGTACGAGTTGTGGCAGGCGATCTGGCACTCCCTGGCCGAGGCGAACTTCTACGAACTGGACTGGACCCTGGGACGCAACGCCGAGCTGCTCAGGACCTTCGTTCCGTGGACCTTCATCGGCAACCACGACACCACCAGGATCGCCTCCCAGCTCCCCGACCCGCGCCGAGCGCCCCACGCGCTGGCCCTGCTCATGGCCCTGCCGGGCACACCGGCCGTCTACTACGGAGACGAGGACGGCCTGCGGGCCGTCAAGGAGGGGCGCCTCGGCGGGGACGACGCCATCCGCCCCGAGCTGCCCGCCTCGCCGCAGGCGCGCGCCGGCGGGCCGGTGCGCGCCCTGCACCAGGAGCTCATCGGCCTGCGCCGCCGCCTGCCGTGGCTGCATGACGCCGAGGTCGATGCGCTTCATCTGGACAACACCGTCCTGTCGCTGCGCATGCGCGAGCGCACCGGTGAGCGCGGGCCCGCCGAGGCGGTGCTCGTCCTCAGCCTGGAGGAGACCGAGGTCTGGCTGCCCACCGCGGACCATCACCTCGTCCTGGCCTCGGCGCACGACGCCCCGCCCCCGCGGCCCGAGCGCGACGGCGTCGTCCTGCCCCCGCTCGGCTGGGCCGTCCTGTCCTGAGCCGCTCCGGCCCCTCCCGGCCCCTCCCGGGCCGTCCCGAGGCGCACGGGCCCGCCCGCCACCCCCTTCAGGGCACGCGACTGGGCCGCCGAGCCATCCCGAGACGCGCACGGGCCCGCCCCGTCCGCGCCCCGGGGTGCGCTACCCTGAGCGGGGGGCGCCGGGTTCTCGACCGCGCCGATGGACGAAGGGGCCTCCACGAGCCGCCTCGGACCGCCGTCCCCGGCGGGAGACACCGAGCCCGAGGAGGCCCGCCGATGAACCGCTCCGAGACCCTCGCCAGAGTCGGCTCGATGCAGCAGCTCGCCTACGTCCGCTCCGTCCGGCACGAGGACGGCCGAGCGGCCGGCATGCGCGTCATCGAGATGAAGAACGGCCCCCTGCGCCTGGCCGCGATGGCGGACAAGGCGCTCGATGTCGCCGAGCTGGAGTACAGCGGCACGATCCTCTCCTTCACCTCCAAGCCCGGTCTGGGAGGCCGCAACCCCTTCGACACCCATGGCCTGGAGGCGCAGCGCTCCATCATGGGCGGCCTGTTCTTCACCTGCGGCTTCGAGAACATCGGCGCCCCGTGGGCCGACGCCGAGGGGCGCGAGTACCCCATGCACGGCAGGATCCGCACCAGCCCCGCCGAGCACGTGGGCTACGACGCGGCCTGGGAGGGCGAGGACTACGTCCTGTCGGTCAGCGGAGAGGTTCGCGAGGCCGAGCTCTTCGGCGAGAACCTGCTCCTGCGCCGTCGCCTGCGGACCCGATCGGGCGAGGCCGCGCTGGAGGTCACCGATGAGATCATCAACGAGGGCTTCCGCGACGAGCCCATGATGCTCATGTACCACTGCAACGTCGGCTGGCCGCTGCTCGCGCCCGGCGCGGAGATCGTCATCCCGAGCCTCGAGGCCGAGCCCCGCAACGAGACCACGGCGGCGGACACGACCCCGTGGTCGAGCGTCGAGGAGCCGCGCCCCGGCATCGAGGAGTCGGTCTACATCCACACCCCCGCAGCGGCCGACGACGGCTCGACCTTCGCGGCGGTCGTCAACGACGAGCTCGGCCTGGCCCTGGTCGTCGAGTTCTCCGCCCGCGAGCTCCCCTACCTCATGGAGTGGAAGTCGATGGCGTCGGGCGACTACGTCGTCGGGCTCGAACCGGCCAACTCCTCGGTCCACGGCCGCGGCTACCACGAGCAGCGCGGCGACCTCCACCACCTGCCGGCCCAGGCGTCCGAGACGAAGCATCTGCGCTTCACGGTCCTGAACGCGCCCGAGGACATCTCCGCGCTGCGCCGGCGGCGCGACGACCTCCTCGCCTCGGCCCGACGCGTCCGAGGCGAGGCCGACCGCCTCGCCCTCCCCTGAGCCGCCTCCGGGTCCCCCTCGGAGCCGCCATCGGAATCACCCTCGCACTAGTCCTGACAATTTCTCTCATGCTCTTACGCTTGTCCCTGCGGTGCAGGACAATGCAGAAGTGCTTCTCCCCCTCTCCGGCATCGGCTGGTGCGTGCTCGTCGTCGCCGCCGTCGCCGTCGGCATCGCCAAGACGGCCCTGCCGGGCGCGGCCACGCTCGCGGTGGCCCTGTTCGCGGCGGTCCTGCCGGCCAGGGCCTCCACGGGCACGCTGCTCATCCTCCTGCTGGTGGGCGACGCGGTCGCCATCTCCGCCTATCGCCGCGACGTCGACTGGGCGACCCTGCGCCGCCTGGTGCCGGGCGTCCTGCTAGGGGTCGTCGCCGGTGCCGGGTTCCTGATGGCCGCCGGCGATCGCGCGACGGCGATCCTCATCGGGGCGCTCCTGCTGATCCTCATCGCGGTGACGCTCGCCCTCATGCGCCGCCCGGGTCCGCCGACGGTCCAGGGGCCGGCCGGGAGACTCGTCTACGGCACGCTGTCGGGCTTCACCACGATGGCGGCCAACGCGGGAGGACCGGTGATGACCATGTACCTCCTGGCCTCGAGGTTCGCGGTGACGTCCTTCCTGGGCACGACCGCCTGGTTCTTCTTCCTCGTCAACGTGGTCAAGCTGCCCTTCTCGATCGGCCTGGGGGTCATTCACGCGGAGACCCTGGGGCTGGACGCCGTCCTGGCGCCCGTCGTCATCGCCTCGGCCCTGGCCGGCAGGCGGGTGGCCGCCCGGATGGACCAGGGGCTCTTCAACCGCCTGGTCACCGCGCTGACCGTCGTGTCCGCGGGGTACCTCATCGTCGGGGCCGCCTGAGGCGGCGCGGAGGCGCCACACCTTCGTGCCGCGCCTCCG
>ERZ772764.2188-NODE-2188-length-11599-cov-3.060378_pt1 | contig 11599 bp, 11 predicted proteins | sample MGYA00512163_ERZ772764 | MGnify/ENA primary metagenome ERZ772764 (study PRJEB29015, sample SAMEA2737903) | human oral metagenome | biome: human oral; feature: human-associated habitat; material: dental | place: China | collected 2094 ...
AAGATTCGCCCAGGCGCTGTTCGAGCGTTGCGTGCAGTTTTTCATCGACCGTCTTGCGCATGGCTTCCAGCTTGCTGGCGTTATCGGCCTGAATTGCCGCCAGGCGCGTTTCGACCGACTGGCGCAACTGCTCGAAGCGCTGGTCATTGCTTTGCGTCAAACGCGATAACTGCTGCGCAAAGACTTCGAGCTGCCCCCCCTGCAACTGACCCAGCTGGCCGACCTGCGCTGAGAGCGACTGCGCCAGACGCCCCAGCGCCTGCGTTTGTTCCTCGCGGTCGCCGCGCGCCTGCTGCGCCGCTTCCTGCCGGTTCAGCGCCAACTCCTGGCGTAGTTCGCCTTCCAGATGCGCCAGCCCATCCTGCTGGGCGCGGATCTCACGGCTGAGGCGCTCCGTCACCTCACCGCGATTGCGCCAGAGGAGCACGATCTGCAACAGCAGCAGAATCGCCATGCCCGTCAGCAAACCATACACGGCCCATTCCGCCGGATCACTCACCCTGTTTCTCCACGCTTACCGCGCGCATATCCGTGCCTTTGCGCCTTTTTCTAGGCATTGCCGCGTATCTCTACACATTCCCGGAAGTTCCGAAAGAATTCCTGAAGGGCACCATGACCACGGCTCGGCCGCATTCCGCCCATCCGCCCTATCCACCCTCTCTGCCGCCTTGCGTCCGCGTTCATTTCAGTGAGAATTCGACGCGGCCATTCCCCGCCGGTTTGTCCTTCTGCTTACCTTCATCAGCCGCTTTTTCCTCACCCTTGTCGGCTTCGTCCGTCTGCCTCTTTTCCTCATCCGCCTTCGTCTCCGCGCCAGTCTCCGGTCGGCCGCCCTCTTCCATCTTCACCGGCAGCAGGAAAATCCGTTCGGCGTCTACGCCGTGCTCAATCAGCCAGTCCCGCACCCGTCTGGCGCGACGTTTGCCCAGATTTTGCAAGTCCTCGTCATCGACCGTGGTGTGGGCCAGCATCAGTTTTTCCATTTCCGCCACTGGCAGAGATTTGGTCAAGCCAATCATATTGCGCGGTTTAGGGAATTTCTCGGCGCGATAAACGCGCTCCAGCAGCGCCGGATATTCTTCAGCGCTGACTTCGACCGATGCAGTCTCTCCTTCGGTATCCTTTTCGCTGTCCTGCTGCTTCAGCGCCTCAACTTTGCGCTCGATACTGGCGCGCTTGACTCCTTCGCGGTCGTTTTCCGGATCGACGACGGCGGTAATTTCCAGCTTGAGGGCAGGACGGTCGGCCAGCGCCTTGGCAAGATTTTCCAGACGCTTTTGCATCGTTTCGCTGATATTCGCGCGCCCCGGATCAAATGCCACCATCGACATCTCTTCGCCGCCGTCAAACAGCGATCCCAGCAGCGCGAAGGGGGACGTCACCGCCTTGGTTAGCAGATTGACAATGACCTTGACGACGAGACCGCCCACACTGAATTCCGGGTCGCTAAGCGTACCGGAAATCGGCAGGTCGAGATCAATTTCGCCCTTGCGGTTTTTCAGCAGTGACACGGCAAGCTTGACCGGCAGGCTGGTCGCGTCGGGACTGTCGGAGCGCGTGTCACCAAAGGTTAGCTGGTCGATGAAAACGCGGTTCTGCGCCTGAAGCTCGTCGTTTTCGATCTTGTAATTGACCGTCAGCGACAGCTTGCCTTTCTCGATGGCGTAACCCGCGTATTTGGCGGCATAGGTGGACAGCGAAGTCAGCTCGACGCCCTTGACCTCGGCCTGCAGGTCGAGATACGGCTTGGCCAGCAGCGGATTGATCTTGGCGCTGATCGTCAGCGGCGCAATGTTGTTGTAGCTGCCGCGCAATTCAAGACTGGCGATCGTTCCCGGTGTGGACGACAGCTGGGTCACATTACCGCCGACTTTTTTCAGATTGGCCGTGTAGTTCGGTTTGACAAAATTATCGGTAAAGCGCACGTTGCCGCCCTGCAAGGTGATTTTGTCGATACGGATGGGCGGCAGCGGCGCGGCATTGGCTGACTTGGCCGGGACGGGCGCGCTGGCCTCGCCTTCCCCTTTATTTTCGACCTTGTTGGCATTCGCCGCCGCATCCGCCTGCGCAGCAGCCACTTCCGGCGATGGAACGGGCGAAGCCGCAACGCCGTCCTGATGGACGATCTGCGTCAGATTCAAGCGTCCTTCCGGGCTGACAATCACGCGCGCAAAGAAGTCGGACAGGGCGATTTCGCCGACAGTGATGGACAAGGGATTGAAATTCACGTCGACCTTGCCGAAGTAGAGCGACTTCCAGCGCAGGAAATCCTGCGAACTTATCTTATCCACGGCACGCAGATTACCCAGCGTCGCCTGCCCAGCAAACTTGCCTTCCAGCGCACTGCCACCGGCTTTGCCGGCCGCTGCCTGCTTGTTTGCCGTTTGCCGCACTTGCAGAGTGCCATCGGCGGTCAGCTGTCCGCGCGTCAGCGCGATATTGAGCTGGCTGTCGAAATACGGCTGCAAGGGCAGCAGATCGAGCGATTTGATGATCACGTTGAGGTCGGCCGCCGAATTGAACGGTTCGACCTTGCCATGCACGACGATCTCGCCCGCACCGTTGAGCCGGAAAAATGTTTTCAGCTCGGAAGGCTCGGCCCCCTTGCTATCCAGATGTTTCAGGTTCAGGTCGAAATCCCCAATCTGCGTCTTGATCGGCGTTCCGCGCGATTCGTCGAGCACGTGCACGAGACCGTTGGTCATATCCAGCTCACCGAGCGACCAGACGAGCGTCTGTGCCGGTGCGGAGGCTTTGCGGGACGCTTCGCTGGATGCCGCCTGACTCGTGCTGTCTGTCGTCGATGCCGTCGCCGGGTCGGCATTCGCTGTACCTCCGGCCGCCGCTTCCGCACCCGCCTCACGCGGCGCGGCGGCTGTGACGCCCGCTGGCTGCCCGGTGCCGGAATCCGCGTCAGACGGCGCTTCCGTGCGGGCCTGTGCAGATGCTGCATCCTGCGCCGGTATTTCCGCCGTTTGTGGCGCTGCCTTTGGGGTCTGGCGGGCGGTGGCGGCAGCCTTGCCCTTCACGGCACGTTGCCTGGTCTGGCGCCGCGGCTTCTTCGCCGGCAGTTTTTTCGTGGGTTTCTCTGTCGCCTGCACCGCCTTTTGCGACGGCGTTGACGAGGCGGCCTGCAAGGTTGTCAGATTGAGCCTGCCCTGCGGATCGATACGAACGTTGACTTCGGGCGCATCGAGCGCGATGCGGTCAACGACGAAGTTCTGCGCCAGTACGTCCGATTTGCCCAGCGCAATATCGAGTTTCTTGAACTTGGCCAGTGCGCCACCGTCATTTTCCCGAATATCAAAATTCTTCAGTGACGCCGTTCCGGAAACCTGGAGCGAGGCTTTCTGACCATTGTGGAACACGATGCTCAACGCCGTATCGAGCGTCCCTGAAGCCAGCCGCACCGGCGGCTTGACCGGCGAATACACCAGGTAACCCGGCACCTTGACGCCCGACAGATCGAGCACCAGCTCGCTATCCATCGACTCGGTAAACGGTTTGCTCTTGCCCTTGGCCTGTAGGGCTGCGCCATTGACGACGGCGGAAAATGCCGGTTCGACGAAAGTCTGCACGGCATATTCCATGTTCGAGACGAAGGGCAGCGCCAGTGTGATATCGACTGCCTCATGCTTTTCGCCGACGACCTGATCGTCAAATACCAATTTACCGCCGCTGATCTGGATATTGTTCAGTGAAAAATTGAATTTGGAATCCTGTTCTTCTTCCGTCTTTGGTTTATTGGCAAACTCATCGACCAGATCGGAGAAATTGAAGCGGCCGCCTTTCAGCCGCACGATGCGCGCCTGGGGATTGACCAGTTGAATCTCGCTGAACACGATACCGCCCTTGAACAATGAGGCGGCGTCGAGATCGGCATGGAAATGATCGAAACCGACAAAAACCTCCTCGCCTTCGCGCTCTTTGATCGACAGCCCGTCGACATCGAGCGTCATGGCAAACGGATTGACGCGGATATCCTCGATCGCCACCGGACGATGCAGTGCCTTGCTTGCCTGGCTAATCGCCACGGATTTGGCGACCGGCGGCAGCACAAAGAAACCCAGCAATGCAAAAACGGCAACCAGAATGACGAGCCAGACGGAATAGCGCAGCAGCCGGCGGGTACGGTACGCGTTGACCAGCGAAGACATTAGGGTTTGCCTGCGGGGTTGCTCATCCATGACATTCTCTCTGTTTTCAGTACTTATCGGGCGATCGTTCAACAATCCTCCGTTGAGGAATTTATCACAATCGATGCCGTCCTACCCGGCAGGCGCGGAAATATCGACCCGCTAACAGAGGATGAGCCGTATGCGGAAAATGCAGCCGGTCAGGCAACGTCAGACTGCGCGCATTGATCCTTGTCAAAATACCGGAAAGAGGAAGCATTTTTCGCATGATTTCGCATGACGCCCCGGCGCTGCACGAAGCCTCAGTCACTCCGCCACGCCGTCATCCCCACTTAGGATGTATGTCGATATGACGCGCACGATGCCCCTAATGTGCTTTCTCTTTCTTTAACAGCGGTAGCAGCATGACTTCAATGCCTTCATCTTGCAGGTTTTCATACTCTTCCAGGCTGGCTTCGCCGCGGATCGGCCGCTCCGGCGCTTCGAGATAATGGATGCGGCGCGCTTCCTCGGCAAATGCGCTGCCGACGTCTTCCGTGTTGGCGATGATCGAGAAAACCATCTGCCGGAATAGCGACATCATGGTTTCGGGCGTCACCGTCACGCTGCCGGACAGCGGCGTACCGGCTGCGCCGCGAACTGCCGCGTGTCCGGCATCCGCACCTGAATCTTTTCTGGAAAAACGGATGGCTGACGGCACCCGACGAATTTGCGTCGAACCGCAATGAGGACAGGCGATCATGTCCTGCGCAAGCTGCGCCTCAAACACTTCCATGGACTGGAACCAGCCTTCAAACGTATGCCCCAGGCCGCAGGTCAAATCAAATACGATCATTGGCAAATAGCGGCAATCACAAAAAAGAGGAAGACAGAAAACGACTTTGTATGTTCATTAAGAGATTTCTTGGAGATTTTTAAACAACTCATCCTTATTTACAACCTGACTAAGATCAAGATAAGCAGCCTGCGACATCCAAGCATAATCCATGACTTTTTCATATCGACACTCATGATGTTTTCTCCTGTGTAGACGCTGAAGCAGGTTTAAGAACTTTCATAATAAATTCTTGCCTACGAAGCGAGGGATATTCACACACCCCAGAATTTCCACGCGCGGCGTACAGGCCATTGATGGCTCTTTCCACCCAGCCGCCAGCATAGTAAATATTGACGTAACGCCCGAGTACCTCACCGGTCGCCCGAACATAAATAAGCTTTTCGTCACGTAAATAAATATCTTTAAGATTCCCAGGTTTGTATTTATAAGCGTATTCACTCATTGGTGTAATGTCGACCTCGCGCAAGTACGTTCCGTCAGGGCGCAGGCTAAGGCGTGAATACTTCCCAGGAGAATCTTCACCTTCCATAAACTGATATTTCCCGATGCCTAACCAGCCTTTATCTGGCCGAATACTCGGGCTTTCAAAGCCTTTCACCCCTTCTACAACCCGATAGATGTGCAGCCCGCCCTCCTGCGCGCAAAGCCGTTTGAGTTTGTGGCGGCCATACACTGCATCGGCCGTGGGAATCAACAGGGCAATCACGATCACCAGCGCTTTGCCCCAATAGGATTTAACCCGTTTAAGCACTTTCCGGACGGCGCGGTAATACAGCCAGGTCAGAAAGAAAATAAGCAGTGCGGCCATTTAAGCGGCCTCTTTGTAAAAGTAAGGATAATTGGTCCAGTTGACATAGGCCAGGTTGGAAAGCGCGGAGTATTCAAAAAAGCTCTGGATGTTCATTTCAATCTCCTTGTGCAGATTTACGCGCAGGTTTGAGAGTGGCAAGTGTCAATTCGGTTATGCCAATACCTTTCGGATATTCTGGCGTCGCTTCTTCACCACAGTGCCAAGGCGAGAAGCCTGAACCCGTTCCGGTCAGGCGGATAAAGAAGCTGTCAATGAAAGAGGGATAGATATCAATCCGTACTAGCTCACCGTACACCTCCCCAGTTTGAATACTAACGACCATGATGCTCTCCATGGAAAAGTATTTATACAAGACAACCGGGTCTTTATACGTTATTTCATACTCCGACGCATATTGTTTCACCCGGGTTGCGACAGGCTTTCCATCTTCAATGGTGTATCTAAATATTACCGGATTGTCTGGAGTGCCTCCGCCGCTTTCCACAAATGAAAAACCATATTTTGAGTAAAATTCAATACTGCTATTCCACCGAAATCCGTCCGCCTTCGCCGTCTTGTAGACCTTCAGCCCTGCGTGCGCACGACATAACCGGCTGGCTTTGTAACTAATATAGAATATTTCCAGCAATGGCGCAGAAACCAGAAAAACGGCAACCACCAGCGGAATCGACCAGCGCAAGAATTTAGGCAGTTTCCGCAAAAGGATAGCAATCAAGAATGAAATAAAAAGCGCCAGCGGGACATAAACAATCACATAGCCCGCCATGCCAACACCAGTCATGTAGAAATGGTCGAACATGCTTCTATTTTCCTTATCTTCAAGTCAGATCATGCATTGAACCGGGGAAAATTGGCGCTACAATAGGTTTATTCGTCACTGGGCAGTGGATTGAAAACCTACATGAAGTAATAAAACAACGCGGCAATTGTCGGCAACCAAAGCCAGTTTAGGTTTCGACGGTATTGTTTTTTTCTGCATTTCCAGAGGCTATCCAATATCTTTTCACAAAATAGGTAACTTGAATATCAGTAAATCCAATTAAATTCTTTTCCAGAGCAGAATAAATGCGCCTATATCAGGCAGTTTATAGGAATTTAGATTCTTCGTCTTTCCCGATGATAGCTTCTTCATTCAAACTTGTTAAATTGACATAAGCGGCAGAGGCCAGTTTGGAATATTCATAGTATTGAATGAAGTTGGACATGGCTTTTCCTTTCCAATAAAAACATTATTACGGCAAAGTTTTTAACTTGGTTTTCTTAGGCTTAAGTGTTTCTTGCCACAAAGATGGCTCTGGTGTTTTTGGACAGCTTAGAACAGGAGGGCCCAATAAACCCAGTGTTAATGCTTCATATGTGGGGAGAATACGATATATTGTAATACTCTGAGAAAGAATCTCTCCAGTTTGAATATCTACAACTTGTTCCTCACCTTTTTCCAGTTTCCATCCAATCGTCTCAACTGTACGAAAAGGGGTGGGTTGGTAGGCATAGCGCTGATAATATCTTGCTTCCGGTACATCTCTTAAGGTGACCATGACCCGGTTGCCGGTTCTTTCGAGATGCCTTGCACTGCCGTCAGCCAATATATCTTCGTAAAATCGAAAACCCATTTCTTCAAAATCCGCGACTCGGGTCGGGTCGTATGGAAACTGCTCGCCTTCGGTCACATCTTTTCTTGTCAGGTCTTTTCGGCTGAAACCGCATCCTTCCACCTCCACCTGCCGATACACTTTAACGCCGGCATCCTTGCAGGCTTGTGCGAAATGCCAGGAAATCCAGGCTTCTTCCAGCCAGGGAAGCAGAAGGAGAATAACGGCAAGGCTTTTCAGCCCGCGCCATATCCACGGAAATCGTTTTACGAATCGGCGCAGTATGACTGTGATGAGAAAAATCAGGAACGAATAGGTCGCAATTACGATAACGCCTATCGGGGTCAGAATGTAGCCGTCCATTTCGGCTCCTGGTGAGGATTAAGCTTCGATATCGAGTTGTTGACTGTATTCGGTACAGGTAGCGTAGATACCCGCTCCCCGGTAGGCAAGAAAAGCCTCACGCAGATCCTGAAATATCTCTTCACGATGGCTTTGGATAGCTTCCGGGATCTTGAAATCATAGACCTTGAAATGCAGCCAGCACGGTCCGCCTCGCTCCCCCTTAAAAGCAAGTCCTTCCCGCTTGAACCAGATCAGTGCGCCTTTCCAGTAGAAGGTCCAGGTCGAGAGGTGAGACTCTTCGTCCCGCCCCATCGCTACTTCACGCAGATAGATGTCGCGCACCCGGTCGATCGTCCAGTCCCGGCTGTAAGTCTTGCCTATCGACAAGAGTTCGTAGTCTATTTTTCTTAGTCCGTATTTCTCAAAGTCCGCTTCCGGGATTTTTTCATTGACAAAGGCCATAGTCTTTTCTCCTGTGCAGGAGCTGAGGCGGGTTTAAGGGTTTTCAGAATAAATTCTTCCAATCCTGAAGCGACGACGTTTGCACATGCCGGCGTTTCCATAAGCAGCATGTCGGGCAGTGTATCAGCCACCAATGGCTTTTTCTGCCCGGCCGCCGGCAGAGTAAATTTTGTCTGTTTCTCCGTTTTCCGGACACTGCGGTAAGACAGACATGCCAGAAAGCAGATGAGGAACGGCTGTAGGGGCGGCCGCAGGGGGGCCGTGTTCGAGCAACGGCATGATCGGCGCGCTGCCGCCGTGGCAGGGCGCTCGTGCGGCAGTGTAAGAGCCGGCAGTTTGCCCGTAAAAGGCAAATTGCCGGTCCAGTCAGGGAGCGGGTGCCCTACTGCTTGCAGATAATAATGTGGCCGTCGTCCTGGCGAATGTGGCCGCTTGTTTCCAGGTCTTTCATGACGCGCGTGACCATTTCGCGCGAAGCGCCGACGACCTTTGCCATATCCTGTTTGGTGAGTTTGCGGCGTACCTGGCGTTCGCCGTCGACTTCTTCCGACAGCTCCAGCAGCAGCTTGGCGACGCGGCCGTAGGTGTCCATCAGCGCCAGGCTTTCGATCTTCCAGGTGGCGCGGCGCAGGCGCAGCACCAGGCTGCGCATGATGCTCAGGCAAAGCTCCGGGTTTTCCATCAGGGTGTGGGTGAAATCCTCGCGGGAAATTTCCAGCAGTTCGCAGTTGTCGAAGGCGACGACGTCGGCCGAGCGCGGTTCGCCGTCGATCAGCGCCATTTCGCCGATGCATTCGCCTTCGCCGATAAAGGAAAGAATGACTTCGCGCCCTTCGTTATCGCGGCTCAGAACCTTGACGCTGCCGCGTATGATGATGAACAGGGATTGATCGTCGGAACTGTCGCCGCCGTAGACGATCGTTTTATTGCGCGGAAAGCTGCGTCTGACGGCGACGCGGGCGAACATCTGCAACTGCGCATCGGTCAATCCTTCAAACAGGGGAATGTTCTGCAAGGCGGCCAGTCGGGCCTGTTCTGACGATAATGCGGGCGCTTTTGCCATAGTGAACCTCCTTGGAATACCCCCAGCGAGCGAGGGTCTGCGTTATTAATCTGGCAACGCGCCCGATTGTACGCTATTCACGCGGCATCGCCCATTGCTTCATTTTTCCGTTCTCCATTTTCCGTTTCCGGCATTCCTCTTTTCCGGCGACGGGCGGCATGGCTGCGGCGATCCGGCTGCGTCAGGGCGTGCAGCGGCTGCCGGAGGCTATTTCGCTATAATCGCGCAACCAGGCAGGCTGTTGTTTGGATTGCGGCTTGTGTTGCCGCATTCTTGCCGCATCCGCTGCTGCCTGCGCCGTAGCATTTGCTGAAATTGCTGAAACTGTCGAAAGGAACAAAACACCATGACCCAAGCCACCCGCCACAACCGTTTGCTCATTCTTGGTTCCGGCCCGGCCGGCTATACCGCCGCCATCTACGCCGCACGCGCCAACCTCAAGCCGGTGCTGATTACCGGCCTTGCACAGGGCGGCCAACTGACGACGACGACGGAAGTCGACAACTGGCCGGGCGAGGCCGACGGCATTCTGGGGCCGGATCTGATGCAGCGCTTCGAGGCGCATGCCAAGCGCTTTGAGGCGGAAATCGTTTTCGACCAGATTCACACCGTTCGGCTGAGCGAAAAACCGTTCGTGCTGATCGGTGATGCCGGTACGTATACCTGCGATGCGTTGATTATTGCCACCGGCGCGTCCGCCCAGTATCTGGGCCTGCCGTCGGAAGAGGCTTTTGCGGGCCGCGGCGTTTCCGCCTGCGCCACCTGCGACGGTTTCTTCTACAAGGACAAGCCCGTGGCCGTCATCGGCGGCGGGAACACCGCGGTCGAAGAGGCGCTGTATCTTGCCAACATCGCCAGCCATGTCACGCTCGTCCACCGCCGCGACAAGCTGCGCAGCGAAAAAATCATGCAGGACAAGCTGTTCGAGAAGGAAAAGGCCGGCAAGGTCACGATCAAATGGAACAGCACGCTGGATGAAGTGCTGGGCGATGCCAGCGGCGTGACCGGCATGCGCCTTAAAAATGTGCACAGCGGCGCGCTCGAGGATATCCCGCTGGAAGGCGTCTTCATCGCCATCGGCCACAAGCCGAACACCGATATTTTTGCCGGCCAGCTCGAACTAGACAAAGGATATATCGTCACGCAGGGCGGGCGTCTCGGCAATGCCACGCAGACCAGCGTTCCCGGTGTATTTGCGGCGGGCGACGTGCAGGATCCGATTTACCGCCAGGCGTGTACTTCTGCCGCCAGCGGCTGCATGGCGGCGCTCGACGCCGAGCGCTATCTCGAACATCTGGCCGGCTAAAATCAGGCATCGGGCAGACGGCGGCGATGAAACACGAACCGTTGCAATATCGGCCATGCCGCTGCGCCTGCGCCGGTGGTCGCCGGCGCGCCGTATTGCCTGGTTAAATCTACACGAGCCGACCGATGAGCACGTTGCCGACACCGGAAGATATGGCCGCATTCCAGGCGGCCGTCGGCGATGTCGTCCCGCTGAAAACCGAGCGGCGCGTGCTCCATGAACCTCCCAAGCCGCGCCCGCGCCCGCGTCAGCGTGAGCTGGACGAATCCCAGGCGGTGGCCGAATCCCTGCACGGCCCGCTGGAAATCGATGACCTGCTGGCGATGGGCGAGGCGGAAGCCTATCTGCGCCCTGGACTGTCGCGCAGCGTTCTACGCGATCTGCGGCGCGGCCGCTGGGCGATCCAGGACCATATCGACCTGCACGGCATGAACCGTTACCAGGCGCATGAAGAAGTCAGCCTGTTCCTGTCCGCATCGGCAGCCAGCGGCAAACGCTGTCTGCGTATCGTTCATGGCCGGGGGTATGGTTCCCCTGGGCGGCAGGGCGTCCTTCGCTTGCTGGTTAAAAGCTGGCTTGCCCGCAGCCGGCACGTCCTGGCTTTTTGCCATGCCGCTGCCTGCGATGGCGGCGAAGGGGCGCTCTGGGTGCTGCTTCAGGCCGTCCGGCCGCGGCTTCCGCGGCGCTGACGGCCGTTCTTTTCTGCCTTTTCTAGCGTGGGCGGATAAAAAACGGTGCGAAAACGCCCGGCGCAAGCAGGGTGGCTTTACCTGCGGATGTGGTTAAAAAACAGCAAAAATGCCGGGCAGCCCGTCAATGCCCGATTGACAAGGGCTGTAGAAGCGACCGGGCTGAAACGCCCAAAAGACGCGGGGTTCAGGCCGACGGGTCATTGCGCTCTGCTGACTGACAGGCTCGTGCCTGACCACATCTCTGGCGCACCGCCGGCCGCGCGAGAGAAGCGCCACCGTCTGAATAATAGCCGCCGGCAGTCGCAGACCCTCCAAACCCCCGTCACAATATCCGCTACCATGCCTGCCCCGAAC
>ERZ772764.2190-NODE-2190-length-11587-cov-20.439733_pt1 | contig 11587 bp, 6 predicted proteins | sample MGYA00512163_ERZ772764 | MGnify/ENA primary metagenome ERZ772764 (study PRJEB29015, sample SAMEA2737903) | human oral metagenome | biome: human oral; feature: human-associated habitat; material: dental | place: China | collected 2094 ...
CCTCGTAGGTCTCCCAGGTAAACACGTTGAAGAGCTTGACGTTGTGGATGAGGAGGTCGCAGGGAATACGCCCCATCGCCGCATCCACCAGCCGTCCCCGATCCTTTGGATGAATTTGCATGATTGCCTCCGAAATCGTTACCAAAGTCTTATCTCAAAGCGCTGTCGTGCGTTCGCAGCCGGCGCTACAGGTTCAGGAAGTACGCGATCAGGGGAACGCACAGCAGGTACGTGCCCCAGTGCAGCTCGCGGCCGCGGCCGGACAGCACCTTCGCCGCAGTGTAGCACAGGATGCCCGAACTGATGCCGTTGGCCAGACCCAGGTAGGCCGTCATCAGGATGGTCATGAAGGCGGGGAAGGACTCCGTGAAGTCCTTGAAGTTGATGCCCTGGACGGCCGGCATCATCATCAGACCGATGATGATCAGCACGGGGGCCGTCGCCTGGGAGGGCACGCAGGAGATCAGTGGGACGAACAGCAGCATGGCGAAGAAGCAGAGCGCCGTGACGACGGCCGTCATGCCCGTCTTACCCCCCTCCTCCACGCCCGCAGCCGACTCCACGAAGGTCGTGACGGTCGTCAGTCCGAAGATGGAGCCCACCACCGTCCCGATGGCGTCCACCAGGAAGGGCTTGCCGATGTCCGGCAGGTCGCCGTTCTCGTCCAGGAGCCCGGCCTTGGCGCCGACGCCCAGCACCGTGCCCAGCGTCGAGAAGAAGTCCCCCACGAAGAAGGTGAACATGAAGGGAATGTACTGCCAGTGCAGCGCTCCCAGGACGTCGAGTTTCAGGAACAGCGGCTCCAGGCTCACCGGCATGGCGACCCAGGCGGTGGGCAGCTTCGTGATGCCCATGGGGATGCCGATGATGGAGGTGAGGATGATGCTCCACAAGAGCGCCCCACGCACCCGGAAGGACATGAAGGCCGTCACGATGAAGAGCCCGATGACGGAGAGCAGCGTCCCCGCGTTGTGCAGGTCGCCGAACCGCATGGCCTTGTCAACGACCAGTATCCCAGCGCTCTTCAGCCCCAGCTGCGCGATGAAGATGCCCACCGCCGCGCCGATGGCCAGCTTGATGGAGCGCGGCATGAGCTTGACGATGACCTCGCGGATGCCGAGGACCGTCAGCAGGACGAAGACCACCCCCGACAGGAACACCATCCCCATCCCGACCTGCCACGTGACGATGCCGTCCTTCACCAGCGTGAAGGCGAAGAAGGCGTTGCCGCCCATGCCCGTGGCCAGGGCGAAGGGCAGGTTGGCGTAGAGCCCCATGAACAGGGTGACAGCGCCGCACACGAGCGCCATGGACACCACGCAGGCCATGCGGTCCATTCCCGCGCCGTTCGCCATGAAGGACGGGTGGACCACCAGGATGTAGGACATCGTCATGAACGTCGTGAGCCCCGCGGCGACCTCCGTCTGAAGGTTGCTGCCGCGCCCGGAGATATTGAAAAAGCGATCCAGGAACTTCAATTGAATAACCCCTTTTCTCAGCTGAAGATCAAAAAGGCAGGCCAGAGGCGCAGCTCTGCCGCCTATTTGGGCAACCTGACCTTCGCGGCGCCGTCCGCTGCGTCCGCCACGTAGAACCTGGGGGCACAGCCCATCTGCAACTCGTAGCCCGCGCCGACGTCACGGATGAAGCGGCTCACGAGATGCCGCTCCACGACGTTGACCGTACAGCCTCCGAAGCCCGCTCCCGTCATGCGCGCGCCGATCACCCCCGGCTGACGCCACGCCAGCTCCGCCAGCGCGTCCAGCTCCGGGCAGGTGACCTCGTAGTCGTCGCGCAGGGACAGGTGGGAGGCCCGCATCAGGAGGCCGAAGGTGCGCAGGTCCGCCAGGCTCAGGGCCCTGGCCGCGTCCAGGGTGCGCTGGTTCTCCGTGACGGCGTGGCGGGCGCGCCGCAGGTTCACGGGGTTGCGGATGATGCCCGACAGATACTTGAACCCCGGCTCCGTCAGGTCCCCGAGGGCCTTGACGGGCCGCACGCGACGCAGGTCCTCCAGTGCGCCCTCGCACTGGGCCCGCCGCAGGTTGTACTCCGACCCGGCCAGGACGTGGGGCTTGTTGGTGTTGCCGATGACGATGCGAAAGCCGTCCAGGTTCAGGGGCACGAGCTTGAAGTCCAGTGTCGCGCAGTCCAGGAATACGGCGCAGTTTCGCCTGCCCATGGTGACGGCGAACTGGTCCATGATGCCGCACTTCATGCCCACGAAGTCGTTCTCCGCCCTCTGGGCCAGAAGCGCCGTCTCGACGCCCTGGAGCCCCATTCCGAACAGGCCGTCCGCGACGCGGGCCGTCAGCACCTCGATGGAGGCGGAGGACGACAGCCCCGCACCTCCCGGCAGGTTCCCCCAGAACAGGAGGTCCAGCCCCGCAGGCAGCGGATGCCCCGCCTCCTCCAGCACCCGGAGAACCCCCAGGGGATAGTTGGCCCAGCCCCGCTCCTCCCGGTACTCCAGACCGCGGGCCGGCGCCTCGGTCGTCCCGTCCGCCTCAAAGTTCATGGAGTGGAGCCGCACCCGATCCGTCCCCTGCCGGGGCGCCGCAAGGGCCCATATCCCCAGGGAGATGGCGCAGGGGAACACGTGTCCGCCGTTGTAGTCCGTGTGCTCGCCGATGAGGTTCACGCGCCCCGGCGAGCGGAAGAGCGCCGGGGTCCCGCCGTCGGTTCCAAAGAGCTCCTGAAACCGGGAGAGCATCCTCCCGTACATGTCATGAATGTCCTGCATGGCCCCGCCCCCTAATCTTTAGGCTCGAAGAAGCGCAGCTTCACGCGCGTCCGGACGGAGGCAAAGGGAGCCAGCGTCCGCATGGACCCGTGGCGGCGCTCCGCGAGGCGCCCCATCGTGTAGCAGGTGGAGGGTTCGAGGGCCAGGACGTACTCCCCGCTCCTCATGCACTTCCACTGGGAGAGGACGGGCAGCGTATCCAGGGACCAGGAGAGCTCTGCGCCGATCCTGAGCCGCCGGTTGATCAGGCGGGCTATGGGGTCCTCCCCGGATGGGCGCACCTCGTTGAAGTAGACGCGCTCCTCCTCGCCGTCGATGGGCGCAGTGCAGCGGCACTGGTCCGCCAGCCCCGCCTCCGCGTAGGGCGAGCGCGGGGTGACCTTTCGGTCCTCCGGCAACTCCAGCGTCGCGTCCGCGTCCAGCAGGGGCCAGCCAAAGTTGCAGTGATAGAGCAGCGCGTACTCGACGGGCTGCGGCGTCAGGTTCGTGACCTCGTCCTCGATCAAAAGCTCGCTGCCCCAGGCCGGCGCCGTGATGACGCGCTTCAGCGACAGGTTGTGGCGCCACTGCTCCGTCTCCCTCACCGTGCCGGACACGCGGATGACGCCTCCCTCCGCAGAGGCCGAGAGCCCCCGCGCGCTCTGCCCGTGGTAGCGGCCGTGGAGGGGGTGGAACTCCCCGTCCCCCTCCTCGTCCCGACACTGGGGCCCCACGGAAAGCAGCCCGCAGGTGTACATCATCCCGCCGGGGAAGGTGTGGTCGAAGTTGTCCGGGACGGGCAGGAAGCGGGAGGGGGCGTCGTACCCGTTCTTCGTCATGTAGTTGACGTTGACGCCACGCCAGCGCAGCCGTCCAATGTCGAGGCCGCTATCCGGCAGGACGTCGAAGTCCAGGCCTCCGGCGGTGCTTACCTGGTAGATCGCCGCGCCCCGGGCGTTCCCCCCGGCCCCGGAGCGGGGGCGGTCGGCGCGCGCCGCGCCCGTCGACGCCCCCCACCGGGCCAGGCGGTCCATCGCGGCGGACAGGGAAGCGGGGTCCTCGCGGTCGTCGGCGCGGGTGGGGACGGCCCGGTCGCGGGCCGGGGACGCACCCGATGGATTGTTCGCCAACCATTGCGCGATGCGGGCGGCGGTTTCGGGCGCGGGCGCCAGCAGGCGCCGCTTCGCCTTGGGAAGGGCGCGGATCGTCCCCGTGATCAGCTCCTCCACCATCCCCGGCACCAGCCAGTCCGCGCCCTCGTCGCTCACGCGGGCCAGGGCCTCGACCGGAACGCGCACGCTCACACCGTCCCGCGGGGACCCGGGCGAGAACTCGTAGGACACGGGCAGGCGCACGTCCCCGCCCACCCAGTGGTCGGGGAAGCCGTCCCCCTCGCCCGCCCCGCGCGGCAGCAGCAGGGCGCGCGGGTAGGTGAGCAGGTCCGGGCGCGAGCGGCGCTCCCCCTTCCACCAGCGGTTGAAGTGCGCGGCCGACACGACGTCCTCGGGGACCAAGTCGTCGAAGAAGGCGAAGCGCGCCTCCTCGTCGGCCACCAGCCCGTGGGTGCGGCTGCGCCGCTCCACCTCCCTGGCCTGCTCCACGAGCTCCTCGTTGGCGCGCTGGAAGGCGTGGCGCTCGCGCCACTCGCCCTCCACCAGCGCGTGGCGGAGGAACATCTCCCGCGCCAAAGCCCTTGCCGTCAGGGGGCCCGCGCCCAGCGCCCCCGCCCCCGGCGCCGCGCCCAGCAGCCCCGACGAGGACGCCCCCGCCTCGTCGATCACCGTGCCCCCCAGCCCGCCCAGCAGCACCGGGCGGTCCGCCGACAGGGTGAGGCCGTAGAGCAGGACCTTCTCCTTGACCATCGCCGCGCCCTTCGACGAGGACCAGTAGGGCTCGGAGTGGACGCGTTTGACCAGGGCGCCCGCGGCGGGCTCGACCCACTCGGGGCGGATGCGCGCCACCGTGCGGGCGAAGAGGCGCGAGGTCTCCACCAGCTCCGCGGCCATCACCCATGCCGGGTGCCCTCCCACGCCCGAACCCGGCCAGATCGTGAAATGGGTGCCCCGCGCGCCCTCGTAATCGCGTTTCGACTCGTCCCAACTGCCCAGGTTGGACAGCAGGCCCACCAGCAGCGAACGGTGGATCTGGTCCGCGTCCACCGTCGCGGTGCCCTGGGTGAAGGCCACGACCGCGCGCGCCGCCGCGTCGGCCGCTCCCCCCGAGGCGGCCGCCTCGACGACGTCGCGGCGCGGGGGCTCCCCCACGGGGCCCGCGTCGATGCCCAGGGGGCGGGCCATCTGGCGCAACTGGTTCACCACGTCGCGCCACTCGCGGAAACGCAGGTAGTGGAGGAACTCGGCGCGGCACAGGCGCCGGAACGCCGACCCCGACAGGTCCCGCGCCTGCACGTTGAGGTAGCGCCACAGGTTCACGTAGGTCACGAAATCCGAATGGGGGTCCGCCAGGCGCGCGTGCGCGGCGTCGGCCGCCGCCTGGTGCTCGGCGGGGCGCTCGCGCACGTCCTGGATGGACAGGGCAGCGACGATGACGAGCACCTCCGAGGCGCACCCGTTCGCGTCCGCCTCCAGCAGCATCCTGCCCAGGCGCGGGTCGATCGGCAGGCGCGCCAGGTCCCGGCCGATGCGGGTGAGGCGGTGCCCGGGCTGGGCAGATCCGCGACGGGGCGCGCCCCGCCCGGATCCCGTGCCCTGGGGGGAGGGCGCGGCGCTGGAGCGCGACCCCTGGCGGTCCCCGGCGCCCTCCGCGCTCCGCGGCGCGGATCCCGGGCGCCCGCCCCTGCCCGGTCCCCTGTCGGAGGGACCGTCCGGGGCCAGGGCGCCGATCTCGACCAGCAGGTTCACGCCGTCGCGCACCGCCCGCCGCTCGGGCGGGTCCACGAAGGGGAAGTCCTCGACCGGCCCCAGGCCCAGCGACGCCATCTGCAGGATCACGCTGGCCAGGGACGTGCGCAGGATCTCCGGCTCCGTGAAACGGGGGCGCGCCTCGTAATCGCGCTGGGAGTACAGGCGGATCGCGACGCCGTCCGCCACGCGCCCGCACCGGCCCGCCCGCTGGTCCGCACTCGCCTGGCTGACCGGCTCGATCGGCAGGCGCTGCACCTTCGTCCGGTTCGAGTACCGGGAGATGCGCGCCAGGCCCGGGTCCACCACGTAGCGGATGCCCGGGACGGTCAACGAGGTCTCCGCGACGTTCGTCGCCAGGACCACCCTGCGCAGGCGGTGCGGCTCGAACACCCGGTGCTGCTCAGCGGCGGTCAGGCGCGCGTAGAGGGGCAGGATCTCGATGGAGCCAGGCAGGGCGCCCCTGTCCTCGCCCGCGCGCACCCCGCGCGCGCCCAGGTGGTCCAGGAGCGCCGACTCGGTGTCCCGGATGTCGCGCTCGCCCGGCAGGAAAACCAGGATGTCGCCGTCGCCCTCCGCGCTCAGCTCGTCCACCGCGTGGCAGATCGCCGTCTCCACGTCGATGTCCTCGCCCAAGCCGTAGCCCAGTGCCGGCAGGTCGTCGTCGGGGTCCTCCAGGACCAGTTGCTCGAAAGCGCCCGGCCCGCCGGCCCCGGCCCCGTCCGGCGGGGCCCCGCTCCCGTCAGTGCCGGACCCGGTCGGCCCGCTGCCCGGACCGGCGCCGGCCGACGCGCTTGCACTCCCCCCGGTTCCCGGGCCGGCGGCGCCGGCCTCCGCCCCGTCGGACCCGGTCGGCGCGGACGAGCGCGACGGAGCCAGGTCCGCGGCCAGGGGGCGGTAGCGGATCTCGACGGGGAAAGTGCGCCCCGACACCTCGATGACGGGCGCGGGCTCGACGGGGCGCCCCCTGCCCACGGGGCCGTCCCACCGGCCGAAGTGCTCGGCGAAACGCGCCGAGTCGATCGTCGCCGACGTGATGATCACCTTCAGGTCCGGGCGGGCGGGCAGCAGGCGCGCCAGGTACCCCAGGATGAAGTCGATGTTGAGACTGCGCTCGTGGGCCTCGTCGATGATGAGCGTGTCGTAGTGCTCCAGCATCGGATCCGACTGGATCTCCGCCAGCAGGATGCCGTCGGTCATCAGTTTGACCAGCGTGGTGGGGCCCACCTCGTCGGTGAAACGCACCTGGTAGCCGACCACCTGGCCCGGAGCGCGGCCCACGGTCTGCCCCAGTTCGGCGGCGATGCGGTCGGCCACGGAACGGGCCGCGAGGCGCCGGGGCTGGGTGTGCCCGATCATCCCCGTCACGCCGCGCCCCAACTGCAAGCAGATCTTCGGCAGCTGCGTCGTCTTCCCCGAGCCCGTCTCGCCCGACACGATCACCACCTGGTGGTCCCGGATCGCCTCGGCGATCTCGTCGCGGCGCGCGGACACCGGCAGATCCGGGAAAACCACCACCGGGATCGCGGCGGCGCGCTGGGCCAGCTGCTGGGGCGTGAAGGGCCTGTGGACGTGGGCGCGCTCGGGGCGGGCGCCGGACCGGGCCTTCCGGCGCCCCTTCGCGCCCCGGGCGGGCTTCGGGCGGGCGGGGGTCCTGTTGTCGTGTTCACCGGGCATGATGCGCCCAGTGTAACGAGTATTGGCGGTGCCGCCCGAGACCCTCTGCCGCTCGGGGCGGGCATGGGGCCGGTGCCGTTCCGCTCGGGCGCTGCGCGGGGGGCGGTGCCGCCCGGCGGGGCCCCGCGCCGCCTAGCTGTAGTTCCTGCCCAGGGCGATGATCGTGAAGTCCGCGGGATCCCCGGTGGGCCGGATGACCAGGAAGTCCATGTATGGCGAGGAGCTGGGGTCGGTCGCGCCCTGGTTGTGCGGGGCGTCGGGCAGGTGGGAGGAGTCGAGGCCGCACGCGAAGTCCCCCGCGCGTAGCCCGGGCATCCCGGAGACGGAGCCAATGAGCCTGCCGGTCCCGTCCTGCGGATCCATGGTCGGCAGGGCGTCGATGACGGCGCACCGGCGCACGATCCCGCCCGGGGGGAAGGCCCACTTGCGTTTGTTGAACCTCTCCCGCGCCTCGGGGGTCTCGCAGTTGTTGGTGCACCCGTTCTGGATCTCGTCCAGGACCTCGGCGGTCGTGTACTGCGCCACGAACGAGTCGTTCCCAGCCGCGGCGGCGTCGTAGATCCGCTGGGCGAGGTCCTGGTCCGGGGCGACGACCGTGCCCGTGGGCACCGTGTACGACAGGTTCGACAGGGAGAATCCGCTGCCGTCCCAGTCGATGGTGAGGTTCGCCGACGAATCGCTCCCATCGGCGTGGACGGTGCCGTCCCCGTAGAGCCGGATGGAGGGGACTGTGAAACGCACCCGGTCCGGCGAGGCGGAGACCTGGGTGACGCGCGTGTCGAAGTGGTACGCGATGAGCGCCTCGTTGATCCGCTGCGCACCGTAACTGCCCAGCAGCGCCCGGTCGGCGTCGTACACGGCCACGGCCCCGTCCGTGTGCATCCCGCCGTTCCAGCACTCGAAAGCCGCGACCGCGACGGGCTCGCCGTTGAAGGTGGTCGCCTGCGCGTCCAAGAGGGTCGCGGAGGCGCCGTCGGCGGCGGTGCTGTGACTCGCCTTGCCGTCCCTCAGCGCGACCAGGCCGTCGGGCCCCTGCAACTGGGGGTAGGCGCACTCCTCGGGCATCTGCAGGGCCGCGTTCTTCAACTCCTCCAGGGACGGGGCGGTCCGAGTGGGGGTCGGCTCCGGCGCCGACTGGGCAGCGGGTGCGGACTGGGCGCCGGACGAGGACTGCTGCGCGCTCTGGGACTGGGGGGCGCCCGCCTCGTGCGACGAGTGGGTGTAGTGCCAGATGAGCGCGCCCCCGCTGGCGGCGACGACCAGACCGGCTGCCGCGATCCCGGAGACCAGGGCTTTCGAGGTTCCCGCGGCGGCGGCAACAGCTGGCTCGGACATGTGCCCCCCTCATTAGGTTGGTGAGTAATGCTTGTATTCTAACAGGCCGGTGTGGGGGCGCGGTGGGGGACCCGGGTATCACTTCTTAGACGGAGCGCGGGGGCCGCCCGCCCGGACCCCGGAAGTGGCCGCGGCCCGGACGCGCCTCGGAACCGCGGTCAGGAGAACGCCCTGCCGAAGAACACCACCGTGAAGCCGTGCGGGTCGTCAGTGGGGCGGACGACCAGCCACACCGGGTACCTGCTGCCATCGGCGGAGAGCGGGCGCGTCGAGGACGAGGTGTCGATGCCGCAGACGAAGTCCCCCTGCTGGTAGGGCTGGCCGGTGAACCACGACTGGGCGAACGCGAGGCCGAGGGGGTCGCCCGGGATCGTGAACTCGCCGCTGCTCCCGCGCACGTCGGGGATCGCGCCGCAGGCGCCGACCTGTCCGCCCACGGGGAACTGGACCGCCCGCATGCCGCACGTGTCCAAGTCGTCAGGAGCGCATCCGGCGATGCCCTCGGTCCGCAGGCGGGCGATGTCGTCCTGCGAGGCGTGCCGGGCGGCCGCCGCGTAGTCCTCCGCCGCCACCGCGTCGTAGAAGCCCTGCGCCTCCGCCTGGTCGGGGGCGGCGACCGCGCCGTTGGCGGTGTCGAACCACGAGGACACGGCCTCGAAGGCGGAGCCGTTCCACCTCATCGCGACCACCGCCTCGGTCGAGGGGGCGCATGTGGGGCACGAGGCCTGGTCGCCGAACATCGAGACCCCGGAGACGCGCAATGAGAGCGCGTCGGCGGAGAACTCCACCAAGGTGAAAGCCGGCCGCACGAGGGCGGCGTGCGCGGCGGCCCCGATGTCCTTGCGCGCGTCCAGGGCGGCGACCAGGGCCAGCGACGTGTCGTAGAACGCGAGTTCCTCGACCATCGTGTCCCCTCCTCCCCGGCACACGAGGCGCGCCGCCGTCGTCGGGGCGCCCCCCAGTGACCCCTGGTAGGCGCTGTCAATGGTGATCGACACCTCGTACATGCCGGCGTTCGCCCGGGCGGTCCCCTCCGAGAACCGCACCTTCCCCTCCGCGTCCTTCAGCGCGTCGACGGTGCAGCCGTCGGGGACCGCCAGCAGCGCGTCAGCGAGGTCGTCGGCCGTGGGGGCGGTGGCCGTCGATGTGGGGGAGGGGGTGGCCGAAGAGGACTGGGCAGAAGAGGACTGCGCCGCGGATTGCGCGGAGGACTGCGCTGCCGTGGGTGGGACCGACGGCTCGCCGCCTTGGCGGGTGGCCGACCACACGAGGGCCGCGACCAGGGCGATGATGACGGCCGCGGCGACGGCGATCATCGTGGCGAGCCCCTTCGTCCGGGTCGCGGGCGCGCCGCCTGCGGGCGAAGGGGGCCCGTTGGGGGGAATAACGGGATCTGACTGCGGACTGGGAGTGGGATTGTCGTCCATTCACTGATGGTAGTGCATAGCCGTCCAGTAGTGGGTATAATGCAGCGCTCTTCTCATCACTTTCTGGTCGGCGGCAGTGGCAACCCGGGCTGGGCGCCATGCTGGCGCGCGTGGGGCCGCCGTGCGCGGCTGGTCGTGGTGGCGCGGCCGTCTGCGCCCCGTCCCCTGCGTGGGCCGCCAATGGATAATGAATCCATGAACGGACTCTTCGCAGGGCTGACCACGTTGGACGTCATACACGCGCTGGACCACGTTCCGGACCCGACGGTGAAAGTGACCTCGACCGACCACGTCATGGCAGCCGGAGGGCCCGCGACCAACGCCGCCATCGCCTTCGCGGCCCTCGAGCGGGCGGCAGGGCGCCTGCGCCCCAGCACGGGAGCAGCGGGCGCGGGCAACGCCAGGGCCGAAGACGGCGACGGGGCGGCCGCCCCAGGAGCAGGGGCACTGGAAGCGGGCGCGGAAGGCTCCGGCCGGTCCCGGGCCGTCCTGCTCAGCGCCCTCGGGGCGGGCGCCGCGGCCGAGTTCCTGCGCGCCGACCTGGCGGAGGCGGGCGTGCGCCTCGTCGACGCGACCGCCGCCTCGAACAGCAGCGGGCCCGCGGTCTCGGGCATCATCGAGCACCCCGGGGGCCGTATGGTGGCCTCCACGAACGCCAGGGTAGTGGTGGACCCGGCCCTCGCCCGTCCCGCGCTGGAGTCCGCGAGGCCCTTGGACGTCGTCCTGGTCGACGGGCACAACCCCGGCCTCGCCCAGTCGGCTCTCACCGCGGGGACGCACCCCGCCACCGACCCCGACGACCCCTTCGCGGAGCTCGAGGCGAGGCCCGCGCACCTGCGCGTGCTCGACGGCGGCTCCTGGAAGGACTGGTTCACCCCGCTGCTCGGCCTCGTCGATGTGGCGGTCGTGTCCGCCGACTTCGCCCCGCCACTGCTGCGCGCGCCCGACGGCGCCCAAGTCGCCGGGTTCCTGCGCGGGTTCGGCATCACCCGGATGGTGCGCACCCAAGGGCCGGGGCCCGTCCAGTTCTGGTGGGACGGCCGGTCGGGGGAAGTGGGGGTGGAGCCCGTGGACGCCGCGTCCACCCTGGGCGCGGGCGACGCCTTCCATGGGGCGTTCGCATGGGGGTGCGCCCGTTACAGGAGGGTCGGTGCCCCGATCAGTGACCCGCGGGGGCTCATCCGTTTCGCCTCGGCGGTCGCGCGCGTTTCCGTGGCCTCCTTCGGGACGAGGAGGTGGCTGTCGAGCCCGGAGCTGCAACGGTGCGTGGAGAGCTTCGAGGCGGGCCCCTCCGCAGAACCCGGTGGGCCCGGGGGAGCTCCGGGCCGCTGAAGGGGCGGGGCGGGCCCCGTATCGGGGTAGGCAATGGGTCGTTTGGGGGGATCGCGGGTCCGCATTGGGGTAGGCAATGGGTCATTGGGGGGAGCGTGGGCCCGCATTGGGGTGGGCAATGGGTCATTGGGGTAGGCAATGGGGCAGTTTCTCCGTGGCCGGGCGCTGCTGGGGCGGGTGCGTTGTCGCATTGGGGTAGGTTACGGTGCATTGGGGTAGGTTATTTGCCTGCCCCA
>ERZ772764.2197-NODE-2197-length-11570-cov-2.747807_pt1 | contig 11570 bp, 10 predicted proteins | sample MGYA00512163_ERZ772764 | MGnify/ENA primary metagenome ERZ772764 (study PRJEB29015, sample SAMEA2737903) | human oral metagenome | biome: human oral; feature: human-associated habitat; material: dental | place: China | collected 2094 ...
GAGGAGGCTATGAGGACGAGGGCGAGGCACACGACCGCCCATGTGTATTTATTCATCTGACGTACTTTATTCATCGGAAGTATTGTATTTAAGCGTATTCTAGCGGGTGAGTCCGAGGATGCGCCGAGCCTTCTCCTGGTTACTAGAGAAGGTGAATAGGTCTACGAGCTTGTAGGCATTGTAGCTATCCTTCAGCCGTGGAGCGAGGGACTCCAGCACCTCTAGCTTCTCATTATCCCAGGTGAAGAGACGTAGGATACGAGCCGTCTGATTCACGGTGAAGACGTTGCGCCGGGCGGCATCTCGGATGAAGCGGATCTTGTCCTTGGTGAAGCTCTTGTCAAGGATAGCCCTCAGGAACTCCTCGAAGGCTTCGCTGTCCTGACGCTCGTCGTAGCGAGGATCCTGCGGGTAGCTCGGGTAGCGGGGATTAGATGGGTAGGTAGGGTTAGATGGATAGCGGGGGTAGTCGCCCTGTGAGCGACGGCGCTCCCATTCGTCGGAGCTGTAGGAGTCCATGCGGACGACCCGATCCTCGTAGAAGGTCACGACGACCACCGAGGTCTCCCCGAGGATATTGGTACGACGGTACTCCCAGTCATCAGCTCCATCGGAGGCGAGGCGACGGTAGGAGGGAGATCCTAGGATATTCGATACCTCGCGCTTGGTCATACCACGCTCGATGCGGTTGGTCTCGCCACGATTGGTGAGCATAGACAGATCGCAGGAGGTCAGACTGAGTCCAAGGGCAAGGGTGCAGATGCTGAGGAAGATCTTCATATCTATAGCCTAATTAAGAGGTTCATCGGCAGGACAGCGACGATGTACTACGTGGACTCGTCCCACCTGCTTGCCGTAAAATTACACTTTTTCCCCCGCTCACATACTATCCTCCTGCACCACTCCTCATCTTTACATTCCACTCCACAGTACGACTCATGGGCTAGGGATCGGGGCGAGCCCAGCACCACCTCGGGCTATACGGGCTCCTGCCCTCCCCTGGCTGTACCCTGTGACTCGTATGGTGATGCCTACTACGAAGGCGAAATATACCCTCCCCTAGGACATACCGAGAGGACATATGTGTACACGTGTGTATACAGTTGTGTACACGCGTGTACACAATAGTGTACCTGCGTGTACACTCTTCTCCCCTCGTTACTAGGGCAAAAGCGGGGTAATCAGGGGGTATCCCCCTCACTAGGGTGGTGGGTACCCGAGCATCAGAGAGTGGGCTAGGTATAGGCCGGGGAGAGGAGGGTGAGGGGGAAGAGGTGAGGGCCGTCACTAGGTACTCTGTCACGGAGGCGGGGGTGTGGGAGTAGGCTGTTTTCGCTATCTTTGCGAGTGATACAAGAGCTAAGCGTGAGGGGCTCGCACCCAGAATGGCTCCATGTAGCCCCCACACCCAAGGAATAAGATGAAGAGACTAAAGATCGTACTCATCGGCTACGGCAAGATGGGACATGCCCTAGAGCAGATAGCCCAGCAGCGTGGGCACGAGGTCGTACTGACTATTGATCGTGGGGACGAGGATCGCTTCGACGACCTGCGCTTCCTCACGGCGGACGTAGCCATCGAGTTCACCTCCCCACAGACGGCCTATGCCAACTGTCTACGAGCCCTAGAGCGAGGGCTCCCCACCGTATCGGGCACGACAGGCTGGAGCGAGGAGCTCCCCAAGCTACGTAAGCTGTGCAAGGAGACAGGGAAGACCTTCTTCTGGGCCTCCAACTTCAGTATCGGGGTACACCTCTTCCTCCAGATCAATCGTAGAGTAGCAGAACTCATGAAGGCAGCCCCCAGTTACCAGCTAAGTCTGGAGGAGACCCACCATATACACAAGCTCGATGCCCCGAGTGGGACAGCGATCACCCTAGCTGAGGTCATCCTAGACGAGCGTCACGAGCTCAAGCGGTGGGAGCTCACCGAGGAACCCAGCCCACACGTCCTGCCCATCACAGCTCATCGTGAAGGCGAGGTCGCAGGCATCCACACTGTACACTACACCTCCGAGGTGGATCGGATCAGTCTGACCCATGAGGCCTTCGGACGTCAGGGCTTCGCTCTCGGCGCAGTCCTGGCTGCGGAGTACGCTACCCAGCACTCTGGCTGGCTCACTATGGAGGATCTCCTAGGCACACACTAATCTCAAGGATCCAAGGAATGAAAAGATACCCAATCGAAGGACAGAGCGCCCGCCGACAGCTATGGACTCGCATCAAGGGCGGGATCATCATCACCCTCTTCATCATCTTTGCCCTCTGGGCTGGGCTGTGGTGGCTCCTACTACTACCGCTGCTCATTGACTTCTACTTCACGAGACTCATCAACTGGCGTTACCTACGCCAGCACCCCAATCCACTGGTACGTACCCTGGGGACCCTGCTGGAGGATGTGGTCTTCGTCGTAGTGATGGTGAGCCTCATCTTCACCTATTTCTTCCAGAACTTTGCTATCCCCTCCTCATCGCTAGAGAAGACACTCCTCATCGGGGACTACCTCTTCGTCAATAAGCTCAGCTACGGGCCTCGTGTACCGATGACACCGATCGCCCTACCGCTGGCACACAATACGGCCTTCGGGCACAAGTCCTATCTGGACAAGCCCTCACTACCCTACCGCAGACTCCGTGGGCTAGGTCGGGTGGAGCGCAACGACCTCGTAGTCTTCAACTTCCCGGCGGGGGACACCGTAGCCCTCAACATGCCCAACCCTGACTACTACACCCTCTGCTCCGCCTACGGGCGTGATGCTGTATGGGCTGATAGGGCTCAGTTCGGGGAGATTATCTACCGTCCTGTAGACCGTCGTGACCACTACGTCAAGCGGTGTATCGGGCTGCCTGGGGAATTCATCTCGATCAAGGACAACCAAGTCTATATCGACGGAAAGGCGATCGAGAACCCAAGGAACATGCAGCTGAACTACTTCGTCCAGACCGATGGCACTCCGCTCTCACAGAGCCTACTAGATGAGCTCGAGATCAACGACCGTGATGTACAGCTCCTCTACTCCTACCAGAGTGGGGATGAGACGGATCTCTCGGGCTTCATCCGCCAGATGCACCTCACGATGGCTCCCATCGAGGGTCGGGGCTATGGACTCATCTACCACCTACCCCTAACCGAGGAGATGAAGGGACGACTACAGAGTGAGCCCTACATCCGAGCCATGGATGTAGAGATCACCCCCCGGGAGAGCACGGGAGAGGTCTACCCCCTCGGACTCAAGACGGGCTGGACACGTGATAACTATGGCCCTCTCTTCATCCCCCGTCGAGGGATGAAAATCTACCTCACCCCTACGACCGTGGCAGCCTATAGCCGCTGTATCCGGAACTATGAGGGTCATAGCCTAGAGCAGAGGCCAGATGGTACCTATCTCGTGGATGGGAAGCCACAGACGACCTACACCTTCGGGATGGACTACTACTTCATGCTCGGGGATAATAGGCATATGTCGGCCGATAGCCGTTACTGGGGCTTCGTACCCGAGGACCATATCGTCGGCAAGCCTGCCTTCCTCTGGCTATCGATCAACAACGAACGCCCACTGCTGAGCGGAGGTATCCGCTGGGACAGGATGATGAGACTAATCCATGGCAAGTAAGGATAACAAGCTCCGTAACTGGCTCCTATACGGAGCTCTACCACTGGGGATCGTCGCCCTCGTGGTCGTGCTTCGCCTCTTCGTCCTAATCCCCTTTAGGGCGAATACACACACGATGGAGCCTAAGATACGACAGGGAGCATGGGCTCTAGCCTTGAGGGGAAAGACACCCCATAGGGGGGACGTCGTCCTACTACAAGTGCAGGAGGTCACTGGAGACAGACGACACCATCAGCTAGTACTAGCTCGGGTCATCGGTCTACCCGGCGACTCCGTCGAGCTCCTCGAGGGCAAGCCCTACATCAATGCACGGCCACTGAAGGACTATCGAGCACAGCGCACTCAGGAGAGCTATGCTCTGCGTGTGCCTCGGCGGGGTGGGACGTACACCCTCTCTCCCCGTAGCCTCGTGGTCTATCGCACCGCCCTAGTGAGGGAGGAGCGCCTAGGGCTAGCTCGTGACCGCCGAGAGCGACTAGGGACAGATACCAGCACCTGGATCGAGAAGCTACGACGGGATCCTCGTCGTACCTTCTACCGAGACTACTATTGGGTGCTCGTTGATCAGCCAAGCCAGGCTCCCGACTCACATCATCTAGGGATCATCCCAAGCGAAGCTATCGAGGGTGTCGTCCTCTTCGCCCTCTAAGCCCTAGTACGTGCAGTCCCCCTTCTCTCTCCTCCTCTCTACGGCCTATGCTCCACCCGTGAGCTACTTCACCAAGCTCTATCATGTAGGTAAAGGGCTCGTGGGGATCGAGGCGGAGGAGAACTATATCAAGCAGACCTACCGCAACCGCTGTCATATCCTCGGACCCAACGGGCTACAGGCGCTGACGATCCCCGTAGAGCAGTCCCCGAGTCTCAAGACTCCTATCCGTGAGGTGCGTCTCTCGGAGCATGGCTCGTGGCGGCACCTCCATCTACAGGCATTGAGCACGGCATACGGTGCTAGTCCATTCTACGAGTATTACATAGATGATCTACTGCCAATCTATGAGCGTGGGTATAGGTATCTATGGGACTTCAACGAAGCCCTCTTCACACAGCTCCTACGGCTCCTACACCTAGAGGTGTCCTGGCAGGAGACTGAGACCTTCACACCTCTGGGCTCACATCCTGAAGACTGGCGCTATGGCTTACGACCCAAGCATCCCGCACCAGATCCTTCCTTCGTGCCTCGTCCCTATCATCAGGTATACCGAGACCGCTTCGGCTTCGTCCCCGATCTCAGCATCCTCGACTTACTCTTTGATATGGGCCCAGAGGCTCTACTCATCCTTAGGGACAGCTACGTCTGCCCCACAATCCCCTAAACGAAAGCAAGCGTGTACAAGCAATCTCACTTCCCTACTCCCCCTCAGGCAGAGGCTAGACCCGAGCTACTACGTCACCTAGACACAGAGCGCACCGACCCCTACTACTACATGCGAGATAAGTCCCTCCCCGAGGTACTCTCTTATCTACAGGCAGAGAATGCCTACACCGAGGAGGTCATGCAGGGAACCAAGGAGCTGCAGGAGACGATCTATCAGGAGATCCTCGGACGTATCAAGGAGGATGACCAGAGCTATCCTACCCTACGCCGAGGCTACTATTACTACACCTGCACGGAGAAGGGGAAGCAGTACCCGACGCACTACCGCTACGAGGCTAAGGCCTTCGAGGCCGAATGGGGGGAGCATCCAGAGGCTGTCACAGGCGGAGAGCTCCTCTTCGATGTCAATGCCTTGGCCGAGGGCAAGCCTGCCTTCATCTTTGCAGGCTATGCTATTAGCCCAGACAACCGCCTAGCCGCTTACTTCGCGAACGAGACTGGCTCCTACGCAGAGTTTGAGCTACGCATCCGTGACCTCGTGCGGGGCGAAGACCTCGACTTCTGCCTGCAGGGTGTCTCTTCGTTGGCTTGGGCAGAGGACAGCGAGACCATCTACTACAGCCTCATAGACGATACCCTGAGGTCCTCTCGCATCTATGTCCAGCGCCTATCGGAGCCCGGGGCTGAGCTCCTGTATGAGGAGCGAGACGGACGCTTCTCCTGCAGTGTTAGTGAGACGAAGACACGTGAGTACATCTTCATCTCTACCTCCAGTAGCACGAGTAGCGAGGAGTACTACCTCTGGAGCTCGGGCGAGGATAGAGAGCCCAAGCTCTTCCTGCCAAGAGAGGCTGACGTGCGCTACTCGATCCTCTCGCACAGAGACCGCTTCTACATCTACTACAAGGATAAGGAGCACCTAAACGGCATGGTCTATACCGCCCCACAGACACAGGTCTCTGACCGTCTAAGCTGGACGCTCCTCGTCCCCCACCGAGAGGATGTACGGCTTGATAGTATCGGTGTCTACCAGGACTATATCGCCCTAGAAGAGCGACGAGAAGGACTGACCGAGATACGTATCCTCACTAGCCAAGGTCAGGAGCAGGGTAAGATCCACTTCCCCGAACCTGTCTACACGATCAGTCTACGTGGCAATAGCCAGTATGAGGCCACGACGATACGCTATGTCTATTCCTCGCTCAATCGTCCCTCCTCCCTCTACGAATACAACCTCACGACAGGTGAGAGTCGCCTACTGAAGGAGCAAGAGGTCGGCGGAGGTTTCTCCCCCGAGGACTACGTCGTGGAGCGCAGATGGGCTACGGCACCCGATGGAGTACGTGTCCCGATGGCTCTACTCTATCGTCGAGACCTCGTACGGGATGGCTCTGCCCCCGCTCTCCTCTATGGCTATGGGAGCTATGGGATAGCGATGGATGCCCACTTCGGGGTATCTATATTCAGCTTGGTCGATAGGGGCTTTGTCTATGCTCTCGCACAGGTACGTGGGGGGAGTGACCTAGGTGAAGCTTGGTACGAGGAGGGTAAGTTCCTACGGAAGCGTAATACCTTCACTGACTTCATCGCCTGCGCCGAGCACCTCATCCAGGAGGGATATACCTCGTCCGAGCGACTTACGGCTATGGGAGGGAGTGCCGGAGGGCTACTCATGGGTGCAGTGGTGAATATGCGCCCTGAGCTCTTCCACGCAGTCATCGCACAAGTCCCCTTCGTAGATGTCGTGACGACGATGCTTGATGAGACCCTTCCCCTCACCACAGGCGAGTATGAGGAGTGGGGAAATCCCAATGATCCTGAGTATCTGCAGTACATGCTCAGCTATTCTCCCTATGACAACCTTCACTCAGGGCCCTACCCACACCTCCTAGTCACCGGTGGGCTCAACGACTCGCAGGTACTCTTCCACGAGCCCACGAAGTATGTCGCCAAGCTACGTACCCTCAAGACCGATAACCACCTCCTGCTCCTACACATGGATATGACCTCTGGGCATGGAGGAGCGACAGGACGCTACGATGGGATACGAGATACAGCCCTCGAGTATGCCTTCCTACTGATGACCCTAGAGTAAGGCACTCTAAAGCCTCTTCTACCAGAGCAAGGAGAGAGCACTCTCCCACATAGCCCCATCAGATCTACGAAGGCGATCTGATGGGGCTAGTTTGTAGTAATAGCATCCTCTGAAAAATCAGTACCTTTACCCCACAAACAACGTAGGGAGGTATCCCCTCCCCACCCATTATTCATCCTAATCACTCCATAGCATGTACACCAAGCTTCGCTACTATCTAGGTCTACTTGCTCTAGCTGTCCTCACCCTCGCTAGCTGTAGCAAGAGTCGGGTCTACGAGCAAGTCATCCCCGCGGAGGCCGACTTCGTCCTCTCGGTATCTGTAGACCAGCTCGTCAAGAAGTCGGAGATCCTATCCAAGGAAAACAAAGAGCTCCGCGATCAGCTGTTCCCCAACTCTAGTGCTCCCGTAGCTAAGATCCTAAGACCTCTACTCGAGGATCCCTCAAAGGTAGGTATTGACTTCAAGAGCCCCGTCTATCTCTTCACCACACCTGACCTTCAGGGAGCCTTCCTAGCTCGTGTATCTGACGAGGGAAAGCTCAAGAAGTTCCTCTCCGACCTAACCCAAATCAAGAATCCTCAGGCTACCATAGAGCAGAAGGATGGTATCTCGATCCTAAACGGTACGGACAATAATGCCATCGCCTTCACCAAGGATGCACTCCTCGTCCTCGTCCCCACCACTGAGACCAAGAAGGATATGCGTGTGGAAGCTATCCAGCTACTCAAGCTCAAGGAGGGCAAGCGTTACCACGAGACCTCATCCTTCAAGGAACTCAAGTCCAAGGAATCTGACCTATCTCTTATCCTTGACTACAAGAAGCTCTTCTCGCTCTACTCATACTATGCAGGCCAACTCGCTCCCAACCAGTTCGCGGCCCAAGGGGTAGATATGAGCAAGATGCAGATAGCCCTACATATCAACTTCGAGAGCGGAGTGACTACCACCGATATCAAGTATATATCCGAGGACAAGGAAACCCTGGAGAAGTTCACCGAGCTCAGCAAGAAGGTCTCCCCCAAGAGGTGTGAGAACAAGTATGGGAAGCTCCTCGCCAAGGATAACCTCTTCTTCATGAATGGCTATATCAGTGGGCCTGAGATCCTCAATTCCTACAAGGACAACCCCGCATTGTCTGAGGCCTTTGAGTCCCTAAGCGGGATGGGTATTGAGCCCTCGTCGATCTTCAGCGCAGTCGATGGGGAGTTCGCCCTATCCATATCTTCGTTTAACCCACTCAAGAGTGGTGGCCTCCCGATCACCTTCTATGCCGAAAGCAAGAGCCCTCAGGGTGTCGATGCTATCGCCCAAGCAATCGAGGAAAAGAGTAAACAGTCCAGAGACTCGACGATCGAGGTATGGAGCTATGACGAGCCATATATCGTACAGACTGAGGGTGAGCACCAGTACGTCGCACGTAAGGAAGGAGAGGCACCTCTATACTTCGGCTATAAGGACGGCTCTACCTACTTCGCTCTCGGCGAGGGAGCCAAGGCTACGCTCTTCAAGGAACAGAAGCCCAACATTAGCGAAGCTACCTACTCCTCCATCCTCAAGGGACACTCCGCATCGATGGCGCTCGACCTCAACTACCTCTTCACAGGTACTCCTATCGGAGCCTTTATCTCGGGATTTGCCCCCAAGGAAGTATCAGATCGCCTCAAGGCCTTCTCCTATCTCTCTGCAACCAACGATGGTATAACTGGGCACATGGAGCTCAAGCTCAACACGAAGGAGAACCTACTGAAGCTCCTTACTGATCTAGCTCGCATCATGGCCGTAGAGGACAAATAGCCTCGCCCGACCCAAGGGATACCTCCTGCAGGCTATCCCGTCACAGAGCTGACCTACCTCTAGGGTAGGAAGCAACCGAAGCCCCTCGGTAGACTCTCGCCTCAAGGCGATAGGTGCCGAGGGGCTTCTCCATGCCTAGGGTGGCACCCTCTCCATACTACTTATTCACTCTCAGAGGAGGCGGGGTCGAGTCCACTACATCTGTACATACCCCTCATAGGGGGCGGGGCATACATCTGTCATTTTGCTCAATAGAGAGGTCGTTTATCTAGGGGAATTCGTTATCTTTGGTATACAAATTACATAGCATACAACTAATTTCTTTTGCTTGATTTGATATGAATAGCGTACGTACTACGATCTATGCCGCAGGGATAGCCCTTGGCCTCCTTGCTACCCCCCCCCTTGCCTTAGCCCAGCAGGACTACAAGCCTACGAAGGAGAACCTCCAGGCACGTGAGGCCTTCCGTGACAAGGGCTTTGGGATCTTCCTCCACTGGGGACTCTACAGCACCTTCGCTCAGGGCGAGTGGTATATGACCAATGCCAATATCGACCATGCCGAGTATGCCAAGGCCGCCGCAGGCTTCTATCCCTCTCGCTTCGATGCCGCAGCCTGGGTAAGCGCCATCAAGGCCTCGGGAGCAGGCTACCTGACCATTACCTCGCGCCACCACGATAGCTTCTCTATGTGGGACACGAAGCAGAGCGACTACAACATCGTCAAGGCTACCCCCTTCCGCCGAGACATCCTCGCAGAGCTGAGGGATGAGTGCCACAAGCAGGGCTTGGGCTTCCATATCTATTACTCCATCCTGGACTGGCATCGTGAGGACTACTACCCCATCGGACGTACAGGACGAGGTACGGGTCGCAAGAGCCACGGTAGCTGGGACACTTACGATGCCTTCATGAACGCACAGCTTGCCGAGCTCGTACGAGACTACGGAGCAGAGGCTATCTGGCTAGACGGAGAGTGGGATCAGGATGAGAACCCAGGCTTCGACTGGCGATATGACAAGATGTACGCCAATATCCATAAGATCAACCCAGCCTGCCTCATCGGGAACAACCACCACAGCGCACCACATCAGGGCGAGGACTTCCAGATGTTTGAGCGAGACGTCCCCGGAGCTAACACCGCAGGGCTATCTGGTCAAGACATCAGTAAGCTCCCGCTAGAGACTTGTCAGACGATGAATGGTATGTGGGGTTACAAGATCATCGACCAGAACTACAAGTCCGACACCACCCTCATCCGCCTACTCGTACAGACGGCAGGACGCAATGCTAACCTCCTCCTAAATATCGGCCCAGAACCCTCAGGTGCCCTCCCCGCTCTCGCACTGGATCGCCTAGCCAAGATCGGCTCCTGGATGAAGGTCTATGGCAAGACCGTCAAGGATGGTGTACGTGAGGGACTCCTTCCCCCACAAGAATGGGGTGTGACCACCCAGCGAGGCAAGACGCTCTACCTACACATCCTCGACTGGAAGAGCCGTATGCTCTCGCTTCCTCTGACGGATCGAGTACAGCGTGTCGTCTCCTTCGACACCCAGCGTCCCATCCCCTACACCCAGACCAAGGCGGGGCTGACCCTGACCTTCGACAAGGCTCCACACGAGCTCAATGCCATCGACTATATCGTCGAGGTTACACTCAAGTAAGGGTGCACATGGACTATCGTATAGAGAACTGTGCTTCCTCTGCCACTAGTGCCCTCAGGGCACAGCAGGGAGGAGCCTACCGAGTAGAGCTCTGTGCAGCCCTACCTGAGGGAGGCACTACCCCGAGCTATGGCGAGATCTGTACTGCCCGTCGTCTCCTAGACATCAAGCTCAACGTCATCATTCGCCCCCGAGGTGGGGACTTCCTCTACACCCCGATCGAGCAGGAGATCATGCTCCACGACATCGAGCAGGCTAGACGCATCGGCGTAGACGGAGTGGTCATCGGCTGCCTTACCCCTGAGGGGGAGGTCGATAGACCGCTCATGGCTCGACTCGTCGAGGCCGCTGGTGGGATGAGCGTGACCTTCCATAGAGCGATCGATATGTGTCGGGATAGGGAGGCTGCACTAGAGACGATCATAGAGCTGGGCTGCTCGCACGTACTGACCTCAGGCGGACACAATACCGCCCTAGAGGGAGCCGATGAGCTCGCTCGTATGGTCCGGCAGGCTGCAGGTCGTATCGTCATCATGCCAGGTAGTGGTGTGAACCCGACGAACATAGCTCAGCTAGCTGAGCGTACGGGAGCTAGCGAGTTCCACTTCTCGGCTCGTCGCCCTACCCCTAGTGGTATGCTCTACCGACACGCAGGGGTCTCCATGGGCGGGACAGTCACCATAGACGAGTACAGCCTCCTAGAGACCGACCCCGAGCTGATACGCTCTGCCCTCTCTGCACTCAAGCAACTACACTCATAGCAACATAAAGTACCTTCATACAGACAATATGCGCACACGGATGATATTTACCCTCGCCCTTGCCCTCCTACCGACCCTAGGGCTGGCGAAGGTGGTAAAGAAGCCCAGTCGGCAGACCACACAGGTCCAGAGTGACCTAGCGAAGCGAAGGGCTACCTTCAAGGAAGGCAAGATCTTCGACATCTTCCAGAGCAAGATGACCCCAGAGGAGCGTGATGCCCTCACCTTCCTCTATGCCTACATGCCGAGCAACGACCTCATCAACCGCTCGGGTCAGTTCTTCCTCGATCACGTACGTAGCTCCCTCAAGGCTCGACAG
>ERZ772764.2205-NODE-2205-length-11560-cov-21.500130_pt1 | contig 11560 bp, 10 predicted proteins | sample MGYA00512163_ERZ772764 | MGnify/ENA primary metagenome ERZ772764 (study PRJEB29015, sample SAMEA2737903) | human oral metagenome | biome: human oral; feature: human-associated habitat; material: dental | place: China | collected 2094 ...
ACAACGAGGGCATGCACCAGGCCATCGAGGCCAAGGAGCGCGTGGAGATCAAGGCCGAGAACCAGACCCTGGCCACCATCACCCTCCAGAACTACTTCCGTCTCTATCCCGAGGGCTCCCGCTCGGGCATGACCGGTACCGCCGAGACCGAGGCCGCCGAGTTCGCCGGCACCTACAAGATCGGCGTCGTCCCGATCCCCACCAACAAGCCCATGATCCGCGAGGACCAGCCAGACCTCGTCTACACCACCGTTGAGGCCAAGCTCGACGCCGTCGTCGACGACATCGCCGAGCGCTACGAGGTCGGCCAGCCGGTCCTGGTGGGGACGACCAGCGTGGAGAAGTCGGAGACCCTCTCCGAGCGGCTGCGTGAGCGAGGCATCCCCCACGAGGTCCTCAACGCCAAGCAGCACGCCCGGGAGGCCGCCGTCGTCGCCATGGCCGGACGCAAGGGCGCCGTCACCGTGGCCACCAACATGGCCGGGCGCGGAACCGACATCATGCTGGGCGGCAACGCCGAGCACATCGCGGTCTCCGCCCTCAAGGAGGCGGGCCTCGACCCCGAGGAGAACGCCGAGGAGTACGAGAAGGCCTGGCCCGAGGCCCTGTCCGCCGCCAAGGAGGCCTGCCGGGCCGAGCACGATGAGGTCGTCGAGCTCGGCGGTCTCTACGTGCTGGGCACCGAGCGCCACGAGTCGCGCCGCATCGACAACCAGCTGCGCGGGCGCTCCGGGCGCCAGGGCGACCCCGGCGAGTCCCGCTTCTACCTGTCCATGGAGGACGACCTCATGCGCATGTTCGCCTCCGGGCTGGCCCAGCGCATCATGTCCTCGGGGGCCTACCCCGACGACGTCCCCCTGGAGTTCAAGGTGGTCACCCGCGCCATCGCCTCGGCCCAGCGCCAGGTCGAGTCGCGCAACTACGAGATCCGCAAGAACGTCCTCAAGTACGACGACGTCATGACCGAGCAGCGCGAGAAGGTCTACTCCGAGCGCCGTCGGGTCCTGGACGGGGAGGACCTCGAGCCGCAGATCGAGGCCTTCCGGGCCCAGGCCGTGAGCTCGATCGTCAACGCCGGGACGGCGGAGGGCCGCCCCGATGAGTGGGACCTCGACGCCCTGTGGGATGAGCTCGGTCGTCTCTACCCGGTGGGCCTCAGCCAGGACGAGGTCGTTGAGGCTCTGGGCGGCAAGGACGCGCTCACCTCGGAGAGACTCATCGACGAGCTCAGTGAGGACGTCGCCGTGGCCTACGAGGACGCCGAGGCCCGTATCGAGGCCAACGCCCTGGCCCATGCCCAGCTCGGGGACGAGCCCATGCGTACGCTGGAGCGTCGCATCCTGCTCGCCGTGGTGGACAAGCGCTGGCGCGAGCACCTCTACGAGATGGACTACCTCAAGGAGGGCATCGGTCTGCGGGCCATGGCCCAGCGCGATCCCCTCGTGGAGTACGCCAACGAGGGTGCCCGCATGTTCCGGGCGATGATGGAGGGCATCCGAGAGGAGACCGTTGAGCAGATCTTCGCCAACGTCAACCGCTTCGACGCCGCTGCCCAGCGTGCCGCCGAGGACGGCACCGCTGAGGCCGCTCAGGCGGTGGCCAAGGCCAATGCCACTGCGGCAGCTGGCATCCGCGTGGGCGGGGCCGGCGGGGGCCGGGGCACGGTCCTGGGGGACACCGGGCAGGCCTCCATGGAGCAGCGGATCACCTATTCCGGTCCCAGCGAGTCCGGTGACGAGGAGGAGCGCTCCACCGCCTCATCGCGTAAGTCCTCGGGCTCGGACTCGTCGACCTCGGGCGGCAACCGGGCCGAGCGTCGTCGCTCCAAGAAGAAGCGCCGTCACTGAGGCGCGGTGAGCCTCGGACTGATCGCCGTCGATCCCGTCGGGACCTGGTACATCGCCAGGATCCGGCGGGATCACGCGATCTCCAGGCCGGTGAGGATCCAGCGCTCGCGCATCAGCTCCAGGCGCGCCGCGGCGGCCCGGACTCGGTTGCCCTCCTCCAGGAGGACAGTCGCCTCGCAGGCTCCCGACATCGTCAGCTCGGTGCGCACGCTGCGGATGCGCGGCCGCCGTGAGCTCGTCTGACGCCCCAGGATCCGGGAGGCCAGGCCGGCGCGGCGGGCGAGAGCCTCGAACAGGGGCGGACTGGTCCAGCGGGCCAGGTGGTCCACGGGGCGCAGCCCGGCGAGGACCTCGCTGGCGGCCGCCACCACGATCGCGGCGGTGCGCGGGGCGTCGACGCCGGTCCGGGGCTGCTTCCTGAGAAAGCCGCCGGACTGATCGGCTCCCGAGCCGTTGACGGGTTTGGAGGGCTTCAACGGAACGGCTCGAGTCGGCGTCGGGTGGGTTGGTGTGGGGCGGGTGCGGTGCTGTGGGCCGGTCTCTCGGCGAGCGGTGCGAGTGGACTGAAGGTCGTGAGTCGACGTGGCGGTGACAGTCATGGTGGGCTCCTGGGAGTTGCTTCGGTGCCGGTGCGGGCACAGAGCTGGGCGGGGATGGTCCTGTGGCGAGGGCCGTAAGGACGTGCAGTGCGGACTGTTGACGGGGACGCGGCTCCCGGTTCCGGGTAGCGGTGCTTCAGTGCGATGGGGGCTGGCCTCCCGTCGTCGTCGGCGTTGTCAGCGTGCTCGGGATGCTCAGTACTGCTCCGGGGCGGATCAGAGACGGGTTCGGGCCGATGGTCTCGACGTTGGCGCGATACAGAACGGGCCAGGTCTGTGCGATCTGTGCGGGGCCGGCGTCGGCGGGCAGGAGTCCGGCGGTGACCGACCACAGGCTCTCTCCTGGCTGCACGGTGTGAGTACGCTCCGACGTCGCCCCGGTGTCCGGGGCGGTCGAGGCTTGGTTCTCAGCTGACGTCGGTGGGGCTGATTCGGTCGGCTCATCCGGCTCGGTTCGGGAGGTCGACGGTGACGGGGCGCTCCGCTCCGACGGCGTGGGCGACGGGGGCGGTGAGGCGGGTGCCGAGCTCGTGGGCCGCCATCCCAGATCATCCCCGTTCCCGGTGTCTTCCGCCGCCAGGGCCGGCGCCGATGACAGAGAGACGACGAGGGCGGAGGCCGCGATACGGCGCACCGCGGGAGCTCCCCACCCGGCCAGAATCCTGGCCGCCAGCCCGGACGCATCGCCATTGCGGAGGGTGCCGTGAGCGCGGGAACCGGGTAGCACGATGAGGGCGAGTACTGCGGAGGCGAGGTGCCACAGGGCGCCCAGGGCCCCGATCGTGCAGGTCCCGGTGACGACGGCGTCGGTCAGCTCGCTCATGCCCCACGATGGTGGGGGAACCTCCAGGAGACCTTCTGCGGCGTCCTGGGTCGCAAGTCCGAGAAGCAGGAGGAGGACGCCGGAGAATCCTGCCACCAGCGTCAGTCGTAGACGTGGCCCCATGTCAACCTCCATCACCGTTGATCATCTTTGATGATGTTAGGTTTACGCTGATGATGTTGTGTTGTCAAGACTTTGATACTGTTTTTCACATAGTGTCGTGTCGCTGGTGAGGCCGCTACTTGCAGGTTCTCAGGGGCGAGACGGAGACGGCGGGGGAGCAGCCTCTGCTCCATCTGCAGACGTGAACGAGGTGAGGACGTGGACTGGGACCGGATGCTCTCCGACCTGGAGAGCAGCTTCGACGCCGAACGCCGTGCAGATCTGGTGGCCCAGAGCGCCGAGCTCGCCGAGGCGGAGCACGCATCCATTGAGGTGGTCGACCGTCTCAGGGGAACAGTGGGGCGTCCGATCCACGTGCGGACCCGCAGCGGCGCGCCCGTCGACGGTGTCCTGACTCGGGTTGAGCCCGCGTACGTCCTCGTTGACGAGGGGGAGGGGCTGCAGGCGATCGTCCCACTGGCCGCGGTGACAACGGTGGCGACGCTTGCAGGTCCGGCGCCCCGAGATGATCGACGGCGTCCCACGCTGGGGGCGTTGCTGCGGGAGGTCGCTCGACGGGGAGTGCGGGTGCGCCTGATTGCGGGAGCCGGAGAGGTAGTGGGGAGGTTGATCCGGGTGGGAGCGGATCATGTCGATATCGCCCTCGACTCTGAGGGGAGGGGATGCGTGCGCCGGGCGGCCGGTGCGGGGGTGGTGGGAGTCGTCAGCGTCATGACCGCGGCGATCGAGGTGCTGCGCAGCCGCTGACCTCTGTTGTGACGTGGAGGGTCTGTGCTCGAGGGACGTGTCGGGGTCTCGTGAGGAGAGGGGGTGGTTGGCCGGACGGCTCAGACTTCTTCATCCTCGCCCCAGCCGGCGGCCACCATGGCCCGGGTCGAGGCGAGCTGGCGCTGAATGTAGTCCTCGAGGGCCTGGTCCTCGATGCGCCACAGCTTACGGGCGCCGACCTGGATGGCTGGAAGATCGCCGGAGCGGATGAGGGCGCGCACTGCCTGGCTGGAGAGCTGGAGCTGCTCGGAGACGTCGGCGATGGTGAGGAATCGTGTACTCATAGAACGATGATCCCACTGCTTGTCCCTATCCACAATTCTCAAAGAACTCTGTGGATAACCTTGCGGCACTATCTCACCTCGACGATGATTACTGGTGATCAAGGAGGATTTCCGTGTCGTCATCTCGCAGTGCGCACTCCCGAGCAGTACCTGAACGCCGTCGTAGTGGTCGATGGCGCCGTCCAGCCTGGAGGGACCCGCGAATGGCCGGGGGAGTGGTCCTGGTCGCCTCTGCCGTGGCCCTGGGGGCATGGGCCGTCGATGCTGCCGCGGACACCACCCGCGTCTACGTGCTCTCCCAGGACGTCGCCCCCGGAGCCGACCTGACCGCCGACGGTGTTCTCACAGTGGTCGATGCCCATCCCGGTACTGACGTCTACGTTGAGGTCGGGCACCTGCCCGACGGCGCGGTGGCCACCCGCTCCATGAGCAAGGGAGAGCTGTTGGCGACCGCAGCCGTGGACAGCGGTCAGGAGCGGGCGCTGCGCCCGGTCGTCCTCAACGTCGCATCCAGCCTGCCGGCCTCGACGAAGGTCGGCGACTATGTCGATCTGTGGCTCGTGCCCAAGGACGGCGTCGCCGGCAGGTCCTCGGTTCAGGCGCCTGCGACTGCAGAGCCCGGGCAGAACGGTCGCAGCGGGCAGGCGTCGACCGAGGACAGCGGAGCCCGCCGCGTGGCCACGGGGCTGGTCATCGGCTCAGTCGGAGAGGCCAGCAAGGGACTGATCTCCGGACCGAGCACGGGGGTGGAGGTGAAGGTTCCCGAGGAGTCCCTCGCCGCCGTCCTCAGCGCCGTCGGGCAGGAGGGGTCGCTGGTCCTGGTTCCCACCGGACAGGAGGCGCCTGCGGAGAAGTCGGAGAAGCCGTCGTGAGCGCCCCGGGCGCAGGGATCCTCCTGGCCCTCAGCGGTGACGACGCCGACATCCTGCGTGTGCTGAGCCAGCCGGGAAGCGGGCTGTGCATCGTTCGCAGATGCGCCGACCTGCCTGAGCTGCTCTCGGCTGGCATGGCCGGACTGGCGTCCTTCGCCCTGCTGGATACCGGCTTCGATGAGATCGACCGCACCGTCCTGGACCGGCTCACTCGTGCCGGCCTCAGTGGGCTGCTCCTGGTGGAGGCCCGTGAGGAGGAGCGCTGGCGCAGTGCGGGATGGCCGATTCTGAGACGCGACACCGCCCCCAGCCGCATCTGCTCCACGGTGCTGGACCTCGTGCGTCGCAGCCTGACCGATGTCGGTGCGTCCGGGCCCTCCACCGCGGGGCCCGCCCCCGGCGCGCTCGGCGCCGTCGTGCCGGAGACGCCGGTCGGGCCGGCAGCGACGAGCGACGACTGGCTGAGCGCCGCGACACCTGCCTCGGCCGGCTCGGGCGGCGCCGCTCAGGAGACCGCCTGGCTCGAAGAGCTGTGGCGTCAGTCGACGAGCCCGGGTGCTGACGGGAAGCCGCCGGTACCACCGCAGCCGGCACTGCCCGGCAACGATCCCTCTGGGCTTGCGGACTGTGAGCAGCAGGAGAGCCGAGAACCGGCCACCGTGAGTGCGGCTGATGCCGCTGGTCAGGGACGGATCGTCCTGGTGTGGGGACCTCACGGCGCCCCCGGACGCTCGACCGTGGCCGCATCCCTCGCCCACGGCCTGGCCGGATCCGGTGGGGCGATCCTCGTGGACGCCGACGTCGAGGCGCCCAGCCTGGTTCAGATCCTCGGCATGCCTGAGGACTCCTCGGCCCTGGCCGGGGCCGCTCGCCTGGCCACTCATGGCCGCCTCGACGCCGAGAGCTTTCAGCGGGTACTGGCTCCGGTGGAAGGCGGGCTGTCCCTCCTGGGAGGTCTGGGCCGGGCCGGTCGCTGGCGCGAGCTGCCGCCGGCCGCCATGACCGAGGTCTGGCTGCAGTGCCGTCGTGCCGCGGCCTGGACCGTCGTCGACGTCGCTGGCGGCGCCATTGACAACGACATCGACGACTTCACCCTTGAGCCCGGACGCGGGGCGGTGACCGCCGACCTGGTGTCCCATGCCGACGTCGTCCTGGTCGTGGGTGGGGCGGACCCGGTCGGGGTGCGCCGCCTGCTTCAGCTCCTGGATGAGGTGGGCTCCTCGGTGACGCCCGCCGGCCGGATCGAGGTCGTCGTCAACCGGGTGCGGGCCTCGGCTGCCGGCCCCTCTCCCCAGCAGGCACTGCGTGAGGCCCTGTCTCGCTTCGGCGGGCTGGAGGACATCGTGCTGCTGCCCGACGACCCGGCGACGGCCGATGCCTGCCTGCTTCAGGGGCGCAGCATCATGGAGGGGGCGCCCGCAAGCGCGCTGGGGAAGGCCATGAGCGCGCTGGTCGACCGGATCGACCCGCAGACCGCTGCGGTCCGCAAGGCCCGTTCCTCGAGTCGGCCGCTGCTACGGCGCCTTAAGCGCCTGAAGAGACGCGGCAGAGAGCAGCGCAGGACAACCGGCTCCGCTGGGCGGGCGACGGCCGCCGGCGGCAGGAGCCGCAGGGGCGTGCGCGCCCAGCGGGGGCGGCGTCGGAAAGGGGACAGGGCGGTGACCTCCGGGGCTGAGTCGAGGGCTCCGGAGAGGCCCGCGTATTCAACACGGCGGTCCCAGACGGCCGTGCCCCCATCGACTCCGCCCCCGGTTCAGCCGCCGAGCCCGCCGCAGGCGATGCGGGACGGACCGACTCCTTGGCCCGGAGCAGGGCCCGCGCCCTTTGGTGAGCGCGGCTGACGGCGTGGCCGCAGCTGCTCGGTGAGGTACATGAATCGTGCGGCTCTGGTCTTCCGGGCACGGTTGGTGAGGCAGACTGGGGCCATGCGCATCTACCTTCCCGCCACCGCTGCCCACCTGCGTGCGGCCGCCCTCGGCTCGTCCACGGGACCGCTGCTGGCTCACGCCGCCACGCCGGCGCTCGCCCGCGCGCTGCCCGAGGAGGATGAGGAGGGGCTGGAGGTCTCCGCCTCGTTGTGCGCCGCCGACGCCTCCCTTGTGCTGCTGGCCGAGCCCGAGGCCGAGGGGCTGGCCGACCGCCGTGTCGTCATCGCCGCCGATGTCGACGGTGAACACGTGCGCGAGCTCGCCGTCGAAAGAGATGTCCTGCCCGGAACGGTCGAGATCGCTGCAGATATCCCCTGGGACGACGTCGCTGCCCTGCTCGTGGACGAGGCGGAGGCGGAGGCCGACGTCCGCTCCGCCCGGCTCGGCGACGAGGACGCCTTCGAGCGTGCGGCTGAGGCCGACCTGCTCTGGTACGACGTCACGGAGCGAGACGCGCTGGCCGAGAGCCTCGGGGTCTGACCCGCCCGAGGCCGCCGATCGGGCACTGGTTGTGGTGCCCCCGTGACCCGTCGTCGGACCTGCCGCCGCTTCAGTGACGGGAGAGTCCTCAGTGACCGGTTCCACGGTCTCCTGCCTTGCGCGAGAGGGTCTGCCGCCGGGTATGGTGCTCTTTGCCAAAGACCGCAGGTCTCCCGCTTCGGCGGGACCAAGTCCACTGAAGGTGGAGCCGGCGCAGGTGAGAACGTGACCTCTTTCGGGCGTGCCCGAAAGCGAGCCCCGTGCCCACCGGCGCGGGGCTTTTCCAGTGGTGGGCCCTGCGGCATACCACGGAAGGAGGGCCCATGGCACGGCCTGACAAGGAAGCAGCCGTCGCTGCTCTGGCGGACAAGTTCCGCCAGGCTGACGCGGTCCTGCTGACTGAGTACCGGGGACTGAGTGTCGCCCAGCTCAAGGAGCTGCGTCGTTCCCTCGCCGGTAACGCCGAGTACACCGTGGTGAAGAACACGCTTGCTGCGATCGCTGCCCGCCAGGTCGGGCTCGAGGGCTTCGCCGACGACCTCACGGGCCCCTCCGCCCTGACGTTCGTCTCCGGTGAGCCGGTCGAGGCTGCCAAGGCTCTGCGTGACTTCGCCAAGGACAACCAGCAGCTCGTCATCAAGGGCGGTGTCATGGACGGCGCCGTGCTGTCCGCCGACGGCGTTGACAAGCTTGCCTCTCTCGAGTCCCGCGAGGTGCTGCTCGCCAAGACCGCGGGCGCCGTCAAGGCGTCCCTGTCCAAGGCTGCGTACCTCTTCGCCGCACCGGCCTCCCAGGCCGTGCGCACCGTCGACGCCCTGCGCGAGAAGCAGGAGACCGCGGCCTGAGGCCGCACGCGTCATCCACCAACCCTGCGCGCGCAGGAACCTGATAAGGAAGGAACGCCCATCATGGCGAAGCTGACCACCGAAGAGCTCATCGAGCAGTTCAAGGAGCTCACCCTCATCGAGCTGTCCGAGTTCGTCAAGGCCTTCGAGGAGACCTTCGACGTTACCGCCGCCGCCCCGGCCGCCGTGGCCGTTGCCGCTGCCCCCGGCGCCGCCGGTGGCGAGGCCGCCGCCGAGGAGAAGGACGAGTTCGACGTCATTCTCGAGGCCGCCGGCGACAAGAAGATCCAGGTCATCAAGGAGGTGCGCGCCCTGACCTCCCTCGGTCTGAAGGAGGCCAAGGAGCTCGTCGACGGCGCTCCCAAGCCCGTCCTCGAGGGCGCCAACAAGGAGGCCGCCGAGAAGGCCAAGGAGCAGCTCGAGGGCGCCGGCGCCACCGTCACCCTCAAGTGAGTTTCTCCCCGCTGCCTGAAGCGGCCTGAGGGTCGCCGAAGGCTGGGGAGGTCCAGCGTCACCGGGTCCCGTCCACCACCAGGTGGGCGGGACCCGGTCGTGTGCCGGGGCGCTGCGGTGTCGGCCTGCGTCGACGTCGTCGGGCTCAGGCTGGTGGAGCGCCGTCGGGTCGGAGGTCGGCTGGTACCGATGCCGGCGGGGCTGGACGAGATCGGGAACGTACTTTCTCTGCGAGAACTGCGATGTCCCGCAGATGACTGATGTCCGCCCCCAGTGGTCTGCGGGAGAACGCAGTCGCCGAACGGAAAGTACGTTCTCGACGCCGGCGCGTGCGGTCGACGAACCGTGAAGGATGCTTCGGAACCGCGACCTCATGGGACGAGCACTCCTGGTGGCCGCTCGCCCCATAACCCGTTGCCCTGAAGCTCAGCCGCCGGCGAGAGACGGGAGACCACCTCCAGCGGGAATTTCGAGAGCAGCCGGTCGGCCTGGGCGCGCATATCCCCGAGCGACGACCACGTCGCCCGGAAGAACCTCCACCCCAGCGCCTCGAGCTCGTCCTGACGGAGTTTCTCGAGGAAGACGTCCTCCTCGGTGCGGTACTTGGTCTGGCCGTCGAACTCTGCGACGACATGGTGCTCGGGCCAGCCCAGGTCCAGGAACCGGTCCTTCGACAACCCCGGCACCGGGTACTGGGCAATGGCGTTGGGCAATCCCACCACGAGTGTCATCCACCGCAGCACGCTCTCTCCAGGCGAGACCGCCCATGGGCTCGCAGCGGCTAGTACCGCACGTGCCTGCGCTATTCCTCGCCTCCCCCGATGGCGTGCGATGAGCGTGTCCCAGCAGGCGTGAGCCGAGCACAGCCGTGTGGCGCAGGCGTCGCGGTGCCATGGATCAGGTCGGCAGTGTCGGTTCAAGGCCGCGTCGGCGATGGAGAGCGCGTTATGTGGGGGCTCGTCGCAGGCGCAGTCGAAGGCGGTGCGCAGTACCGACGTGACGGGAACGCCCCCGACCACCTCGATCTCCTCGTCCCGCAGCTGAAGCTGACGACGGTGCAGACGGATCGGGTTGGTCTCCGAGGGTGCCGACTCGGTGGGAACGGGCACTCCCGAAGCCGGGTATCGGAACGCGGGCAGTGTTGTCGTGGTGAGACGGGGGTGACCGGAGACGGCGAGGTAGACGTCCGGCTCTCGCGTCCACATAGCCAGCCCCTGAACCAGAGCGGCCGACGTGTGAGACAGGCAGGTAGCGGACGGTAGGAGTTGTTGTGCAGCGATCGCTCGCGCCAGGGAGACCATGAACCGCTGCTCCCAGCGTTGTCGGCCTGGGGCGGGGCATAGGTAGGCGCCCGACATGAGTCGCAGCAGACCGGGATTGCGCGACGCAGTGAAGCGCTTGCGGCGGCCCGAGTAGATGATGGTTGGTCGAAGGTGTGCAGGGACCGGGCAGACGGAAACGGGGCGACTGGCGGAGGCTGCGATGGGGCTCATGCGCTGAGTCTCCTCAGGGGGCACAGTCGTGACGAGCGCAGGCCCCTGAGGTTGTGGATCCGGCGGCGTCTCGCCGAAGAAAGACCCTGCTGTGGATCCCGGAGCGGTGGGAGGCTGCGGATTCCTGGTGGAGGGGTAGTGGGAGTGAAGCCCTCGTTGGCGCTTCATCGTGCCCCTGTGGTCGGCTTCGCTACGGCCCGACGACGTCGAGATGGATTCTGCTCGCTGTCCGTTTCGGCGGGGATCGAGGAGATCGGGAACGTACTTGTGCCGCGAGGACTGCGATGTCCTGCAGATGACTGATGTCCGCCCCCAGCGGTCTGCGGGAGAACGCAGTCGCCGAACGGAAAGTACGTTCTCGGCGGCGTTAGCGGCGTCGGCTGTGAGAACGGGGGCGGCCGGGAGGTGCGGAGGGGCTGCAGCGGCCTGGCGCGAACCGGTCCAGCTGCTCCGAGAACCGATCGTGCTGAGGGATTCAGGTCACGCGGAGGGCGCGGGCGGGGCAGTATGCGCGACTGTGGTGGGAATCGCAAGGACGAGGTGGGAATCGGCGTGGAGTCCTTGACGTCGGCCGTGTACGCTAGCGCTTTGCGTGCATTGTGTGTATTGGCGCGAGGAGTATCTGCCCTCCGCGCGGGCCTCGGCCCGGCCGGATCCCTGGCGGGCGCGAGCCCGACACCGCAGATTTTACTCAACCCTTTGCTCGCGGTGCGCGTTGTGTGATCCCCGATCTGAGGGAAGGATCCCCCTTTGGCTGCCTCGCGCACCTCTGCACCCACTGCTGCTGACATCGCCGCTCGTACCGCGTCGCGTCGTATCAACTTTGCCAAGATCGCTGAGCCCATGCAGGCTCCGAATCTGCTCGCCCTCCAGACCGAGAGCTTCGACTGGCTCGTCGGTAACGAGAGATGGCGTGAGCGGATGATCGCCGCCAACAAGGCGCACCCGGGTTCCCTGCCCGAGACCTCCGGTCTGGAGGAGATCTTCGATGAGATCTCCCCGATCGAGGACTTCGGGGAGACCATGGCCCTGTCCTTCCACGACC
>ERZ772764.2215-NODE-2215-length-11529-cov-15.852798_pt1 | contig 11529 bp, 12 predicted proteins | sample MGYA00512163_ERZ772764 | MGnify/ENA primary metagenome ERZ772764 (study PRJEB29015, sample SAMEA2737903) | human oral metagenome | biome: human oral; feature: human-associated habitat; material: dental | place: China | collected 2094 ...
ACAGATATACATTCTTTAAATGAAAAAGAATTACAATTTATTAAAGATTTAGATAGTTTTTTAAATAATAAGGGTAAACTTCTAAAGTTTTTTAATGTTCATAATGGAAAATATCAAAATTTAAAAGGAATTTTATAAAAAATAAGGTTGTTGTAAAATTTTACAACAACCTTTACTTTCTATTTATTTTCTTTTGATTCTTTAACTTTTTCAACAACTTTTTTAACTTCTTGCTCTGCTTTATCATAACCTTTTGCAACTATTTTTGTAAGTGGCTTATAAATTGCAGGCTTTAAAAGTAATTTTAATAAAAAATCCATTTTCCCCTCCTCACTTAACTATTTATCTTATTTTAAAATATATCTATTTAAAAATTTAATAAACCTATTTAATATAAATTTAATAATATTACTTGGAATAGAATTTAATTTTAATTTTTTAGATAAATAAGGACTATATTTATAATAAAAGGCTACCATTTTTCTTCCAACTTTTGTTGGTTTTAAAATTTCATCTCTAAATCTTCTCAAAACTAAAACTTCATCAGAGTCATAACTTCCATATACTGCTGTTGCTATATAACAAGCTCCTTTACCAGAAGTCTCTTGATAAATTGTTCTTGTATAAGAGGCTTGATTTATAACTTTTAAAATTTCATTATAAAAATTATAAATTGAAGTTTCTTTATATAATAAAGGATATTTCATTTTTATTCTATCAATTTCATTTTTTAAAATTTCTCTTCCTTTTGGATGTCTAATATATTCATCTAAAGTTTGAATCGCTTGTTCTTTTATATTTTCTTTTAATTCTTTATTAAAAAAATAATTAATAACTGGAAACTTTGCTAAATACTCTATTGTTTCATCTTTTATAAGTTTAGTAGCTTCTACAAAAAGATTTGCTCCTCTATATAACTCTTGCACAACCTCAATATTAGGTGTTAATTTTAGACAAATTTCTAATATCTCTTTTGCATGTTCATAAATTTGCATATCATATAAATTTGCTGCTAACTTACCTAATTTCCAAGATATAAATTCTTTACTTTCTTCATCTTCAGGTGCTATTTTTTTGATATCTTCTAAAGTTCTTTTTAAATTAGACATATCATTTTTTATTATATAGCACTCAAGTAATTTAGAAAGTGCAAAAAAATCTTCAAAGTCAAGTTTATTATCTTTTTCTATATCTTTATTTAAAAAATTAATTGCTTCATTTATCTTTTTATCATCTATAAATAAATATACTATTTCATTTACTGCTATCAGATTTGAATTATCTAGGTTATAGGCTTCTATGTAATATTTTATAGCTTTTGAATTTTCTTCTTTTTCACTATAATTTTTACCTAATTTTATCAAATAATCTACATTATCAGGGTATTCTTTTATTAACTTTTCATATATTTTAATACTTTTATCATATTCCTTTTTTAAAAGATAAACTTCCCCTAATTTATCTTTTATATGAGCTATTTCTGGTGAAATTATAAGTATCTTTTTTAAGACTTTCTCTGCTTCATTATAATTCTTAGCTTCCATATATTCTGTATACTTATCTTCTAAACTTTTTATATCTTTTTCATGATGAAAATAGGCATCGTAGTTCTTTCTACTTTTTTCATCTTTTAAAGTATCATATGCTTCTCTTATTTCTTTATATCTTTCTTGCTCTTTTTCTGGTGGATACTTTCTTAACATCTTTTTATATCCACTTCTTATTTCTTCTTGAGTTGCATCTTTAGTTATATTTAAAATTTCATAATAATTCTTCATTTTTTCTCCATTTTAATTAATAATATTTTTATTAAATTAAATACAATTTTACCCAAAAATGACTCTGATAACTAATAAAATAGCTACACCTATAATAAACTTAGTTAAAATATTACTTTCTTGAGAAGAGTCTCTTATAAGCTTAGTGTAAATTTCATTAATTACTGGCTCATTATATAACATAGGATATCTCTCTTTTATTTTTTGAACGCCTCCTTTAAAATACTCCTTACCTATTGAAGTTTTAAGGCGTTCTTCTAATTTTTGAAATATTTCATTTTTTGTTTCCTCATCAAGTTTTCCACCAAAAAAATAATTATAAATTGGTACTTTTGATGGTCCATATATATTATCATCATTCATAAGTTTATTAGCTTCTACAAACAAATTAGCTTGTTTATATAATTCTTTTATAAGATCAATATCAGGGGTTAATTTTAAACAAATCTGTGATATCTCTTTTGAATATTCATAAATACCCATATCATATAACTCTGCTGCAAACTTACCTAGTTTCCAAGATATAAATCCTTTACTCTCCTCATCTTCAGGTGCTATCTTTTTGATTTTTTCTAAAGTTTCTTTTAAGCTACTCATATCATTTTTTATTATATAGCACTCAAGTAATTTAGAAAGTGCAAAAAAATCTTCAAAGTCAAGTTTATCGTCTTTTTCTATATTTTCATTTAAAAAATCTATTGCTTCACTTATTTTATTTTCTTTTATACATGAATGGACTACTCCACTTATTGCTTCAGAACTTGAAGTGTCTAAAGCATAAGCTGTTAAAAAATACATCCTAGAAATCTCATATTTCTCTATTTTTTGATAGTTTCCACCTAATTTTATTAAATAATCCACATTATGAGGATATTCTTTTATTAATTTTTTATATATTTCAATACTTTTTTCATATTCCTTTTTTAAAACATAAACTTCCCCTAATTTATCTTTTATATGAGCTATTTCTGGTGAAATTATAAGTATCTTTTTTAAGACTTTCTCTGCTTCATTATAATTCTTAGCTTCCATATATTCTGTATACTTATCTTCTAAAGTTTTTATTTTCATGATGAAAATAAGCATCGTAATTCTTCCTACTTTTTTCATCTTTTAAAGTATCATATGCTTCTCTTATTTCCTTATATTTTTCCTGTTCTTTTTCTGGTGGATATTTTCTTAACATCTTTTTATATCCACTTTTTATTTCTTCTTGATTTGCATCTTTATTTACATTTAAAATTTCATAATAATTTTTCATTTTCCCCTCACTTATTAATTTTTAAAAACTTTCTATATTTATAAATGAACAATTTAGAAATATCTTTTAAGTCTTTACTTATACTTTCATCTATTTTAGAAAAGTTTTCAAAATCTATTAACTCTAAAATATTGGAAATAATATTTATAAAGTTTTCTTTAAATATAAGTTCCTGTATTATAAAATATGCTATTAAATCCGCATAAATTTCTTGTTGTTTGTACTTAGCTTTTAACAATAAAAAATGAGCTATTTCATGTAATAATACAAACAATTTTGTTTCATTGATTCCTAAATCTTTTTTGTAACTGTTAATATTATTCAAATTTACTTTTATAATATCTAATTTTTCTCTTTTTTCTATTATCATACTTTTATAAAATGCTAGCTGAGTTTTTTCTATTAATTTTTCATTAGAAAAAACGATTATTACCCCATACTCTTTCCACATAAACTCTATAATATTTTTTATTATTTCATTTATATTATCTTTCATTTTTTATCCTTTTTTCAAGTGTATTCACATAGTCCTTATAATTACTATAATTTTCTATAAAAAGATTGTAATTCTCACTTGCTTTTATTTTATCTTCCAAAATATTATATGCTAGAGCTTTGAGGAATATTACTTCTTTTACTTTATACTCTGGTAATAATTCTAAATTTACTTTTTCAAGTAATTTTACTGCTTCTTGATAATTCTCTTCTTTATACCTTTTTAAGCCTAAATTGTATATCTCATCATTGCTTAAAAAAGGAGTTGTGTCTATATATATAACTTTTTCTTTTTCAATCTCAACAGGAATTTCTTTAATTTCTTTATCTTTTCTAGCATTAATTTTATTTAATTTAGTTAAAGTTAAGGTTATTATAACTAACATAAAAATAGAAAAAAATGAAAGAAGCATATATTTTTTAGTATTTCTTTTAGAAAAATAACTTTCTATTTTAGCTAAATATTCATTTGATTTATCCATTTCTTTTAAGATTCTGTAATATTTTTTAGCTTTGCTTATTTTTTTACTTTTTAAGTAAAAAAGAACCATTATTTCATATAATTTTATATTTTTACAAATAATTTCTAACTTAAAAAAAATTTTTTCTATATTTTCAATCTTATAATTATCCTCTGATAAACAATCTATAAGTTTATTGTAAATAGGAACATATTCCTTTTTAATAATATTTTCATAATAGTCTAAATATTTTTCTAGTACTTCTTTATTTTCGTTTAAAATTTTATATGCTCTTTCAAATTCTCCTTTAGCACTATATAGTATAAATAATAATTCAGTTTCTTTTTTCCCTTTCATATTGGATAAAATATTTATGGCTCCAGTAATTTCATCATTATTAATTTTTGATATAGCCTCATTATATTTCATATTTTAAACCTCAAATAATAAATCAGTAAGTGTACTATCTAATTTATCTAATTCTTCCTTATTTTCTGAAACTAGCATTTCTTTCATCTTTTCTAAAAGGTTAGATACTTTTTCTCTATTTGTTTCAGAAAGTTTACTCATTTTGTCTTCAGCCATTTCCATAATTATCTTATAATCTGAGTAATATGATGAATTTTTATATGTTGAACCTTTTTTATCTGAGTTTTCTTTATTTTTATTATTTAATTCAATTTTTATTGATTTTGTAACACCTGTGCTCAATATTTTTGCTTCTACTGTTAAAATATCATTTATATTATATCCAAATGTTATTTCTATTGCTTCTGCACCTGCTTTATTTTTAGGAATACCTTCAACTCTAAATTCCGATAAAAATAAATTCTCATAAACTAATTTATTTTCTCCTTGATATACTTTGATATTTACTGAAGTTTGATCATCTACTGCTGTACAATAAGTATCACTTTTAGTACAAGGTAAATTTGAATTTTTAGGTATTATTACTGAAAATGTGTCAGGCATAATAATTCCTTGATATTCCCCTATAGAAGCCACACCTAAAGAATAATTACAAATATCAGTAATTATTAATCCATCTTCTGAAGAAATTTCTGAAGATTTTATTCCAGCTTGAACTCCTGCTCCTAGTGCTACAGCCTCTTGTGGATCTCCAAATTTCTTCACTTTTGAACCAAAAATATTTTTTAAAGTTTCTTGCACTAATGGTATTCTTGTTGTTCCTCCAACTAATAAAACTACATCTATATCTTCTCTCTTTAATTTAGCACTAGATAATGCTTTATCAATAAAATCAACTGTTTTATTAACTAAAGGAGATACTAGCTCTTCAAATTTTTCTCTTTTTAATTCATAATCTATATTTAATTCAGGTACTATAATATCTGTTCCCATTAATGTTGATAATCTCTTTTTTGCTTCTTCTACTTCTAATTTTAATTTAATTTTTTCTACATCATCTTCTATTTTTACTGGAATATTTTTTATTAAAATTTCATCTATATCTTTTCCACCTAGATAATTATCTCCTGAAGTTGCAATAACATCTAAAATTCCATCATCTAATTCTAATATACTAACATCAAAAGTTCCTCCACCAAAATCATATACGATTATTTTTTGGTACTTTTCCATATTATCTATTCCATAAGCCATTGCTGCTGCTGTAGGTTCACTAATAATTCTCTCTACTTTTAGTCCTGCCAACTCTCCTGCTCTCATGGTTGCTGCTTTTTGAATACTATTAAACATAGCTGGTACAGTTATTACCGCTTCATCTATTTCTTCACCCAGAAAATCTTCTGCTTCTTCTTTTAATTTTTTTAAAATTTCTGCTGATACTTCCTCTGGTGAATACTCTTTATCGCCTAGTTTTACTACTTTATTGCTTCCCATTGATCTTTTTATTTCTTCTATTTTTGTGCCATTTAATATTCTTTTTGCTTCTTCACCTACAATAATATTTCCATACTTATCTATTCCAACTACTGAATCCGTAAGTCTTTTTCCAAATTTATTAGGTATAATTTCAGGTTTACCATTTTTTAAATAACTTACAAGTGATGTTGTTGTTCCTAAATCTATTCCTATTATTTTTGTCATTTTCCCCTCTCCTTATTCTATAACTACCTTTGCCACTTTAATAACTTTACCATCTCTTATATAACCTTGTGTTACAATTTCTTTAATAATATATTCTTCTTTTTCTTGATTATAATTATTTACACATTCGTGATAGATATGATTGAATTTATCCCCTACTTTTGTAGTTTCTTCAACTGAAATACATTTTAAAATTCCTGTTATTTTTTTCTTTATTAATTTTAACTTTTCTTGTTTTTCTTCTAATAATTCTGTATTAATAATATTATCAATGGATAGTTGTGTATCCAAAATTTGAAAAATTGTATTTAGAAAATCTTGTTTTTCTTTTTTTTCTCTAAATAAATCTTTTTTTAGCATTTCGTTCTCTAAATTAAGTGATTTAATTTCTGTTTCTAATTTATCTATTTTTTCATATAAAAGTAAATTCCCCCTCTTAATTTCTTTTTTTAATGATTCTTCCATTCCTAAAAAATCATTATTTTCACTTTCTTTAGTTTCCTCTAAAGAAATTTTTCTTAATTTTTTTAGTTCATTAAAAAAGTTTATTTCTGTAATTTTATTTCCTCCTCCTTTAAAAGAATATACGCTTTATTATATAACGTTTTTTTTTTTTTCAATCACTTTAAATAAAAATAAGACTATATAAATAAATATTATGTTACGATAATATTTAAATATCTAAAAGAAAAATTTAGTATTTCTTTATTTGATTACTAAAATTGTATAATATCTTTTCTGTTTCTTAGAAAAAAAATTTTTAGTATTATTTTTAAGTTCTAATTTTATGTACTTATTTAAAATTTAATTTATTATATTTCAATATTATTCTTTAAAAAATAAGAACTCTATATTTTTTTTTATGAGTTCTTTTATTTTTTTTCTTTTAGTTATACAATAAGTTGAAAAATAAAGTTTGAATGGAGGATTTTTATGTTAGCAAATTCTGTAATTGATTTAATTGGGAACACCCCATTAGTTAAAATTAATAATATTAATACTTTTGGAAATGAAATTTATGTGAAATTAGAAGGTTCAAATCCTGGTAGAAGTACAAAAGACAGAATTGCTTTAAAAATGATTGAAGAAGCTGAAAAAGAAGGTTTAATTGATAAAGATACTGTTATTATAGAAGCTACAAGTGGAAATACAGGAATTGGGCTTGCTATGATATGTGCAGTTAAAAACTATAAGTTAAAAATTGTTATGCCTGATACTATGAGTGTTGAAAGAATTCAACTTATGAGAGCTTATGGGACTGAGGTTATATTAACTGATGGTTCTTTTGGAATGAAAGCCTGTTTAGAAAAATTAGAAGAACTTAAAAAACAAGAAAAAAAATATTTTATTCCTAATCAATTTACTAATATGAATAATCCAAAAGCTCACTACGAAACTACTGCTGAGGAAATTTTAAGAGATATGGATAATAAAGTTGATGTATACATTTGTGGAACAGGAACAGGTGGAAGTTTTTCTGGAACTGCTAAAAAATTAAAAGAAAAATTACCTAATATAAAAACTTATCCTGTTGAACCTTCATCATCACCATTACTTTCTAAGGGATATATAGGTCCACACAAAATACAAGGTATGGGAATGAGTATAGGTGGTATACCTGTTGTCTATGATGGAAGTTTAGCAGATGGTATTTTAGTTTGTGAAGATGATGAAGCTTTTAAAATGATGAGAGAACTAAGTTTTAAAGAAGGTATTTTAGGTGGAATTTCTACTGGTGCTACTTTTAAAGCTGCTCTTGATTATTCAAAAGAAAATGCTAATAAAGGTTTAAGAATAGTTGTTCTTTCTACTGATTCAGGAGAAAAATATTTATCTAGTTCACATGGTTTATAGAAAATATTCCAAGAAGTTACTATAATTTATGGTAACTTCTTTTTATTTTGATATTTTCTCTTTAAGAAAAAGATAAAAATTTTCTAAATTATCAAAATCATTTTCAGTAGCTCCTCCAAAATAATTTTCTTTTGTTCTTACAAAAAACTTTAAATCTTTTGAATTTGTTTTTATGATAAGTTTATAGCACTTAGAAATCTTATTCCCCTTTTTATTGAATTTTACATTTTTTATAGCTGTATAAGCTAATTCTATTACCTTTTTATCATTTTCTATTTTTAATATTTCCTTGTCTTCATATATGAGATAATTTTTTATTGCATATTTTTTTATTACTTTCATTGGACAAGCTGTTATTATTAATGCTGGTACAATTATTAAAAATTTTTCTAAATATATATTATCCACATAACTTGAATATTTTATTTTTGGGAATAAAATTAATCTTAATGTTAAAATTATTCCAGCTACTCCCAAAAATGAAAAAGAAAAGCCTAAACCCATTAACATTTCACCTGTACTATCACTTGCTTTAAAATTATACTCTCTCATTCTTCTCACATCCTTTTTTGTATAATCGTTATTTTAAATTATATCAAATTTTTCTATGAATTATAATATTCATATATTGACAAAAAACTTTCTAAAAAGATATACTACAGAAAATACTATATAAAGGAGACCAACTATGAAAAGTCAAGAACTTTTTTAAAAAAAATTTAAATAAGAATTTTTGGCATAACAAAACTAGAGTTTCTAAACTCTTGATTTTTTAGATAGTTAAAACTTAATAAATACTATTCTAATTTTTCTTCTTGATAAGAAATGTCTTTCTTTATCAATGTAAATATAACTCTCACTAATTTATGCGCAACATGTCCAAGAGCATTGTAGTGTGACTTGCTTTGTGAGCGTTTTAAACAATAGTATTTATTAAACTTTTCTGAATATCTAACAGCATTCCAGGCAGTAAAAATTAAAGCATATCTTAAATATGGAGAACCTTTTTTAGACATTCTGCAGGAAGTAGCACTAAAATTGCCAGATTGTCTTATCTTTGGATCAAGACCAGCAAAAGCGAGTAATTTTGTAGCATTAGAGAAATTATCAAAATTATTTGTTTCACCTAATATTATCGCACAGGCAATAATATTTATTCCAGGAACTGATAGTAACTTTGTGTCTAATTTATTAACTGTATCAGTTATTTTAGTTACAATATCTTTAATTTGTCTATCAAATAATTCAATTAATTCTATTAGTTGAATTACATGTAATGATACTGAAGTATCCTTAATTCCAACAGTGGTTTTAGCAAGACTCTTAAGCTCAATGGACTTTTCTCTTTTGAAATGTCCTTTTGAAGAAGCATATAAAAGATTAGAAATTTCATCATCTTTTAGGGCTGCTATTTCATCTGCTGAAGGATATTTTTTAAGAAGAGTATAGATTGTTTTGCTATGAATTTTACTTTTAAAAAGATATTGTAATTCTGGAAAAAGTAAATCAAGTAAAGATGTTAATTGAATTTTAGCTTTACTTCTTTGCTTAATTAGATTACTTCTAAACCTAGTAAGTTTTTTTAAAGAAAAACAATCAATATTTTTCTCAGAAACAAAATTAAGTTTACTAAAAATTAGAGATCTAGCGATATTAAGAGAATCCAGTCTGTCGTTTTTAGCATCTCTAATATTGGCTTTTCTTAGATGTGAAGTTTGTAATGGATTAATAAGCGCTACTTTAAAATGTTGTTTAAATAAAAAATTGATAAGATTTTCTCCATAATGAGAAGTTGATTCTAAGCCAATAATAAGATTTTTAACATCAAGACTTTTGATTTTATCTAAAAGGGCGCTAAAGTCTTTAAAATCACTTTTAAATTTAAAATTGGAAAAAATAACTTCATTAGTAGAAGAATCAATACAAGAAGCAACATGGTTAAGTTTAGCAATATCAATACCTAGTAAAAACATAAAATCACATCCTTAAAAAAAATAACTGTGGTATCCACATCTTAAAAAACAATACATTCTTGCGATATATGAAAGTTTAAAGACTTATCCAACTATAAGTATATGAGTTAAAAGAGTGTGGCAGTAGTCTCCTTTAAAAAGTAGCTAAGCTCTTTAGTGAAATATAAAAAGTCCACAGTATAAATAAATTATATAAAAAATAATAAATAAAATAAACTATGAAAGGAGGTTGTATAATAAATACTTTATGTATTTATCATACAAGTTTTATTATGGATTTTAAAAAACTTATGTCAGAAATTTTAGTTAATCTAAAGAAAAATGAAATTATAATTTCCACTGAATTTAACAATGATTCTGAAATAGTTGATAAAAGTAAAATTGGAGGTAAACCTTATCTTCCCAAAGACTTTATTTGGCCTTATTATCAAGAACTTCCTTTATCTTTCTTAGCACAAATCAATTTAGAAGAAGTGAAATCTCTAGATAAAGATAACTTACTTCCAAGTACAGGAATGTTATATTTTTTTTATGAATTAGAAACAGAAGAATGGGGATATCATCCTGAAAGCAAAGGTTGTGCTAAAGTTTTTTATTATGAAGATATCTCAAACTTTTCTCTAATTGATTTTCCAGAAAATATGGAAGATGATTATAAAATTCCAGAATTTAAAGTTACTTTTAAATCAAATATTAGTTTACCTTCTTATGAAAATTTTTATTTACTTTTAAAAGAACATGATACTTTTAAAAAGCAGAATATATCATTTAAAGATTTTATTCCTTTGTATGATGATATTTTTATTCCTGATAATAACTATACAAAATTACTTGGTCATCCAGAAGTAATTCAAAATCCAATGGAAGAAGAATGTGAAGCTGTAACTAGAGGTTTTGATATGGGTGGTGTAGAATCTTATCCTAAAAAATATCAAAAAGAAATAAGAAGTGCAAGTAAAGATTGGATATTACTTTTCCAAATGGATACAGTTGAAACTAGTGATTATGAATTGATGTTTGGAGATTCTGGTCATATTTATTTTTGGATTAAAAAGGAAGATTTAGCAAATAAAAATTTTGAGAATATTTGGCTTATTTTACAATGTTATTAAGTTTATTTTTACTTTAAATAAAAATTAGGTTGCTGTAATATGAATACAACAACCTCTTTTTATTTAATACATTGTTCTTCCAGATTTTGTTTCTTTTACCACTTCTTGTATAGAATCCCAGTGCTCAACAATTTTATTATTTTCATCAAAACGGAAAAAATCCATAGTAATATATTCCTTATTATCAGGCTCTCCCCAAATTTGATGAGTATGTAAAGCAACTAAATCCCCTTGTGCTATTACACGAACAAATCTAACTTCTTTTATAGGGTATTCTTTTTTCATTCTAGTAAAATATTCAATTATACCAGCTTTACCATCTGCAACCATGGGATTATGTTGTCTATACTCATCTCCAACATATAATTCTATTGCTTTTTCAGGATCCCCATCAAACATAGTTTTATAAAATGCTATAGCATTTAACTTATTTTGTTCTAATTGATTATTCATAATTTCTTTCTCCTTAATCAACATAGTAAACACGATTTGGTTTTCTTGCAGGAACACTTGGATATTCTCCAT
>ERZ772764.2216-NODE-2216-length-11529-cov-6.509413_pt1 | contig 11529 bp, 4 predicted proteins | sample MGYA00512163_ERZ772764 | MGnify/ENA primary metagenome ERZ772764 (study PRJEB29015, sample SAMEA2737903) | human oral metagenome | biome: human oral; feature: human-associated habitat; material: dental | place: China | collected 2094 ...
GCTATAAAAATCCTGTCGCCCACCGCGAACTCTTTAGCGTTTCGTCTCAACACTATGCCTTTGTGGTCAACGCCTTTGTATCGCTACTTAAGAAAAGTGATATGGAAAAATACGAGCTTTTCCTTCGTGAAACTCGGACTTGGGAGATTATTGACGACGTCAAAAACTTCCGTAGTGAGGTCGGTGTCCTCTTCTTAAACAGCTACAACCGTGATGTTTTAACGAAAATGCTGGATGACAACCACCTGCTTGCCCACCATCTCTTCACAGCCCAGCCCCATATCTTTGTCAGCAAGACCAACCCTCTGGCAAAGAAAGATAAGGTGAAACTAGAAGACTTGGAGAACTTCCCATACCTCAGCTATGACCAAGGGACACACAATTCTTTCTACTTTTCGGAAGAGATTCTTTCACAAGAGCACCACAAGAAATCTATCGTGGTCAGCGACCGTGCCACCCTCTTTAATCTCTTGATTGGTTTGGATGGTTATACTATTGCGACAGGGATTTTGAATAGCAACCTCAATGGAGACAATATCGTTTCCATTCCACTGGACATAGACGATCCCATTGAACTAGTCTATATCCAACATGAAAAAACCAGCCTATCCAAAATGGGCGAACGCTTTATCGAGTATCTACTTGAAGAAGTTCAGTTTGATAGTTGATAAACCATCAGACATATTTTATAATATTTCTTAGAAAATAATGATTGGAGAATATCGTTGAAAAAGTTCATATTGGCAAGTACTGTTGTCCTTTCAATGGCAGGATTTGTCCAAGCACCTATCTACGCCGAGGAAAGCAATGCTAATCCTCCTGCTACTACCGAACAAAGCAACTCTAAGGAAGATAAGAAGGATCTTTCAACTAAAACTGAGGAGGAGGTTGCAACACTTCCAAAAGACAGGACAAAAGAAGAAGCCCCTAAAAAAGAAGGATGGCAGGAAGAAAATAAGCAGTGGCGTTTCTATGAAAACAATCAGCCCGTCCTCAAATGGAAAAAAATTCAAGATAAGTGGTATTATTTTGACCAAGAGGGAAATCGACTTAGTGATACTATCTTTGATGGCTATGTTCTCAATAAAGATGGGGTCATGGTAGAAAATAGTTGGGTGTATCTTGAAGGGAAATGGTACTACGCCAATGAGTCTGGAAAAATCATCCAGCAAAAATGGGAAAAAATCGGAGGATTTTGGTACTACTTTGACAAAGATGGTATCATGCTCAGTCAGACAATCGTTGATGGTTATCTCCTTACTAAAAGCGGGGCTATGGCGGAGAATGGCTGGGTGAAGGTTGACCAAAATTGGTATTATGTCACACCATCTGGCAGAATCTCGCAAGACAAATGGGAAAAAGTAAACGGTTCCTGGTATTATTTTGACAAAAACGGCGTGATGCTCAGCAAAACGACCGTTGGTGCTTACTTGCTCGGCAGTAGCGGGGCTATGGCGGAAAACTCTTGGGTGAAGATTGATCAAAATTGGTATTACGCTAATGAATATGGGAAATATAGCCAAGACAAATGGGAGAAAATCAAGGGAACTTGGTATGCTTTTGAACAGAATGGAGTCATGCTTTCCAATAAATGGAAAGGAAGCTACTACCTCAAATCTAGTGGAGCCATGGCTGAAAAAGAGTGGATCTTTGATAAGGCCTACAACAGTTGGTTCTATCTAAAAGCGAATGGAACCTACGCGGCTCGTGAATGGATTGGAGCCTACTATCTCAAGTCTGGTGGCTATATGGCCAAGAATGAGTGGATTTACGACGACTATTACAAGGCTCGTTACTATTTGGACGATAGCGGCCATTATGTTTCAGGGACCTACAAGATAGACGGAAAGGAACATTTGTTCCAAAAATACGGCCAATGGATTTCTGAAGTTTCAACAGAAGGTGGATTTGTAAAAGGCCAATACAGTAAAACTATCTTCCTAGATCCTGGACATGGCGGTCGGGATTCCGGTGCCTTTTATTACAATGTCGCTGAAAAAGATCTCAACATACAGATTTACCGTAAACTTCGTGCTAAGTTAGAAGAACTAGGCTACAAGGTCCTCACCTCTCGCGATAGTGATATTGACGTTGACTTTGTTACCGAACGTTCTCGTATGGTTAATAAGACCAACTCTGACATCTTTATCAGTATTCACTTCAATGCTACTGGTAGCTCATACTCAAAAGCGAGCGGTATTCAAACCTACTCCTATAGTGATGAACCCGATTATCCAAGTAAGATAAATAAATACTGGCACAATCACCCTGATCGTATGAGTGAAAGCAAACGCCTTGCTGCTGCTATCCACTCCTCTCTTCTAGCAGAAACAGGAGCCAAGGATGCTGGTTTATTGGAAAGTAGCTTTGCCGTACTACGTGAAACAGCTAAACCAGCCGTCCTACTGGAACTTGGATATATGGATAATTTCACCGAAAGCCAACAAATCAGAGATAGCCACTACCAAGATAAACTGGTGGCAGGCATTGTAAAAGGTATCCAAAAATATTACGCTGGTAAATAACAATAAAGTCTCGAGAAACCTCGAGACTTTTCTATTTGTTTTCTTTTTTATCTTTATCAGGAAAGAGGTAACCAAGTCCTACACAAGCTAGCACACCGGCACCAATTACCAAACCACTTGAGATTGGCAAAATATCAAAAATAGCATTTGCAATGATAAAGGCAATGATAAGGCACATCAGACTAGCCTTATAATCTTTTTTCAACAGATTTTCTAGAGTGAAATAGAGGAACAATCCAACTGGAATCAGTGACCAGAGGTTGATATCTAAACTTGGCCATCCAACATAGCCGAAATACAATACTAGCGCTGCTGCTACTAAGAATACAAGTCCTAATAATTTTTTCATTTTTTGTCTCCATTTTCTTTTTTTATTGACTTGAGTTATCTGATACTGACTCCTCACGTCCCTTACGAAAATCATTATAGCAGAGGATTTTTTCAAGAACAAGGCCTTTTGCCTATCTGGTCTATATCTCGGTCTAAGTGGTTGAATAGTAGTGATAAAAAAGAAGCCCATTAGGGCTTCTTGATTTTGCCGAGTACAAGAGCAGTTCTGAACGATGATAATCTAAAGTTTGATTCTAAACTAGTTTTTCTTTTCCTTTGACTCTAGAGAAGATTTGATTGCTTCACGATTAGCTTGCAGTTGAGCTAAGTTCTTTTCTGCTTCCTCAAGTTTACTGGTATCTGATTTCACACGATAGTAAACATCTTCTGGTTTCATTAACATAGACCCATAATCTTGGCCCGAAAGTAGTCTTTCTTCAGCATGATTGCTTTTATCCGTAATCTTTCCATCATCAGCAGGTTGCATAACAACTCCACTTGGCACAGCCACTACTACAAATCCTCCAGTAACAGAATCTTTTACCCACGCACTGATAGAAGCTGTCTCAGGATTACGACTATCTTGACCTTTTGATACCTTTAATCCAACTACAGATTCGTACTTTTGATCATTTGTAAACCAAGTCGCATCTACTTCTCCAGAATCATTAATAATGTATTCATTACCAGATTGACTACGCCAAGTGCCTTCTAAACTAGACAAATCATTGTTCTTGATTGCTTCAATATCTAGTTTTGGAACGGCAGCTTCATTCTTTAGCTTGCTAACAAGTGCTTCTGCTTCCGTAATTTTGGTATCTAAAGCAGCAAGTTGATTCTTGAGTTTTTGAATTTCCTCTTGTTTATCCTTATCAGTCTCACCCGTTTTTCCTTGGCTTGTAGACGCTTGACTTGTTGTCACTGTAGTTGAAACTGAAGACGATGCTTGGTTTGACTCTTTCTTTCCAATCGGAGAATATGAGAAAATACTTACCAAGATGAGAGTGACTGAAGCAGCGAGTGCTAGGCCAATATAGATTTTTATATTTGGAGCCGACTTTGGTTCAGACCGCTTAGGTCCACTGACCTCTTCAAATTGTTTTTCCCGTTCTTTCTTATTCATAATTTTCTCCTTTTTGCTTTATTTTCAGCCAAACTTGCGAGACTTCATTCGTTACTATCCATGAATTTTTATGACTTTTTTAAAAAATCTAAGCAAAAATTGCTAGAATAATTCACTATAAAAGCATCTCTAGATTGCTATCAAAACAAGTATTTATTACAATACATTATACCACAAAATATAAACTACCGTTTGTAATTATTTTTTAATAAGCCGAGGATATGTTTTTTAAACAGAAGCCATCTCAAATATTTCACCTTTTCTGTGTTTACAAAAAAGAAACCCATTAGGGCTTCTTCATTCTGCCGATTGCAGGGATCGAACCTGTGACCTACGCGTTACGAGTGCGTTGCTCTACCAACTGAGCTAAATCGGCGATTACTCTTTTAGTATAGCACTCTGAAAATAGATGTCAAGAGATTTTCATCACTATTAGAAAAAGCCTGTCCTGAGACAAGGCTTTTATATATATCTCTTTAAAATCTCCCATTTTCATAGAAATCTAAATAATATATTTATAAATCAATACTTTCACAAAACTATGTCATCACCTCACTATCTAATCTCAGTACATAAACCATTTTTTCTATAGCTTTTGTCTTAATCTTGATTTTTTTTCTTCAATCCAAGAAAAGCTCCTACTATAAACATGATTCCGGCAGCTAATAGTGTCTGGGCTCTGCCTGCTGTTCCAGTTTTTGGCAACTCATTAGGATTGTTAATAGTTGATTTACTATTGATGTTGGTATTTTTATTAGTTAAGTTCCCTTGTTCATTTAGATAAACGTTCTTGTCAATTTCAAAGTTTTTATCATTTTCATCAGAAACAATACTGTTGACATCATTAGTTGAATCAGATTGTGTTTTTTCTTTCTTTTTCGATACATCAAAAGTAGGTTTATTTTCCTCCTCCTTTTTCTCCTCTATTTTCTTGAATACAGGTTTTATAAAGGTATCTTTTGATAGATTAAGAACATAGCCGGCGTCTTTTTTCCCTTCGAAACCAGAAATTTCCCAACCATCAAATTGGTATCCTTTTTCTAATTCACCCTTATAGACAGGTAACATAAAATCTTCTTCCGACACTATCGTTGAACTCATTTCTTTTCCATTTTGAATGGTCACAGTTACCCTATGAGGTTTTAGTTCGCTTACCTCTCCCGTATCTTTGTTTAAAATAAATTCTTTTACGGTCGTATTTCTTGCAAAATCTTTTACAACAATCTTAATGTTTAGTGTCTTATCTGCTATTTGTTTAATATCATCAAATGATCTATATTCTTTTCCATTTACATAAATATGTTGTTCTTGAATCTCACCATCGAATCCATTATTTCTTTTATCATTGATGTTAAAGACTACAGATTTTCCGTTAGCATATTCGATACTAGTATTTCCCTTAGGATCAATGTTTACTTCTGGTTTTACATTATCATATAAAAATTGATAGTGTACTCCAACCGCTTTCGCATTCAAATCGCTATAGCCAGTTTGAAGATAAACATTTCCATCCATATCAGTTACCTTATCTGGAAATCCGTTTGCTTTATAGTCTTTCATTCCCCAATCCATGATGTCACCGTCTTTAACATTAAGCTTAATGTTAAAATCTCTAGTGTTATCAATGTGTAAATCTCCGTAGATTAAATAATTATCTACAACCGATTCATTAACTCTCAACTCCCAGTTAAAACCACCCTTATCAGAAATCTTACCTCTTAAATAGAATTCTGGATTTCGTACATAAATTTTATTAGATTTAGATGGATTAAAGTAGTTCTTGTCCATTGAAAGATTTACTGGTTTTGCATCAATAAATAACGTAGAGCCATCTTCTTTTATAGCTTCTACATTGGACTTATCCTCTCCTGTGTACTCTTTACCATCCTTACCAAATAATACAAGTTTAGAAGGATCTGTTACAAGATTGCCATCGTTATCGATTGCTTCTCCTTTATCGTTCATTTTAAATGTAAACACTTGATATCTTACAATGTTAAAGCCGTCCAAAGCCGACATTAATACTGATTGAGTACTTCTTCCATCTTCAACATTTCTACTATCAGAATAAATTATTTTTTCTGATAAGACTCTTAGATTAGGATTGGCCTTTTGGATTTTTGCTATATCTTCCTTGGTATAGACTCCATTCCCTTCTAACATATCCGTTTTTCCAGGATTATAGGTAGTCACTTTTAGTGCATAGCCTTTTCTTAGAATGATGTTATCCTTTAACAGATATTGTTGTTTTTCTGAATCAGAATAGATTTTACCAGATTCCATCTCCGTTAAATTGTTTGGTTTATTTTTTGAAAGATCTCCTTCTCCTAATTCTATTACATTCCCATAACTTGATGCATACGGATATTCTAATTTAGTTTCTTTAATTTTTTCAGGCATTCTAATTTTAGTTTCAGCTTTTATCTGATCATCATCTTTAACAAAGAATCTCATATCTCCTGCAAAAGCTAATCCATCCACAATATCATTAATATTAGCGTATAAATCAAATGTCATCGTTTTTGAATGTGAATCATACTTGGTCGTTTTGATTTCTATCGATTTATAGTTATTTCCATAATATACCTTGGCATTTTTAGAAACATTACTTATCTTTCCAAGAATTTCAAAGTGTCCATCTTTAGATGGGTTTAGAATGCCATAAATTTTTGACTTAATTTTGTCAAGTTTTTCAGTTTCATATTGTAAGGCACTACCATCATCATAAGCAATGATATTTCCCTTATCATCGTATTTATAATCGTATTCCTCTATTCTCTTACCAGTTTCACTTGTAAAGTCATCAACTTCTCTATATTTCTTTTTAATGAGTTTCTTTAAGTCTTTGCTTTCAAAATCTCTAATTGTTGAAATAGTTTTATGAATAGTCAAGCTAGATTTTTCTTCGGTAGCCTCTTCATTTTCTTGATGATGATGTTCTACCTCGGTTGTATCTTTTTTAAGACTATCATCTTTAACGTTTTTTAAATTCTTAAATTTAGATTCAGGAATTTCTCCAAGCTTTTGGTATTTAGATGAATCTTGATCAGGATCTACTAGATAATAGGAAATCATCCCATTTTCATCAGCATGATCAGCAAATTTAATTCTATGAATCTTTGTGAAATTGCTAGAACCGTCTAATGCAATCACTTCAATGATTTTGCCTCTTAAATCTCCTGCACCTTTAATTTCATAAATGGTATTTCCGTCTTTGTCAAGTTTCCTATTTCTTCCTTGACCCTCACCTGCATAAGTTACTTCAAGATTTTTCTCAACCTCTCCATCTTCATTAACAAGAGCGGCCCCAGCATACCAAACTTCGTTGGCAATCTCGTCAAATTTTTCAGGATGTTCTTTTTGATCTCTCGCAAATAGCGTTTCATTCTTGTATTGCTCTTTGACCTTGTGATAAGTATCCTTTGTAATCAACTTAATTTTTTCAGGGTTTGAAAAATCAATTGAAACAATCTTTGGAGGTGTGTTATCAATTTTTACAGGAATATAAGAAATCTGCCATGGGTAATCCTTGGTTAATCTATATTTAAATTTATAGAAATATTGGCCTTCCGCAATCGGTTCAAATTGTCCTCGTATCTTAGTAGCAGGATCTTTTTTGTCATTACTTTCTGGGGCATTTTCTTCTCTACCTCTAGGGTTATAAATAAGTCCATCCCATTTTAAATCACCCCAAACTTTTAGTTTAGATGATTTGATTCCCTTTGCATCATTTCTTTTAGAGTTTAAAATTCCTTTAATAAAGTGTTCTCTCGAAATGACTTTTAAGTCTCTTTGATTTTCTCCCTCTTTATTCGTATTTACTATTGAAATCACCCCTTCTTCTGCACTTCTTAATACAAGTGGAGAAGGCGTTAATCCTCTCTCAAGTTGAGCATCTTGAGGATTTCCATTTGAATCTAAAGGATAAATTTTAGCAATATTAGAACCACTCGTTGATGGTGCGCTGATTCCTTCGTTATTGAAAGCAAATAATTCTGGATTTTGATCTAGGGATGTTGTATTTTTATCTTTTCTATTTTGGATAACTCCTGCTGGATTAAATTTATCTATACCATGTTCTCCACCAATCCCCTTATTTAAGGTACCTGGAATTTTTGGTTTACCATCATCATCATAACCTTCCATTGCTTTTGATTTTGATCCTTCTTCCCAGGCCCATTTATCAAGGATTGGTTCGTGGTTCCAATTCCCAGCAAATCCCATTAGAGGCATCGATAAAGAAGGTTGGAAGTTTCTTTTCTTACCGTTGGAGTTTAGAGCTTCCATTTCTTCCACTGACTCAAAATGAATAAATGATTCTACGAATTTATTTTTGTTTTTAGCCTCTCCAACATTTATAACCGCATTTAAATCAAAGCTGGAATTTGGGCCTATAGTGAAAGTATCATGCTCAAATGTGATATTTGCTCCTTTGACTTTTTCTGGGTGAATTTCTGGAACAATTTGCTTCCCGTCCGGAGATTTTTCATCTTTATATGTTTCATCGAGTTTTAGCCTATCAGTTAGAGCATCTGTAGTTACAGTTGATGCAGAAACTTTAAAGGTTAAAGGTCTATTTGAGGTATTGTGAAGCTTGATTGTAAAGTATTTTTTATCACCTTTTATTTCTTTAAGAGAAATGGAACCATATGAATTTACCAAACCTTTAGAATCTGTATTTTTGAAAGTTGCTACAACTTCATTTCTCAAAGCGTTGGCAACATTAATTAGCCCCGCTCCCTGCTGTCTAGGTGATGCAAAGTATTGACTCTTTTCTTTCCAAGAGGTTGCATCCATCATAGGTCTTGCAGTATTTTGTAGGGCTATTTTTGTAAGACTTGTAAGGTCTATTTTGTCATCTCCCTTAAGATTTTTCAAGACAGGTCTTTCAAGCAATTCCTTTAATTTTGGTCGAATCAAAACAGTAGAAGCTGCTACGATTGGAGTTGCCATGCTAGTTCCTGACATATAACCATAAGTGGATTTACCATTAATAACATTTAGAGTGGATTTAATATTTTTACCAGGTGCTGAAACATCCGGTTTTAAAAGCAAATCTGTTCTTGGCCCCCAAGATGTAGACCCTGCTGGAACGATGATATCTTCTTTATAAAGTTCTTTGTCTGTGTCAGGTGCAAATTTAAAGTCAATTTCTTTTTCATCACCTACATTCGGTTTATTAGAATTATAGCTTTCCATATCAATTGGATAGTATTGTTCTAAGTTATCTTTAAAATCTTCCTTATTATTTCTTTTGACTTCAGTTTTTTTATCAGGGTTAATCATGTTCCATAATTTTACACCATCATCTCCTGAAATTGAAAATACTTGACTAGTAGTTCCTTCATCCGCTTCATATCCCATAGCTGGAAGGTCTGTCCAATTATCTCTATTGTAGTAATTTACAGTATTTACAACCATAATGGCACGTGCGCCTTTATCCGTTGCTCTTTTAAAAGCATCTTTTAAATCCTTGGTATAAATTCTATCCATTACTGCAATTTTGCCCTTAAGATCCAAGCCTATCAAATCTTGGTCTTGACCTTTGCCTATATATACAAATTTTAATTTATTTGGAGTTTTTGAGCCATTCTCATTTGTTAGGATTTTATTTTTATCGAAAAAAGCCCCTATATTTCTGTATTTAAAACTTTGTCCTCCAATGTTAACCTTATCAAACTCAATGGTTTGATTTTTAGCAGAAGCAACGGCTATTGCATCTTCATGTGCGGCAGTTCGTGTTACATTTCCAGTATCTGTCATTTTCAGATTATTATTTGCTACTAAATCCCAAGAAGAACTTGAAGCAGAAGTCGCAAAATTACCTGTAGCAACAACCATTGGGATTCCAGCTTTTCTTAATGCTCTAATAGCCTCCCAATATTTTTCACCTGCAAGACCGGTTCCTGTAAAACCAGATGATACCGAAACAACATCGACATTGTGTTTGATCGAATCTTCAATAGCATGAAACATTGTTTCATCACCCGCAAAGCCAGATCCTGCATCGGAATACATTTTATAAGAGAAAATTTGTGCATTAGGCGCAATTCCATCTATGCCATTAAAGTTCTTGATGTCTTTTTCAGTATCATTTCCAGCAAGAATCCCTGCAATATGCATCCCATGTGGGTCAAAATAATCCCTTCCATCATCATATTTTTCGACAGTGATTTTACCACCATTATAATAATTGAACGCATGAGGGATTTTATCACTCAACCAATAATTTTTATCAGTACCTTTTAAGTCTTCTTTTTTAAATTTCATTGAGTCTTTGGCATCATCATCGATTCTCATAGCCTTATGCCTATAATCTGTTCCAGTATCGATATTTGAAATGACCATACCTCTACCATCAAAATTTTTCCCAAATGGAGCATTAATAGACTTTAGGTAATCAATAGCTTCCTCAACTCCAATTTCCTTTCTGGCATGATTCATCATTGGTTGGAGTTTTTGTGATCGTTCAACCGATGAAACACCTTCTATTTGTTTAATTTTGTCCAAATTATCTGGAGTTGTTTCAATGGCAGCGCCATTAAAAATCGTATTATAGGTATATAAAACTTTTGTATCCTTCAGATTTGATAGTTCCTTAATTACTTTTTCTCCAGATTCTTTATCTTTAAATTCAGCAATATAGACAACTTTATTATCTTCTTTTTTCGGATTTTCTGTATCTTTATTTACAAATGAGTCCGCATCATTTCCTTTGGATTGATTGGAGTCTTCTTTGATACTTTCTCCTTCGTTATTAGTTTTTTTGTCTATCTCAGACTTTCTACTAACAACTTCTTTTTCCTCAATAACTGTTGTCTTCTTCTCCTCAGTATCCTTTGAAGTTTCTATAACATTATGAATATCTTCAGATTGTTCATTGTTTTCTGTTTCTTTATCTGCTACTACTTTTTCTTTATCAGAAATTCTTAAAGCATCTTCAGAACTAGGTGCATCTGCTAAAATCACCTCATTGGGGGCATATGCTGCTAAAATAACTGCAGCAGTAGTTAATGACAATACCGTACTTTTTTTCATTTTAATTCCTTAATTTTTTATTTTAAACCCAATAGATAGAAAACTTTAACCTTGCTAGCCTTTGTTATAAAAAGTTTTATGACGTATTATCTAGTGGGATAGAGTAGTACATTTATATATAATTGTTAGCTCTCTGAAAAATAGTATATCAATTAAAAAAATTTAAGTCAAGAAAAATTAATCCAGGTTAATTTATTTTTTAACCCATGTTAACAAATAGTCTAATCAATAAATATGATAGTTAACTGGGTACAATATAAACTCATTCCTACCATCAAAAATATTATCAATCAACTGGAATAACTACCAAAATCGCAAAAAGGGGTATGGATAGAATTTATGCATCAATAAATATATAAAAACAACCGCAATAATTTTCAACGGTTGTTTTTAACATATTTAATTTTAACTCTCATTCTATTTTATCTCTTACGAACCCGCACTTTCGTAGGCATCCAAGCCCCTGTCCCAGAGTTTTAAAGAAATAACAAAGAAAACAAGGGAAATCAACAT
>ERZ772764.2224-NODE-2224-length-11511-cov-16.309096_pt1 | contig 11511 bp, 7 predicted proteins | sample MGYA00512163_ERZ772764 | MGnify/ENA primary metagenome ERZ772764 (study PRJEB29015, sample SAMEA2737903) | human oral metagenome | biome: human oral; feature: human-associated habitat; material: dental | place: China | collected 2094 ...
CGACCGCCGTCCAAGCCACCATTTGGTCCCATGTCAATGATGTAATCGGCAGATTTGATCACATCAAGATTGTGCTCGATGACCACCATGGTGTTGCCGGTATCAACCAGCCGTTGCATCACCCCTAGTAAGCAACGCACATCCGCCGAGTGTAGACCGGTAGTCGGCTCATCTAAGATATAGAATGTCCGACCGGTGGCACGACGACTTAGCTCGGTCGCCAGCTTGACTCGTTGCGCTTCACCGCCTGACAGTGTAGTAGCAGGCTGTCCAATCTTAATATAGCCTAATCCCACCTCCTGCAATGTCTTCAGCTTGTTTGCTATCTTCGGAATAGAGTCAAAGAATTGCACCGCTTCATCGACAGTCATCCGGAGTACTTGGCTAATATTCTTGTCATGCCATTTAATCTCCAACGCCTCCTGATTGTACCTAGCACCGTGGCACTCATCGCAGGTAACATAAACATCGGGTAGAAAATGCATCTCCACCTTGATCACACCATCGCCCTGACAGTGCTCGCAGCGCCCACCCTTAACATTAAAGCTAAACCGCCCCGCCTTGTAGCCTCTGATGTTTGCCTCGGGTGTTGCCGCAAATAAGTCTCGAATATGAGTGAAGACGCCAGTATAAGTAGCGGCGTTTGACCTTGGCGTCCGACCAATCGGACTCTGATCGATCACGATTACCTTGTCTAGCTGTTCTATGCCATCAATTCGCTGGTGCGCTCCTGACACTGCCTGAGCTCGGTTTAGCCTAGCCAGCAGTTCTTGGCCTAAGATATCGTTAATCAAGGTCGATTTACCCGAACCCGACACTCCTGACACTACTGTCAGCAGCCCCAGCGGAAAAGACACATCAATATTCTTTAGATTATGCTCTCTGGCCCCTACTACCGTCAGCAGACGACTCTTGTCAACCGGTCGACGCTTAGCCGGCACGGCAATCTTTTCCTCGCCACAGAGAAAACGGCCGGTAAGTGAGTCGGGGCTAGCTGCCACCTCAGCAGGTGTGCCGGCCGCTACAATCTCACCACCATGTACCCCAGCACCCGGCCCAACGTCTATCAGATAGTCGGCTGAGCGAATCGTATCCTCATCGTGCTCCACCACTACCACCGTATTGCCAAGGTCACGTAGGTGCTTCAGAGTGGCAATCAATCGGTCGTTATCTCGTTGATGCAAGCCGATACTGGGCTCGTCCAAGACATAGAGCACGCCTCTCAGTCCGCTACCGATCTGCGTTGCCAGGCGGATTCGCTGCGCTTCACCACCCGATAGCGTATTAGCCGAGCGTCCTAGCTCCAGGTAATTCAGTCCGACATCTCTTAAGAAGTCCAGACGAGAGTTGATCTCCTTAAAAATCTGCTTACCGATCAGCTTCTCTCGCTCCGTCCAGTCAATCTTATTGAAGATATCACGGGCGTCGTCAATCGACAGGTTACAGATATCGACGATTGACAAGTCATGCACCGTGATCGCCTGTACTACAGGCTTGAGCCGAGCACCGTGGCAGTCCATACACTCTCGCTCTCGCATAAATCGCTCAATATTCCGCCGCATGAAATCACTATCAGTCTCTCGCCAGCGGCGTTCTAGATTAGGGATCACTCCCTCGTAAGTCGTCTGGATCGTCCGTCTACCTAGTTTAACTGGATAGACTTGGTCGCCTGTGCCATACAGTAGGAGTCGACGAGTCTGAGCATCCAGTTCACCGACCGGAGTACGCAGGTCAAAGCCGTGTACCTTCGCCACACTAGCCAGCTTCTTCATCCACCAGGCTTCGACGTTAATCCGGTTGAACGGTCGGATAGCGCCCTCCATGATGGTCAAACGATCATTCAGGACTAATTCCGGATCGACCACCATTCGACTACCCAGTCCCGAGCAAGTTGGACAAGCTCCAAAAGGTGAGTTAAAGGAGAAGAGCCTTGGCTCCAGCTCGGGGATTGGCTCGTCGGGATGGTCAGGACAGGCATAGCGCTCTGAGTAGGTCATTAGCTCGTTGCTATCGGCATCGATCACCTCAACTACTCCACCACCGATAGTCAGGGCCTGCTCGACACTACCGGATATCCTGGACAGATCTTGCTCAGTAATGACCAGACGATCGACCACCAGCTCGATATCGTGCTTGAACTTCTTGTCGATATCCGGCCACTCGTCTAGAGCATAGACGATACCATCTACTCGGGCCCGAGCATAGCCTCGAGCCATATACTGCTCCGGCACATGAGCGAACTCACCCTTCTTCTGCTTGGCGATCGGTGCACAGATGTAGACCCGCCGGCCTTTCAGATGCATGATCTCATTAATGATCGCTTGAGGAGTCCGCTTGTGCACCTCCTTGCCGCAGATCGGACAATGCGGGGTGCCTAGTCTGGCAAAAAGCAAGCGCAGGTAGTCGTATATCTCGGTCACGGTTGCCACCGTCGAGCGAGGGTTACGGCTAGTTGATTTCTGATCAATCGAGATCGCCGGACTAAGCCCGTCAATCTTATCCACATCAGGCTTTTCCATCTGACCCAGGAACATCCGGGCGTAAGACGATAGCGACTCGACGTAACGTCGCTGCCCCTCGGCGTAGAGGGTGTCGAAGGCTAGCGAGGACTTGCCCGAGCCCGACAGTCCGGTGATCACCACTAGCCGATCACGAGGAATATCCACACTGATGTCCTTTAGGTTGTGGACTCTAGCACCCTGGATACGTATCACCTCTGTCATTATCTCGGGTATCCTAGCATATTTTACCTGATTTGTCACTAGTCGTGGGCTGTCGCCATTAGTCCATGAATGAGGTCATATAGACATCTCCAGAAATCAACACGCAAGAAGCGCCCATGAGGACGCTTCTTGAGTTAATTGTACAGCATGGTACATTAACACTAGTATCTTAGCATATTTCACCTGATTTGTCACTAGCCAGCCCTAGTGACCGTTAGCTCATAAACAAGACTACCGAGCTACCCGGGCATATTACTTTTAGCAGTTCTAACGTAAAGATAACATGATAAAAAGAAAATGCCCCTTGCTCGGAAGCAAGGGGCGAGGGGGGAGACGGAAGAGACATCAACCAGCAACGCCGGCCGGCGTCACCAGCCCTCTCCCACTGGGAGATATATCCTCCCAGGTGGCCGGAAAAGTCACCCAAATCGGGCGACTTTTCCGCTCTCCAACCTCAACCACCGTAATGGTGGCAAGGTCGGAGGAGATATCCTCCCCTGTCGGGCCTACCCACAATGGGTCGGTCCGACCAAGCATTCTCGCCAAACGGTGAGAATGCTTGCAGATTGCAGGGATGAGACACCTCATCTCTGCGATGAATTCCGCCTGGTCACGTGCGACCAAGCGCAATTCAGGGTTAAGGTCGGGAGTACTCCCAACCTTAACCCCTTCGGACAGCCCTGGGCACCGAACTACCCAGTCGACCAAGTCGACCAGATAGGGGTGACCTGGAATAGCCTCCTCGAGGCTATTCCGGGGCTGCTCCGGCCAGTGCGTTATGTTCACGCACTGGCCGAGCTTGTACCTGGGTATCACTACCCGGGTACGGCGTCCCTCTCGGTCATAACGACCAGAAAGGATAATTTCCGACGCTTTGGTCATGATTTTACTCATGATCATCCCTCCTTAGGGATCGCAGGCCATGTGAGCTGGTCTCACATGCAACCTGATGGTGTCCACTGTAACACCCCCCGCATTTGTCAAGCGTTAGCGTGATTGAAATCTTATTTCGTCAAGGTAAGCCGGTCGGAGATACCGTTATGAATATATAGCTATATATAGCGATTACCACCCTTATCAACCCGAATCGTTTTACACTATATCAGGCAAAACACGGAGTCAAACTCAGGAAAAATCCGGAGTTACAGTAGTGACTATGGGTAACGCTCGTGGTACAATAAGGTAAGCAAGATATGAAAGACAGCGACTATATCCCCCGACTAATGGATGATGTACTCAGAGAAAACTTGGAGCTTTACGGTGCCGTATCGTTGGAGGGCTGTAAATGGTGTGGCAAGTCAACCACTGCTCGTCAGCTGGCTAACAGCTCCATCGAGATGCAGAACCCTACTACCGCCGAGAACAACAAGGCTATCGCCAAGTCAGACCCCGGTATCCTACTTAGTGGCGACAAGCCCCGTCTGATTGATGAGTGGCAAGATACGCCCGCTATCTGGGATGCTATTCGCTACGATGTTGACAAGACCGGGCTGACCGGACAATATATCTTGACCGGCTCATCCACACCTAAAGTTAGCAAGCCCGCCCACTCCGGCGCCGGGCGCATAGTCCGACTAATCATGCGCCCCATGAGTCTCTACGAATCCGGCGAGTCTAATGGCGCTGTCTCACTAAAAAGCCTTTTTTGTGATAATGAAAATATCGCCGGAGAAGCCGGATTGACACCTGAGGATATTGCCCGACTCTGCACCCGTGGTGGCTGGCCGGCTAGCGTCAAGCGTAATCCGACCAACGCCGGCAAATTAGCTCGTGACTACTTGGAGATCATCCTAACTAACGAATCGATGACCGACTTAGACAACGACATCTCCTTCTCCACTCCCAAGATGAGAGCCGTCATACGAAGCCTAGCTCGCAACATCGCCTCACCGGTAACCGGTCAGACGATCATGAATGACGTTATCGGCTCGGGTGAAACGATCAGCGACAAGACACTATCGTCATATCTGGAGACACTGAACCGTTTACATATCCTTGACGACGTTGAACCCTGGTCGCCACAGCTAAGAAGTAGGACTACCATCAGATCAGGCTGGAAGCGAAACTTCACCGACCCGTCACTAGTGGTAGCGGCATTACTTGCTTCGGAGAATGACCTGCGCCTGGACTATCGGACATTTGGGCTGGTCTTTGAGTCTATGGCGTTACGTGACCTGAAGATTTATGCCGAAAGCCTAGATGGTCGTCTATATTATTATCGAGATAAAGCCGGTCGAGAATGCGACGCCATCATCCACCTGCCTGATGGTAAATGGGGAGCCATTGAGATTAAACTCGGGTCAGACGAGACCTCCATTAGCGAAGGCTCGAGATCACTGCGGCGATTCGTCGATAGCGTTGATACTGAAGTCATGCGTCAGCCGTCATTCCTAATGATTTTGACAGCTACCACCAACTACGCCTACCGTCAAGACGATGGCATCTATATCGTCCCGATTGGCTGCTTGAAGAATTAGCTCGTGGTCTAAGATTCTTAGTATTCGGTAAAACACGGAGTCAAACTCAGGAAAAATCCGGAGTTGCCCTAAAAAGAAAATGCCCCTTGCTCGGAAGCAAGGGGCAGGGAAGGGCGATGTGTATGTCAAATCTTGACATACGTACGCCCGACACTCACGGGCGTATCATCGATTTCCTTCCCTAACTGGAAGACGTCGTGCATCTTCCAGCGCGAACCGCCTCCCTTTTTAGGGATGACGACTATCTTGGTACCCCGGAGGATAACCTCTCCTCCGGAGCTCAAAGCTTGCTGGATCTCTCCGGCAAGCTTTTCATCCCTGAGGATGAGGTCAAAATCGACCTCACTCTCATAATTTACGGGGCGGAAAAGAAACTTACTTGAAAGTTCCATTCTAATCCCTCCTTAGGGATCGCAGGCCATGTGAGCTGGTCTCACATGCAACCTGATGGTGTCCACTGTAACACCCCCCCCGCATTTGTCAAGCATTAGCGTAATGAGCTAGCTCATTCGTCAAGGTAAGTTAATTATGTTCACAGGCAAAATCGACTATCGGCAGATATCACCCGGCCTAGGACTTAGCCGGACTCGTCTCCACTTCTTCAGCTAGAGCATACTTATTCTTATCGACTCGCTTAAACTGCGGTCGGCTCTGCAGGTTGAGCAAGATAGTAGTCTCTCGGACTTGACGAGCCTTGAGCACCTCCCGGACGATATCGTCTCGATACATCGGACCATGCTGACGAAGAACCTCGGTGATCACATCTGTAATCGAACCTTTCTTGTAACCATACTCAGCCAGAGCGTAAATACCCCGCCCAACCAGCACGAAACGATCATCCTTGATCAGTTCGTTGTGAATTGCCGGGTCGGTGGAGTTGTTGCGATTAAGCCCTCGGTCTCGGATCAGCTGGGCAATCTCACTATAATGCATCGGCTTCTTACTATCTTTAAGGACAATATATACCTTGTCCCTAATGGTCCGCGGATTGACTGAGGCCCATTTGGCTAGGCCCCATTTATCATCCAGGTTGGCCACCTGCTTACTCAGCCGAGCGATCGCTCCGATCTCCTTAGGGTGCTCGTAGCCACTGCCAATTAACTTAAATAGTTCGTCCAGGGTAGCCGGCTCTTTCTTATCCTTGAGTACTTTGATAATCTCATCAATCCTCGCCTTAACGCTGCGATCATCCTTGTCGCTTGTCAATACCACCCCGGCGTGGTATTTATCATTCTCCGTAGTCGGTAGCATCTTACCGCTAAGCTCGGCTAAGAACATGGCATAGGCTCGACTTTGTCTCTCGGAGTCACCCATCACCGCCTCAGCTAAGTCACCGACTTTGGCGGCTCGCCCCATCTCGTGCAGCGACTTGACAATATCCATCTCTGCCACATTAAATGCCTGACAGGACCCTTTCTCCAGCCACAGCTTAATCCGGATCACGGTCGCCTTCTCGATCTGACGCACCCGCTCTCTGGTGATATGCATCGTCTCACCGACTTGCTCTAGCGTTTCTTGCTCACCCTTGATCCCATAACGCCGCGTGACAATATCCGCCTCTCGAGGCCGCTCTATAAATGACACGATCGACTGGACAGCCTCAGTCAATTCTGCCCTGGTATCAAGCGATTTGACCACCAATCTCTCCTTTCCGCATCAGCTGAGTAATTTATTTCACCTGTTTTTCACCTTATTTCAGTTGCAATTATACGACAAACTTTATCTATCCGCAAGAATGAAGCCTGGGACTTTAAGCACTAGCATATTGTGTCATGATAATTACCCCTAGCGAATAGCTACACAATCGGCGCCGAAGATCGACCCGACCGCTGATTCCAGCTCAGCACAAGCCGAAGTGCGCACCGGCATACGCACAGCGTTCTTCTTAGATTCACCCAGCACTAAGATAACCTGATCTTCGCCTTGGTACTGATCAACCTTTTCCCTCATCGCCACCAGTTTCTTGCCGTCAGTGGGATCTTTGATGTGGATGTACATCACTTTCGGCTTGTCTGCCTCAACGATATCATAGAGCGACATATCAGTAGCAGGTGAGCTAGCTCTAGTCGCTACCGAATGATATTTTCGCCCACCCTCTGCCACCTGCTTCGCCTGATACTGGCGACTACCACCACGCCTTGACCTAGCCGGAGCGGCCTTGACTTCGCTCATCGGCACACCGGTCGGCTGATAGGCGCTCAGCACATCATCAGTGACAACTTGAATCGAATCAGCTACCAGAGATGGGTCGGGCAGACGATTACCCTCTTTATCCTTACCGCTGATCCTGCCTTTGATCAAGACCACATCACTGGGGCTGATCGTCGCCGGCATATTAGCCTCAAAAGTCTTAGGAAAGACCACCACCTCTATCTCACCGAACTTATCCTCGATAGTTAGAAATGCCATCTTCGAGCCGGCCTTGGTCACTAGAGTCCGATTCTTACTGACCAGCCCACCAACCGTCGCCAGGCTACCATCTTGGTCAGAGCTAAGCGAGTTGGTCGGATTCGTCTTTTCGTTCAGAAAGTCATCGTAGGCGTCTAGTGGATGAGCCGACAGGTACAGACCAAGCAGTTCCCGCTCCCAATTAAGCTGCTCCTTAGCGTCAGTTTGTTTGGGTGCTGCGCTCAATTCCAAGCTGGATACTACACCCTTAGTATCGCCCTCCAGCATGCTGATCAGGTTACCCTGACCTGAGTCGGCTTCTTTCTGCGACTTCTGAGCAAAAGCAATGATGCTATCTAGATTAAAGAGTAGATCGGCTCGTGAGCCGGAGTAAGTACCGGCCGGAGCACTCTTATCAATAAAACAGTCGAAAGCTCCTGCTTTGATCAGCGACTCGTAGACCTTGCGATTGCAGACCCGGCTATTGACTCGCCGAGCAAAGTCCTCCACCGAGGTGAATAGCCCATCTTTCTTACGCTGCTTGATGATATCGTCAATCGCCGTCGAGCCGACGCTCTTGATCCCGGCTAGACCGAAACGAATGTTCTTCGTCCCCTTAACGACAGCAAACTCCTGGAACGACTCATTAATATCAGGCCTTAATACGTCTATCCCCATCCGATTACACTCGGAGATCTCGATGGTTAGCCGCTCAGTATCACCCGAATCGGAGGTCATCAGAGCCGCCATAAAGGCGTCCTGATAATGCGCCTTAAGGTAGGCTGTCCAGTAGGCAATCAGGGCATAACAGGCAGCATGGCTCTTATTAAAGCAGTAGTTAGCGAAGTCTTCCAGCTGTGACCAAAACTTCTCCATCAGTTCTCGTTCCACACCGACAGTCTTGACCGCCCCATCGATAAACTTAGGCTTGATCTTCGCCATCAGGTCGGCTTTCTTCTTAGCTACAGCCTTACGCAGAGTGTCGGCCTCGCCACCGGTAAAGCCGCAGACTGCCTTAGAGATATTCATGAACTGCTCCTGGTAGACCAATACGCCATAGGTCTCTTTCAGCTGATCCTCCATGGTCGGGTGTGGATAGGTAATCGGCTCTCTGCCGTTCTTACGAGCGATGAACGAGTCGATGAACTGCATCGGACCGGGACGATATAGCGCCACCATAGCAATAATATCGTCAAAACAGGTCGGCTTCAGCTCCTTAAGGTAGCGCTTCATGCCGGCAGACTCCAGCTGGAAGACCCCCGTCGTTTCGCCTCGTTGTAAAAGCTTGTAGGCTTCCTCGTCATCCAGCTGGAGGTTATCAAGATCAACCTTGTCACCATAGACCTTGCGAACGATCCGCAGACAGTTATCAATGATAGTCAGGTTGGACAGCCCCAAAAAGTCCATCTTCAGCAGCCCCATATCCTCGACCTCGGGAGCCGAGAACTGAGTAGTGATCACACCTTTCTGCGCCATCTCTAGTGGAATAATATCAATCAGCGGCTCGGGGGCAATCACAGTACCGCAAGCATGAACACCGTGACTTCTGATCGTACCTTCCAGCTGAGCGGCGAAGTCATAAACCCGCTTAGCCGTGGGATTAGTCTCATACTCATGCTTGATATCCGGGTCGGTCTGTAAGATCTCTCGCAAGGTACCGATATGAGCTGACTGCGGTCCGGTCGGCACCAGCTTTGACAGGCGGTCGCTCTCAGCATAAGGCACTTCCAACACTCGAGCCACATCACGCACCGCTGAGCGACTAGCCATCGTACCAAAGGTGACGATATTGCAGACATGATCTCGCCCGTATTTATCAGCACAGTAGTCGATCACATCGTCCCGACAAGTATCCTGCATATCGACATCGATATCCGGCATCGAGATGCGGTCAGGATTAAGGAAGCGCTCAAACAGTAAACTGTACTTCAGCGGGTCGAGGTCAGTGATCCGAACGGCGTACGAGACGATTGACCCCGCCGCCGACCCCCGCCCCGGGCCAAAGACATAGCCTTGCGACTTACCCCAGTTAATAAAGTCCTGGACAATCAAGAAATAGCCCTCATAGCCCATCGAACCAATCACACTTAGCTCCAGCTCAGCTCGCTGACGCACTTCGTCTGACAACATCGGTTTAATCTGCTCAACCGACAGCCGCTCTGCTTCCGCCTGCGGCACACCGTTATAACGCACCAGCAGACCCTGATAAACCAACTTATGAAAGAACGAGTGCTCACTATCACCTTTCGGGAGAGAGGGATACTTCGGGATCAGCACTTGCCCCAGCTCAATATCGACATTACATCGCTCGGCAACCAGCCTGGTGTTAAGGATAGCCTCCGGACATTCGTCGCTCCAGTGGTCAATGATATCTCTCGGGTCAGTCAAATGCAGCTCAAAATCAGCCAGGCTCATGCGATTCTTGTCGCTTAAGAAAGAGCCCGTACCGATGCAAAGTAGGATCTCGTGTGCCTGCTGACAATCGTGGGTCAGGTAGTGCCCGTCACAGGTAATTACCAGAGGAATGCCCAGCTCCTGATTCATCCGCTTCAGCCCTTCGTTAATCCGGTTCTGGATCTCCCAGTGAGTATTGCTCTTCGGGTGACCATGATCCTGCATCTCTAAGTAAAAACGATCACCAAAGACTCCCCGATACCACTTCGCCAGCTCGACCGCCCTGTCATAATCACCGGTCTTTAGAGCACAGCTAATCTCGCTACTGGCACAGCCCGATAGAACGATTAGTCCTTCGTTGTATTTCTCTAAGATCTCGTGGTCAATCCGCGGCTTGTAATACATTCCTTCCAGGTTAGCCAGACTGGAGAGACGCATCATATTGTGCCATCCGGCCTTATTCATAGCCAGAATAGTCAGGTGGAAGCGCTGTTTGTCTTTCGCCGGATCACGATCTTTGCGCCCTCGGGTCGCCATGTACACTTCGATGCCGAGAACCGGCTTGACACCCGCTGCCTTCGCCTTTTTATAAAAAGTTAGATCGCCGCCCATGGTGCCGTGGTCGGTCACTGCCACGGCCTCCATACCAAACTCTTTGACTTTACCGATGAGGTCATCTACCTTGGTCAATCCATCCAGCACGCTATAAGTGGTATGGTTGTGCAAATGGACGAAGTCACTCGGGGTAAACTTGTGCTTGCGTGCTTCCTCACGGCTAATGCAGATCGGCGGTACATCAGTCCGATCATCCTGCTTTTTCGTCTTTACTCCCTCCTGACTCATCGCTAATTATTATAGCAAAATAATGCTTAATTTGTGGTGCTGCCGGCTCTCCGGGGGGCAACAAGAATAGACCCCTCTCCGGGGTCTATTTAAGCTTAGCCGGTAGTTACTTACTAATCGTCTAGTTTGCTATCGATCTTATCGTCCAGCTCTTCTTTCTTCTGACCGAAGAACTTCTTAGCATCTCGCACCTTTTCGCCGGCGAAAGCCTTAGCCTCACCTGCTTTGTCACCGGCTGCCTTCTTAACTTCTCGGGCTTTACGAGCGACATCCTGCCGAGTCTCTTTACCTGACTTTGGTGCCGTCAAGATACCGGCTACTACGCCCACGGCCGTACCGATAGCTGCCCCCAGGGCAAACTTGCCTGCGCCTGATGATTTCTTGTCACTGCTCATCTTTTTTCCTCCTTTTACCGCTAAGATGGTTACGGATATATTTTACTACAATCTTGGCAATTATCGCCGGATTAGCCAACCGATTAAGCGTAGCGAAGAATGAACGCAGACTATCACTGGCGTCCTCAACATTATCGGTGATACGCTTAATCTGGATGGAGATCCGAATCGACAAGACTAAGAAAATGATGCCTAGCACCAGGAATATCGCCAGAAACACCGACAAGATCAGAACTAGTATTTGAAAGGCATCCATACATCTAATTTAGCACAAGCAGTTAACTAGTCAAT
>ERZ772764.2225-NODE-2225-length-11508-cov-6.747926_pt1 | contig 11508 bp, 13 predicted proteins | sample MGYA00512163_ERZ772764 | MGnify/ENA primary metagenome ERZ772764 (study PRJEB29015, sample SAMEA2737903) | human oral metagenome | biome: human oral; feature: human-associated habitat; material: dental | place: China | collected 2094 ...
CGAGCCGCAGACAGTACAAATAGTACGGCAAGGCGAGGCAACGCTGTACTGGTTTTTGTTAATTCACTATAAAACCGGCTCTGCACTATTTTCAGGTAGCCTTTTGTTTATCCATCCACTCTAAACCATCATCCCAGCAATAGGCAGGCAACCAAGCGGCAAGCCGTAGGCAGCATACCCATACAGCAAGACCAAGCCGCACCCTACCTCTTGGGAACAACCAGAAAGGCTACCTGAAACCATGCGTGCCGTTATCCAAAAAGTCAGCCATGCCCACATCGCCGCCGCCGATGCGCCCGATGCCCCGTTCAGCCAAATTCCCCACGGCCTGTGCGTGCTGCTTGGCGTGGGCGGGGAAGACAGCGAGGCCGACGCCCGCTATATCGCCGACAAAATCGCCCACCTGCGCATCTTTGAAGACGAAGCCGGCAAACTCAATCTGTCGGTGAAAGACACCGGCGGCGAAGTGCTGCTGGTATCGCAATTCACCCTCTACGGCGACGCCCGCAACGGCCGCCGTCCCTCCTTCACCCAAGCCGCCCGCCCCGAACAAGCCGAAGCGCTGTATCAGCAAGTGGCCGCCCTCTTGCGCAGCCACGGTGTGGACGTGGCCGAAGGCCGCTTCCGCACCCATATGCTGGTCAGCCTGTGCAACGACGGACCGGTAACCATTCTGCTGGATTCGCAAAAAACGTTTTAAAGGCTACCTGAAACCAAAGTGGCAAAAAATTCAAACTCTGCCAACAAAAAACCTGCACCAAAAGGGCAGGTTTTGCATGAAGCGGTTTCACTGCAGGCTACTGCGCTACGCCTTCCACAGGTGGCAGTTCGCGCATATCGCGCCAGCCGTCGTTGGTTTTCACCAGCGTGGCTTGTTCCACCCGCTTCAGTGGCAGGCGGTTTTGCCAAGCTTCGCTGCCCTTGCGCACTAGGCGCTTTGCCCAACCGTCCATCGTGATGCTGCCCTCATACACCACGCGGGATACAGTGAGGCCAGCGGCGTTGGTGGCCGGCTCGGTGTAGTACTGCACTTTATCTACATGCTCATGCCCTAGGCAGAACAGCGGCCCATTTAGGCCGGCGCGGGTATGCTTGCGCCCGTTTTCGGTGAGCGCGAACACCAGCACTACTTCGTCATCGCCCTCTTTCAAGCGCTCATATAATCCGGCACTCTCCAAAGCTCGCATCTGCTTGACGGCTGCTTCATTGATGCGTTTATCTTCCACATCACGGCGCGGCAACACAATCCGCTCCGAGCCCAGCAGCGGCACAGCTCCGTCGGCATCCAAAGCCAACGGCAGGCACACTTCGTTTGCCGCCGCATAACGCGCCAGCACATCCCGAAACTGCCCCTTGCCCGCTTCCTGCGCGCCGCAACCGGCCAGCAAACCGGCCGCCAGGGCCGCCCATATCCAATGTTTCATAAAGCCTCCAAAATTAAATCTGCCCGGCACAGCTTGTGCCATGACAAAAAAACATCCTGCCCGTACAATGGCGGGCGTTTCAATCGGCAAGGATTATACACAATAATGACCACCCTCTACGGCATCCCCAACTGCGCTACCGTGAAAAAAGCCCGCGCCTGGCTGGACGAAAAACAAGTGCCCCACGCCTTCGTTAATTTCAAAACCGAATCCCCCGCGCCCGAACAGCTCGCCCATTGGCTCGATGCCGTTGGTGCAGACGTTCTCATCAACCGCAAAGGCACCACTTGGCGCAAACTCAGCCCGGCCGAACAAACTGCCGCCGACAGCCGCGAAGGCGCCATCGACCTGATGCAGGCACAGCCCTCCGTGATCAAACGCCCCGTGCTCGAACACCAAGGCCGCGTCCACATCGGCTTTTCCCCCGAACGTTATTCCGAAATCTTCGCCTGAACCATGAGCCAAACCATCTTTATCGCCGATCTCCACCTCTCCGAGCACAGCCTCGAGCTCACCGAACTCTTCCTGCGACAGCTGCACCGATGGAAAAGCACGGCCGATGCCCTCTACATCCTCGGCGACCTGTTCGACGCCTGGGTGGGCGACGACGACCGCACCCCCTTTACCGACCATATCGCCGCCGAATTAAAAGCATTCGCCCAACACAAACCCGTGTATTTCATCCCCGGTAACCGCGATTTCCTGCTCGGCCAAGACTTCGCCCGCCGCAGCGGCATGACCCTGCTGCCCGAGCAGCATCCGCTTGCCCTCTACGGCCGCCAATACCTGCTCACCCACGGCGACGAACTCTGCACCGCCGACCTGCCCTATATGCAGTTCCGCGCCCAATCGCGCCAGCCCCAATGGCAGGCCGCCATCCTCGCCAAACCTCTGGCCGAGCGCCGCCTGCTGGCGCAGCAAATCCGCCAGATGAGCGAGCGCGGCAAAGCCGAAAATGGCAAAAGCGCCGTTTCCGACGTAACCGAAGAAGCAGTATCCGCCCTGATGGCGCAACACCCCGGCGCTGATCTTATCCACGGCCACACTCACCGCCCGGCCACCCACCAGCACACCCTGCCCAACAGCCAAAGCTTTACCCGCTTTGTGCTGCAGGACTGGTATGGCAAAGAAGGCGGCTGCCTTGTCGTATCACCAGAAGGTGTGAGCGCACAGCATTTGGCCTTAGATTAGCCAAACCCGCGCAGGAATATTTTCAGGTAGCCTTTCCGCCACTTGGGAAGGCTACCTGAAAATCTAACAGGCTACCTGAAACCCCTATCCGTAATGCCGCAGATTGTTTCAGGTAGCCTGTTAATACAGCGGATGGGAATAAAGCCAAGCCTGACAAAATTTCAGCCCGCCGCACACCCACCCACCACAAAATCCTCCAGCCCCATGGCAACCTCGCCTAAATTTCTGTTTCACGGGTTGGAAAAACCCCGCCGCCCGTTTACAATGGCACACTTTCATTTTTCTTTTTGGAGTCTTGCCCCATGTTGCATTTTCCACTCGCCGCCGCGGCCCAGCCCGACCTGATGAGTACCATTCAGAGTTTCCTCCCGCTGATTTTCCTCTTCGCCATGCTCTACTTCATGATTCTCCGGCCGAAACAGCGTGACGAGAAGCGCCGCCGCGAGATGCTCAGCGAACTGAAAAAAGGCGACAAAGTGATGACCGGCGCCGGCATGCTCGGTAAAGTTTCCAAAATCGGCGAAGAAATCATCGGCCTAGAAGTTGCCCCCGACACCGTGGTCGAGTTTCACCGCGACGCCATCATCAAAAAGCTCGACAACTAACCTTTTCCTACGGCGCAGCAGCCGCATTCCGGCCATGCTGCCCGTTTTCCGTTTCTGAAAGCCCGTTATGAACCGTTATCCACTTTGGAAATACCTGCTGATTGGGCTGGTTATCGTTGTATCTGCCATCTACGCCCTGCCCAACCTCTACGGCGAAACCCCTGCCGTGCAGGTTTCCACCAACCGCCAGTCGATCCACATCGATCAAACCACCGAACAAGCCGTGGAAGAGGCGCTGAAAGCAGCCAACATCCAGCACAACGGCATGTTTATTGCCGACGGCAGCCTGCGCGTGCGCCTGCCCAATGAAGAGTTGCAGAGCAAAGCCCGAGACGTGATCGAGCAGAAATTGGGCGACAACTACATCATCGCCCTCAACCTGATTGCGAACACCCCCGACTGGATGACCAAGCTCGGCGCCAACCCGATGTTCCTCGGCCTCGACTTGCGCGGCGGCGTGCACTTTACCATGCGCGTGGACATGCACGCGGCAGTGGACAAAACCTTCGACCGCATCTCCGGCGATTTCCGCCGCCAGCTGCGTAAAGACAAAATCCGTACCGGCAATATGCGCCGCAGCGGCGATACGCTGATTGTGCCCTTCCAAGATGCAGCCAGCCTGCAGGCCGCCCTGCCCAAGCTGAAAGAAACCGCTCCGGATGCGGAATTGAGGGCTGACGGCAACAACCTGGTGGTGAGCCTGCCCGAAGCCACTCAAACACAAATCCGCGATGCCGCCGTGAAGCAGAACATCAACACCCTGCACAACCGCGTGAACGAATTGGGCGTGGCCGAGCCGATTATCCAGCAGGCTGGTCCCGACCGCATCGTGGTGCAGCTGCCCGGCGTGCAAGACACCGCCAAAGCCAAAGACATCATCGGCCGCACCGCCACGCTGGAAGTGCGCATGGTGGCCGACGACCCCGCGCTGCTGCAACAGGCGGAAGCCGGCAACGTGCCGGCCGGCTATGAATTGCTGCCCACGGCCGAAGGCGGCCAGCTGTTAGTGAGCAAACAGGTGGAATTCACCGGCGACAACATCAACGATGCCCAAGCCGGCTTCACCCACGACAACCGCCCGTCGGTAAACCTGAAGCTCGATAACGCCGGCACCAGCATCTTCGCCGACCTGACCCGCAACAATGTCGGCCGTCGCACCGCCATGATCCTGATCGACCAAGGCAAAGCCGAAATCGTTACCGCGCCGACCATCAACGAACCGATTCCCGGCGGCAATGTGCAGATTTCAGGTAGCATGAACGTGGCCGAAGCCAACGACACCGCGCTGCTGCTGCGCGCCGGCTCGCTGGCTGCGCCGATGGAAATCATCGAAGAGCGCACCATCGGCCCGTCTATGGGTAAGGAAAATATCCAAAAAGGTTTCCACTCCACGCTGTGGGGCTTCTTAGTTGTGGCTGCCTTTATGGTAGTGTACTACCGCCTGTTCGGCATCTTCTCCGTACTAGCGCTTACCGCCAACCTGTTGTTCCTGGTTGCGATTTTGTCGCTGCTGCAAGCCACGCTCACCCTACCCGGCATTGCGGCCATTGCGCTCACGCTCGGTATGGCCATCGACTCCAACGTGCTGATTAACGAGCGTATCCGCGAAGAGCTGCGCGATGGAGTGAGCCCGCAGCAGGCTATCAGCGAAGGCTACCGCCACGCTTGGGACACCATTGTCGATTCCAACATCACCTCGCTGATTGCCGGTATTGCCCTCTTGGTGTTCGGTTCCGGCGCGGTGCGCGGTTTTGCCGTGGTGCACTGTATCGGCATCCTCACTTCCATGTTCTCATCCGTGGTGGTTTCCCGTACCTTCGTCAACTTATGGTATGGCCGCCGCCGCAAACTGAGTAATTTGTCCATCGGCATCACCCTGCCTACCGCCAAGGAGCACTAAGATGGATTTCTTCCACCGTTTGAAACACGACATCCCGTTCATGAGCTACGGCAAAATCACCACCCTGATTTCGCTGCTTACCTTCATTGCCGCCGTGTTTTTCCTCGTTACCAAAGGGCTCAACTACTCGGTTGAGTTCACCGGCGGCACCGTTATCGAAGTGCAATACGCCAAAGAAGGCGCCGACCCCAACCAAGTGCGTACCCGCCTGAACGAGCTCAAAATGGGCGAAGCCCAAGTGCAAAGTTTGGGCACCAACAAGCAGCTGATGATCCGCCTGCCCAACCGCCAAGACATGACCTCCGCCCAGCTCTCCAACAACGTATTGGAACTGCTGCGCAAAGACCATGCCGATGCCAGCCTGCGCAAGGTTGAATTCATCGGCCCGCAGGTGGGCGAAGAGCTGGTTACCCACGGCCTGTTGGCCTTGGGCATGGTGGTAATCGGTATCATCATCTACCTCTCCGTGCGCTTCGAATGGCGCTTCGCCGTATCCGCCATCATCGCCAATATGCACGACGTGGTGGTGATTCTCGGCTGCTTTGCCCTGTTTCAATGGGAGTTTTCGCTCACCGTGCTGGCCGGCATCCTGGCCGTGCTCGGCTATTCGGTGAACGAATCGGTGGTGGTGTTCGACCGTATCCGCGAAAACATCCACAAACCCGCCATGCGCGGCAAAACCATCCCGCAGATTATTGACAACGCCATCACCGCCACCATGAGCCGTACCATCATCACCCACGGTTCTACCGAAGCCATGGTGGTGTCTATGTTGGTATTTGGCGGCGCGGCCCTGCACGGCTTTGCCATCGCGCTCACCATCGGTATCGTGTTCGGCATCTACTCCTCCGTACTGGTGGCCAGCCCGCTGCTCCTCTTCTTCGGCCTCACCCGCGAAAACATCCACAAACCGCAGAAACAGAAAGAAGAAGCCGTGGTGTAAGCAGCCGCTCATTCCACAGGCATCAAAACGGCATAGGCTACCTGAAAACGCCTATGCCGTTTTATATGAACCATTTGTGCCACCTTGACCTGATACAGATTCAAACTATCGTGAATTGACAGCAATAACCAACCGAATCACGACACATCCTTCCTCAACATAACAAAAGGCTACCTGAAAACCCCAGTAGATTTTCAGATAGCCTTTCAGCAAATGGCATCTGGTAGCGACAGCATATGGCTCACCCAAAGCAGTAAACCACCAAAGCTACCGCAATAATGCCAACGCAATACAAAAGGCTACCGAAGAATACAACGCAACGTAATTTCTGCGAAGCTAAAATTTCAGGTAGCCTTCATTTAAACTAATGTGGCTATAGCATTTATTTGAATTGCGAAGCTGTAGCTGCATGTTGCACACATTCAGCCTGAGCACCCAACCAGCCGGCAGCCAAGGAGCACCCGTTCTGTTCCAGCCAAAAATAGCCGCCGCCGGCCACCACGGCTATCGCCAAGCGTACCCCTAAGTTAGTGCCGAATGTATCCACTAAATACATCATCACCGCCGCCCACACCCATACTAAACCCCATTGCAAGGCCCAAACTGTATCCGGATCTGGCACTTTCCACTGCATAAAGCCATTCCCAACAATAGCGATAATGGCAAAAAACAGCCCCTCCAACAAAACGCTTGGCTCGCGCTCGCCCATCCAAAGACACCAAAACCCCAATACAAACGCCATCAACATTTTTGTTTTCCCTTTCCAGCGGTGTTGCTTTTAAATTTAACTATTTATCAATGCCCCAACAATCTGCGATACAGCTCAATCATCGGGTTGGATTATCCGCGTATTTTACCCTTATATACAAATTCCTGACAATTCCTAAACCCCATTATCCATCGGTTTACAAACCTAGTTGTACCATTTCAGACAAACGCACCCATCCTGCTACCGGCACTTATCGAAAATACGGCCAATTGCTTCATTTCGATACACAACACACAGCAACCATTTACTTCTTTCATCTATAATACAACCACACCCACCATTGAGACCGCCCACCATGAGCATCTACGCCCTCAAACCCAAATTCCAAAATCTGCTGCGCCCGCTGGTGCGGCGGCTGTATCAGAAAGGCGTAACGGCCAATCAGGTAACCGTGTTCGCCTGTACGGTATCGATTGTGCTTGGGTTGTTGTTATCTTGCTTGGCACACCTTCCCGCGTTATTTTGGCTCATGCCCGTATGGCTGTTTCTGCGCATGGCGCTGAACGCGGTGGATGGCATGCTGGCGCGCGAATTTGGCCAGCAGTCCGCCTTGGGCGGCTACCTGAACGAAATCACCGACGTAGCCGCCGATGCCGCGCTGTATCTGCCTTTTGCCTTTATCCCCCCTTTCGGCGGCCTGCAAATCGCCCTGTTTATTTGGCTGGCAGCCATGACCGAATTTTGCGGCGTGCTGGGGCAGGTACATGGCAACGGGCGGCGTTATGACGGCCCGTTCGGCAAGAGCGACCGCGCGTTCTTTATCGGCGCGCTGGCGGTGTGGTATGCGGCAGTAGGCAGTTTCCATATCGCTTTCTACGCCCTGATGTGGCTGGCCTGCGCGGCATTGGCTTACACCTGCTATCGTCGCATCATCAACGGCTTAAAGGCTACCTGAAAACCCAATCATGAAAAAAGTATTCAATGCGTGGACGGTATTTTTGCTGCTACTTATCGCTATCTACACTTATCGCTTCGCCGGGAAAACCGGTTGGCACAGCAAAGGGTTGTGGTTGGGCGCGGTCATCTGCGTGGGCTTGGTCTTCTTAATGCCTATTTAGAAGCCGTGCGGGAAAGCGGATAATACAGCCGCTTTGAGCGCTACGTTACCAAAATCTGGGTTTGATTTGCCGTGGCTTTTTTCAGCACCGCCACACTCGCCTTTGCCGGGATAACCGTTTGGTTGCTGGTGATGGCCGTCCAATCCATCCCGCGTTCGATTCCAGCCGCCGTGCTGATGTTTATGCTATCCTTCGCACCCGCCTTGTTTGTGATTGTGATGCTGAAACACCTTCAAAGGAATTTGACTTATTGATTTTCAGGTAGCCTCCTACAAAGAAAAGGCTACCTGAAAACCCCAGTAAGATTAGAACCAATCAACATTATTCCCTTCCACACATCAACCCCTATGCAAAAATTCTTCCCCATCATCCCCCTCTTCCTCACCATTTTCATTGCCGCACTCATCGTCTGGTCGGGCATCAACCCGTCCGACCGTGCCGTTTGGTACGCCGAAATCGTCCCCGTGTCCGCCGTATTTATCGCGCTCATCGCCACTTACCGCCTGTTCCGCTTTAGCAACCTGGCCTATGTGTTCATGAGCTTCTGGCTAATTATGCACACCATCGGTGCGCACTACACCTTCGCCGACGTGCCCTTCGATTGGGCCAACCGCCTGCTCGCCCCGTTTTTGGGCGAAGGGCGCAACCATTTCGACCGCGTCGGCCACTACATCATTGGTTTCTACGCCTATCCGATGGCCGAATGGCTGCTGCGCCGCAAACTCTGCCGCCTGCCGCTTGCCCTGTTCTTTGCCTTGTTTTTCATCATGAGCGTGGCCGCCACTTACGAAATCATCGAATGGCAGTATGCCGTAATCGACGGCGGCCAGGCCGGCATAGAAGTGCTCGGCTCGCAAGGCGATATTTGGGACGCGCAAAAAGACATGCTCTCCGACACACTGGGCGCGCTCACTTCCTTATTCATTTTCCTGTTTACCCGCCCGGACAAACGTTTGGGCGGCCAATCTTAACTGTTAAAGGCTACCTGAAAACGCACCCAACAGCTTTTCAGGTAGCCTCTTTAAAATGTATCTCACCAAGGAGTACACATATGCAGGAACAGCAAAAACACTTCGCCACCCAAGACGGCACTTCGCTTTTCTACCGCTACCGCCCCGCTGCCGACGGTTCGGCCGATAAAGCCATCGTGCTGTTCCACCGCGGCCACGAGCATTCCGGCCGGATGATGTTTGTTGCCGACGAACTCGGTTTCGACGATTTTGCCTATTTCGCATGGGACGCGCGCGGTCATGGGCACAGCCCCGGCAAACGCGGCGACAGCCCCAGTATCGGTACTTCCGTTTCCGACGTGGACGACTTTATCCGCCACATCCAAAGCGAATACGGCATCAAACCTGAAAACATCTGCGTGATCGCGCAAAGCGTCGGCGCAGTATTGGTTTCCACTTGGCTGCACGACTACGCGCCGAAAATCCGTTGCGCCGTATTGGCATCGCCCGCATTCAAAGTCAAACTCTACGTTCCTTTTGCCCGCACCGGTCTGAAAATCATGCAGAAATGGCGCGGCAATTTCTTTGTCAACAGCTACGTCAAAGCCCATTACCTGACGCACAACAAAGAGCGCCAAACCAGCTACGACAACGATCCACTCATCGCCCGCGCCATTTCCGTGCGTATTCTGCTCGGTTTATATGAGGCCGCCGAACGCGTGGTCGCCGATGCGCAGGCAATTACCACGCCCGTGCAGCTTTTGATTTCCGGCAGCGACTGGGTGGTTCATCACAAACCGCAACACGATTTCTACAACCGTTTGGGCAGCCGCATCAAAGAACGCCATATCCTGCCCGGCTTCTATCACGACACATTGGGCGAACAAAACCGCGAAATTGCGTTTGTCGAAATGCGCCGCTTTATCCGCGAACGTTTCAATCAGCCTTTCTATCAAGTCGATTTGACCCAAGCCCACCTGCACGGCGAAAGCCGCCGCGAAGCCGACGAATTGGCCACGCCTTTGTCTATTTATTCGCCGCGCGGCGCGTTCTGGGCGGTTTACCGCGCTTCCCTCGACCTCGGCGCGCGCTGGAGTGAGGGTTTGAAAATTGGCAAGGAAACCGGCTACGACTCCGGCTGTACGCTCGATTATGTGTACCGCAACCAGCCGCAGGGCAGCAACGCCTTTGGTGTGGCGGTGGACAAACACTATCTCAACGCCATCGGCTGGCGCGGCATCCGCCAACGCAAAATCAATATCAGCAAAGCGATTCAGACGGCGTCTGCCAAGCTGCGCGAAGCGGGCAAACCGGTACACGTTCTCGATATTGCCTCGGGGCACGGACGCTATGTGCTCGACGCACTGACTGCCGACACGCTGCCCGATTCCGTGCGCCTGCGCGATTACAGCCCGATTAACGTCGAAGCCGGACGCAAGCTGATTGCCGAACGCGGCCTGCAAGACACGGTTACCTTCGACGAAGTCAATGCCTACGACCGCGCCAATTATCAGGATTTGCAGCCCCGTCCCACGCTGGGCATCGTTTCCGGCCTGCACGAATTGTTTGCCGACAACGATTTGATTTTGAACTCGCTCTACGGCTTCGGCGATGCGATTGAAACAGGCGGCTACCTGATTTACACCGGCCAGCCGTGGCATCCGCAGCTCGAAATGATTGCCCGCGCGCTGACCAGCCACAAAGCGGGCAGCCCGAACTGGGTGATGCGCCGCCGTAGCCAGCAGGAAATGGATCAGCTTGTAGAAAAAGCCGGTTTTGAAAAAATCCATCAGTGGATAGACGAAGACGGCATTTTCACCGTTAGCCTGGCGGTGAAGAAATAAAATAAGAAAAGGCCGCCTGAAAATCAGACGGCCTTTTATCGAAAAATCTTAGTTGCTGGCGTTCACAGGTGAGCAGTTTTTCACCACGAAACGGCCGCCAGGAGCGGTCAAACCCACCACGTCGGAAGTGGTGTGGGTGTTTCTGTCGATGTAGCCGGCAGACAGAGAGTAGCCGCGACGGTTGGTAAAGGTGGTACCGGTGCTGTCAGACTGTCTTCTGTTATAAGCCAGGTTTACCTGCGTACCGGCGGCATTAACCGCAGCGCTTACCGGCTTGCCTTGGCGGTTGAACTCATACAACACGTTCAACTGTTTGCCGTTGTCGCAGGTGTAGGAAACCATGCCGCCGGGCGCAGCCGCAGCACTCAGGGAAACGGCAGCCAGTGCAGCCGCAGTAACAACAGATAATAGTTTCATAATGGTTATGACTCCTAATTGAGCATCAAGAAATTTTTCAGGTAGCCTCAAGCTGCCTGTGCTGCTTCTAAAGCAAATGAATAACCTGCCCAGCAGCGGGCGCTATTGTAGTCCTCCGGCAAGAATATGCAACCAACATAACAGTAAAATAATATTATGCTTCTGATATGGAAAATTAACTTAATTTCTGCCACCACCTTAGCATGCCTTGTATTGAAAGCGGATTTCAGCTGATTTGCACCGAACGTTTACAATCCCCTCCATGAAACCCACCCTGAAAACCTCTCTACTCAAGCTTGCTTTGGTCGGTGCGCTGTTCTACACCAGCTACGGCCTGTCCAACCATTACGCAGCATCGCTGGCCTATGTGCCGGAAGTCGCTTTTGCGTGGGAGCGCGGCATTCCGT
>ERZ772764.2229-NODE-2229-length-11502-cov-11.009522_pt1 | contig 11502 bp, 8 predicted proteins | sample MGYA00512163_ERZ772764 | MGnify/ENA primary metagenome ERZ772764 (study PRJEB29015, sample SAMEA2737903) | human oral metagenome | biome: human oral; feature: human-associated habitat; material: dental | place: China | collected 2094 ...
CGGTTTTGTTGTCGGCGGCTTCGATTTGCGCCCTGAGGTCGTCTGAAAGCTTGCCTTGCTCTTCAATGCTTTTTAAAACAACGGCTTTGCGTTCTTCCAACTCGCGCAGGTATTGCAGCCGCTCGGAAAGCTGGCGCAGCTGCGTATCGTCCAGCCCGCCCGTGGCCTCCTTGCGGTAGCGGGCGATAAACGGCACGGTCGCGTCGTCGTCCAAAAGCTCAACGGCGGCGGTGATTTGCGCGGCGGTGGCGGAGAGTTCTTGAGAGAGGATTTGGGTGATGTTCATGAGGGTCCTTGTGTGAATGGGGTGCAGGCTGCTTTGGGGGCTGCCTGAAATTAAGGGTTTTCTGTTTTTTCAAAATAGCCCAGATAGCCGGTAGAAGGTGGCAAATCCATATTTTCCAATTCTAGAGGATTGATGCTCCACAAACCCGCCAATTGCGCGGGCGTTTCTTCATCTTGCGCGGCTATCCATTTTTCAAATACTTCGTCTTGTTCAAATTCTTCTTCGGATTCGACAGATACGAGGTTTAAAGATTTTTCGGCGGCGGTTTGCACGCCAAAGTTTTCCAAGATACAGCTGTCGGAAGTTTCAAAACGCCGTATCCATTTTCCATCCTCCGCTTTTGCCCATGCCAGATAATCCGTTACACGGTAAGAACCGAAATATTGAACTTCTTTGAATTGGTCTAATAACGGCTTTGTCAGCATATTAAACTGGTGTTCCGGATGGAGGCACGGCAGAGCCAAATGGCTGACAACGAACACCCAGCCGCGAATGCAGGGCGATACGAAAACGGGCAGCAGGCTGCTTTGATAGTCCGCCGCTTCCATGATTTGAAAACTGCTTTGCCAGTTGGCCGGCTGTATATTCTGCAACGGCAGCTTTTCCAATACGGCTTCGGGCGAATCGGATTTGACCGCCAGCCAATTGGTTTTGAAACCGAATGACAGAGGTTGGTCGGGCTGTGTGTGGATTTCGGGCATCGTGGTTTGGTTTGCAGCTTGGCTTTCGGTTTGGCTTGATGACGCGAAACCTAATTTATTCAGCAATCCGGACAAAAAATTTTTGCATAGTATTTTCCTTTCACACGACCTGAAACTACCGTTTCAACGCTTCCAATTCGGCAATATCTTCCGCTTCCGCCTGCCGCGCTATGTGTGCCAAACGGTTTTGCCTGAACAGCCTGTATTGTTCGTCGGCAAACGCTTCCATTTGCTTGTGGCTGCGCGTGCCTTTGCCTTCCAATACGGCGAAGCCGTTGTCAGCGATGATGCTGTCTATGCGGCTTTGCCAAAACGAAAGCGTCAGACCTTGCCGGTTTTTGGCACGCAGTTCCGCACTTTCCAGAAAGATGACGGTCAGGCGGTTGAGCGTGTCGATTTCGTCGGCGTTCAGGTAGTTTTTTGCGATGACGATGTCGGCTTTGCGCACGCGTTCCCCGCTCCATGATGTCAGCCCCATATTGGGGGCGTTGCCGTCGGCGCGGTGGCAGACGAGTTCGGCGGCGGTTTGCTGCGTTACGGCGTAAATCAGTTTGTTTTGTGCTTGGGCGAAAAACATCTGCGTGGCTTTGTCGGTGGGGTCGTAATCGGCAGAGAGTTTGAACAGTTCGCGCACTTTTTGATAAAACCGCATTTCGCTGGCGCGGATGTCGCGGATTTTTTCCAGCAGTTCGTCAAAGTAATCCACGCGTCCGTTGGGATTTTTCAGGCGTTTGTCGTCCAGCACGAAGCCTTTCTCCAAATAGCCCATCAAAACTTCGTTAGCCCAACGGCGAAACTGCACGCCGCGTTTGCTGCGCACTCGGAAGCCGACCGCCAGAATCATTTCCAAAGCATAGTGTTTGACTTGGTATTGCTTGCCGTCTGCGGCAGTTATAAAGAAATCCTTTATAACTGAATTTCCATCTAATTCATTGTCTTCCAATATGTTTTTTATGTGCAGACCGATATTTTGCACGGAGGTGTCAAAAAGTTCGGCCAGTTGGCTTTGGTTGAGCCAAACGGTGTGTTCCTGCGCCAGCAGGTTTACTTGGGTGCGGCCGTCTTCGGTTTGGTAAATCAGGATTTCGGACATAGGTTTCCTTGGTTTTGGGGTGCAGGCTACCTGAAAATCGGATTATGCCATATCCACCAATCAGTTTTAGCCTTGCAGAAAGTCAGTCTCCTTACGGTAACTTTAGTTTTCAGGTAGCCTTCCTACTTAAACTCAGGCTACCTGAAAGCCGCCGTGCGCAAACTTTGCTAAAATGCCGCCAACTTTTTCTATGGAAACCGCTATGCAACAGCAGCCAGACGACCAGCAGGAATGGGTGAGCAAAACCCGCCGCAAAAAAGAAATGCACGATTTGCAGGATTTGGGCATGCAGCTTGCCCGCCTTTCCGGCGATACCTTGAAGAAAATCGAATTGCCCGAGGAATTGCGCGAAGCCATTGCCATGTATAAAAAAATCAACAGCAACGGCGCGCTCAAACGGCAAATGCAATACATCGGTCGCCTGATGCGCGATCTCGATCCGGAACCGATCCGCGAGTTTCTCGACAAACTGCAGGGCAGCCACGCTGCCTACAACGCGTTCTTGCAGCGTGTGGAACAGATGCGCGAAACCCTGTTGGAAAACGACGATGCGCTCACCGACTTCCTGCGCGATTACCCCGCCGCCGAAGCCGGCCAGTTGCGCACCCTGATCCGCAACACGCGCAAGGAACGCGAGCAGGCCAAGCCGCCCAAACACTTCCGCGCGCTCTACCGCTACTTGAAAGAAGCGATGGAGGCGGATAATCCCGCCGCAGACGCGCCGGAGGCGGAAGACGGGCAGGGCGTGGAGCAGGAATAAGCGGTTTAGCCCTAGCTAGCAAGAAAAGGCTACCTGAAATTCAGTAAATTTAATATTTGGAAGGTGGAGTTTTATGCCTGAATGGGAAATTTTCCAACGTAGACCTAGTGATGATGCATATCGAGCATGGCTGATAGTCAATCCTGATGGCTATGTTTTGAATGTAGACGAGCCTCAGTCATGGTCGAAGTATCCTAAAATACATACTGCCCAATGCAAAGCTATCAGCAGTAATGAGAGAAAAAATTACACAACGGGAAAAAGATATTACAAAGTTTGTGCTAACTCCATTTCTGCATTAGAGAAATATGCTGAGCAAGAGCATGGCAAAAATCTAACCTATTGCCGCTGCATGAAATAGTTTTATATTTCTACCTATCTCTGTCTTACTTATTACTAAAGGCTACCTGAATTTTTTCAGGTAGCCTTTGTTCAATCTTGCTGCCGAAGCAAACGCGCTATAATGCCGCGTTTTCCAGTTTTACCCCGCAGCGGAGCAGCACCATGACCTTATCCAGCCAACGCCCAGCCGATTCTTCCCATGCCGACGGACAAACGCCGCAGCGGCGCGCGTGGGCGGGCTATACCGACCGCCGCGCCATCGCCATGCTGTTGCTCGGTTTTGCGGCGGGGATTCCGATTTTGCTGATTTTCTCCAGCCTCTCGCTGTGGCTCACCGAAGCAGGCGTCGACCGCGCCACGGTGACCATGTTCAGCTGGGCGGCATTGGGCTATTCCTTCAAATTCATCTGGGCGCCCTTAATCGATGCGCTGCCGCTGCCGTGGCTCACGCGCCGTTTCGGTCAGCGGCGCGGCTGGCTGCTGCTGGCGCAGGGGCTGATTATCGCCGCGATTTTGGCGATGGCCGCGCTCAATCCGGCCAATGCGGCGGTGTTGCCGTGGATGGCGGCAGCGGCGGTGTTGCTCGGCTTTTCTTCAGCCACGCAGGACGTGGTGATTGATGCCTACCGCATCGAAAGCGCGCCGGGCGATGCGGCGATGCAGTCGGTGATGTCGGCCACCTATACGGCGGGCTACCGCGTGGGCATGATTGTGGCCGGGGCGGGCGCGTTGTGGCTGGCCAGCGGCTTCGGCTCGGAAAAGGGGCATTATCTGTATGCCGCCTGGCGCAATACTTATTGGTTGATGGCTGGTACCATGGGCGCTGGCGTGCTCACCACGCTGTGGGTGGCCGAGCCTGCGGTAAAACGCGAGCGGCCGGCCGGCTTGGCGCTGGGCGACAATGCGCGGCTGGTGGGCTTGTTTGTGTGTGCGGTGGCGGCTTTTGTGCTGGTGTTCCGCTGGGCTGGCGGGTGGCTACCTGAAAACCAAGGGCCGCTGCTTTCCCTGTTGTGGGAAGGTGCGCGGCTTTCGGCAGCACTGATGGCGGCGGTGCTGACGGGTCGGCTGCTGGTGTTGCTGGGGCTGGTGCGCGGCGAAGTGGTGCGGCAAACCTGGGTGTTGCCGCTGGCCGACTTTTTCCAGCGCTACGGCCGCCATGCCGCGCTGCTGTTGGCCTTAATCGGGCTATACCGCATTTCGGATATTGTGGCCGGGGTGATTGCCAATGTGTTTTATGCCGATATGGGCTTCAGCAAAGACGAGATTGCCGGGGCGGTGAAAACCTTCGGCGTGCTGATGTCGATTGCCGGCGGCTTTTTCGGCGGCCTCTTGGCGCAGCGGTTTGCCGTGATGAAAATGATGATGCTCGGTGCCGTGCTGGCTTCGGCCACCAATTTGCTGTTTATCCTGCTGTTTTGGCAGGGGCACAACCTGCCCTTCCTCTATTTGGCCGTGGCCTTCGACAATCTGGCGGGCGGCTTGGCCAGCGCCGTGTTCGTGGCCTTCCTCTCCTCGCTCACCAGTATCCGGTTTACCGCCGTGCAATACGCCCTGTTCAGCTCGCTGATGACGCTCCTACCCAAAACGTTGGGCGGCTACTCCGGTAGCATCGTGAACCAAATTGGCTACGACGGCTTTTTCCTCTTCACCGCGCTCTTAGGCCTGCCGGTGCTCGGCCTGGTGTGGCTGGTGGGGCGCAAACTGCCGCTGCAGGGGTAAAGGGTCATGCAGGCTTAATTTGCAATAGGTTGTACGCTAAATCAATCAAAGGCTACCTGAAAAATATTCGCCTTCATGGAAGCAAACATTTTTTAGGTAGCCTTTTCCCCATCTTTATTTTCCAGCCATCTCCTTTTCCCTGCTCTACAAACAGCCCGATGTTTGACCTAACACAGCACCCATTAACACAGCAGCCCGTATAGTTATCGTAAGCAGTTCATTCGCCAGCATCGATTGGCATCTTGCGGACGGCATAGCTCGTCTGAAATCCATCACTTACGGGAGCAACATCATGGCTACACAAAAACGCCTGCTTGAACAACTGCATAACGAACCGTTTGCCCTCTGCTTTTCCGGGCAGGGCTTTGATTGGATTAGCACTTTGCGCGAGGCTTTGGCCGAAGGGGCGCGGGACAGGGCAAATGAAGTGGCTGCCGCTGCCGCCCGAATCTTGGCACCAGTCGCGGAGCAGCTTGCCGCCGCCCGCCCGCAGGGTTTCGAGCCGATAAAATGGGCGGAAAACGGCGCGGACGGCATCGATTTGGTGCGTGCCGCTGTGAGCGCGCCCGGCATTTTCCTCTCGCAAATCGCCAATCTGCACACGCTGGAAACGCGCGGCTTGGACAGCGGCAAGGCGGCGGGCGTTATCGGGCATTCGCAGGGCATACTCGGGCGTTATCTGATACGCGAGCCGCAGCATGCCGCCAAACTGCTGGCTTTGGCCGAATTGATTGGCGCGGCGGCCACGCTGCAAGGGCGCGCAACGGGCATGTATCTGCACGACGACTTGCATCCGATGGAAATGGTGCAGGGTGTGAGCCGCAGGCAGATTGCTGCCGTGATTGATGAACTGTTCCCCGCGGATTCGGCCGACCGCCCGTGTATCGGCTTGCAGAACAGCGCGGACGGTTTTGTCGTCAGCGGCAAGCCCGAATCGGTGGCGCGCGTGTGCGGCGTGTTGTCGGACACGGTTAAAGACGAAAACGGCCAAACGCCCGAAAACCTGCTGTGGCGGCTAGACGTGGAAGTCGGCTTCCACCACCCCGCCATGCTGCCCGCCGTGACGCAAGTGGCCGAATGGGCGGCAGCCTGCGGTTTGGACGTGGAACAGGCGCGCGGCATCGCGCACAATATCCTGATGGATCCGGTGGACTGGGTGGCCGAATGCCGCAGCATGGCCGCGCTGGGCGTGCGGCGGATTTTGGAAATCGGCCCCTCCGGCGGCGTGGCCATGCTGACGCAGGCGGTGTTGGACGGGGAAGGAATTGAAGTGCTGGATGTTTCCGGCGCGGAAGGCAAGGCGGCGTTGTTTGGTGCGTAATGAAAGAGATTGGCGGGATTTTTGAGCCGCCGGACATAAAAGGCTACCTGAAAAATATTTCTGCTGATTGGAGCGGATTATTTTCAGGTAGCCTTGATTGATAGGCAGCTCAAACGATAGGGTTGGTTGGCAAATTCAACAAAACGTTGTGAGATTTAAGGTTTTTTTGGACCTCAATCCAACCTACGCTTGCTTATTAGAATTTATTATTCTCTCCCATTACCTCTCTCAATCTAACCTCTAACAACCTATTCTGATTGATTATACTACTATTTATATCACGTTCTTTTTGTAGTTGGTTTTCAAGACTGGAGAGCTTACTCTGGAACTCCTCTTTATTAAGTTTTATCTTGTTTTCAAAGGTTTTGTATTCTTGCATTAAAAATCTGGCTTCTTCTTCTTTTAACTTTTTTTCTGCTTCTAAATTATTAATTTTTTGGTTAATTTCATAATTTATATGCAGCGCCTTCTGTAATTCATTCTCAAGATTAGATATCTGTGATTGAAATCTTTCTTCATCCCGATTTAACCGGTTCTCAAAATTTTTACGTTCTTTTGATTGACTTTTAATTAATTGAGCAACTTCTTCCTCTCTTAATACTATTTGCTCTTTTAGATCACTAATCTGAGCATTATTTGTAGACTCTTCTCTTAAACTCTTTTCTTTCATTTCAAGCTCAATCTTCTTATTGATCTCATCTAATCTTTGATAGTGTTCTTCATCAAGTAATTGTCGCTTTATATCTAAAATAAATTTACGTTGAAATGATTCAGATTTCTTTAGAAGAAGTAATAGTAAATTTTGGATATATGGCAATCCTAATACATAAAATATAGCAATAATAATAGGATATACAAGCTGATCCAACCAGCTTTTATATGAAAGTACTTTGCTAATTTTTGCAGAGATATCTTGATCTAAAAAAATAAAATATAAGATTGGCTGCCAATTCAAAATTACCCATGCTGTAATAAAAGCTCCCACCAAAGGTGATTCAGACTTTTTGCTTATAGAATCTTTGGTAGAGTGAAATATTTCAGAAACTATTTTCATCATTTCCAATCTCATATAGTTAGTTTTTAATCAATTGATTTTTCAACTTTTAAATGGCTAATATGGTTTTTAAATACTTCCCAGTATAACTCCCCTTAACCTTCGCCACCTGCTCAGGACTACCGCAAGCAATAATCCTTCCCCCGCCATCTCCCCCTTCCGGCCCTAAGTCCACAATCCAATCCGCAGTTTTAATCACATCCAGATTATGCTCGATAATCACTATCGAGTTGCCTTTGCCTTTCAGACGGCCTATCACTTCCAGCAGCAGGGCGATGTCGGCGAAGTGCAGGCCGGTGGTGGGTTCGTCGAGGATGTAGAGCGTTCTGCCGGTGTCGCGTTTGGAGAGTTCCAAGGCGAGTTTGACGCGCTGGGCTTCGCCGCCGGAGAGGGTGGTGGCGGACTGGCCGAGGCGGATGTAGCCGAGGCCTACGTCCATCAGGGTTTGCAGTTTGCGCGATACGGTGGGGACGGCGTCGAAAAATTCGCGGGCTTCTTCGACGGTCATGTCGAGGACTTGGCTGATGTTTTTGCCTTTGTATTGGATTTCGAGGGTTTCGCGGTTGTAGCGTTTGCCGTGGCAGACTTCGCAGGGGACGTACACGTCGGGCAGGAAGTGCATTTCGACTTTAATCACGCCGTCGCCTTGGCAGGCTTCGCAGCGGCCGCCTTTGACGTTGAAGGAGAATCTGCCGACGTTGTAGCCGCGTTCGCGCGAGAGGGGGACGCCGGCGAAGAGTTCGCGGATGGGGGTGAACAGGCCGGTGTAGGTGGCGGGGTTGGAGCGCGGGGTGCGGCCGATGGGGGATTGGTCGACGTTGATGACTTTGTCGAGGTGTTCGAGGCCGTGGATGTCGTCGTATGGGGCGGGTTCTTCTTGGGCGCGGTTGAGTTCGCGGGCGGTGATTTTGGCGAGGGTGTCGTTAATCAGGGTGGATTTGCCGCTGCCGGATACGCCGGTGATGCAGGTAATCAAACCGAGCGGCAGTTCGAGGGTAACGTTTTTGAGGTTGTTGCCGCGCGCGCCTTTGAGGACGAGCATTCGGTCGGGATTGACGGGCGTGCGTTCAGACGGCACGGCAATGGATTTTTTGCCGCTGAGGTATTGTCCGGTAACGGATTTTTCGCATTTGGCGACGTTTTCGGGGGTGTCGGCAATCAGTACGTTGCCGCCGTGTTCGCCCGCGCCGGGGCCCATATCGACGACGAAATCGGCTTCGCGGATGGCGTCTTCGTCGTGTTCGACCACAATCACGCTGTTGCCCAAATCGCGCAGGCGTTTGAGGGTGGCGAGCAGGCGGTCGTTGTCGCGCTGGTGCAGGCCGATGGAGGGTTCGTCCAAAACGTACATCACGCCGGTCAGGCCGCTGCCGATTTGGCTGGCGAGGCGGATGCGCTGGGCTTCGCCGCCGGAAAGGGTTTCGGCGGAGCGGGAGAGATTGAGGTAATCCAGCCCGACGTTAATCAGGAAGCCGAGCCGCTCGGTAATTTCTTTGAGGATTTTTTCGGCGATTTGTTTTTTGTTGCCGTCCAAATCTAGCGTTTCGAAGAATTGGTGGGTTTTGGTCAGCGGCCAGGCGGAAACTTCGTGCAAGGGTTCGCCGCTGACGTAAACGTAGCGCGCTTCTTTGCGCAAACGTGCGCCGCCGCAGCTCGGGCAGGCGCGGTGGTTTTGGTATTCGCGCAGTTTTTCGCGCACGGTTTCGCTGTCGGTTTCGCGGTAGCGGCGTTCGAGATTGGGGATGATGCCTTCGAAGGCGTGGCTGCGGTTGAAGGTGGTGCCGCGTTCGGATAGGTAAGTGAAATCAATGACTTCTTTGCCCGAGCCGTGCAGCACGACTTTTTTCACTTTTTCAGGTAGCGTTTCCCAAGCAGCCTGCACATCGAAACCGTAATGCCGCGCCAGCGACTGAATCATTTGGAAATAGAACTGGTTGCGCTTGTCCCAGCCGTCAATCGCGCCCGTTGCCAGCGACAATTCGGGATGCGCGACCACTTTTTCGGGGTCGAAGAAATTGGTGTTGCCCAAGCCGTCGCAAGTCGGGCAGGAACCCATCGGGTTGTTGAACGAAAAGAGGCGCGGCTCCAATTCGGGCAGGCTGTACGAACACACGGGGCAGGCGAAACGCGCGGAAAACCAATGCTCTTCGCCGCTGTCCATCTCCATCGCCAGCGCGCGCTCGTTGCCGTGGCGCAGCGCGGTTTCAAAACTTTCCGCCAGCCGCTGCTTGATGTCCGCCTTCACTTTCACGCGGTCGATGACCACGTCGATATTGTGCTTGATGTTTTTTTCCAGCTTCGGCACTTCGTCCAACTGATAGACCTCGCCGTCCACGCGCACCCGCGCAAAACCCTGCGCCTGCAAGTCGGCAAAGAAATCGACAAACTCGCCCTTACGCTCGCGCACCGCCGGCGCCAGAATCATCACGCGCGTGTCTTCCGGCAGCTTCAACACGGCATCGACCATCTGCGATACGGTTTGGCTCGACAGAGGCAGATTGTGTTCGGGGCAATACGGCGTGCCGACGCGGGCGTACAAAAGGCGCAGGTAATCATGGATTTCCGTTACCGTGCCGACGGTGGAACGCGGATTGTGGCTGGTGGATTTCTGCTCGATGGAAATCGCGGGCGACAGGCCTTCGATCAAATCGACATCGGGCTTGTCCATCATCTGCAAAAACTGCCGCGCATAGGCGGAAAGGCTCTCGACATAACGCCGCTGCCCTTCGGCATACAGCGTGTCAAACGCCAGCGACGATTTGCCGCTGCCCGACAGCCCCGTGACCACCACCAGCTTGTGGCGCGGAATGTCCAAATCGACGTTTTTCAAATTATGCGTGCGCGCGCCGCGGATGCGGATGGTGTCGTTGTCGCGGGCTTCTGAGTGGGGAGTTTTACTGTCGTTTTGATGATGGTGGTTGCACATGGTCGGACTGTCTTAAGCGGCTAAAATAAAACGGCTATTGTAACACTTTTCGCTTGGGTTTCAGATTGCGGGAGGTCGTCTGAAAAGCTGAGGAGCGGATTTTCAGACGACCTTCTTTCTCGTTCTTTCCGAAAAACGGGCGCAACCGCTAAAAGCGTATCGGATTCCGTTATAATGGCGGCGATTTGAATAAAATTTGCATAGAAAAGGATTAATTTATGAACCGTCTGTACCCCCACCCGATTATCGCCCGCGAGGGCTGGCCGTTTATCGGCGGCGGTTTGGTATTGAGTTTACTGGTGTCTGCCTGCTGCGGCTGGTGGTCGCTGCCGTTTTGGATTTTCACCGTATTTGCCCTGCAATTTTTCCGTGACCCCGCCCGCGAAATTCCGCAAGATCCCAAAGCGATTTTAAGCCCCGTTGACGGACGCATCGTCGTCGTCGAGCGCACGCGCGATCCTTACCGTGATACCGAAGCGTTGAAAATCAGCGTGTTCATGAACGTCTTTAATGTCCACTCGCAAAAATCGCCTGCCGACTGCACCGTAACCGCCGTCGAATACAATAAAGGCAAATTCCTCAATGCCGATTTGGACAAAGCCAGTACCGAAAACGAACGCAACGCCGTACTGGCGACCACTGCGTCAGGTCGCGAAATCACCTTCGTCCAAGTTGCAGGCTTGGTTGCCCGCCGCATTTTGTGTTACACCAAAGTAGGCGAGAAACTGACCCGCGGCGAACGCTACGGCTTTATCCGCTTCGGTTCGCGCGTCGATATGTATCTGCCGGTTGACGCGCAGGCACAAGTTGCCATCGGCGACAAAGTAACCGGCGTACGCACTGTTTTGGCGCGCCTACCAATCCAAGCCCCTGAAGCTGCCGCACCGACTGAAACTACAAGCGCTGCCGAAGTTGCTCAATCCGAAATCGAAGCGGCTGCCGATAAAGTCCGCAATGCCTCGGAACAGGCTTTAAAAGATTAACATTTGTAAGCCGCCGCCTTTTGCACATTGTTGCATTAACTTTTGCACTCGGCACGTTTTAAAAGTTGCGACAGCTTTTGCACTATATATCGGATAGCAGAAAATAAGAAAAGCGACGGAAACGTCGCTTTTGTTTTTTTACCAGCTGAGACCTTTGCAAAAAAGCCTTCCCCCAACAGCCGAAACCCAAACACAGGTTTTCGTCTATTTCCGCTCCTAATTACTCCTGATTTTACCCAAATACCCCCTTAATCCTCCCCGAATACCCGATAATCAGGCATCCGGGCCGCCTTTTAGGCGGCAACAGGCACACTTAG
>ERZ772764.2230-NODE-2230-length-11499-cov-4.367878_pt1 | contig 11499 bp, 9 predicted proteins | sample MGYA00512163_ERZ772764 | MGnify/ENA primary metagenome ERZ772764 (study PRJEB29015, sample SAMEA2737903) | human oral metagenome | biome: human oral; feature: human-associated habitat; material: dental | place: China | collected 2094 ...
GAGTAGGCGGCTGTTAACCGCTTGGTCGCTGGTTCGAATCCAGCATCCGGAGCCACTTAAATTCCCTAATCCTTAAGTTAGTAAAATATAAAATCTTAGTGCAAAATACTTTTTATATATTAAGCTCTATAAAAAATGCCTTTCGTAAATTTACTGAAAACGCAAGCATATTAAATATAGCAACATGTTTGTATTGTAAAAATGATATAAAATTCACATACAAAACATATATTTACATTAATGTGGACATAAATCCGTCCTCTTCACATAGTAAAATACCTCCAAAATAAACAAGGAGGTACTAATGAAAAACAGAAATTTATTCGTAGATAGCGAGATATATGACCTTGTCAGTCTTTGGATACTCAGAGCGATATTTTGTGCTGGAGGACAAAGAGAATTTCTAAAATCCAAATATGGCAACCTTTTGGAATTTTTAGAGATTAATTCAAACGAGCCAACCCAGCAAGATATTAAAACCCTAAAAGATAAACTTGCTGTTCTTGAGAAAAGCAAAATTTCATGCGAGTCAAAAGAGCTCGAATATAATTTAAATTTGCTTCAAGCAAATTTAGGTTTAAACGATACCGAAAAGGCTATTTTGAGGTTCGTCGCGATTATGTTTAATTACGAAATCGTTTCGGACGCTTGCGAGCTGACAGAAAATTTAAACGATAGGCAGGCTGCAAAAGCCATATCTCAGATATTAAATTTAAACTTTATTGACGTGCAAAAAGCTTTTAAAAAAGATGGAATTTTTGCTAAAACTTCACTTATAAAATTAGATATCTACGGACGCAATTTAAGATCAAAAATTGACGTGATAAATAACGACTTCATAGGCGCTTTATTTGTTAAATGCGAAAGCATAGACGAAATTTTTGCAAGCACCATAAAACCTTGTAGCAATACAAATTTAACTCTTAAGAATTATGCTCATATTAAAGATGATACGCAAATTTTAATCTCTTTTTTAAAAAATGCTATCCGCAAAAGACAAAAAGGCGTAAACGTACTTTTATACGGCCCTGCAGGTACAGGCAAGACCGAGCTTAGCAAGGTTTTAGCAAAAGAATTAAATTTAAAGCTTTATGAGGTTGCTTATGGAGACGAAAGCGGATACGATAATGAAGCCCAAAGAATAAGATCTTATTGCCTCGCGCAAAATATCTTGCAAGCAGGTTCAAATTTGCTGATGTATGATGAAGCCGAGGATGTATTTAACATAAATAACGATGAGAAAAGGCAATACGGCAAAGCCTTTATAAATAGAGCTCTTGAAACCAACGAAGTGCCTACTATTTGGATTACGAATAATATTTATAGCATGGACGAGGCCGTCATTAGACGTTTTAATCTAGCCATAAAGCTTGGAGTGCCTAATAAAAACGTAAGAGCGAGGATCATCAAAGAATATAGCGCAAATTTGATAGATAATAAGCTAATCAATAAACTTGCAAAAAATAAATTTATTGCGCCCGCAATCGTTAGCAACGCAAGCTTAGTCGTTTCAAGTTTAAGTCTAAGAGATAAAAACAAGGCTTTTGAGCGCGTGATAAGCAATACTTTAAAAGCACAAGGCTACGGCGCGCTAGAAAAGGATAATAAAAAAGAGAGATTAAAAGATGATCTGCCTAGCAGCTATGATCCAAATTTCGTAAACTCAAGCTGCGACCTAAACGAGCTAATGCAGGGCATAAAAGAAAGCAAAAGCGCTAGGATTTGCCTTTACGGAGTTCCAGGAACCGGAAAGAGCGCATACGCTAAATTTATCGCTAAAAGCCTAAGAAGGCCTATTATCATCAAAAAAGGAAGCGAGCTTTTATCTATGTGGGTCGGCGGAACCGAGAAAAATATAGCCGAGGCTTTTAAAGAGGCTGGTAGCAAAAAAGCAGTGCTCGTATTTGATGAAGTCGATAGCTTTTTACAAGATAGAAGCCTAGCTGCTAGAAGCTGGGAGGTAACTCAAGTAAATGAAATGCTAGTGCAGATGGAGAGCTTTAGCGGCATCTTTATCGCTACGACGAATTTGATCGATAATCTCGATAAAGCAAGTCTTAGAAGATTTGATTTAAAGCTCGAGTTTGGATATTTATTACCAAATCAAGCGTTAAATTTATTCAAAAAGGAGTGCGCATCATTAAGGATAAAATTTGACGAAAACGTAGCTGCAAGAATTTCGGATTTAAGCTTTTTGGCGCCAGGAGATTTTGCGAGCGTGCGAAGACAGGCTAAATTTAAAAGGGTTAAAAACAGCGATGATTTTTATGAGAGATTAGAACGGGAAGTGGCTTTAAAAAATGAAAAGAAAGTAAAAAGGATAGGATTTTAGCAACACAACTAGCGGAGTTAAAATGGTATCATTTTTATTTAAAGGGTAAAAATTTTAGGCTTTTTATAGTAAAATTTTAAAAGATTTAAGGAGAAATACTATGACAAATGACGACAATGAGCAGAATAATTACATTTTAAGTGCAGATGACATACTAAGTAGCGCAAATTATCAAATCCCGTACTACCAACGCCCATATGTATGGAGTGAGGATTTGGCTTTAGGACTGCTTTCAAGCATTAAAAGATCGTTTAAAAATGGAAGCTCTAATGAAATTTTACTAGGGCACATAATTTTGCATAAGGAAGCACATGAAAACAAAGAATCAATTAACAATATAGTCGATGGGCAGCAACGTATAACTACGCTAGCTCTTATTTTAAAAGCCCTGGGTGATAATGAAGTGCCTTTTTTAGATAATAAAATAAATTTCTTATCGCATAAGGCTTTGAAAAGAAATTTCGATCTCTTGAAAGCGGAGTGCGACAATATCAAAGACAAAGAAAAATTTATAAGTTACATAAAGAATAGAGTCGAATTTACATATATAAAGACAGGAAATTTAGACGAAGCATTTTTATACTTTGATACGCACAATACCAGTGGTAGAGCTCTTAGCGAAACGGACTTACTCAAAAACCACCACCTAATGTTTATGGACGAGACAAAATCAAAGCAACTAATGCTTCACTACGCTAAAAAATGGAATGAGTATTCTTTATACGACATTAATACATCTTGGTTTTTGAGAGAAAATTTGATATTCCGCACATTAAGAAGCGCACTATATATAAGACGAACTAAAACTGACGCTTTTAATCCATATAGAACTTTTGGTTATTATGGTGCAGATGAAGAGTGGTATAAGTTTAATTATTCTATTTTTGAGGAATTTAAAAACCACTTTGATGAGAAAATCAAAATTTACAAAAGCAATATATCGCTCACGGATGATATTCTTGGAGGGGCGAGCTTTTTTGAATATGTTTTTAAGTATTGCGATATTTTAAAATACATTGAAAGTAATTTCATATATTTTCATGAATATTTTACAGGATGTAGTTATCTAAATCATGCTTGCCACGTAGTTTTGCTATTTATTGCCGACAAGTTTAGTATCGAGGCATTAGACGAGGTTGCGAATTTAGTGTTTTTAAATATATTTGGCGTCGCCTGCGGATATGATAGAATTTCTGGTGATAGTCCGCGGATAATAGTTCAACGGCTTTTGCAGCTTACTGATACCTCAAGCACATTGGAAACGCTGAAAGTAAAAATAGAAAAAGAGCTAAAAACTAATGCAGAAATATCAAAGATTTTGCCCAAAAATCGAGAAAAGCATTATAATAGGATAAAGGACAAGACAAAGTACACCAGGGACTACATGGCCGACAATTCTTTTAATATTATAAATTTTGAAGGAGAAGAAGATGGAAGAAGCAAAAGCAAATAATCGTACTATACACAGCATAAAGAGTTATAAATTTGAAATACCTTTTTACCAAAGGGCGTATTCTTGGAGAAAGCAGGATATTGAAAAACTAATAAGCGATATAAACGGCAAAGAAGGGCACTATCTCGGCAATATCGTAGTTAAGAAGAATGATGATAAATTTATCGTCATAGATGGACAGCAAAGACTTACTACTATTTATATTATTTTTATGGCTTTAGGAGTAAAAGAAAAGCCGTTTGAACTAAGCTATGAAATAGATAGTAGCGATGGCGAAAAACTAAAAAACTTTAACGTAAATGAACGCAAATATGTAAATAGACAAATTTTAGATGCCATCCTTTTTGCTAGCAACAATGAAATTTTGTGTAAAGATAATTTCGAAAAGAATATAAATTCGGCTATTTTTACGATGACTATTATCCCAGAAAATGTCAAAGCTACTGAGTATTTTGAACTAGTTAACACAAAAAGCATTCAGCTTGAAAATCATCAAGTTTTAAAGGCTAGATTTTTAAGTAATATTAAAGATAACTATGCAGACGTAGCAAGAAAATGGGATATGATCTCAAATATGGACGAAAAATATAAAGATCAAATTTTAGAAAGAAATCAAGCAGATTTGCCTATCGAACCAAAAACAATAAGAGAGCTTTTGGAATCAGATTTTAATGGCAAAGAAGAAAAACAAACCGAAACGAATTCTGATGCAAAAAGCCTAGTAAAATTCCCAGTATTTTTACTTCTAGTTTTGAAGGTGTTTGTTGCCGAAAACGGCTTGAATGTGGATTCTGAGAATAAGGTGGACCCTAAGAATAAGATTATCATAGACAAAGATAAACTTTTGGGGGAATTTGAAAAAGTTTTTAGAAAAAAGACAAATTTGCACTATGAGTTTATTGCTTTTTTAGAAAGTATGCGTAAAAAATTTGATGAATTCGTCTATAGAGATGACGAGATGCAAAATAAAAGGCTATTAAATTTAGAAAGGCTGTTTTACTATACCAGCGAATATGATAAGCCTGAATTTATCGCCGCACTTTTGGCCTTCCTAGACAAAAACTCGCTAGATACGTTTAACGATAAAAATACACAAAAGGTTATTGAATTTCTCGAGCAATTGGATAACGAGCTAGCAAAGAGCGCTTTAAAAAACAATGGATATCGTAAAGTGGTGGAAACTATAAATAACGTTATAGAAAAAATTTATAATGATAAAGGCGTAGAAACGCCAATACTTGAAAAAATCAACTCTAGCTTTTTGGATAATGGAACGGGGGTGCCGCACTATTGGTTCTATAGACTAGAATATCTAATTTGGCGAGATTTTAATAGTTTAAGTGTTTGTGACATTTGCTCAGATGATATAAAAAAAGTATTTCCTAAATTTAATAGAGATGAATACCTAATCAAATCCCAAGACACGATAGAGCATATGTGGGCAACAAATTTGCAAGAAAATAATAAAGCACTAGATGATTTTGGGAATTTGGCCTTAATAAGAAAGGATTTTAACTCTAGTTTAAGCGATTATGATTTTGGCGAGAAGTTAAAAATGATAAAGGAAAGCCCAAGCTCGAGTATAAAAATGCTAATATTTTACGCATCGCAAAAGGGATACGATAAGGATATGATCGGTAGACTCGGCGATGAAATGAAGCAAATTCTTTTTAAAGGCATAACAAATGACTCTCTCTAAATCCCTTTACATCCGCGGTCTTCAGTGTGAAAAGAGCTTGTGGCTTAAAAAGAAAAAGCCTGAAGTTTTGCAAGCTCCAGATGATAGCGCGCAGGCGGTATTTGATACCGGAACATCAGTAGGCGAGCTAGCCTGTGAGCTATTTAGCAGTGGAGAAAGGATAGAATTTAGCGGCGATTTTGACGCACAAATAGCAAAAACAAAAGAGCTTATCAAGCACGACGCAAAAGTAATCTACGAGGCCACTTTTTGCTTTTACGGCGTCCTTGTGATGGTTGATATCCTTCGCATAGGCGTGGATGGGCTTATCATCAACGAAGTAAAGAGTTCGACTTCCGTAAAAGACGTATATATCGACGATGCGGCCATTCAGTATTACGTGCTTAGCTCGCTTGGCTACGAGGTGAGTCGCGTAAATATAATCCACATCGATAGCACCTACACAAGAGACGAAACGCTAGAGCTTGAAAAGCTATTTTGCGTGCAGGACATAACCGAGCAAGTGAAGCAAAAGCAGCGAGATATTCCTAAAATTTTAAATAAATTTGATGAGATTTTAAGCCAAAATAATGAGCCAAGCATTGATATCGGTCCTCATTGTACAAGTCCTTATCCCTGCGATGCTCGGGAGTACTGCTGGCGCGAGCAACGAAGCATACCGGAGTATAGTATCTTTGACATATCTCGCCTAAGAAGCGGTAAAAAATTTGAGCTTTATCAAAGTGGCGTGGTTAAATTTAACGATATAAAAGATCTAAGTAAATTTAACGCCTCTCAGCAAATCCAAATAAAATCAGAAATCTCGCAAGAACAGATCATAGACAAAGATGCAATAAAAGAGTTTTTGGATACGCTCCGCTACCCGCTCTATCATCTCGACTTCGAGACCTTTCAGCAGGCGGTGCCGCAATTTATTGGGCTTAGGCCTTACGAGCAGATACCTTTTCAGTTTTCAATCCACAAAGATGACGGCAAAGGAAATTTAGAGCATTTTGAGTTTTTAGCTGAGGCTGGCGCCGATCCTAGATACGAGTTAGCGTTAAATTTAATCAAATTTATCCCGCAGGACGCCTGCGTGCTAGCCTATAATATGAGCTTTGAAAAAGGAGTGATAAGACGCCTGGCTGAAGCTTATCCGCAAATCTCAAACGAGCTTATGGCTATCCACGACAATATGAAAGACCTGATGGCCCCATTTGCAAGCAAAAGCTACTACCATCCGAAAATGAAAGGTAGCTACTCCATAAAATACGTCCTGCCCGCACTCGTGCCCGAATTAGAATTGGCGTATAAGGATTTAAATTTAATCCATCACGGAGGCGAAGCTATGCAAGCATACGCCGTTATGACTTTTATGAAAGAAACAGAGCGCGAAGCCTATAAGCAAGCTCTGCTAGAATACTGTAAGCTCGATACGCTAGCGATGGTTAAAATTTTAGAAAAACTTTATGAGGCTGTGCACTGAGACAAAAAATGCCTAGTTTGTCTGCTATAATGCTTTAAAATTTTAAAGGAGGAGATATGGATATAGAGAAATTTGAATCTATGCTAAAGCAAATCAAAGTCTTAAGCGATAAGCTAGAAGTGAGAAAGCTGCGCGGCAATAATGACTACAATCTATTTTTGGCGCTTTTTGACGCTAGCGACGAAGTGCGGTTGCACTCGCGCTTTATTTGCTCGCTGCTCGATCCGAACTCGTCACATTATCAAAAAGAGCTATTTTTGGAGCTTTTTATAAAAGCATGCGGGCTAGAGGATTTTGGGCTAAATTCGCAAATCGCAAAAGTCTATAAAGAATATGAGAATATCGATATCTACATAACTGACGGCACGAAGCATATTATTTTAGAAAATAAAATTTATGCCGGCGATCAAGAGGCTCAAATTAAAAGATATATAAAAACTATCCAACAAGAAAACGGCAATGAAGCTGAAATTTACGTGCTCTTTTTATCACCGCAAGGGCGCGAGCCTACCGGCTATAGCCTAGACGGACTAAAAATCAAAGACGGCAGAATTTCAAACGAAAAGGGCGATCAAATCGCTAAATTTAAGGCGATTTCATACGATAAAGAGATAACTGCGTGGCTTGATCTATGCCTTGAAGAAACGGGAAATTTAACCAATTTGTCCGCTGTGATATCGCAATACAAAAATGTCATCGAAAAAATTTATGGAAAATATAAAGGAGTGCAGATGGATGCAAATGAAATTAGTAAGATAATTTTAGAAAAAGAAAACTATAAAATGGTTTGTGAAATAGTAGAAAATGCTTTTGAAAAAGCCAGGATAAAAGCCTTGGTTAGCTTTTTGTTAAAGGCGAGAGGGATTATACTGGATAAATTAAAAGGAGATTGGGATATCAACGAGATAAGAGTAGAGCAGGCGGATTTCAAGAAAAGATATTTTAAACCTATTAAAATTTACAAAAAGAGTTGGAAACGAAGAGCAACGATGATATGTTTTTCGGTATAGAGTTTCAAGAACCAAATTTTATAGGAGCATGGGCTGGGTTTAGATGGGTTATAGAAGAAGAAAACATTAGCGCCCTAAAACAGCATATCGCCAAATATAACCCTGAAGGATATAACAAGTGGTGGGCTACGGGTCGATATTTAAGTATCGGTAAAGGTGATTTCGTAAAAGCTATGATTCTCGATGACTATTCGGCAGAAAAATTTGCAGATGAAATGGTACAGATGGTAATCAAATTTGAAGATATGACAGATGAAATAAACCATCTAAAGCAACAAAAAGTGATATAAATTTTAAATGTACTAAAATGGAAGCCATCATGCAATCAACAATCCTTCGCGCAAAAGAGATCGTCGAAAACGCCGATGCCGTCATCATAACCGCAGGAGCAGGCATGGGCGTAGATAGCGGACTGCCTGATTTTAGAGGCGATCTTGGCTTTTGGAAAGCCTATCCGCCTTTAAAGGATAAAAATTTAAGCTTTACGGAAATGGCAAATCCGCAGTGGTTTTTTAGCAGCCCTGAGCTAGCCTGGGCATTTTACGGACACAGGCTAAAGCTCTATAACGCAACCCAGCCTCACGAGGGTTTTGCGCTACTAAAAGACCTTTGCGGAAACAAAAGCCGGCAACTACTTTATCTACACTTCAAACGTCGACGGACACTTTGAAAAAGCCGGCTTTGACAAGGATAAAATTTACGAGATCCATGGCTCCATACATCACGCGCAGTGTATCCACAACGATGGCGGAAACATCTGGAATATGGACGAAAATAGCGCCCTAGTAGACGAGGAGAAATTTATCGCTACAAAGATGCCCGTGTCCCTGAGTGCGGATGCGTAAGCTGCCCAAATATCCTTATGTTTTACGATCACGAATTTAACCATAAAAGGGCTTGGACGCAACGTAAAAAGTACGATGCGTGGCTTAGTCACAATATGAACTCTAAAATAGTCATAATCGAGATCGGCGTGGGGCTTGTGGTGCCTACGATTAGGATTTATGGAGAAAGGATGGCAAAAAGATTTAAGCGCGCTCATCTAATCCGCATAAACCCGCTAGATACTCACGTAAGCGCATATAGAGGCATGGCGATAAAGGCAGGCGGACTTGAAGGATTAAGAGCAATCCTTAGCTGATATTATCCCTTCATTTTTAGATAAAATAATATAAAAGGAGCCTGGATGCAAAAACCGCAAAAAATAATCCCGCAACCCGGTAGTAGCAAATACGAACGCATAAACGAAATAGCCACCTTAATTAGCAGAAAACCCCATTCCATCTCCGAGCTCGCGGAAAAATTTGGAGTTTGCACCAAAACTATCCAAAGAGACCTTTACGAGGTGCTAGCGAAAAATGGAGCTGTAAGAAACGGCAGGATGTGGAGCATAGATAAAACTAAAATCAAAGATGGCTTAGATCAGGAGGAACGCACCGTCATAAATATCCTCGACAACATCTCAAAAACCATGGGCGCAAATTTCTACTCAAAGGCTCACGTTTTACTAGAACAGATCACAAACCGGCTAAATCATCCGATTTTAACCAATATAAGCAGCGAAAAATTAAGTGAAGATGACTTTATAAATTTCGAACTGCTTGAAAACGCTATCAAAGAGAGAAGCTTGGTGCAGTGCGAATACGCCGGTTTTAAATTTAAGATAAAGCCACTAAAACTAGCGATGTTTGACGGATTTTGGTATTTGCTATTTTTAGATACGAATAAAAACGATACCTTTAAGAAATTCCACTTAAAAAGCATCACAAATATTAGAATTCTTGAGGAGAAATTTAAATTAGACGCCACGATAGAGGAGAGGATTAAAAATATAAACTCCGCCTGGGCAACGCTAGATAAACCAAATACCGCTAGACTGCTTTTATCTCCGCAGATAAAGAAATATTTCGAGAGAAAACCCTACGCTAAGCAGAGTATAACAGGACTTGATGCCGATGGCTCGGTCGTAATCGATATAGAATTTACTAATTTAATGGAGATAAAGCCGCTTATTTACTACTTCATTCCGTTTATCAAAGTGCTAGAACCAAAGGAGTTAGCCGATACGATAAAAGATGAGATAGAAAAGTATTTAGAAGAGATAAAATGAAAATTTCATATGAAATAAATATAAAATTTGGCGATTTATTGGACGCACAAGCGGATTATCTAATAAATCCTTCAAATACGGCGATGCTGCTTGGCAGCGGTGTGTCTATGGCTTTTAAGAGGCATTGCGGTGAGGCGCTAGAAAAATACATGCAAGAACAGCTAAAAATAAGAGAGATAAGGCAAGGTGACGTCGTCAAAACCGCCTCAAATCACGCAAACTTTCCATTCGTATTACATGCAGCCATTATGAATTACACCGATAGATCAAAGTCTAAAAAGCCGAGCTTAGATACTATCGCGCAAATTTTAAATAATTTGCAAGAAATAATCTTGCAAGATCAAAGCAGGCATATAAAAATAGCTCTGCCTCTGATGGGATGCGGAGTGGGTGGACTAGATAAGCGCGAGGTGATTAGCGAATATAAACGCTTTTTTCAAACAAAATTTAGACGCAGAAAAAGAATGCGAAGTAGAAATTTACGGATTTAGCGAAAGTGATTTTAGATTATTGAAAGAAATTATAATAAAAAGCTAAATTTGCTTGCTTGGCTGCAGATATAAGGCGTGCTACCGATATGCAGGTAGAGCCGCGAAATACAATTAGTTTATCGCGCTAAATTATATTTTATAGAATTCAGCTGCTAAAATTTTATAAATTTAACTCAAATTTCTAAAATATTAAGCTTCAGACTTGAATTATAAATCGTGCAATCGCCGATTTTATCAATATCTAAAAGCGGATTATGCACGTGTCCGCAAAGGATTATTTTTGCTTTTAAAAGTCCGTGCTTTAGCACTCGAAAAAGCTCTTTATCACCAAAATCTCTGCCGCGCTCTATGGACGTTTGCGTATGTGCAGGCGGAATATGCGTAAGTAGCACGTCGCACTCTGCAAAATCCAAAATATCCGCGCAGAGATAAGGGGCACAGCCAAATTTAATACCCTCAAGCGTCTTAATATCGCCATCCGCATAAATATTAGACGCTCGTATCCAAGAAACGTCGCCGGGCTCACTCACGTCATGATTCCCGCTACATATGAATATAGGTTTTTTAAAATTTTCTAACCACCGCTTCACCCACGCTTTTTGTCTTATGATATCTTTTTGGTTTGTGTCTATCAGATCGCCGCTTATGCAACAAATGTCAAATTCTAAGCTTAAAATTCGATCAAATTTAGCTTTATCGAAATGTAGATCACTCGCATGTAGAATTTTCATAACGTTTTTGGACTACCGCTTTTATATAATTTAGAAACCTTGCTCGCCAACGATTTTAACTTCTCTTTCATTGCTTATCCGTTTTTTGAAATTCCGCGCATTATATCTAAATTTAAGTATCCGTATTGCCGCTATGAGTAGAATTGAAGCAATTTATAAAATTTAAAATTCTCATTTTGTAAATAAATTTGATAAAATTTAGCCATTT
>ERZ772764.2234-NODE-2234-length-11493-cov-3.707204_pt1 | contig 11493 bp, 14 predicted proteins | sample MGYA00512163_ERZ772764 | MGnify/ENA primary metagenome ERZ772764 (study PRJEB29015, sample SAMEA2737903) | human oral metagenome | biome: human oral; feature: human-associated habitat; material: dental | place: China | collected 2094 ...
GGCCAGACTTGAACTGGCACGCCTCGAAAGGCGAGGGATTTTAAATCCCTTGTGTACACATTTTACTTGTGTAACTTCTTACATTGATCAATCTCGTGTACCTAGCCAATACACCATGATCCATCCACTAACGCTCTGTGGATGGACACGATCTTACATAAAAATACTAGTTTGTAAAGCCTGAATGTATGTATTTTGCTTGGAAACTACATAATTCATGCTATTTAACTTATAGCAAATTAGTATATTTTCTGACAACATCAACGTCATCTTCAATATATGTTAGCGTTACCTTAATATCCTTATGCCCTAAAAGTTGTTTAGCGATATAAAGATTCTCTGGTTTCTTCATAAGATTCGTTGCAGCTGTATGTCTAAAGCGATGAGGGGAGCTAATTATCCCTGTATACTTCGATATTACTTTGAATAAATAACTTACTTGATCTGCTGTCATTTCTTTCCCTTTTCGTTTAACGGCTTTTGAAAATAGATTGATGTTAAAAAGTTGGGATTCTGGAGATTGTTTCAGCTTTTTCAATTCATTCAGTAATTTATTCAAGTATGGATAAAGCGTCGTTGATATAGGAAGTGTATGATATTCGTGATTTTTGTTTATTTTTGGTGAAATATGGATAACTTGATTTATTAAATCAATATCCTTGATCTTTAATTTGTTTAATTGAGAACGACGAATTGCCGTATAACGAAATGTCATGATTATCGCTTGAGTGAACCATAATGGGCGGAGTATCGCAGGAAGATATTTTGATTCTTTGATTCCAAAGCTTAATCGCTCCAAATCCGAAGAAGTATAGACTTTTCTTTTTCGTTTTCCTTCTCGAATGAATAGACCATCAAAAGGATTTTTTGTAAACGGAAGGAGTTGTTGGTCAATGCCAAATTTAAAGATAGTTTTTAACTGCCGAACATAGCTATTCCAAGTTACTGCAATAATTGATTTCCCTACTACTGATCGACGCCATTGAAGTATCAATAATGTTGATACTTCATCTGGAAATTTTACATTGCAATTATGTTGTAGCTGTCTAATTGCTTTCTCATAACTTTTTACTGTATCTACACGTAAATGTCGGTATAAAAAAATTTATCAAGTAACGTATCAAATGTAAGTCTATTCATTGTCATTCTCCTCAATAAGTGATAAATGCAAATTATCAATTGGAATTCTATTACCGAAAAAACAATCTGTTTTATCGATTAAATACCCTATCAAATGAGAGGTTTTTCTTGGTCCAATAACCTTACAACGCCAAAAATTCACACTATCATTATTTGATTGACGGTATTTACGGTGTAATTTAAGGTCTTGAAAACTATATTGCAAACTTTCAATATCCTTTTTGGTAAAACTAGTGATGCCTTTACTATTAAAAAACATCTGAAATATACCAGGTTGTAACGAGGAAAAGTTGACCTTTAACGATATGTAATTTAGCACTTGTATTGTTGATAGTCAGAGTATTCCCAATAATTCCAGCTTTTAGCCATTCAACAAAACTTTCACCGGAAATAACTACACTTTCTTTTGATTTCTCTAACTTCCTTTGAGAAGTAGCCTCTTTCATAATCGGTAAAGCCACCGCTAACTGTTCAGACTCCTCTACCTGCGATGTTTCTTCTACAATTGATGAATTTTCAGGTGATTCCATTGGAGGGAATAAATCCATTACTAAATCTGCCATATCAACGGATTCTTTTATTATTTCTCCTTCTTTTTTAGAGGATTGTTGAGAGGATATATTTTCAGGTGACGAAATATTGACACTTTCCGCTACCATAGGAATACTCATCGTTGATTCAACGGTAGTTTGAGTATTTTCACCGTCTAATAATGCATCAGTTTCAATATCTACGCGCCCTAAAAATGCGCTTGGTCTGTCGTCTAGATTTTCCCATGCAACCTCAGGTCTTATTCTTAACAAGGAAAAGGCCTTAGGCGGACACCAACCTGAATCAGCTTTAATTCGGCAATGCCAAATTGCGGTCCCATCTGTTGTGCTTTCAATAATTCCTAGTGATTGCATCTCATTAAATAATTTAGGATTATCTGCCGGAGCTGAAATGCCTTGCTCTAAAAGGTAAGCTCGAATTTGATCAGCCGTGGGTTTACTCATCAACCATAATGCTTCTTCTGTAAGCCAACCATCTGCTGGACCTTTAGGCGTGTTAATTTTAAATTTATGCTGCAGTAAATGACGTAATGCCATAACAAGCTGTTTTGTAAAAGATGTTTCCGGTTTCTGAACCAGTTTAGATACATCTCCACCTAATGCAAGAGCAACACTGTTTTGGTCTGCTTTTTGTACTATCTCAGATAGTAGCCCTGACTTATCCTTATGATCAGCCATTGCATACATTAATGATGAGAAGGCTTCTGGATATTCAGCTAACCACTCAAATGCCTCATGAGGGATCAGATAACTGGCTAGATAGCTTCCAGTTACAGGGTGAAGCTCATAATCTCTACCTTTGATATACTTGAATTTATAAGATTGAGTTGGAATCCCATTCCAGGGAAACCAACGAGTACCGTCCTTTAACTGAATTTCTATATCGACAATAACTTTACCAATGTCATGGACAAGTGCCGCATAAATAACTGCTGCAGTCCAAGCATCTCGTTGTCTAGATTGTTCTTCCGGTGCTGCATTTTGTGGTAACACATAACTTTGACGAAGCTTTGCTGCAAATGAAAGTACTTCAAGCCCGTGATCAAGCATACCTCCCAAATGTGAATGGTGATGGGATTCTGAAGCCGGTAATAATTGAACCATTTCCGCACACCGTTCAATCGGTTTCTTGTACAATTCATTGAACATATCTTGCGTCATAGAAACTTGCTGCCAAATTAAATTTAAGTATTTTTGACGTAATTCGGTATCAAGTAGTTTTGACGCAGGGAAAGGCGTTATCCAACCATCATTATCTGCTTTTGGTTGAGATAAATTAAGATCTTGTAAATTCAGTCTGATATCTAGGGAATCTTGTTTTTTCCCTCTTAATTTATTAAAAATAGATGAAAACATTTCCTAAAACCCGCTATTTTTTCTAAAAGGATATCGATTTATGCAATCATCTCAATGAATAAATAATTATGAATCGAAGATAGATGTCAATGCCATTTAGCCCTTTTGAAAAAGCCTTTTAGCCTTTTCAGATAAGACCTTTCCCTTGGGAAAGGTTACCTTTATGGCATTACCCTTAATCCCGTTAGGGATTCCCTTAACCTTTTGGCTTTTTTTGTTTTTTTATTAAAATAGTAGTAGTTAGATAAAAAAGAAGAAGAATATGAAATTCAAAATTGAAAATAACCAGGTTGTTATAGACTCATCCCCGAATAAAGGAGTGATATTTAAACACAGTGGGGAAATAACAATATACTCTATAATCAGACGTTATAAAGAACGAAGAGGAAAACACAGACCTATTGGAGATAATTGTCCCATGCTATATGCGATGAAAGGTTATGAAGGTCTAACTGCTGATATTCAAACAATCAATGCTGTATATGACTATGCATCAAAACTTATTAATGAATACTCATTTGATATACATCTTAAGCTACCATTTGACGTGATCATCCTTATTCCATCTAAGTATGATATTGGTCGTAACTTAGCCTATTTGTTACAGAAAAAATTTGACATAGAGATTATTGATAACTTTCTCAAGAAAAAAACACCTCAAAAATTGATTGAAGATGTTAAAAATGATGACTCTATTCCTTTGGATAAAAAGCAAGCCTTGATTACTGCATTGCATAGAAGTGAGGGAACCTTATCAATCAAAAACATTGCCCCTAAAAATAGATGCTATTTACATATTTTCAGTGGGGATCATGTGAAACTCCCTCCTGATACTAAACATGTATTACTCGTTGATGATATATCTTCTTCCGGAGCAACATTTGAGAGTGCTGCAACAGTGATAAGACAATATTGCAAACAAGTTGAGATGATCTCTGCAGTTACGCTGTTTGCACCAATCAAATAAATGTAGAACAACGATTAACTTTTATAGTAATCCTTAAAAGTTGCGCATAAGAGTTAACAGTAAGAGTTAACAGTAAGAGTTACACATAGGAGTAAAAATTAAATTGACATTTAAAAAATTAATATTTAGTATTAACGCATCTAAAAACTTAGATTGACAGGGTAAATGTCCCCTCGGTCATAAAATATAGCAGGGACCCGCAGAGTGCACCTCGGCCAGCTTATAATGAGCAAGTAGAGGGTTCTAGGCAGCGGCTAGAAAAACAATGGGGAGCTAAGCTCCCCATTGTTTTATCTTATTTATTCCCCATCTATTTCTTCTGCACTATCATAGTCTCCATATTCAGTGTTTGACTCATCATTATCTTCCGATAGCTGTGATTCTAGTATCTGTCGGTCTTCATCCCCTAAAAACTTCCAATAGTTACAGATAAGCTCATTATCACCATGTTTCTCCCATGCTCCTGGATAAAAGTACTCTGCTTCAACATGATAAATCCCTCCAAACCCGTTAGGGATTCCCTTAACCTTTTGACTTTTTTGGTGTATCATCACCCCATAAGTTCCTATTTATGGAGAAAATTTATGATTTTCAAAGAATCTGGATACGATGAATTTTTAGCTAAAGAAATTCAAGATGGCCTTGATGATGCTGCGAATGGTAGATACTGTACAGCGGAGCAATTTAAACAAGAGATGGAGTCATTATTAACTCGCAAAGAACAAGAGCTACAATCTTTAGAGGGTAATGTAGTATATGGCTAAACCTTGGGTTATTACAGATAAGGCTAAAAGAAATATAGCTCAGATTTTGGATAATGTTATTGAATATACTTCTCATACGGAGACAGGCACTAGGCTATATAGTGAGCTTGTTGAAAAATTCAATTTAATAGGAATGTTACCTAAATGTGGGAAACCTAGGGCTGATCAAATGAGTACAAGAGAGGTTTTTTCTAGATCTTACCGTATTGTATACCAAGAATTTGATAACCATATTAAAATCTTGACCGTCATTCATAGCCGTCAGTTATATCCCCCAAGAGAGAAAAATAATATTTAGACAGATCTTAACACCACGCAATTCCACGCCATTAGTAGTAAAAATGCCATACTGCTAAATTATTCATTGTACATTTCATCTTCACTTTCGTAATCCCCATAATCAATTTCTGACTCATTGCCATCCTCTAATAACTGTGATTCTAATATTTTTTGATCCTCATCATCTAAAAATTTCCAATAGTTACAGATGAGCTCGTTTTCTCCATATTTTTCCCATATTCCTGGATAAAAATATTCAGCCTCAACATGATGAATCCCTCCTTCATGCGGATTTCTTATATTTGCCACAGATTTAAAACTTATGACTATGATAGCCGTAACAAAAATAGGTAATATTTCATTTTTATTATTAACTTTGTGAACGTCTACCTATCCTAAATACCCTAGTTTCATGTTAATAGCTTTATCTAGAAACTCTCTTGAAGATAAAAACAGATTATCAATGATGATACAGGAATAAATCTCTATGATTTAGTCTAGAAACTTTGAGTTAGGTTTTTAGACAGTCTAAAAACTATCGAAGGGTAAGATTTTAGACTAGTAGAATACTAGGCAGTATAAAAAGTTTTAGGTTTTGAGTGAGGATAAAATTATGGCAAAAATCGGTTACGCAAGAGTTAGTACTCAAAGGCAGGATTTAAGCGAACAAATAACTGTGCTCAAAAATTTTGGTTGTACAAAGATTTTTGCCGGAAAACACTCAGGTAAAGCCGATAAAAATCGAGACCAATTAGATGAATTACTTGATTATATTCGTGAAGGTGATGTTGTCGTTGTTACAAAACTTGACCGACTGGGACGAAGTTTGACTCAGTGCTTAAATACTCTCGAGCTATTTAAAAAGAAAAAAATTGGGTTTATTGCTGTTCAACAAGGAATTAATACGCAAACGCAAGATAATCCGATGGCAATGGCACTGATACAATTGTTAGGCATTTTTGCGGAGCTGGAGAGAAATTTCATTGTAGAGAGAACCCAAGACGGTAAACAGGCAAAACTTGCTGCCGGCAATAAAAATGCTTTAGGTGGTCGCCCTCCCAAGGTTACAGATAAAATTCGGCGAGGAATTTATAAAGATTTTGCTAAAGGCTTATCCATCAATGATGTGGTTCTAAAATATAATTTATCTAGGGCTACAATTGCGAGACTAAAAGGACAGTTTAACCGTTCAAAATCTGCTCTTTAATTCTTTAAGATATCATAAGCACCTAAGATCTCTTCCGAATTGTAGGATACCTTTGTAAAGGAATAAAATTTCCTAATCATTTGAAAAAACAGAAACTCATTGTTCCACTTAGTAAAGGAAAGTGGATATCTTGTAACAGTATCATGTAATACAAGTAAAAATAAGGCATCTCATGCCCCAGTCCATCATGCCAATCCAAAGCATTAACAATAATTTTTGACTATCAATGATTTCTTAGTGTCGCATTACAAACTAATTTTAGTCCTGGCGATAGAGTAGCCTGTATTAGAGAACTATTTTGTATCGTTATCTTGTTTTTATTATTTATTTATCATAATATTAATATATCATCTATAAAATTATTGGTATTATGATAAATATGACTCTTGTTTTACGTTCTGCTTCACTGATAGCTATTGATATAGATAATGCACTAAAAGAAAAACAGCTGACATTGAGTGATTGTGTTACACAGTTTGATTCATTTTATTCTTCAGCTATTAAAAATGGTGAAATCATGCCTTTGAATAAAGATTTCATACAGCGAGTTAGAAAGGGGAAATATAAGGTGGTTACTAACAGAATAATACAATTTTGTAAATTTTTACATATCAATCCATATGAGACACCTTCATCAAAAATAGCAATTTCAGAATTGAGAAATATTGAAAAACTGATATGTGAACATCCTGAGTTAGAAAAAAGAATAGCTCAATTCTTGCATGAAGCATATAGCTTAGTGAAATATGGAATAAATATTAAGTCATCAACAAATTAGATAATTAGAGGATAGGATGAAATTTATTGATTTATTTGCTGGTCTGGGAGGATTCCATGTCGGCTTATCTAATAATGGACATAAATGTGTATTTGCTTGTGAAATTGAACCGGATTTAAGGCAGATTTATAGAGAAAATTATAGGCTGGAACCATTTGATGATGTGACAAAAATTGATGTAACTCAGGTTCCTGAGCATGATATTATTTGTGCAGGATTTCCTTGTCAGCCTTTCTCTTTGGCTGGAAAAAAGAAAGGTGCAGAATGCCCGAAATCAGGAAAATTAATAGATTATGTTGTAAAAATTGCTCAATTTCACTCTCCTAAGTTTATTTTCTTAGAAAATGTACCTAATATACTAAATATTGCAGAGGGAAGTTTCTGGCAATACTTGATACAATCTTTTGAAAGTATTGGTTATACTTTACACTATAAAATTATTTCTCCCACTGATATTGGTATTCCTCAAAATAGAAAACGGATCTTTATTGTTGCCGTTCGTAATGATTTTAATCAAGGGAAGTTTGATTGGCCAGATATGTCTCATTGTGGCCAAATCAACTTAGTTGATGTTCTTGAAAAGGCCGCATTGTCTAAAAAGTTGGAACCACGTAAGGAAAAATTACTTAAACATTGGCAATTGCTTTTAGATGCGTTGCCCCATGGCGATATGGGGGCTATATCTATTGTTGCTCCTGAGTTCGGTGCAACTTATCCATGTGATTTTCGTAAATTATCTTTACAGGAAATGAAGAAATACAAGGGGGCGTATGGACAAGATTTATCAAACTGTTTAACTTGGCAGGAGATCTTAGAAAAATTACCTGCGTATACCAGAAAAGAACACAAGGTTGCTGATTGGATCCTGAAATCAGTGAAATATTCAAGAAAGCTCTATTTAGAGAATGAATGCATATGTAAGAGATGGGCTACATCTCTTGATAAAGATAATAATAGTTGGCAAATATTGGAGTGGAGAGGAGAACCTAATGAGAGAAATATTTATAGCCATTTAGTACAATTTAGAGCGTCTGGAATAAGAGTATTGAGATCGAATATTGCTCCCTCTCTCATTTCTATGACACCAACTCAAATTCCAGTGATCCCTGCTGAATCACGCTACTTCTCTGCATATGAGGCTGCAAAATTACAACATCTTCATCATCTAAAAAAATTACCATCAAATACAATTAAAGCTTTTCGAGCATTAGGTAACGCTGTAAATGCTAAAATTGTTGAGAAACTTACAGAAAATATTTCTCAATTGGTTATAGAGTAAATTTTTATACCTACTAATAAGAGGATAATATCATGCTAACGGAACCTAAAACATTTGAAGTTGACGTTTCTCCAGAGATGCAACTCTATAAAATTTTACAGAAACAATCTTATGAAATTGAGACTGCCTTAGCTGAGTTTTTAGATAACTCAATACAATCGTTTATTGAGTATAAGGGAACTCATAAGATAACTCAAAAAGAAGATTTATTACTATTTAAAATAGAAATTGATTCGAAAAATAGAAAAATAACAATAACTGATAATGCATTCGGTATTAATCGTGAGAATTTTCAGCGAGCTATTCGTGTCGGGCATAGATCGGGGTTTTCACATGGGAAAGACAGTTTATCTGTTTATGGGATAGGCTTAAAATCGTCAGCTATTTGGTTTTCTGACACGTGGTCTATTGAAACTACAGCTATTGGACATGGAGAAAAACTAACTGCTGAATTTGATTTGAATAATTTATTAGCGACGGGACAGCAATGTATTATTGTTAATAGTGAACCATGTGAAGAAAGCGAGCATTATACTAAAATCTCTATTTTAAACTCTATGAGAAATTTACCTGAGGAGTATTATAGAGATACGGTACTTCCTTATTTACAAGAGACTTTCTATAAGTTTCCTTTTTTAAAATTAGAGATTATTTATGATAATTTAGTCCTACATACGGATAAAGCGCATGTTTCTACTCCCGCTCCTCTTATTAGCCCCATTGTAGATCGAAATCATCAATTTAGTGGTGATAATGTGGTTTGGAAGAAGCTAATTGATTTAGATTATGCCGGACGACAAGTAAAAGGATTTATTATGATTATGGATAAAGGGGGATATAAACAACCAGGGATTAGGTTATTTCGAAATAATAGGGTTATTAATGGCACATCAGCAAAAAGAAATGTTCCTAATAGCCTTTATCAAACTTCAAATAAATATTCTGCTCAAAGGATATATGGTGAACTGCATTTAGATGATTTTCCTGTTAACTTTATGAAGACAGGATTTGATGAAAATCTTGACGGTTTGTATCGGCTACTTCATTCTGAGTTAAAAGGTAATGGTAGAGAACCAGATTTTTTAGCTCAGGCGGAAAATTATAGAGCTAAGCAAGATAAGCGTTCGACTAAAGAAAGGATGACAGCAGAACAAAATGAGAAAAACGCTCTGGTAACGGATAATTCTGGCAATACTAAATTATCTTCTGATAATTCTATTAAGAATAAAAAAAGCTCAAATGCGACAGTGTCAAGTGAAAAAAATCCACCTATTCCAGAGAAGATGCCTGAAAATATTGAGTATTCCAAAAAGTTTAGTGAGGCGTTAGATTCGTTGGAAACGAAAAAGTTAAGACGCTTTTATGATTCTTTGTGTCGCATTTCTTTAACCAAAGATCCTCTGTTAGCCTATGTTTGCGCCTGGTCTTTTTTTGAGTCGTTAAAATCATATCTTAAGAAGGAAGCAAACACGACGGATTTTCCAAGCTTTTTTAATCAATACATCATTAATATTGTTGAAAATAAGGTAGACAGAAAACCTTATACTCAAGCATTAAGTGAAATCCATGTAAAAGGAAATTTATGTAAGCATGATGGAAATTATGAAACAATTAATGCTCAGCAATTAGCTGTCGATTTTAAATTATTGGAGAATTTGATATTAGAAGTTATTAAAATTAATGTGTGAAAGGATTGTAAGTCGTAATTAAATAAAAAAACCTAACTTAGATTTATAATCGTGTTAGGTTTTTTTATTTATTAACCAATGTGACGCTTTGGCATATGCGATTGCAAATTAATCTCTTTTTTTAAAATTTCATTCATTTCTGAATCAACAAATCTTTTTAAAATTTGTTTAATTAATGGCTGATAACCAATACCATGGTATTTGGCAATAAACTTTAAATTTTCAAGAACATCTTTTTGCATTCTTAAAGAAATTGCTTGCAATTGGATAGATTTTTGTAAATCTTCCACAGAAAAATTTGAGATTTTTGCGGTTTCTTTAGAACTGCCAAGCTCTCCGGATTCCCAGAGATCTATATTTCCATAGATCTCATGCTCCATTATTTTGTTCATAAAAATATCCTAGTTAATGTTCAATGTAAAATGGTAACCGGGAAATCGATTACCTATATAATAGTTATAATAATTATGGGTGTTTTTTGTTCAAATCTTCATATAGTTGAATATGTGAGATTTTCGCATCAAAAGCAGTTTTTAAGAAAATCTTCCCATCTTTGGGCACTAAAACAACTTTTAGCTGCCGACCGTAATCAGTTTGAGCGATAAACCAAAAAGAAGGTGGAGTGGTTCTATGCTCTTCTGCGATATCTTCTATCAATTGACCTTCAATATTGCTAATACACTGAAAAACCTCATCAATAGTTACGTTATGTTTATTTTTCAGTTTGTCTTTAATTTTTTCAGAAACTATTAGTTCCATAATTCAACCGCCTATTATTTTTTTTTAGTGGGATTTGTGGGTTTCGTACGTTCATAATGGCTCTCCTATAAACCTATAAGTTTGTATATACTATTGTATATACAATAGGCTGTCAAATATTATTTGCAAATATGCCTAAATCGGTATTTGTGATAACTACCTTTATCTATAGAGAATAAAGGTAGTTATGTGAGATATAATTTTAACCTTAAGCGACTAAACGTCCTTCAGATTTGCTTTGAAGTACATCAATCATATATTGTGTTGCTTCACGTGCTTGAGTTGAGGCTCGGAAAATCGCTTTCTTGTCTGACTCTAACTTTTGTATCCAAACGTCAATATAGGCAGCATTCTGAGATATATTGTTAATACCCACATGTGCACACATGAATGCACTGGTGAGTTCGGCGATTAACTCTTCAAATGCATATTTTTCAGAGCCAAATTTATCAAATTTAGCTACACCGTCACGATTTAATCGGTCTTTATGCCCGGTGGCGTGACCACATTCATGTAGCAAGGTTGCGTAGTAATCGTCAGATGTATTGAATTTTTTGAAATCCGGCATCACAATGCAATCCCTGTGCGGGATATAACAGGCACGATCTTGTGCTTTGTTATAAAGTTGCATACCCATTTTATTGGGTAATACATCTAAATCCGGTCGAGGTTGCATTTCTGAAGATTTTTCCGGTTCAGGAAATTCTTCATAGTATTTTTCTAGA
>ERZ772764.2246-NODE-2246-length-11471-cov-2.616766_pt1 | contig 11471 bp, 8 predicted proteins | sample MGYA00512163_ERZ772764 | MGnify/ENA primary metagenome ERZ772764 (study PRJEB29015, sample SAMEA2737903) | human oral metagenome | biome: human oral; feature: human-associated habitat; material: dental | place: China | collected 2094 ...
ATAACGATGCTTAAGTGCATCAAGTCCTTGTTCTTGTGTCAATTGGCTAATATGGTAAGGACTACTCACCTTGTTGAATACGTTAATGATAGCCTCTTGCGCATAAGCCACACCCAATCGGATAGCTGCACTTGCCCATGCCTTTGAGAAAGTATTGAGAACTATCATATTAGGAAACTCTGACAAACGCTCTCGGAATGTTTGTAAACGTGAGAAGTCAGCGTAAGCCTCGTCAATGATAACAATACCATTAAATGCTTTTAAGATCTTCTCAACTTCTTCTACGTTTAAGACATTACCACTTGGTGTATTAGGAGAGCAAAGCCAAATCAGCTTAGTATGCTTGTCGCAAGCGTTAAGTAGAGCAGCAGCATTTAACTGAAAACCATCATCCAAAAGTACAGATCGATACTCAATATCGTTCAGTGTAGCATAACATTTGTATAGTTCACAGGTTGGCTCAATGGCAACAACATTATCAACCTTTGGCTGACAGAAGATACGATAGCACATGTCTATCGCCTCAGTAGAGCCATTGCTTAAGAAAATCTCCTTAGCAGTAACACCTTTTAGTTTAGCCAGTTCTTCCTTTACCTCTATCTGATTGTCAGAAGGATAACGGTTAAACGGCTTGTTATAAGGATTTTCATTAGCATCAAGCATAATATGTTGAGAATCCCTTACATTCTCTTCAGCTTTGGATTCAGCGCAAGAGATGAGTTCTCTAATATTTGTTCTAATTAGATTTTGTAAGTTTATCATATTATGTTTCTTTGTAGGTTGGTAGTTAATTATTCCAAGAATAACAGCCTTTTATCGTCTTCTGAACTCAGCACAAACGATAGATGTTGCGATGGCTACATTCAAAGACTCTGCCGTTTCACGCTCTGGAGGATAGTTTGGAATCAGAAGTTTTCGGTTAATCTTTGTTCTAAGCTGCGAAGATATACCTTTTCCCTCATTTCCCATTACAATCATTCCGTGATGAGAGAGTTCTTGCTCATAGATATTATTGCCATCAAGTAGGGTAGCATAGATAGGATAGTCAGCAGGGAGTTGATCTATCAAATCATTCAGATTCAGATAATGAAGCTTCACTCTTGCAATACTTCCCATTGTTGCCTGAACAACTTTTGGATTCCAACAGTCTGCCGTTTCATTTGAACAGAAAATGTTTTCGATTCCAAACCAATCTGCAATTCGAATGATTGTACCCAAATTACCGGGGTCTTGCACACCATCAAGAGCCAAAACAAGTTGGTTATCAATATATTTATTGAATAAACTTAAGTAATCATTCGTAACATCTGACGACTCCTCTGGCATCTTGAAAACACCCAAAAGGGGCTGAGGATGTTGAAGAAAAGAAACTTTCTTGATATCTTCAATATCATCCAGAACCTCATCTGCCACAAACCCTTCGTGCAGCAAATCATTGACAACTTTAGGTCCTTCTGCTACAAATAATCCTACTTTCTCTCTGCCTTTTTTTGTCTCAAGAGAACGGATAAGCTTTATCTTATTTTTTGATATCACTTCGCAAATTTACAAAAAACTATCCACTCGCCGACTATTACTTCTTAACTTTTTACTACCTTTGCATAAAATAAGCTGCGTTCGGCAAATTGAAAGTCAACTTTCTTTGCGCTCACTTGCATTATTTTTGCATAAAATAAGCTGCGTTCGGCAAATTGAAAGTCAACCTTCTTTGCGATTACGTATATTATTTTGGGATTAACAAATTAGGATATCAATGCTATTTCCAAAGTCACATAGATTTCTCACACCCCTCCTTATCGTTATGACTATACTTGTTGTCATAGCGTGTTCATCAGATAAGTTTGTTCCTGAAGGGCAATATCTTTTGGATAAGGTAGAGCTACGTTCAGATAGAAAGGACGTTAACTCATCACTTCTGATGCAGTATGTTCGTCAAAAAGGGAACTCACGTTGGTTCTCTCTCTTTAAGATTCCATTAGGAACTTACGCTATGGCGGGAGAAGATACTACGAAATGGATTAACCGTACACTACGTAGAATGGGAGAGGAACCTGTATTGTATGATTCTGTTCAGGCTCGCCTTTCTTCAGAAGATTTGATGGTTGCTATGCAGAATATGGGTTATATGAATGCAACAGTAGACATAGAGAAAAAGGTTAAAGGAAAGAAACTTACCCTTAACTACCTACTTCACCCAGGCAACCCTTATATTATTGATCGCTTTAACTACGAAATTGAAGATTCTGTCATTGAAAGAGTACTTGCTCCTCACCTCAAAAAAGATACTGAACGACCACATCAGTTTACCGTTACTTCCTTGGATGACGAGCGTAAAAGACTGACACATATCCTGAATGACTCTGGTTTTTACAAATTCCATAAGGATTTCATGTACTATACAGCCGACTCTACGCAAGGTAGACAGCATGTAAACGTGACCTTACACTTAATGAAATACGTTGAGAATAGTGATGCTAAACCAACATTACACCCACGCTATGTCATCAATAACGTCAATTTTATTCCAGGTGATTCAACAGGTTTTCATCTTAGAAAGGGAGTATTGGAAGACAATACACTAATAGAAAAAGGCAAATACTTCTCGGCTACAGACTTACAAAAGACTTATAACAACTTCTCTCGTCTTGGTGCAGTACGCTATACGAACATCAATTTTAGGGAAGTACCTCGCTATGATAGTTTGGTGATAGGTAAAACATTTACCTATACAACCTCTTCTACGCATTACTTAGATGCAGATATTCAAGTCTCAAACAACAAACCTAATACTATCTCTTTCCAACCGGAAGGAACGAACACGGCTGGAGACTTAGGTGCCGCAGCCGTACTCTCTTATCAGAACAGAAACCTTTTTAGAGGTAGTGAACATTTAAGTGTAGAGTTCCGTGCTGCTTTTGAGGCCATCAAAGGTCTTGAGGGCTATAAGAATAGCGACTATGAGGAGTATAGTATACAAGCACATCTACAGTTCCCTCGCTTCTTAGCTCCATTCATATCAAAGAACTTTAAAAGAAAGAGTAGTGCTACATCAGAGGTATCTGTGGGCTGGAATCTACAAAACAGACCAGAGTTCCACCGTCGAGTCTTTTCTTCTGCATGGAAATATCATTGGTCAGATCCTGTTCGTCACCTTACCTATGACTTTGATCTCCTTAATCTCAGCTATGTATATATGCCCTGGATTAGTGAGACCTTTAAGCATGATTACCTCGACAATGCGACAACACGCAATGCCATTCTTCGATATAACTATCAAGATTTGTTTATTTTACGAACAGGTTTTGGCGTGAATTATAGTGGTGCAAACCAAGCTTTCAGAGCAAGAATGGAATTGGCAGGCAACGTACTGAATGGATTGAGTGGTGTCTTCAACTTTAAAAAGAATAGCGAAGGAAAACGAACACTTTTCAATATTGCCTATGCACAATATGCAAAGTTCGACTTCGATTATACTAAGATACTACGCTTTGACGAGCGTAACTCCTTAGCTTTACATGGAGGCTTGGGTATTGCATTTCCTTATGGAAACAGTACAGTACTTCCATTTGAGAAACGTTATTTCTCTGGTGGTGCCAACTCTGTTCGCGGTTGGAGCGTAAGAGAGTTGGGACCGGGTAAGTTTAAGGGTGTTGATGGTCGAATAGACTTTATCAACCAGACTGGTGATATGAAGCTTGATTTAAACGCAGAGTATCGTACACATCTGTTTTGGAAACTTGATGCAGCAGCCTTCATAGATGCAGGAAACATATGGACACTACGTGACTATGCTGACCAACCAGGCGGACAGTTTAGCTTTAAGAGTTTCTATAATCAAATAGCGGTTGCATACGGACTTGGTTTACGACTCAATTTCGATTACTTCATACTTCGATTTGATGGTGGTATGAAAGCCATTAACCCTGCTTATACAAGTACAGAAGAGCATTATGCTTTATGGCATCCAAATCTAAAACGAGACTTTACGTTCCATTTCGCCGTAGGACTTCCATTTTAGTCATTTCATAGATACTTTTATATTTAATTATTCCTAAAAGTAGAGTGTATAATAAGGCAAACATAAACAATAATTTTGTCTATCAAAATACTTTTGTTACATTTGCCTAAAATAAAAATATAATGCTGAAATTTTTATCTTTCGGCAGTGGTAGTAGTGGTAATTGCTATCTTTTATATACTGACACAGATTGTTTAATGATTGATTGTGGTGTTGGTATTCGTACATTAAAGAAGCATTTCCACAACTATGGTCTGCAATTAAATATGGTTCATAATGTGCTTATCACCCATGATCATGCCGATCATGTGAAGTCTGTTGGCTCTATAAGTGGTGATTTGCAACTACCTGTATATACAACAGAAGATGTTCATAGAGGAATTAGTCAGAACTGGTGTGTAAGACGTAAAGTCGATCAACAATACATTAGATTCGTACAAAAAGTCGAAGAGATTACTATTGGTGAATTTAAAGTAACCCCTTTCGGAGTACCCCATGATAGCACAGACTGTGTTGGTTATTCTGTAGAATATGAGGGTATTCGATTTACATTAATCACCGATTGTGGACATATCACAGATGAGATTGCTCAGTTTATTTCTATTTCTAATTACTTGGTAATTGAGGCAAACCATGAACCAGAGAAGTTGGCTGCTGGTCCATATCCACGCCATTTAAAGGAACGTATCAGTGGACCAAACGGACATCTTAGTAATGAAGCCTGTGCAAAAGCACTTGTAGAGAATGCTTCACCTGCTTTACGCCATGTATGGTTATGTCATCTGAGTGACGAGAATAATCATCCAGAACTGGCTAAGAAAACGATTGAGGCTGTTTTACGTGATAGTGGAATAATCATTGGAAAGGAATTTAAACTTGAAGTATTGAAACGAAAAATACCAAGTGAAATGTACGAATTAAATCCTTGAAGATTCTTTTTTACTAAACATACAAGCAATGTATTTACCTATAAATCAATAAGTTTTGAATCAATAAGTAATATCAAACCTTTAGTTTAATAGCATTTTTTAACTATTTAATTGTGTAATTATTACAAAATACTTGTAACTTTGCAAGCGATATAATTCAATTTAAAATTATTTTTAACATTATAAACAGAAGCATTATGAAGAAGTACGAATGCGAGACATGTGGTTATATTTATGACCCAGAACTTGGTGATCCAGATAGCGGCATTGCGCCAGGTACAGCATTTGAGGATATTCCGGATGATTGGGTTTGCCCTCTTTGCGGTGTAGGTAAGGATGATTTCACTCCAGTTGAAGAGTAATCAATTTACAACTATAGAATTAAAGCCTGCTCATTTTAATGAGTGGGCTTTTTTGTTGGTATGCTGCAAGTAGTTAGCTTACCAAAGTTTCCTATTTGCTGTATTATTCCATTCTATACTTATCATATCAAGCAGATATGCCAGAAAACATTAGTAGGAATAGGCCTTTTCATCTATCGAAAACACTCTTTTATTCAAAGAATAATCTATTTTTTAACTATATATATGCTCGCTTTGAAGAATATTGACATAAATCCTTACACTTCGCAGCTAAAACTCACAAGAAAAGTCCCTTTTTGCATATTTATAACCTCCTGTTAATCAGAAAGTTGAAAACATCTGCAAAAAAAGGTGCTTAGTTGGACTTCAAAAGGGCGTTACTTCGACATCAAAAGGGCATCTTTTCAAAGCCAATTAAGCCTTAATTCAAGTCCTAATGAGCATCAACAGACATTTGAGCTGTGAAAAATATTTACATATAAGGTCGTTTACTGTCTTCTGCTGTATCTCGTTTTGCTGTTGTCATATTATGTAAGGTCAATCAGGAAATCCAATTTTTGGAGATAAATAAAAGGAGAAAAAGGGCTACTATTTCAGAGAGAAAAAGGTATAGTATTTGTTAATTAATCAAGAAAAAAGGTTATCTTTGCAAACAAATCATCTTAATATTAAATTTTAATAAACAATATGAAGAAAACAGTATTAGGCTTCATCGCCAGCTTCATGGTGCTTTCCGCACATGCCCAGGATATGAAAATAAAGAAGGGAGCGGTATTACTTAATGAAACACCAGTAGCGCTTCTAAAAGAAGAGAAAAGAACGTGCGAATTGTCTACACTTGATGGGAAGCAAGTTCTTACGTTTTTCATTACCAATAAGACGAAACAAGGCATTAGCGCGCCAGAAGAGTGGCTCAAGTTTATATCGCCTGAGGGTGCAGTCTTTGAATTACCTGATCCGCAAGATAGGATAGTTCTGTCCAATACGAAGTTTTTTGCCTACAAACTGTTAGATAGCAAACCCAGTCTCCTCGCAGTGAACGGCATCAAGAAATCTATCATTGATAACCTCTTCGCACAGGGTTCATGCCCTTTCTCTGCAAAATGGGACAGCATCTATACCGTTGTTAAAAAGATGGAGAAAGCCGATGAAGAATTTACAGCACAGCATCCTTTCTTCATCAATGACGATGGCGACATTATCATCAACAAGGTGATGGTGGGTAAGGTTCTTGTCAATGAACCATCATTGGGCAAAAGAACCTATTATATTAAGGACCGCGTGGGCAACCAAGTTGCCGAGATTAAACTGGAATCGTGGACTAACAGCGAGAATTTCAGCAATATAACAACCTGTGATGATAGGAAACTTCCTTTCTTAGAATACAAGACGGCATTTAAACTCTCTGAGAACGAGATGGCACATCGTATGGTGTCTAAACTGCTTGCAAACGGCTATACATTGGGAGATATGACGGAGGACATTAAGCAGCGACTGGCTAACAAGGCTAAGGCAGAGGAACAACAGGCTGTTGAGGAAGAACAACAGTTAGTGAACGATGCCCAAAAAGCTTCCGTGAACATCTATAATGTGCCTGGTAAGGTGGTACTTGCTGATGGCACGACACACGAGGGAAACATCACTATCATCTATGAATCTATTGAAAAGAAGATGGGTAAAGGCACTAATGGAATTCTCGATCTTGATGCTCCGGCAATGGGTTCTTCTGTAACACTAAAACAAAATGATGCAAACGGCGATACTGAACAGAGATTCAAGGCTGCTGACAACGTAACCGTCTATGCTGGTGGTAAGACCTATATCGGTACAAAGGGATTAAAAGACAGTGCGTTAAGAAATGCTGGTGGCAGCAGTTCTATCAATATCGGAACACGTCATCCGCAGTTTTTTGAGGTTCTCTTTACCGATGGAAAAGGCAATTATATTCTGCAACATCCATTAGATAAAGACGAACTTTATTTGAAGTTGAAGGACAGAAATGGAGCTATCTATCTTGGCGATAAAGCCTTATTAGGTACACGAAGTGAGAAGACAAGAATAAAACTGACGGCTGAATATCTGGATACCCCAAGTATGGATGCCGCTAAGTATGACACTCGTACGAAAGAAGGACTGCAACAACTTATTGCAGATTATGCAAAAAAATAGAAGATAATTGTTCTCTAATCCCTTCGAGAGGAGGGATTAGAGCGAGATACTTGTTGTTTTAGATAATTGATTTGTGTTGTAATCTCAACTTTTTTATTCTACAGGCATGAAATCAAATAATTTTATGTAAGTTTGCAAAGTATAAAAATCAATACTTGGCAAATAAGCTGTATGCTTCTTCTGCCTTGCTCATATAGTTTATTCATTGTTTAAAAATAAAATGATTAATGATTGACGTCAAAGTAAAAGATAGCGATATACGCAAAGCCGTTGAAGAAGGAATGGACAGTTTTGTTCAGGTCTTTGTTGATGCCATTGGCAATGCAATAGATAATAAGCTGACATTGGAAGCTATGCAGCAACTAAATGCTGATCAGATAACACTGTTGGCATGGAGTTATCTCCATCAGGAAGTGATGGATGGCGGTTATGTCCAGTTGATATACAATGGTTATGGTGCTTTTATCTTCAAAAATCCTTTTGCCGTAGCAATGCGCAACTGGGGAATTCGTGAGCTATACACACACATTCGTCATGGAAAGAAATATTACGAAAAGTATCACGAGGCGATTGAAGCTGTTAAGTCTGACGAAGATTTCATGGCTTTATATGAACAGATGCCTGAATTTGACGAGTTTGATGATGAGTTTGTGGTCAATGAGGAACGTTGGAGTGCAATGATTGCAGCCTATATCGATGACCATATTGAGAATTTTGCAACAATTGAAAATGAATAAGGAACAACAAGAGAAAAGAAAGAAATCACCTGTACAGATTAGAAACAAGAAAGCTTCTTTTGAGTATTTCTTCGTTGATACTTACACAGCAGGTATTGTCCTTACTGGTACTGAGATAAAGTCTATCCGTGCTGGTAAGGCTTCGTTGGTTGATTCTTACTGCTATATTACAAAAGGTGAAATGTGGGTTCAGGGGATGAACATATCTCCTTATTTCTATGGCTCGTATGCCAATCATGAGGCAAAACGCCCCCGTAAACTCCTTTTGACTCGAAAAGAGATACGCAACCTTGAGTCTGAATCAAAGACTCCTGGCTTTACTATCATCCCAACTCTTATCTTTATTGATGAGAACGGACGAGCAAAGGTTGACATAGCATTGGCAAGAGGTAAGAAAGAATACGACAAACGACAAACACTAAAAGAAAAAGAAGACCGCCGAGAAATGGATCGGGCGAAGAAACATTATTAAGTAAGAGAATGAAGCTAAGGGATAACATTAAAGATAGAATACTGATTTTAGACGGTGCGATGGGCACTATGATTCAAGGATATAACTTGACGGAGAAAGACTTCCGAGGTAACCTTGAACTTTTACAGATGCTCAATTATCAGGGTAATAATGATATGTTGAACCTGTCACGCCCTGATATCATAGAGGATATTCATCGTCGTTATTTAGGGGCTGGAGCTGATATTATCAGTACTAACACCTTCTCTGCACAGCGCATTTCACAAGCGGATTACCACATGGAAAGCTTCTCTCGTGATATTGCCTTTGCAGGAGCAAAGCTTGCACGTAAGTGTGCTGATGAATATTCGACTGTAGATAAACCTCGTTTTGTCGCAGGTAGTATTGGTCCTACGAACAAAACCTGTTCTATGTCGCCTGATGTAAGCGACCCAGCTAAGCGTGACCTTACGTATGATGCACTCTTTGATGCTTATAGCGAACAGGTGGCAGCGATGATAGAAGGTGATATTGATGCTGTTTTGATTGAGACTATCTTTGATACGCTTAATGCTAAAGTAGCAATTGATGCATCTTTGTCAGAGATGAAGAAGGCGGGTGTTGATTTACCTATTATGCTGTCAGTGACCATTACCGACTTGTCTGGTAGAACGCTTAGTGGTCAGACACTCGATGCTTTCCTTGCGTCAGTATCGTTTTATCCTATCTTTTCTGTTGGTCTTAACTGTTCGTTCGGAGCAGAACAGATGCGCCCTTATTTGAAGGAATTAGCTGCTAAAGCACCTTATTATATAAGCATCCATCCAAATGCAGGTCTGCCAAACTCGATGGGGGAGTATGATGAAACAGCAGAAATCATGGTGCCGCAGATGGCTTCATTCGTGGATGAAGGGCTTGTGAATATCATTGGTGGCTGTTGTGGAACAACGGAAGAGTTCATTGCCGGCTACGTAAAGGTTGTTGAAGGAAAGAAACCTCATATACCTGTTGATGCTCCAAAGGAGATGATTCTCTCTGGGCTTGAGCAGTTCCGATTAACTCCAGAAATATCATTTGTGAATGTTGGTGAGCGTTGTAATGTTGCTGGAAGCCGTAAGTTCCTTCGCTTAGTAAAAGAGAAGAACTACGAGGAGGCGCTGACAATTGCTCGTAAACAGGTAGATGATGGTGCGTTGGTACTGGATATCAATATGGACGACGGTCTGTTGGAGGCAAAAGATGAGATGGCTCATTTCGTCAATATGATTTCATCAGAACCAGAGATTGCTCGTGTTCCATTGATGATTGACTCATCTGATTGGGAGGTAGTTGTATCTGCTTTGAAGTGTGTGCAGGGTAAAGCGATTGTCAACTCTATTTCTTTGAAAGAAGGTGAAGAGGTCTTTATTCGCCATGCAAAGGATGTACTGCGCTTCGGTGCAGCTGTTGTTGTGATGTGCTTTGATGAAGAAGGACAAGCAACAAGCTACGAGCGTCGTATTGAGATAGCTGAAAGAGCTTACAAGATTCTTACCGAGAAAGTGGGGTTCCCACCTCAGGACATTATCTTTGACCCAAATATTCTTGCTATTTGTACGGGTATGAAAGAGCATAATAGCTATGCTGTCGATTTCATTCGTGCTACGGAATGGATAAAGAAGAACCTACCTGGTGCGCACGTTAGTGGTGGTGTAAGTAACCTTTCATTTAGCTTCCGAGGTAATAACTATATCCGTGAAGCTATGCATGCCGTATTCCTTTATCATGCCATTCAGGTGGGTATGGACTTTGGTATTGTCAATCCAGCTACCAAAGTGACATACGCCGATATCCCAGAAGACCATCTGAAGATAATTGAAGACGTTGTTCTGGATAGGGTAGAGGGAGCCGACGAACTACTGATTGAACTGGCTAACAAGATTCTTGAGGAAAAAGAAGCACAAAAGAATGGTGGTGCTACGCAGGAAGTTGCGCAGGAAGCATGGCGTAATGATATTTTGGAAGATAGATTAAAATATGCACTGCGCAAGGGTATTTCAACCTATTTGAATGAGGATATTCATGAAGCATTGGAGAAGTATCCACACGCTGTGAACATTATTGAAGGTCCTTTGATGCAGGGTATGAACGAAGTAGGCGACTTGTTCGGTGCTGGTAAGATGTTCTTACCACAGGTTGTCAAGACTGCCCGCACAATGAAAGATGCTGTAGCTATCCTTCAACCTTATATTGAAAAGGAGAAGATAGACGGTAAGGCTATTGCAGGAAAGGTGCTATTGGCTACTGTAAAGGGCGATGTGCACGATATCGGAAAGAATATTGTGGGCGTTGTGATGGCTTGTAACAACTATGAAGTAATTGATTTGGGCGTTATGGTGCCAGCTGACCAGATTATTAAGAAAGCCAAGGAAGAAAATGTTGACTTGATTGGATTGTCTGGTCTCATTACACCAAGCCTTCAGGAGATGGTAAACAGTGTTGTAGCTTTTAAGGAAGCAGGACTGAATATTCCTGTTATGATTGGTGGTGCAACAACCTCTCAACTTCATGTAGCACTGAAGATTGCTCCATTATACGATGCCCCAGTTGTATGGGTTAAAGATGCTTCTGTCAATCCTTCCATAGCAGCCGCACTGCTTAATGACAAAGAGCGTGAACGCTTCTGTAAAGAGTTAGACGCAACATACGAAAAGCTAAGAGCTGGTTATAAAGAAGAACAACAAAAGGTAATGTCCTTGAGTAAGGCAAGAGAGAACAAACTCAACCTTTTTGAATAAGTAGGATGGCTTTCTATATAGACAAATG
>ERZ772764.2248-NODE-2248-length-11454-cov-2.169225_pt1 | contig 11454 bp, 7 predicted proteins | sample MGYA00512163_ERZ772764 | MGnify/ENA primary metagenome ERZ772764 (study PRJEB29015, sample SAMEA2737903) | human oral metagenome | biome: human oral; feature: human-associated habitat; material: dental | place: China | collected 2094 ...
GCAAATCTACAACAGCAATCAATCTGTCCGCCGCTCTTGGGGAAAAAGGCAAACAGGTTTTGCTCGTTGATCTTGATCCTCAAGGCAACACTTCAAGCGGGCTTGGCATTGAGAAAGGAAAACTCGACGCCTGCATTTACGATGTCATTATCAATGGCGATCCTATCACAGACATCATTATCCCCGATGTGGTCGAAGGCGTTGATGTGGCGCCTGCGACCATCAATCTCGCTGGCGCGGAAGTCGAACTCGTATCCCAGATGGCACGGGAAAACAGGCTGAAGGAAGCCGTGTGGCCCATGCGCGGAAAATACGACTACATTCTTATAGATTGCCCGCCTTCATTAGGGCTTCTCACAGTCAATGCATTAGTCGCCGCCGACAAGCTCCTCATTCCTATCCAATGCGAATTCTATGCGCTTGAAGGGGTCACGAAGCTTCTTGAATCCATGAAGAGGGTAAAGACATATCTGAATCCCAGTCTTGATATCTTCGGCGTGCTTCTTACGATGATCGATAGACGCACAACGCTGTCGAAACAGGTTGCCGATGAAGTTCGAGGCTATTTTGGTCGAATCGTCTTCACGACCGAGATTCCTCGCACGGTTAAAATTTCCGAAGCTCCCAGCTTCGGGCAGCCCATTACTCAATACGATCCGACCGGCAAAGGTGCCCAAGCGTATTCTTCACTTGCAGAAGAGGTGATCAGGCGTGGCTAAAAACACGAGGCGAGGTCTTGGAAGGGGTTTAAATTCCCTTTTAGGGGTCTATGATCCGACTTCTGCGCCAACAAGGAAAGCCGAAGAGACAGAGCATAAGGCGGCTTCGCATCAACAGAACGATGCCGCGGAATGTGAATCTATGCCTGAATCCGTATCTTCTTCGAACATCGAACCTCGCTTTGAAGACGCATGGAAGAACGACGGTCAGGCTCAGCATACGAGCGATGAATCGATTGGGGTTGCAGAATCATTCGATTCCGAATCCGATGAAGCGCTGACGGCGAAAACCGATGGCGTCACCCTTAAAGGTGTTGTAGAGCGCGCCGCCCGCCACGAAGAACCGGGCTTCACCGAAGAACAGAGGGGGGATGCTGATGAATCGGTCGTCACGCCCCGTCATCTCATCAAGTCGACTTTTGCAGACGATCAAAAGGCCCTCCAAGGCGGACTCATGGAAGTCCCTGTAGCCAAAGTCGTTCCCAATCCGAATCAGCCGCGCATCCATTTCAAAGCGGAAGAGCTGGAAGAACTTTCGAGTTCCATCGAGAAAGATGGGCTTCTTCAGCCTATTCTCGTGCGTGAACAAGGCGACGTTTACCAGATCATTGCCGGCGAACGTCGTTGGCAAGCGTCTAAGAAGGCCGGCCTTGCCGCAGTTCCTATCCGTATCGTGGAAGCCGATGATGACAGAGCTCTTGAGCTTGCACTCATCGAGAACCTTCAAAGATCCGATTTGAATCCTATTGAAGAAGCCTATGGCTATAAAAGGATGATGGAACGGGGCAGGAAAACCCAGTCGGAAGTCGCCGCCGCCGTCTCGAAGGGACGCTCTACGGTCGCGAATGCGCTCCGTCTTCTTGATCTTCCGGAATCCGCTCAGGAGCTTTTGTACGAAGAGAAGATCACCGCAGGCCACGCGCGCGCTATTCTGTCCGTTCCGACAGAGGAGAACAGGCAGAAGCTCATAACGAAGATCATCGATGAGAAGCTCTCCGTTCGCCAAACTGAAAATATCGCACGTCTCTATGCAGGCAAGCAGAAGGGACTCGGAATACGTCAGAAGCCCGTCACGCCTCCGTTCTTCCGCACGGCCGCTCGCAGCCTAAGCTCAGCCTTCGGAACCAAGGTTAAGGTAAAGAGCTCTCGTGGAAAGAATAAGATCGAGATCGAATTCAAGGACGAAGAAGACCTGAAGGCTCTTCTTGAGAGGGTGGGAAAGTAATATATCCGGCCAATTGCTTCGATGCATCGAATGATTCCATGGATTCCAAAGGCGATCATATAAGGCTTCGACAGAGCAAGAAGATCACGGCGTCCCTTTCAAGAAAGAGCGCGTGAGAGAAGATGCGTCCTTATAAGGAACTTTCGCTCGCAGAAGCCGCAACTGCGATCAAAGAATTGGATCTGCCGGCCTTTCGGGCACGGCAGATCGCCCAATGGGTGTATGGAAAAGGTGCGGCATCCTACGACGAAATGACCAACCTTTCCCGCTCCCTTAGAGAGCGGCTGACCGTGTGCTTCTCTACACAGGTGGGGTGCGCCATGCAGTGCTCGTTCTGTGCAACGGGTAAGGAAGGATTTACAAGAAACCTCGTTCCTGGGGAGATGGTCGATCAAATCATCCTTGCGGAAAAGGATATGGGAACGAGGGTAAGCAACGTCGTCAGCATGGGACAAGGCGAACCGCTTCTGAATCTCGAGAATCTTTCCGCAGCCCTGGAGATTCTGAACGATCCTGCATATCGAGGCATAGGGGCGCGGCATATCGTCGTTTCGACTTGCGGTATCGTGCAGGGGATTCGCGCGTTCGCCGATATAGGGGAGCAGTACGTGCTTGCGGTATCCCTCCATTCGGCCATACAGGAGACGCGCGATATGATCATGCCGCGCGTCGCGAATCAGCCGATCGATGCGCTTATCGAAGCCATTCAGGAATATGATCGAAAGACGCATCGCCGTGTCACGTTCGAGTATGTGCTTATACAGGGGATGAACGATGATCGCCGTCATATCGATGCCTTGATCGACATATGTCGCCGAACTCATTCGAACGTCAATCTGATCGAATTGAATGAAATAGAGGAGTCGCCTTTCAGGCCTTCGGGAAGAAAGGTGTCGCTCGAATTCGTAAAGCGACTGAAATCCGCCGGCATCGAAGCCACTATCAGGGATTCGAGAGGGTCGGATATAGCAGGCGCCTGCGGGCAGCTTAAAAACGAACGAGCGCGCCTCTGCTCGGATACATAACAAGAACCCGCGGTTGACCGCGGGTTCTTGCGTACGTGAATCTGTTGGGAATGTGCGGTGTGCGGCGAACGCATCGGGTTTGGTCAGATACGCTTCGACTGCGGTTGCCTTCTGGCGTTGCAGCTACTTGAGCGCTGCAACGGCGTCGAGGTACCCCTTCTTATGCATACCTTCGAACTTGCCGGTCTTCTCGAAGAAGAACGCAATGTCCTCGAAACCTTCTTCGCGCGCGATGCGGGCGAATTCAGGGTACATATCCTCTTCTTCGTACTGCTCGCCGCCGGCGGCGTTCTCGAGGTTTTCCTTCACGCTGCCGAACATGCCGAGGTAGGCGGCTTCAGCGTGAGCATGCGCGGTTTCTTCGGCCAGAGGGCGATCGAATGCGGATGCGGAAGCTTCGTCGCCCGCCACCTGCGCGATGTGCTGCCAAAGCAGGTACTTGCGGTTGGCCTGGGACTCGCCGGCGAATGCCGCAGCGAGGTTCTCGGCGGTCTTGGTGCCGGAAACGTCAGGAACCTGATATTCGGAAAATGCGACGCTGCCTTTGGCGTGGCACATCGGGCATTCCTCCGGAATTTCGCCGACCTCGAGATACCCGCAGAATTTGCAACGATAGACTTTCATGTGGACCCCCTTTATTAAGATAAATTACTGATAACGCTGAGTGGAATAATACTCCTTCGGTATGTTCTGTCAAAGAGCGGGATTCAACCTCTGACGTTGGGTTATAGTTCAGAATATGAAAACAGGCGGCGCATCCGTACAAAAGAATCTCACGTAAGCCGAAGGTAATGCATCCACTATGGGAACGAATGGAGCAAGCATGACATATTCCGGTCAACCCGAAGACTATTCCGTAGCGGTGCTCTACGGCGGTACGAGCGGAGAGCGCGAGATTTCGCTCAAATCCGGCGCGGCCTGTGCCGAAGCCCTTGCGGAGCTCGGATTTTCCGTCCAGCTCATAGACACCCAAGACCACGAGCAGCTCAAGCGCTTGATCGAAGAGAGCTTCGACGTCGCCTTCCTTGCGCTGCATGGAAAGGGCGGGGAAGACGGAACCGTTCAGGGGTTCCTCGAGACCATCGGTCTTCCATATACCGGCTCAGGCATTCTTGCGAGCGCCCTGGCAGTGAACAAGGCTCGTGCGAAGGAATCGTACGAGCGTGCGGGGCTTCTCGTCGCGCCGTCGGTGACCGTCGGCCGCGACGACCCTCTCGATGAAGGCTTCCTCGATGAGTGCATCGATATCTGCGGCATGCCCTGCGTCGTGAAGCCGACGACCGAAGGAAGCTCTCTCGGCATGACGATCGTGCGTGATGCCACCGACCTGCGCAAAGGAATCGAAACGGCCCTGTCTGTGGATGTCGAAGCGATGATCGAAGGATTCATCGAAGGCACGGAGCTGACGGTCGGCGTCATGGGAAACGACGATCCCGTGGCGCTGCCGGTCATACAGATCGTGCCGACCGAAGACGAGTTCTACAACTTCCATGCGAAGTACGCCCAGGGCGGAAGCCGCCATCTTTGCCCGGCGCCGCTTTCCCCCGAGCTGACCGAATCAGTGCAGGAACTCGCCGTCGCTGCCCATAGCGTGCTCGGATGCCGGGGAATCTCGCGCACCGACATCATGGTGGACGCGGAGAACCGATGCTGGGTTCTGGAAACGAACACGCTTCCCGGCATGACGGGCACGTCTCTCGTTCCCGATGCGGCGCGCGTCGCGGGCATGGGTTTTTCTCGCGTCTGCGAACGGCTTATCGAGCTCGCGCTCGAATAGGAGAGCAAGGGACTGTCGAAGGACGCACGAAAGCGTTCGCCGTCGTTCGAGGCAGGGGCGAGACTCATGCAATGCCACATCGCGCACATCGCGCGCGAACCCTGCGGCGCCAAGGGGCGGGGATTCCTAGAAGAGCCCGAGCGTATGGGCGATGAAAGCGGCGACTGCAATAAGGGCTGCGATGAAAAGCCAGCTCACGGCATAGCATCCCTTGTTTCCGGCCCTCGCCTGATCCAAGATCCTGTCGTGCGGCGTCCGATGGTCTTTCACGACGACGGTCGTCGAGCCGTTCTTCGGGATCTTCACCTTGCCGGTAAGCTTGAACGACGCAGGGTCCGCAGCAAGGGTGCGGACAGCTTCTCGGCTGAGTTCGGGGTCGGGTCTGAACCCTTCTCCCGCTCGTTCTGAGAACTGCTTCAAGAAGGCTCCGAACGTTGCTTCGTATCGCGGATCGAATGCGATGACGGCGGCTTGCGCCCAGTATTCGTTCGTTCCCTTCGATTCATCGATTGCGACGAAGCTGAGCACGTACGAGAGGGTCCAGCCTTTCGCGTGGTATACGGCGATCTTATACGAATCGGAAGCGGAAAGGCACCCGATACGGTTGCCGAACCGATTCACGAGCCAAGCCTGCTGCCGCGCGTGGGAATCGGTGTCCCACTCGATGGAGCCGATATCTCCTACGGCGTTGTCGGGTCCTGCGAGCTGCGACATGAGCTTCCGGTCGGGCGCCTCGACGCGCAGGTATGCGCCGAAATACAGGTCGCGGGCCGATGAGGCTGCCATGGCATTCCTTTCATGTTAGGCTACCAACGTCTGAAGAGGGGAGCAATCAAGCCTATGAGCGATGCTTTGACGAAGCTCAATGAATATATCACCGACGGCACGCCCGCCGACATTCGAGAGCGGTATGCCTCACTGAAGGAATATGCCGCCGTTTCCGATTTCGGCCGGCTCGACGAAGACGTCGTCGTGCTCGATACCGAAACCACCGGGTTTTCCCAGAATCATGATGAGCTGACGCAGATCGCCGCCGCTCGCATGAAGCGGGGCCGCATCGTCGAATGGTTCGTCACCTTCGTCAATCCCGGCAAGCCCATCCCTGAAGAGGTCGCTCGCCTGACGGATATCCATGACGAAGACGTTGCGGACGCCCCGTCGCCCGACGATGCGCGAATCCAGCTCGCTGCGTTCGTGGGCGATTCCTGCATCGTCGCGCACAACGCTGCATTCGACAAAGGATTCTGCACCAAAAGCCAAGGCGGCGCACCTTTATCCGACAATCTTTGGATTGACTCGCTCGACCTTGCGCGCATCGCGCTTCCGCGTTTGAAATCGCATCGTCTCATCGATATCGTGAAGGCGTTCGACGCGCCGGTGTCGACGCATAGGGCCGATGCCGACGTCGAAGCGCTCTGCGCCGCATACCGCATCATGCTCGCCGCTATCGCGAAGATGCCGAAAGACCTGGTCTCCTATATTGCCGAACTTGCAGATGCCGATTCCTGGCCGACAGGCGCCGTCTTCAAGGACATGACGAACTTCCAACAGGCCGTCTACGAAGCGAAGGCGGATTCCCCTGCTGTTCTCGAAAAGAAATTCCCCTTCACGTTGCGTGCTCTGCGTTCGGTGCGGTTCAGGGCCGCTTCATGCGCACCGGCGCCCCGCGCCTCCGATACCGCCTCCGACGCCGGCTCGCCGAAAGACCGAGCGGAGACGGGCGACGACCTTGCGCGCCGCTCGGGCGAGATCGTCGATCTCTCATCCGCCGACCGTCCTTTGGAGCTGCCGAGCCAGCAGGATCTCGACGCCATGTTCGATGCGCGCGGCGTGGTAGGGGAGATGTACGCGGGCTATGAGCCCCGCATGGAACAGAAGATCATGGCATCCGAGGTCCTCAGGGCGTTTTCGACCTCGACGAACCTCGTGGTCGAAGCGGGGACGGGCGTCGGTAAATCCATGGCGTATCTGCTTCCTTCCGCCATGGCGGCACTGCGCAACGGCATTCCCGTCGGCGTTGCGACGAAGACCAATGCGCTTCTCGATCAGATCGTGTACAAAGAGCTTCCGCTGCTGCACGATGCCCTTGCCGCCAAGGGCTTCGGCGATCTCCAATACGTCGCCCTGAAAGGCTTCAGGCATTATCCATGCCTGCTCCGCATCGATTCGGTCATGAGGGACGGCGTTCATGATGTGAACGTATCCGGTCGAGACATCTCTCAGGCCCCGTCGCTCGCCGGCATGCTTTCATTCATCGAACAGACCGAATACGATGACATAGACGGCCTGAAGATCGACTACCGCGTGCTTCCGCGATATGCGGTCACGACGGAATCCAGGGATTGCCTCAGGCGCAAATGCCCCTTCTACGGAACCTACTGCTTCGTTCATGGATCGCGCAAGAAGGCCGAGCGCTCCCATATCGTCGTGACGAATCACTCCCTGTTCTTCCGCGACGCGTCCTCCGATGGCAGCCTTCTGCCGAAGGCTCCTTTCTGGGTCGTCGATGAGGCTCATGGTGCCGAGGCCGAGGCCCGTCGCGCCCTTTCCGTTTCCCTTGACGCATCCGAGATGCTGAGGCTTTCCAGGCGCCTGGCCTCCGACGAAAGCGCGCGGAATCCTTTCGTGCGCCTTGAACGCCGCGCACCGGAATGCGAGGCCGTCCTGCCCGAAGCCAGCACGCTCTTCTTCGGTCTGACCGAGAAGGCGAAGAAGAGGGGAAAGGATTTCGCCGTCGCGGCGGCGTCTTTCGCGCATGGGATGAAGGATCTGTCTGCATGCGCCACGCAGCAGGACCGCCGCTATGACGTCTTCGACCTCTGGATCAACGACGATGTCCGTGCATGCGACGCGTTCGTCGAGCTCGTCAAGAAGGCTTCCCAGTTCAGGGAAGCCGCCGAGAAACTCGCGTCATCCGGTTCGGAGCTTGTCGCGTTCCTCGAGGAAACGGATGGCCTCGGCGATGTCCAACGAGATATCGCGACCATCGCGATCGATGTCAAATCGATGCTGCAAGCCTGCGAAGCCATCATGGAAACTCCTGATCGGAACTACGTGTATTCGGCCCATGTGTCTCGTAAGCCGGAGCACGTCGCCGAGCGCTTGGAGGCGATGCTCATCGACGTCGGCCAAGAACTCGATCAAACCCTCTACGAACGTACGCGCAGCATCGTCTATGCGAGCGCGACGCTTTCGGTCGGGCATGGGTTCTCCTCGTTCAATCGGGCGATGGGCCTCGGCAGCGATGGGCCGGCACGGGTGAACGAGTGCCTGCTGGGATCGAGTTACGATTTCGAGAACCATATGAGGGTCTTCGTCTTGAACGATATCCCCGACCCGCGCGACCCCGCATACCTTCCGATCCTCGAGGGGCTTCTTGCACGCGCGCATATCGCGCAAGGAGGAAGCATGCTGACGCTTTTCACCAATCGGCGGGAGATGGAAACCTGCTTCGACGACATCAATCCTCGAATGAAGGAGGAGGGTCTGCGCGTCGTATGCCAGAAATGGGGCGTGTCGACCAAGGGGCTGCGCGACGAATTCATTGCGAACGAGACCCTCTCGCTCTTCGCGCTCAAAAGCTTCTGGGAGGGCTTCGATGCCCCCGGCTCGACCCTTAAGGGGGTCATCATCCCGCGCCTGCCTTTCTCAAGCCCCAACGATCCTCTTTCGAAGGAGCGCGCCGCCCGCGAGAAGGGCGCTTGGTCGAAGTACTGCCTGCCGGCCGCGGTCATCGATCTCAAGCAGGCGGCGGGACGCCTCATCAGGTCTTCGACCGATACGGGCATCCTGATCCTCGCGGACAGGCGCCTGGTGACCATGGGGTACGGCAGGACGTTTCTCCGATCGCTTCCTTCTCAGAACATCACCGTCTGTTCAACCGATGAGCTCATCGAGGCCATGACAGGCGGACTCTTCGGAAGCCTTTCGGGATAGGGGGTTCCGAGGCCTATGTTCGGACGGCGTACGCGGCAGGAAGGCGGGCTCGCAGGTATCGCGGGAAGCCTCCATATAAAGAAGAGGACGGCAGGGACGTCCAATGAGATCTCCGTCTCCATCCTGGAAGAGCGCAGCTCCAAGGCCGGCCTTTCCAAGTCCGGCCCGCGCGACGTGTTCATCGGCGATCTTGGAAGCGGCGTTTCCGTATTCGGCTCGCCCGACGGCAAGGGCGCGACCCGTTCGCAAGCGTCTTCCGGCACGCTTCCTTCGCTTCCCCGAAAGGCCCGCTTTGCCGAGAATGGCTCCAAGAAGGCAATGGACGCCCCTGCACGGCGTTCCGTCTTCGCACGCCTGCTTCTCGGCGCGGCGGATGCGGCGCAGGGCGGTTCGTCATCGGAGGCGTTCCAGGCGTCGAGGGGCTCGTCCGGACCGGCCGGTTCCCTTGCCAGCGCGTTCGACCTTCAACGCGAGGTCGAACGGCGAAAAGCCGCGCGCCGCCGGCGCCGTCTCGTTCTGTCTGCGCTCTTGGGCGGCGTGCTCGTCGTGGCGATCGGCGCGGCGGGCGTATACGCCCATGGGCGATACGTCGAATACCAGGAGACCATGGGGCTTCTCCATCAAGGGATGTCGGAGCTGCAGGCCGCTGATGTCGCGGTCGTGCCCATAGACCAAGCCATCGTCGGCGATGTGACCGCCGGCGGCGCTGCGGGATTCCAGGATCTGATCGACCAGATCGATGCCGCGGAGGTCCATCTGAACGCCGCCAAGGGGCTTGCCGAGGAGTCATACGACCAGCTTTCCGACTCGGAATCGAAGGAGGCGGCCAGCCAGGTGATCAAAGCCGCCGATGCCCGCCTGGAGATGCTCGGCTACGGCAAATCCATCCTTCAGGAGGACATGAAGGCTTCGGACGCCATCGCGCTCCTCGGCGAATGCTGGGCGACGGTCGGCGAAGCCGATGACGCCATGCGCGAGTCGGCGCGTCTGGTCGAAGACACCACGGAGGCGAACACCAAGGAATCGGAGGAGAAGAGCAAGGAGGCCCAGGCGCTTTTTGAGAAGGCGAAGGACCAGTTGGAGGTCGTGAAGACCCGCTATCCGGCCGCAGGCCTCGACGCCGTCGGGAACTACATAGACAAGCGCATCGAGGAAATCGGCTACGCGATCGCATCCGACGAGGCCATCTACATTCAAGACAAGGCGACGGCCGACGCTCAGAACGAGCGGTACAACGAAGCGGACGACGAGGCGGTCTCCATTGCCGACGGCATTCCGAAACGAATAGAGAACGTCATCCTCGATCAGTACGACCTCAACGTGAAGGATGCGAACGAAGGGTACTTCACCGCCCGCTCCGACGCGGCCGCTGCCGACTCCTTTTTACGGGAATACCTCGGGATATCGCAATAAGCACCTTAGTGTATACTTCTAGCAGCCATATCCATATTGAGCGAACCATGAATCGATAGGCGAAACGATGACCAACCTCATAGACCACGTCGCGTACCTCTCCGATGAGATCGGCCCACGCCCTTCGGGCACGGAGGAAGAGCAGCAGGCAGCTATCTATATCATGGATCGCCTGCAGAAAGACGCCCATCTTCCGGTCGAGGTGGAGGATTTCGCAAGCAGCACCGATTCCTCGCTTCCGTCTCTCATCTGCTACGGGGCAATGCTCGTCGCCGGCGTCCTGGCCGTTCTGGTCCAGGTCGCCATTATCCCGGCGGCCATCCTCGCGCTCGTCGCCTTCTCGCTGTTCGCGCTCGAATTCTTCGATCATCCCGTGCTGTCGCGCTTCTTTAAGAACGGGGTCAGCCAGAACGTCGTCGCCACGTATCGCCCGCCCCGCCGCGCGCATGCCGCCGGCAGCCGGCGGCGCAAGGTCATCCTCGTCGCCCATTACGACAGCGGCAAGGTTCATCCCGAATACCGCTCCGGTTTCGTGAAGATCCTGAAATACCTGCAGATCGCATCTCATGTCGCCATGGCGCTGGCGGCGCTGCTCATCATCCTGCGCGCTCTGTTCTTCCGCGACGCGGACGGAGCCGGCATCGGCGTTTTCAATGCGCTGCTCATCATCGCGCTCGTCGCCATCCTTCTTCCGGTCGTCCGCCTTGGCTACGGCCATATCGCTGCGTACAACGACGGCGCGAACGACAATGCGTCGGGCGTCGCGGTCCTGCTCGAGGTCGCGCGGCGTATCGGCAACGGCATGGTCTCCTCCACGCCGCGCCCCATGGACGGCATCGTGCACGACGAGGAAGATCTCAGAGCGGAAGGCCTGGTCGGGCCTAACACCGCGCTCGTCTATGAAGATGCGTCTCCCGAAGAAGAGCTCGCCGCCGCCAAGGCGGCCATCGCCGCTCTGACGGGCAAGCCGGTTGCCGGCGCTGCGGAATCCTACGATATCGCGCGCAATCTCGTTCACGTGACCGACGTCGCATCCATTCCCACGCCGTCCGAGCGGGAGTCGGACGAATCCCTCCAGGATGTCCGGGCCGAAGATGCCGCCGATACCGCCGTTCCGACAGAAGCTTCGAGCGGTGCTGCAGCCGCCGAGCCCGATGCCGATGCCGAATCCGAGTCGACCGACAAGGCCGCCGGCGGCACGTCCGAGCCGTCCGAGTCACGCGCGCAGCCCGCTTCGTCCGCACTCACCGCCTCCCCGCATCAGGGATCTGCCGAGGTACCCGAATGGTATGCGAAGGCGACGGCCCGTGCCCGCAAGGAGGCCGAGGAATCCACGGGCAAGGTGGAGCGTTCTCGCTA
>ERZ772764.2249-NODE-2249-length-11450-cov-10.404037_pt1 | contig 11450 bp, 10 predicted proteins | sample MGYA00512163_ERZ772764 | MGnify/ENA primary metagenome ERZ772764 (study PRJEB29015, sample SAMEA2737903) | human oral metagenome | biome: human oral; feature: human-associated habitat; material: dental | place: China | collected 2094 ...
CACTTGGCGGAACATTCCAAACTAGCGTCGGCAAAGACACAACCTATCTGGTGGCAGGAGGAAAAGTTGGGGCGAGTAAATTGGCGAAGGCAGAGAGATATGGTACGAAAGTTATTGATGAAGCGGCGTTTATGAAGATTGTAAAAGAAATACAAGTTCCTGTTCTAAAAGACACTAAGATATAATTGACATACCATGAGCATTTTAGGTAGAATATGGGGGTAGCGTTTTTTAAGTTAATGAGGTAGGGGTATCAAAAATAAACTTAAGAATTTATTTATGAAAATTGGCTTGCTCTGTCGATCAAGCTCAGTTGGTCTGCGAGTGAAACCAATTCGAAATCGTCGTGTAATCTTTGGTGGTTGTTGTACGTTTATAGCAACCGTGATTATCAGTGCTGTTTGGCTCATTAGTAATTTTTCAGTGAATGCGCTGGCTATTCGTATCGTTAAAGTTTCAAACGGTAGCTACCATTCATTTGGCTTAACGTCTGATGGCAGAATATATGCTTGGGGTCGAAATACGTCTGGTGAATTGGGTATCGGTACGACATTGGCTCGTTCTAATGTGCCTATTGCCGTAAAAACTACTGGCACTCCAATGGACGGAAAAGTGGTTAAACAGGTTGAGGGTGGCGGGCGCTATGAAGGATCGCACTCTATAGCCTTGGCATCTGATGGTACGGTCTATACCTGGGGGCTCAATCAGTACGGACAACTTGGCAACAATACGACAATCAACTCGCGATCACCAGTCGCTGTTCAGGCTGCTGGTACGCCGATGGAAGGCAAGACTATCGTTCAAATTGCTGCTGGTGCCGACCACTCGTTAGCGCTTGATAGTGACGGTGCGCTCTATGCATGGGGCAGTAATGCTTACGGCCAGCTAGGTAACGGAACAACGACGAACTCTAGCGTGCCGGTCGCAGTCAAAATTGCTGGTACGCCACTAGCTGGCAAGACTATCGTTCAAATTGCTGCTGGTGCTAATCATAATATGGTGTTAACGTCTGATGGCACAGTTTATACCTGGGGCTGGAATTATCATGGTCAGTTAGGCAACAATACAAAAACTAATTCTAACACGATAGTTGCCGTTCAAACCATCGGTACGCCAATAGCTGGTAAGAAAATAGTCAAAATTGCTGCTGGACAAGGGCATTCGTTGGCACTTACTGACGACGGTATGGTCTACACGTGGGGTAGAAATGATACAGGTCAACTCGGCAATAATGCAACAACCGATGCTATGTTACCGGTAGCGGTAACGGTAACTGGTACGCCGATGAGCAACAAAACAATTGCAGAAATCGCAAGTGGCGCTCGACACTCATTAGCAATTGACTCCAGCGGTAAGGTTTATGCTTGGGGGCATAATGGTAGCGGGCAGTTGGGCAATAATTCAACAGTTAATGCGCTTACTCCTGTTGCCGTGCAGGCTCCAGCTGATAAAAATATCATACAAGTTTCTGGTAGTGGTTGGTTAGGAGCCAGTTCGTCAGCCTTGACCTCCAACGGTGCGGTATACTCGTGGGGACGTGATCTTGACGGCCAGCTGGGAGACGGCACAAATAACGACTCTTCTGTGCCAGTTATCACTACGATTAATCTTGTTGATACACCGTCTACACCTACGCATGTTATGGCTAAACCAGGCGATACCACTGCAATTATTTCGTGGCAAGCGCCAATTGTTTCTGGTGGACAAAATATCACTGGCTACGTACTGCAATATCAAGCAATTGGAGCGCCCAGCTGGACGACCGTTAACGTCGCCGCTGCCGCGACATTACACACGACAACTGGACTGACAAACGATCAGACCTATCGGGTTCGTTTGGCAGCCAAGACTACTGCTGGGACGGGTGATTTTAGTAATGTTGTCCTCGTGACGCCACATGCCAAACCGGTCATAACCAATATCTCGCCAGCGATTGGTCCGGTTGCGGGTGGGCAGAATGTGACACTGACTGGTACTAACTTTATATTAAAAAGTAAAAAAATAATGCAAACAGTTAATGGTAATGGCTATTCGCTTGCGCTGTCTGCCGATAGTACAATCTACACTTGGGGAAGAAATGAATACGGTCAACTTGGTAACGGAGTCACTGCTACTAATTCTCCTGTCCCCGTTGCCGTCAAAACCGCCGGTACGCCAATGGAAGGAAAGACGATTACGCAACTATCCGCCAAAGTGTGGTATGCACTGGCGCTTGCTTCAGATGGTACAGTGTACTCATGGGGATTTAACAGTTGGGGCCAGCTAGGTAATGGTACGAGTGGCGCTGCCAATAACGCTTCCGCTCCCGTTGCCGTCAAAACCGCCGGCACACCAATGGAGGGCAAGACGATTGTACAGGTTGCCGCCGGTGCGACTCATTCACTAGCTCTCGCGACTGATGGTACTATTTACGCCTGGGGAAAGAACGAATATGGTCAGCTAGGCAATGATTCTACAACTAATTCTCCTGTCCCCGTTGCCGTCAAAACCGCCGGTACACCAATGGATGGGAAGACGATTATTCAAATACATGCGGGTTACGAGCATTCATTAGCGCTTGCTTCCGACGGAACAGTTTACGCGTGGGGGCGAAATAATTCCGGCCAACTCGGCAAGAACGACGCAACTGATGCTCATATTCCAGCTGCTGTTCAAACGCTCGGTACGCCGATGGCTGGCAAGGTTATCGTGCAGTTGGCGGCTGGTAATTCTCAGTCAATGGCGCTTGCTTCTGACGGCACAGTTTATACCTGGGGCTGGAATCAGTATGGACAGCTGGGTAATGGGACAACTACGAATTCTCGTATTCCGGTTGCAGTTGTGACAACCGGTACGCCACTGGCGGGTAAGACAATAACACAAATCACTTCTGGCGGCAGTCCAAATTCATTGGTCCTTGCGGATGACGGTGCGATGTATACCTGGGGCTGGGGGCAATATGGGCAGCTGGGTGATAGCACTATTGGTACAGATGCGAAAGTCCCTGTCGCCGTCAGCACGACCCCTCCCTCCGCGCTCGCTCCTTCCGCACCGAAAGTTACTTTCGATGGCATTGAGGCGACGAATGCCACAATTGTAAACAGCACAACTATCACTGCAACAACGCCGGCGCATGCGGCAAGTCTGGTTGATGTGGCGATTGATCTCGGTGACGGCGACGAACTATACAAAGCCACCAAAACGAGTAGCTATCGTTATGCGACAGTACCGGATGCGCCGACGAACCTCGCAACCGCGCCGCTTGATAACGCCGTTCGTCTAACCTGGACGGCGCCGGCGAACAACGGCGGCACCCCAATCACTGACTACGTTATTCAATATTCAGCCGATGGCGGTATTACCTGGTCGACCTACAGCCACATTGCATCCACGAGCACTACTGTCACGATTCCATTCCTTACGCCTACAACCTACACGTTTCGCGTAGCAGCAGTAAACGCTATCGGTACGGGCGCATATTCAGCTACGGCAACTGGACAGATTCGCTACATTACCTTATCGGCACCGACCTCGGTTGATATCGCTGTCGCGCCAGCGGGCGGCACGAAAATGTCAAGTAAATCGGCAAATGTTCTCGTCGCGACTAACGCTGCTACCGGTTACAAACTCTCCTTATCAACGCAAAGTACTAACCGTAATCTCACCAATGGCTCGCAAACCATCGCGCCAACAGCAGGCACACAAACCGCCCCTATCGCGCTTAGTGGCTCGGCTTGGGGCTATCGCGTAAACGGTATAGGCAATTTCGGCAGCACGACAACCGCCGAAAATAATGTTGCCTCTTCGGCGTACACCTGGGCGGGCGTACCAGACCACGCCGCGCCGCATGTCATTCGTACTACTACTGTCGCCAACCCAACTGCCGAAACAACCGCCGTTTGGTACGGTGTCAGCGTTACTGGCTCGCAGCAGAGTGGTATTTATACAGCAACCGTAACCTATACGGCTATCAATAATTAGGGTGTGGAGGTTAATATGCTGTAAGAACGCCGCCACGATCAATGAAATCAGTAAAATAAGGAGGAATAATATGAAAGTGCAAACAATATCAAAAATTACCGCGGGGAGCGCACTTGCCTTAGCATGCGTGCTCATGCCGGCGATGAGTGCTTCGGCGGCGACCGAAACAGTGAACTCAACGATTCGCGTGCATGTCAACTCGGCGATTACGGTTGGTGTATCGGCGGCGACCGTTGATATTAACGTTACGCCAACAGCTGCCGGTGCTACTGCCAGTGCGGCGCACAATGTTACAGTCGGCACGAACAACGCGAGTGGTTACAAGTTGCAGCTTGCGTCGAGCACCGCAGCAACTACGCTTGAGAAAGGCAGCGACACGATTCCAGCTGCCGGCGGTTCGTTTGCGGCGCCAGCAGCGCTCACTACCGACACCTGGGGCTACCGTATTGACTCGTTCGCAGCGAACCAATATGCCGGCATTACTGCCAACACTGCTCCCGTCACGCTCAAAAATACGACCACGCCGTCTATCGCGGGCGGCGACATTACTGCTGTTACCTGGGGAGCAAATGTCAGCACCGCAACGCCGAATGGTACATATACGCGCGAAGTAACCTACACGGCGGTCACGAACTAGCATGAAGTACTTCGGAAGTTGGTTGAAAGTTTTGTTATTATGCGGCGTGTTCGCGGCGGCGTGCAGTTTAGCGGCGCCGATCCCGCCGGCGTATGCTGCCGACAATTCGTCGGGTGATAACGTCCAGCTAACGCTTTCGCCAACTTCTGTTCATGTTGATCTGCGTCCGGGTGCCGTCCAAACAGGTGAGTTCAAAGTCGTCAATAGCGGTTCGCGCCCATTTACCGCCAAAGTCTACGCTGCGCCTTACCGCGTGATCGACGAAGACTACAATCCGGCATTCACCGGCGGCGGCGCGCAAACGCAGATTTCCCGCTGGATTAAATTTTCGCAAAATGAATACGTGCTTGAGCCAAACCAAGTCGCCACTATCCGCTACACTATCAATGTGCCGCGCGATATTCCAGCGGCGGGGCAGTATGCAGCGATTTTCGCCGAAACCACGGGCGACGAAGACCGCGGCGGCACTGTCATCACTAAAAAACGCGTCGGCATGATCGTCTATGGTAAAACCGAGGGCGGCAGCACGCGTCAAAGCGGCGAGCTTGCTTCAATTGATACCCCATGGTGGCAGCAACAAGCGCCGCTTACAGCGAAGTTGCGTGCTAAAAACAGCGGTAACACCGATTTTACTGTCAAATCAAAGCTCATTGTTAAAGATTTCTTCAGCGGCGCAACCATTCATCAGACCGCCGAAACTGAACACACTGTTCTGCCAAGTACTACGCGTGCGATTCCGCTTGAGTGGGACGGCGCGCGCGTCGGGCTGTACAACATTGAGCTCCGTGTCGATATGCTCGGCAATTCCCAAACGATCCAGAGAACCGTATTGCTTATGCCTGCCTGGATGTTCGCGGTCGTTATTATACTAGCATTAACGCTTGTCGGAGGGGTAACGTATGCGCTTGTCAAAAAGCTGCGCGCCAAAAAGAAAAAGATTCGCTTGGGCTAGCCGCTTCGCACGCGCTGCTGTTGCTGCTGTAATTTTGTGCGCGCTAAGTTCGTTGCATATCGCTCCCGCTGTCTACGCCGACGTCGCCAACTCTACTATTCAAGTTACCGTCTATCGCCCCACGCCGACCATTGGCACGGTTGCAGTTACGTACTATAAGGTAGGCGGCCAGCGCTACGCCAAAGTAGAAGTTCCGATTCGCAGCTCTAACAACCTTGAATACACGTTTGATACGAGCGCGCCGCAGTCGCGGGCTGTTTCGTTTAGCAACAACTGGCAAACCATCACGCTCACGATTCCGCTGCCCGACGACGCCGAGCACGACCTTAAACTCGTCGCTACTAACGCGCCGGCGATCGGCAGCGCCGAAACTACCATCAAGCTCAAATTTACCGAAGCGCCGCCTCCTACGCCGCCGCCATCGCCAACGCCTCAACCGACCTCGCCAAACGCGCCGAGCAACCCGCCGAACTCGTCAAACATCTTCGCCGTCCTCGCGCGTACCGGCGATAGCCTTGCGCTTATAGTATGCCTCGCTCTCTCGCTCGTTGCTGCCGCCCTCGCGCTTTTAGCGCGCCGCCGGCAGGCTGTTGCTGCGGCTATTCCTGCATTGTCTCGTTTTGAAAAAATCCCGCAAAAAATCCTTGACAAACCACAACCGCTTTGCTGCAATTCCCCTCAGAATAGACTTAACACAAAAAAGGGAGAACTCAACAAAATAAAGTAAATAAATAACCAAACTCAATCTCACGCGATAGACCACCAACTATAGCGTCATGTAATCAAAACACAATATCAAATACCAATAATATCTTCAGACAAAACAAAAGATAGAAAAGGAACAGAAATACAATCATGTTAGGGTGGCATCGTCTCCGCAACCATACGGCTGGCTCTTCAGCTGTTCACGCATCAACGGCTCGTACGCATACGCGCATAGTAACCGCGGGCAAGCATAATCCACACACACTGAAAGCGCCCGCGTTCGCTCGCAGGCGCAGCACGCATCCGGCTGCTAATACTCGGCACATCTCTGTCCGGTACACTTTCGGCCTCCATCTCTTCCGCAAAAACCGGCTCGTTCCGGTTTGTTTCGCGTTTATCATGGCTGTCTGTACCGGTACGGTAAGCTATCTTGCTGTAAACCGCCAAGCAAATGCTGCTTCAGCACCATCATCTCCAACTAACGTCTCTCTCAGTGCCGGTAACGCCAGCATTACCGTATCATGGCATAGCCCAATATCACTAGGTGGTGGTTCACTAACAAACTACATCATCGAACACCGCACCCTTGGTGCCGGCAGCTGGACAACTAACAATGCAGCTCCAACCGCTACCTCACATACCATCTCCGGCCTCACTAACGACCAAAAGTACCAAGTACGCATTGCTGCTAAAACAGCATCAGGCACAAGCCCCTATACGCCAATCCTCCTTGCAATACCGCATGCTGCTCCAACTATCTCTCAGGTCAACCCAGCAACAGACGTCACGCCAGGACAAACTATCACCATACAGGGAAGCGGGTTCTTGCCGAAGGGGAAGACGATTGTGCAGGTAGGCGATGGCGTCGCCCTCACTTCGGACGGTACATTGTACGCATGGGGAGACAATAACGGCACGGCAGCCGGTAGCTCCACTATTCCTGTTCCTGTCCAAACCGCTGGTACCCCGATGGAAGGCAAAACGATCGTACAAGCTTATAACGGTATCGCTCTCGCAAGCGATGGTACAGTTTATACCTGGGGAGATAATACGTACGGACAACTTGGCAACGGTACAAACACCAGCTCTAATATTCCCGTTGCCGTGAAAACTACCGGCACGCCGATGGAGGGAAAGACGATTGTACAGATTTCTGGTAGCAATTCTTCTTCTCTTGCTCTTGCTTCAGACGATACCGTGTACGGTTGGGGAAATAACCAACACGGTCAGCTCGGTAACGGCACGACAACAAGCTCTCTAGTCCCTGTTGTTGCTACTACCGGCAACTCCGCTCTCGCTCCCTCCACCCCCAAAATAACCATCGGCGGCGTTCCCGCTACAGACATCACAATTGTAGACAGCAACACTATCACCGTGAAAGTCCCTGCTCATGCCAACGGTCTTGTCGACATTACAGTTGATCTTGGTAATGGCGACCCGCTCTACAAAGTCACTAAAGCAAATGCCTTCCGTTATGGTCCTAGCCCCGCCACGCCAGGCAGCGGCGGCGCTGGTAGCACACATGGCGGCAACGGCCAGCGTTACCGCGGCTCCCGCCCAGGCGGTACTCTTGCCAACACCGGCGATAACCTGCATGGCTGGACGGAATTGCTATATATTTATGGGCATCCGAGCTTTCCTGACCGCAGTTTGGCAGAATTGAATGATGAAGAGTGGCAAGAATATTTGAATGCGATTGAAACGGTGGATGGGTTTGCGATGGTGAGGGATTATCTAGCAGAAACATAATAAGCCCCAACACCAAAACAGAAGCATAAACCACCCAAAAGCAATGGGCGGTTTATGAGGCGCAAGACACCCCGCCTCGCGCCTTTCCTATGTTTTGGTATTATATTCATATTACAACTAAAGAATTAGCCAATGTCAACTTACTAGCCGTACGCCATCAGCAGGGTGTATAATAAGCCTATCAATAAATCATAAACGAAGGAATATATGAATATCAAACCTCTAGACATAGTATCTATGATAGGTATTATTATCGTAGTATCAAGTAGCGCTATCTCTACATATATTGCCGTAAAAGCAAGCAAGAAACAAAAAGCTCAGCAAGAGAAAGACGCTAAAACTGAAAATACAGAACCAAACAGCCCCGTAGCAAGCACCAGCGAACTCCGCGCCGAACTGGATGATTTGAAGAAACGAGTCGCAGCGCTGGAGAAGAAGTAAGTAGATAATCTCGCCTCTAATCTTGCCTCTTGCATCGTGAATCTTTTTCTCAAGATAGGAGATCTAGGTATGAGGTTGTAATGTGTGGGCGACCCTAGTTCACTAACAGCGCTTCGCTCTGTCTGATATACTGAAGAGTAGTATGAAAATCTCCTTGACTCAGCCTAACACTACAATAAAACGCCAAGCAACACAGGCGTTTTTTGATAAAACAAAGGCAAAACCGCGCGAAGAAGGCGTTGATTTCTCGCTGGCTCTCATTATGGCTGGCGTGCCGGGTGCTGGTAAAACGGAATATATCAGCTCGTTCATCGAAGAAAATGAGATATTCAAGCACGATGCTCTACGAATTGATCTGGATGAGATTATCACTGTTTTTGAAGAGTATAAGCCAGAAGAAGATGGCAGATTTCGTAGTATTGGTAATAGAATTGTTGAGAATATTTTGGATCGTGCTTTTAGGAACGGGTACAATTTTATTCTAGATGGTACATTCGCTGGTGCTAAAGCAATTAATAATGTGCGGCGCGCTGTTCGCCATGGCTATCTTGTATATATCGTTGTGTTAGTTGAGGATATTGAACAGGCTAAAGAATATACGCGCATTCGCAGAGAAAAAACCAAAAGAGAGATTAAGGATGAAGCATTTGACAAGACGATAATAGGGATAAGGAAGAATCTTAAAATTATTCAAAGCGAGTTTGTCGAGAAAGGATTGCCGGTTGTAGTTGAATTTATCGAGAAGCGCTGGCAAGAAGGTACGGTTAGCTACAAGAGAAGTACGTGGCCTAACATTGATGCTTTATATGAAAAATGATAAAATAAACCACATGGATAAACTTAGAAAGACGGCAGAAATGAACTCTCTAAGAAATAGAATCAAAAAGCAAGCAGCGATAACTCGCCAAAACAAAATGAAGAAAGCCCTTGAAGATCCGAAGAAAATTCGTGCTGCTGCTCAAGGTGCCATTAGGCGACAGCAGAAGCTAGCCAAGGCTGGATAGATAACTCCCGTCCATTTCACATTCCCTTCACACGAGCCTGCTGCACTGACATAGAACCAAGAAAGGAGATCTATGCCATTTGTACAACGTGCCTGGTTGTATATCACCAGGAAAAAACTCAAAACGCTGATTTTGCTGGCGATTTTGCTGTGTATGTCGACGATTATGCTGAGTGGATTTGCCATCAAGCATTCGACCGACGCGGCGGCGCAGTCGCTAGACAAAACGCTCAAGGCCGGCTTCACGCTGGGCAATAATCCGCGCACCAATCCAGGAACCGCCCGCGGCTCAGGAACGGTGTCAAACAAATATATCGACGCGGTGAAGAACCTAGAGGGTGCGACGGACTATGTCAAGCGTCAGAACGCCACGGTTGATTTTATCAATACCAAACTGGTGCCGGGTTCACCAAACGAATCCATAACAAGCCCTAGCCTTTAAGTAGCTGTCTACACTATAGAACAAATCGGGGTTGTTGTAGCGGTTTTCGTATTCTCTTAGGATAAGTCCTAGGTCGTTTAGATTAAAGGTTAGGTCTCGGTAGATATAGCGCAGCGCTCGCTTAATTACACTCCAAGAGATTTTCTATATGGTTAGTGGATCCAAAGAAGCCAGTAGAGTGATTGCAGGCTAGCCATTCATAACCTAGAGCGGGCAATTCATTATAGCCGCTAAATCCATCTGTTAAGACTAGGCTGCCTGCCCGGATGGTTTGTTGCACGGAAGCGCTCGGGCATTCTCTCTATCTCTGCGGTGAATAATTCTTAATCTAATGCGCTGCCTTTTAGGATCTATAGCGCCGATTACTAATCGCTGCTTGGCCCGAACTTCTTCTTGCCAAAGAAGCTGCCCGTCTACCTCGCAAGCACCCTCTAAAATAGCTTCAGAAGGCTTCAGGGAAGCTCGAAAGCGCGGCTTAGCCACCTTCCGTACAGTTGGGTAGCTAACGCCAGCAATCTTGATCGTTTCTCCTATGCTGCATTTCTGCTGCCAACACCAAATTAGGATAATGATTTGCCTAAAGGTTAGATTGCAATAAGAGAATACCTTGGTATCTGCTTTAACAGAGTATTTCTTTTTGCAATCTGGACAGTACTCATAGTTCTTCCGCAACTTTAATTGCTTGGCTACCGCAATATTTGCAAGAAACCTCTCCCCAGACGCAGCGATAAAACTTACGGTGGCAATGATATTCTGATGGAATATCTGCTAAACTATTCATTAGAACAGTCTCCTCTCTAAAATTAGGTTTGTTTACACTACTTATTTTAGACTAAAGAGGCTGTTCTTTTCTGGATTCGTTGGGTGAACCTCCGCTTCCGTGCTATTGACAATCATCATGCTAATTGCTGTAATAAAAAGATAGGCATTACTTCTTACACAGGGACTTGGCGTAGCGATAGGTAACAAATTATGGCAGAACAAATAGCCTCAGCGTGCGGGCAGGTTGCTGGCAGCACCGAATTGGCTGGCAGGACGGCGCGGCGCGTAATTCCAGCGTGCGAGCTGACAAGCAAGCGGCTCGGCGCGCTGCTTGCGAGATACCACGTTGCACGGAGCGAAGACGGCGCGCTTGCGATCAAGCAAGATGACAGCCGAATCTGCGTGCCGTACGGCTACGGCGGCACGAAAACGCCGCGTGACGAAGACGGCAGCTACAGCGTCGCTCCGGAACGCCTCGACATTGCGGCGATTGATTGGGGGCATACCGGCATGCCGTACCGCCTTTCCGTCGAGTTCCGCCCAAATGCCGAAGACGAAAGCAAAGCAGCAAACGAAAAGGTTGCCGCCACGGCGCGCATTCTCGGCAGCAAAGCGGCGGCGCATATCGCTGATACGATTTTTGGCGCAGGCGCATGGTCGTGGACGGCGCCGACACGATAATAAATAAGGTTCAAGCCTACTTTAGCCTAGTCACTCGCTTCCTTTCGTAGCAGTTTAAGTAATTCATGGTACATATCTTCATGCCTCATATTATACCTAAATTCACACTCTTTGAGAT
>ERZ772764.2253-NODE-2253-length-11434-cov-2.170050_pt1 | contig 11434 bp, 10 predicted proteins | sample MGYA00512163_ERZ772764 | MGnify/ENA primary metagenome ERZ772764 (study PRJEB29015, sample SAMEA2737903) | human oral metagenome | biome: human oral; feature: human-associated habitat; material: dental | place: China | collected 2094 ...
GATTACTGCTGCACTGGTAAAGGAACTTAGAGAGATGACCGGTGCAGGTATGATGGATTGTAAGAAGGCACTTCAAGAGACTTCAGGAGATATAGATAAGGCTGTTGAATTTTTAAGAGAAAAGGGCTTAGCCGGAGCGGTTAAGAAGGCAGGACGTATAGCTGCCGAAGGTATCGTAGAGACACTTGTATGCGAGTGTGGACATGATGCCGTTATCGTTGAGGTTAATGCAGAGACCGACTTCGTGGCAAAGAATGATACATTCAAGTCTTATGTTGCGGAAGTTGCAAAGCAGGCACTTGAGTCTAAGGCAACCGATATGGAAGCATTTTTAGATGAAAAGTGGTTACTTGATGAAAGTCTTACAGTAAAAGAGAAGCTTTCAAGCATGATATCAATAATCGGCGAGAATATGAATATTCGTCGTTTTGAGAAGATCCATGAGGAGAACGGACTTGTAGTATCTTACATACATGCAGGCGGTAAGATCGGAGTTCTTATAGATATAGAAACTGACAAGAAGTCAGATGCTATAACTGAAATGGGCAAGAACATAGCTATGCAGGTAGCGGCTCTTAAGCCTTTATACACTTCTTCAACTGAGGTTAGTGCTGATTATATAGCAAAGGAGAAGGAGATACTTCTTGCGCAGATTCAGAACGATCCTAAGGAAGCAAGTAAACCGGCTAATGTTATTGAAGGCATGGTAAACGGGCGTATTAAAAAAGAGCTTAAGGAAATATGCTTACTTGACCAGACCTATGTAAGGGCTGAGGACGGAAAGCAGAGTGTGACTCAGTATGTGGAAGAAGTTGCTAAGGCAAATTCAGCTAATATAAAGATAAAAGGATTTATTCGTTTTGAGACAGGTGAAGGACTTGAAAAGAAGAGTGAGGACTTCGCTGCAGAAGTAGCAAAACAAATGGGTGTATAATAAAAAAGGCTGTCGTATAAATGTTGCGGCAGCCTTTAAACTATAACTTTTTAACATGATTTTTTATAAAAGATGGAGGTTTTTTATGGTAAAGCATATAGTAATGTGGAAGGTAAAAGAAGAGCATAATAATGCCGATATAAAGAAGGCAATGAAGGAGAATCTGGAAGCTTTAAGCAAAGAAATAAAGGAAATCAAGTCTTTGGTGTTCTATACGGACTTGGAAGAGGGCAGTACACATGATGTGATTTTAGTAAGTGAATTTGAAAGTATGGAAGATTTACACAGTTATGCCAAAAACCCTAAGCACGTACACGTTGCGGAAACCTTTATAAAGCCATATGTTGAAAATCGTGTTTGTGCGGATTTTGTAAGTTAATAAGGAGCTTGGCTTATGAAGATACTGCATACCTTGGCGCAGCTGCCGGCTATGACCGGCAGCGGTATTTATTTTTCGGTATTGATAGACGGTCTTAATAAATTAGGGCATGAAAATGCCGCTTTATATGCGGTACAGGATGATTTTAGTTTTGATTCGGCTGACAACATAAAAAAATACGAACTTAAGTTCAAGTCTAAAGACATTCCTTTTCCCATAGCCGGAATGAGTGATGAAATGCCCTATGATTCTACTGTATATTCTAAAATGAGTGAGCATGATTATGAAGTGTGGATCAATAACTTTAAAGAAAAGTTACTGCATATAAAAGAGGACTTTGATCCCGATATTATCATAGCTCACCATGTTTTTATTTTAAGTTCTTTAGTATGTGAAGTTTTTGCTGATAAAAAGATTATAACTTTATCCCACAGCACCGATGTAAGACAGCTTATGAAAAATCCTTGGATTTTAGAAAAATATATGCCACATATAAAAGAAGCAGACGAGTGCATTTGTGTGTCATTAAATGACGCCGACAGTATAGTAAATAAAATAGGCATAGCTAAAGACAGACTTAAAGTATATGGCGGAGGTTTCAGGCAGGATATTTTTTACCAAAGCGACACTAAAAAAGAGGATGATATTATAAGGCTTCTTTATGTGGGTAAGATATCACCTTCCAAGGGGATTTATGAGCTTATACGGGCATTTCCTAGACTCAATGAAAAGTATGAAGGTTTGGAATTTCATATAGTGGGAAACTGTGATAAAGAGCAGAAAGAGGAGCTTTCAAAGCTTAGCGAATATGCTACTAATATGCATATACATTCAACCATGCCGCAAAATAAATTGGCAGATTTAATGAGGTCTATGGATATTTTTGTGCTGCCGTCATATTACGAGGGTCTGGGACTTGTCAATATAGAAGCCCTTGCCTGCGGTATGAGGGTTGTTACCACTCCTATAGAGGGACTTATCTATCTTTTAGGTGAAAAAATAAATGCTTCGGGACTTATTAAGTATGTTAGTCTTCCGAGGCTTTATGATGTGGATAAGGCTGTTGAGGAAGATAAGCCTAAATTTATAAAAGACTTGATTAAAGAAATATCCTCACAAATAGAAAGTATTAAAAGCAAAGAAACGGTACCCGAAGAAATTATGGAGATGATAAGGGAACACTCTTGGGAGGGGATAGTGCATAAGGTTGATTCAGATATAAAGAGGTTAGCAAATGCTTAAAACATTATTTAAACAACTCGGCAAATATAAGGTGGAGTCGGTGATTTGCACCACATTTACCTTACTTGAGGTATTGCTTGAGACTATGATACCCTATACCATGATAAAGATCATAGACTTGGGTATACAAAAATCGGATATATCAAAGGTAATTCATTATGGAATGATTTTGGTTGCCTTGGCTCTTTTGGGACTTATTTGCGGAATTATGTCGGGAATTTACGGAGCGAGGGCATCATCAGGTTTTGCAGCCAATCTAAGGGCAGCAATGTTTATCAATATACAAAAATTTTCTTTTTCAAATATAGACAGATATTCAAGCTCGGGTCTTATCACAAGGCTTACCACCGATGTTTCAAACATACAAAATTCCTATCAGATGGTTATAAGATTGATGATGAGGGCACCGGCTTTAATGTTTTTCTCCATGATCATGGCGATTATTATAAGCCCCAAACTTTCAATAATATTTTTAGTATCATTAATAGCCCTCGGAATCGTGCTGGGGCTTGTGATCAAAAAGGCAGGTAAGGGTTTTCAGAAAGTATGATGAACTTAATGCCAACATACAGGAAAATATCAGAGGCATAAGAGTGGTAAAGTCCTTCGTGCAGGAAGATAAGGAGATTTCAAAGTTTGAGAAGTCTATAGGTGTTATATATGATCTTGCGGTAAAGGCTGAAAATTATGTGGCAAAAATCAACCCTGCAATGTATCTGTGTATATTTGTGGCTATAATAGCCCTTTCATACTTCGGCGCAAGACTTATAGTTAATAATGAGCTAAGTACCGGAGAGCTTACTTCATTATTTACCTATATAATGACCATGCTTACCAGTCTTTTATTTCTTTCTTTTATTTCGGTTATGGTGGCTATGTCGGAGGCAAGCGCCAGAAGAATAGCACAGATTATAGAAGAAAAGCCGGATATCGTGAGTAAAGAAGCTGCTGTAAAAGAAGTAAAAGAAGGCAGCATAGAATTTAACCATGTGTATTTTTCTTATGCACAGGGCAAGGGAAAACCTGTGCTTGAGGATATAGATCTGCACATAAAAGAGGGTGAGACCATAGGTATCATAGGCGGTACGGGAAGTGCCAAAAGTACGCTTATATCTTTAATAAGCAGGCTTTACGATGTGAGTGAGGGAGATATTAGGGTAGGTGGTATAGATGTAAGAGATTATGACTTGGAAGAGCTTAGAAATAAGGTCAGTGTAGTACTCCAAAAGAATGTACTTTTCTCAGGAAGTATACTTGAAAACCTAAGATGGGGTAAGGAAGATGCAAGCCTTGAAGAATGTGTAGAAGTTTGTAAGACAGCCTGTGCCGATGAATTTATAAACGGATTTGAAAAAGGCTATGATACATGGCTTGAGCAAGGAGGAGCCAACCTTTCCGGAGGTCAAAGACAAAGACTTTGCATAGCCAGAGCCTTGCTTAAATCCCCTAAGATACTTATACTTGATGATTCTACCAGTGCGGTAGATACTGCAACGGATGAGAAGATAAGACAGGGATTTAAGAATAATCTTAAAAACTGTACCAAGATAATAATAGCACAAAGGATATCTTCCATAAAAGATGCTGACAGGATAATTGTGCTGAAAGACGGAAGGGTAGACGCCTTTGATACGCATGATAATCTGCTTAAGAATAATGATATCTATGCGGATATAGTTAATATACAGCTTGAAAGTTCGGCGGATTTTGATAATGCGGAGGTAGGACATGAATAATTTATCAAAGTCAAAGGATGAAAAGAAACTGAATTTATTTTGGGTAATTCAAAGAATAAAAAAAGGATATCCTATACAAATATTTGCAGTGCTTGTATGTATTGTAATTGTAGCTGTTACCACCCTGATCGGAACAACATTTTTTAAAGCTCTTATAGATGATTATATTACACCGCTTCTGCAAAGCGGTCAAAAGGATTTTTCAAATCTTGATAAGGCTATAGTAAGACTGAGCTTTGTATGTGCCGTAGGAGTAATAGCTTCTTATGTGCAAAGTACTACCATGGTAAAGATTGGTCAGGGAACTATGAGGGGCATAAGAGAAGAACTTTTTTCCCATATGCAAAGGCTTTCCGTATCATACTTTGATACACACCCGTACGGAGATACCATGTCAATATATACCAATGATGTGGATACCTTAAGGCAGTTTATAGGAGTGTCCCTGCCTAATATATTAAGCTCTATAATAAGTCTTATAAGTGTGTTTATAACCATGCTTATAATTAATGTACCGCTTACCTTTCTAAGCCTTGGAATGATACTTATAATTATGTTTATAAGCAATAAGTCGGCTTCCATATCAATGAAACACTTTGTAAGCCAGCAAGCTCAGATAGGTGAGATCAATGCTTATATAGAAGAGATGATGAGCGGACAAAAGGTAATAAAGGTATTTTGCCATGAAGATGCGGTAGAAAAGGACTTCCTTGTAATTAATGAAAAGCTTAGACAAAGTGCAAGTAAGGCAAATTCTTATGCGAATATACTTATGCCTATTATAAATCAATTGGGTAAGTTTTCTTATGTAGTAATTGCGATAGTAGCCTCAGTAGCTTCTGTTAAGGGCTATATGAAGATTACTGTCGGGGAGATAGTAACCTTTCTTGCCTTGGTACAAAGCTTTACCCAGCCGCTTTCTCAAGTCGGTCAGCAGGTCAATGCCATTATAATGGCTTCGGCAGGCGTATCAAGACTTGGCAATCTCTTATATGCACAGCCTGAGGATGCCGGCGGAGATATAAGTCTGGTAAATGTAGTACATAAAGACGGTGCTTTGGAAGAAACCGCCAACAGATCGGGTATGTGGGCATGGAAAAAGGGTGACAAAGAGTATGTTGAGGTTAAGGGAGACATAAAGTTTGAAGATGTGGACTTTTCTTATGTGGAAGGTCATACCATACTTCACGATATAAACCTTTACGCAAAACCTGCTCAAAAAATTGCCTTTGTAGGCTCTACAGGTGCAGGTAAAACTACTATTACCAACCTTTTAAACAGGTTTTATGATATAGACAAGGGCAATATCATATATGACGGAATAAAGATAAAAGACATTAAAAAATCCGATCTCAGAAAGAGTCTGGGTATAGTGCTTCAGGATACACATCTTTTTACCGGTACGGTTATGGATAATATAAGATACGGAAGACCTTCGGCAAGTGATGAGGAGTGTATAGGGGCGGCAAGACTTGCCAATGCACATGGCTTTATAGAAAGACTTCCAAACTCCTATGATACGGTAATCAGTGCAGACGGAGGTTCACTTTCTCAAGGGCAAAGGCAGCTTTTGGCAATAGCCAGAGCGGCTGTGGCAGATCCGCCGGTACTTATACTTGACGAAGCGACCTCTTCCATAGATACCCACACCGAAAAGCTTGTGCAAAGAGGTATGGATGCGCTTATGTCCGGAAGAACGACCTTTGTAATAGCCCATAGACTTTCGACTATAAGAAACGCTGATTGTATTATGGTTTTGGAGCATGGTCGGATAATAGAAAGAGGCAGCCATGAAGAGCTGCTTAGCCAAAAGGGAAGATATTATAAGCTTTACAAAGGTATGAGCGTTGTCGATTAGTACAGGCTTTTGGAATATATAAATTATCTCTCTCGGTGGTCAATATAGATAAATATCCTTTAATAAATTGCTGTATTGAACCATAAGCGAAGCGGTGAACGATCCGGAGGATCTATATTGTATATTTATAAATACTATACTTTTTATAGCGTCTTTTCAAACATCTATATATATGCTATAATAAATCGACTTAAAGTTATTTTAAGGATAGCTACACCTTCCTTAGTTGAGTTTATAAGCAGAGGGGTAAATCAGTGAAAAGAGTTATGTTAAAACTTAGCGGAGAGGCATTATCACTTGAAGGCTCAAGAGGTTATGATGAAGCTAAGATAAGAGAGATTGCTTTGCAGATAAAAGAAGCAAAGAATGAAAATGTAGATATAGGTATAGTCATAGGCGGCGGAAACTATTGGCGTGGAAGAACTTCCGAGAGAATAGACAGAACCAAGGCTGACCAGATAGGTATGCTTGCAACGATTATGAACTGCATATATGTATCTGAGGTTTTTAGAAGCGAGGGACTTGATACCGAGATATTTACACCCATTATTTGCGGAACCATGACGGAGCAATTTTCTAAGGACAGGGCAAACAAAGCATTTTCCGAAGGCAAGGTAGTATTCTTCGGGGCGGGAACCGGTCATCCGTATTTTTCAACGGATACGGGTATAGTACTGAAGGCTATAGAATTGGAGGCTGATATAATACTGCTTGCCAAGTCTATAGACGGAGTGTATGACTCCGATCCTAAGCTTAATAAGGATGCAAAAAGGTATGACAACATACATATATCCGAGGTTATAGAAAAAAGGCTTGCAGTTGTTGACCTTACCGCTTCGGTAATGTGTATGGAAAATAAGATCGGCTTGGCAATATTTGATTTAAATGAAAAAAATTCTATAGCAAATGCACTTAAGGGTAAGATCAACGGTACCATAGTAAGTGTGTAAAAGAGAGGACTATATGCAGGACAAGATAAAGTTACATGAAGAAAAAATGGGTAAATCTATAGATGTTCTACAGGAAGAGTTTGCTACTATAAGGGCAGGAAGAGCCAATCCACATGTATTGGACAAGATTAAAGTAGACTATTACGGAACTCCCACACCATTGCAACAGCTTGGCAATATCTCAGTGCCTGAGGCAAGAATGATAGTTATACAGCCTTGGGAGAAGGCTTTACTTAAAGAAATAGAAAAAGCCATCAATATGTCTGATTTAGGTATACATCCGACTAATGACGGAAGCGTCATAAGACTTGTATTTCCTGAGCTTACAGAAGAAAGGCGTAAGGAGCTTGTAAAGGATATAAAGAAAAAGGGAGAGGCTGCTAAGGTTGCGGTAAGAAATATAAGAAGAGATGCTATAGAACTGATCAAGAAGGCTGAAAAAGCCGGTGAGATCAGTGAAGATGAAATGAAAAAGTTTGATGACAAAGTTCAAAAAGCTACGGATAAATCTATAGAAAAAATAGACGGTTTGGTTGATGCCAAGACAAAGGAAATCATGAAAGTTTAGAGCATGAAGGTATACAGTATATTGTAACTTCTATCAGCAAGGGTGTTTTGAGAGTATGCAAAGAGATTAAGCACATAGCCTGTAAAGATATGTGCCTTAGTTTCCTATACTTTTAGAATACCCTTTATACTTTTATTATCTACACATATGTAGAACATGGGGGAAAATTATGTCAAAAATCTTGGATGATTTATATGTGAAAGAAGTCAAAGAGCTACTAAATGAAGAATTAAAATCCAAAGGTATAGCAGTTCCAAGTCATGTTGCCATAATACTTGACGGCAACGGACGCTGGGCAGCTAAGAGGAAACTGCCAAGAGCTATGGGGCATAAGGCAGGCTGTGAGACTCTTGAGCAGATAGTTGAAGATGCGGCAAGGATAGGTCTTGACTATTTGACGGTATACGGTTTTTCAACCGAGAACTGGAAAAGAAGTGAGCAGGAAGTATCGGCTCTGATGAAGCTTTTTAGATTTTACATGGTTAAACTTATTAAGGTTGCCAATGATAATAATGTAAAAGTTAAAATGATAGGAGACAAATCAAGATTTGATAAAGACATAGTTGAGGGTATAGACAGACTTGTAGAAAGCACTAAGGCAAATACCGGAATGACCTTTATCTTCGCTGTCAATTATGGCGGAAGGGATGAGATTGTAAGAGCGGTAAAAAGGATAGCATCCACCTATAAGCATGATGATCTGGATATTTCTGATATAGAGGAATGTACTATAAGTTCATACCTTGATACGGCAGAAACTCCGGATCCGGATCTTTTGATAAGAACGAGCGGTGAGCTTAGGATATCCAACTTTTTACTATGGCAGATAGCATATTCGGAAATTTATATCACAGATGTATTGTGGCCGGATTTTAATAAAAGAGAATTATTAAAGGCTATAGTAGACTACAATAAAAGGGAAAGAAGATTCGGTGGAAGATAATGTTTATTACAAGACTTATAAGCGGTATCATAGTACTCTTAATAGCCATAGGCATAGTTGCTTTCGGAACTGTGCCCTTATGGTTTGCAAGTATTTTGCTTTCCGGTATAGCTATGTATGAGTTATATAAGGCTTTTGGTATGAAAGGCAGCGCTCTAAGTTATGTAAGTTATGTATTGTCCGTATTTTATTATTTTTTAGTACTTTTTAACGTTGACGAATACATAGGAATATTTATAACTATTGCTATATTAATACTTTTGGCTATATATGTATTTACCTTTCCGAAATACAATATAAATGAAGTGGTAAAAATCATATTTACTTTAATATACATACCTGTGATGTTTTCGTTTTTATATAAAATAAGGGCATTAAGACATGGCGAGTATATTATATGGCTTGTATTTATATCAAGCTGGGGAAGCGATGTCTGTGCCTATTCTGTAGGTATGCTTATAGGAAAGCATAAAATAGCACCCAAACTAAGCCCAAAAAAGTCTGTAGAAGGTTGTCTTGGAGGAGTCTTGGGTGCGGCTATAATGGGCTATATATTCGGACTTGTATTTAAAAGCTATGTCGAGCCTATAAGATATATAGAGGCAGTGTGTACCGTTGCCTGTACTGCAGCTTCGGTACTGTCCCAAATAGGAGATTTTGCCGCATCCGGAATAAAAAGAAATCAGGAAATAAAAGATTACGGCAATCTTATACCGGGGCATGGCGGAATACTTGACAGGGTGGACAGCATACTTTTTACGGCTCCGGTCATATTTTTTGTAATAATGTTTCTTTCAAGAATATAAGGAGTAAATAATGAGAAAGATAAGCATACTGGGTTCTACAGGCTCTATAGGAACACAGGCTCTTGATATAATAAGATATAATAAGGATATAGAAGTTATTGCGCTTGCAGCAGGTAACAATATTGCTCTTTTAAAAAAGCAAATAGAAGAATTTAAGCCTAAGTTCGTATCGGTAGCTGATGAAAAGTTAAGCCTTGAATTAAAAAAAGAACTTAAGGATAAAAGTTTGGAAACAGGCTTTGGAAAAGAGGGGCTTATAACTGCGGCTTCGATATCCGAGGCGGATATTGTACTGAGTGCGGTAGTGGGAATGAGGGGTATAGAACCTACCATAGCTGCAATGAAATCAGGTAAGGATATAGCTCTTGCCAATAAAGAGACAATAGTATGTGCAGGGCATATTATTATGCAGCTTGTAAAGGACTTCGGGGTCAATCTTTTTCCGGTAGACTCCGAACATTCTGCGATATTCCAATGTTTGGATAAATACAATCCTATACAAAAAATACTTCTTACAGCTTCGGGAGGACCTTTTAGGGGTTATACGAGTAAAGAATTGGAAAATGTTACCTTAGAGCAGGCATTAAAACATCCTAATTGGAGCATGGGCAAAAAAATCACCGTAGACTCTTCCACAATGGTCAACAAGGGTTTGGAAGTGATAGAAGCCATGCATCTTTTTAAGGTGGATGCTTCTAATATAGAGGTACTGGTACAGCCGACTTCCATTATACACTCCATGGTTGAATTTGAAGACGGAGGGGTGATTGCCCAAATGGGTATACCGGATATGAAACTGCCTATACAATATGCACTATATTATCCAAAAAGAAAGTATATTAAGGGAGAAAGACTTGATTTTAAAAAGCTTGGAAAGATAGAGTTTGAAGATGTTGACCTGAATGTATTCGAGGGCTTAAAGTACGCTTATGAGGCTGCAAGCTTAGGGGGCAGTATGCCGGCAGTTTATAATATAGCCAATGAGTATGCGGTTGAGTTGTTTTTAGAAAAAAGAATAGGTTATAAGGATATAACAAGACTGATAAAGGCTGCTATGGATAAGCATAAAAATACAGCACATCCTTCGGTAACTGAAATACTTGAAATAGAAAAAGAGATTAAGGCGGATATTAGGAGAGATTAGTATATGAGCATAGTAATTGCTATTTTGATATTTGGAATAATTGTATTGATACATGAGTTCGGACATTTTATTGTTGCAAGGTGGTCAAAAATAGATGTTTTGGAGTTTTCTATAGGAATGGGACCGAGTATTTATACCTACCATGGTAAAAAGACGGACTATTCCATAAAACTTTTCCCTATAGGGGGGTCTTGTAGGATGGCAGGAGAAGACTCGGAAGAAGAAGGAGAGCCTAAAGAGGGAACATTTAACTCAAGACCTGTATGGTATAGGCTTGCAGTTATCTTTGCGGGTCCTTTGTTTAACTTTATCCTTGCCTTTCTTTTGGCACTTTTTATTGTATCTGTTGCCGGAGTTGATAAACCTGTAATTTCAGAAGTTAGGGAAAATTATCCGGCTTATAACGCAGGAATAATGCCGGGTGATGTAATAAAGTCAATAGATAAAAAAGATATACACTTATATAGGGAGCTTATGCTTTATCTATATATGAATCCTGACAAAACCATAAACCTTAAGGTTGAAAGAGAGGTAAACAAAACTAAGGAAATAAAAAATATAAGTATTACACCTTTGTACGATAAAGAAAATGAAAGATACATGATAGGTATAGTATCGACAGACCGTGAAAAGGTAAGCAATTTTCTTGATGTTTTATCTTATTCAATATATGAAGTCAAGTATAATATAGACAGTACCTTAGGCGGACTTTCGCAAATGATAAGAGGAAAGGCGAGCACCAAGCAAATCAGCGGTCCTGTAGGTATAGTAGCTACGGTGGGAAGCAGTGTAAATGAGTCAATGAATTACGGTCTTATGTCCGTACTTCTTACTGTTGCCAATATGACCATGCTTTTAAGCTCTACACTTGGTA
>ERZ772764.2256-NODE-2256-length-11430-cov-2.818198_pt1 | contig 11430 bp, 10 predicted proteins | sample MGYA00512163_ERZ772764 | MGnify/ENA primary metagenome ERZ772764 (study PRJEB29015, sample SAMEA2737903) | human oral metagenome | biome: human oral; feature: human-associated habitat; material: dental | place: China | collected 2094 ...
CAAGCTGAATTTTAAAATGTTATTTTGCTATTTTTACACAAACTCTATTATATTTCCGCCGCATGATTTTATAAACTCATAGTCATGAGAGATAATTATAATAGTCTTGCCCTCTTTTTCCATATCTTTTATAAATTCTATGGTTTTTTTCATGTTATCCTTGCAAAGACCGCTTGTAGGCTCGTCAAATATTACCAGAGGCTTTTTTGAAGCCATGCAAAGAGATATCGAAAGTCTTTGTTTTTCTCCGCCGGAAAGGCTTTGCGGGTGCTGCTGCCTCTTATCCCACAACAAAAGCTGCACCAATACATCTTCTTTTAATTTCTCATCATCGCTTACAAGAGAAATCTCTTCCAAGACACTCTCTGTAAAAAGCTGATAATTCACATCCTGCATCACTAAGGAAATAAGTTTTTCGGGTTTTTTAATAAAATTATTCTCGTAATAAAAGCCCTTTCCAAACCCCTTATTAAGTCCGCAAAGGCAGCGGATAAAGGTACTTTTTCCGATACCGTTTTCACCTATAATAAAATGAATACCTCTTGAAAAGTCTATGCTAAAATCAAATACCCTATTTTTCATATAGGAGTACTTGTAATTTCTGCAACTAAGTATCCTATCTTCTTTGCCTAAATCGCTTATTGAATTATTATTTACAGATACTTTTCTGTAACTAAAATCCTTACAGTCCTCTATAAGCTCCTGTTTACTTATCTCATTTAGAGTTCTTAAGTTATGTCTTTTTATACTTTCTTCATCTACACTCTCAAGTTCTATGAGTTTAGCATCTTCTATAGCATAGAGTTTATCCAGTATATCTTTTAAATAATACAGTCTGTGTTCTACTATAATAATGATCTTACCCAACTCTTTTAATGTTTTTATAGCCGATTTAAGCCTTTTTATGGCATCTATATCCAAAGAAGCCGAAGGCTCGTCAAATATATAAACCTTTTGTTTCATACAGGCTACAGCGGTAATAGCTACCAGTTGCTTTTCTCCGCCGGAAAGCTTAAAAATATCCCTGTCAAGAAGCTTTTTAGTACCTAAGATTTCCGTATATTCCCTTACCGTATCTACTATCTCATCCTTTGGCAGGTTTCTGTTCTCCAATGCAAATACTATCTCATCCGTAGTATTTATACTGTAAAACTGACTTTTGGGATTTTGAAATACGGTAGATATAAAATCACTTCTGGCTGCCACATCCTTTTGGGAAATATCATCATCATCTACTATAATGCCGCCTTTAACATCTGCATTTACAAATTGGGGTATCACACCGTTAAGCAACTTAATAAGGCTGCTTTTTCCGCTGCCTGACGCACCCGATATTACACTTACCGTACCCTCTGCAAAGCTTACATTTACATCTTCCAATATTTTCTTATCACCATAAGACAAATTAATATCCTTTAATTCAAGCATAGTTTCTTCCTAAATTCAAATAGTAATTAAATCAATTCTTTCACAGCCTATTTATAACTCCTAAAAATACTTTATATAATTTATTTAGGCAGATAATGGTTTGTCGGAGAGTTTATAACATAAACAATGATAATAGTTTATAAAAATATCCCGCCACACTACTCTTACAAAAGATTAGTGCTTGTGTAGGTATATTTATAATTGTTTATGTTGCTACCTCCTTGACCTATAACAAATACTCAATATAAATATAGCTGTAAATAACAGCATAAGCACATAGTCCTGTATTCTAAGTCTTGCGTCGGACACACTGCTTCTCGGCTTTCCAAGCACCATACCTCTTGTCATGGCAGAGATAGCCACATCATCAGCCGCCTTGGTCGAACACATCAGCAAAGGGACTACCCTGTATTCTATAAGTTTCTCCGGCTTATTCCACAGCTTTATAAAGTTAAGCTCATGCATTTTCATGGCATCCCTTATCATCCTGTAATCCTCTCTTATAGAATAAAAGAATCTGAATAACAGCGATACGGGTATAATTATAAATTCCGGTACTTTAATATTTCTCATGGATTTTACCATGTCGGACATAGTACTTGTATACATAGTATAATAACCCATGATCACTCCCGGCATCATTCGTATAACTACACCTACAAAAAATAATGCTATACCGTCAAGCAACATTCCAAGCCTTCCTATTGCAAATCTTTCCAGCAGCCACGCACAAACTATCATAACGCTACATTTAATGCACATTATATATCTTCCATGCAGCAATAATAATACAAAAGGAAATATTGATATAAGCAGCGATAAATACGGCAGACTGTACTGCAAACTACCAGTAATTGCAATAATTCCTATAAGCATTGTCAGATAGAATTTTGTTATAAAGTCCAAGCTAAATTTATAATTTTTCATAATCCTATGCCATATTAGCCTTTTCAAAATGCTTCTTCAATATAGATATACCGAAGGTAGCTCCAAGATATCCTCCTAAAGCTCCAAATAAAATAACAGGTAAAAGTGACCACTGCGGAAGCACTGCAAACATACTATCAATAAAATCCTGCGAATATCTACTGGCTAAAAGGCGCTTAGCATATGCTTCTCTTGCAATAAACATAGGCAAAAGATTAAAAGCGGAAAACAGTACAAATACCGTATATGCCCATCTTGCATGATTTATACTCTTATATCCGCCCATTTTTAAGATCCACTCGCCTGCAAAAGCCAGTAAAACAGTTCCCGGTATTACATAAACTCCATGTCCTGTAAGCGCAAATACCAAAGAAACTATTATTCCAAGTATCAGCATCATGCCGAACTTATCTATCTTGGTGCTGTAAAGCATGAATACAGGTCCTGCAACGAAGCCGCAGATAAAAGGAATAGCCGGCATAGTTACCGGAATAAAACCCAACATACCCGCACACCAATAAAATACTACTATCAGTACAGAGAATAAACTGGCATTAACCAAATCCTTTACCGTAAATTTCATCTTAGAATACCCCCTTTTTAAGTTAGTTCTACCTAACGATTATACTCTTATGTTCTTTAAACTTCAATAGTTTCACTGTTAAAATTACAATAAAGGTCGGTATATTTAATATTATTTTTATATATACTTACCAAAGTTTCTGTATCTCATAAATTTAAGTCAACTAAAAAAGGCTGTAGCGATTACCAAGTTTTAAACCGCTAAAGCCTTTATTTTATCATCTATCAGTCTTTGTTTCAGCCCCTCAAATATCTTTTCTCTTGCCTTTTTTGCATCCTCCGCACTAAGTGCTTCCACACCGGCAAGCGGATATTTAAGTCCCATAGTTTCATACTTAACTGTTCCCATCGTATGATAGGGCAGTACATCAAGTGCCTTTATATTCTTAAGAGAGCCTAAGAAATACCCCAGTTCATATAAGAATTTATCATTGTATGTATATCCCGGAACCACAACATGCCTTATCCACACATCCTTTTTCTTATCGGAAAGGTATCTTGCAAAATCTATTATGGCAAGGTTTGGTTGAGAGGTAAGTTTTATATGTTCTTCATTATTTATATGCTTTATATCTAAGAGAAATAAGTCAGTAACTTCCAAAAGTTTGTCAAACTTTGCCAAAACCTTAGGACTTTCCGCATTAAATGTTATACCGCAGGTATCTATACAGGTATGTACGCCTAAAGCCTTCGCCTTAGTGAAAAGCTCTATTATAAAATCCATTTGCAAAAGAGGCTCACCGCCTGTGCAGGTTATGCCGCCTCCCGTTAGATATGCTTTATATTTATTATAATCCTCAATTATCTCGTCCGTTGTCATCTGTTTACCTATACCTATTTCCCAAGTATCTGGATTATGACAATATAAGCACCTCATAGGGCAGCCCTGTAAGAAAACCACATATCGGACACCGGGACCGTCAACGGTCCCGAATGTCTCGATAGAGTGTATATTGCCGATAAGCATATTACATACCCTTATGGAAGGTTCTTGAAATTACATCATCCTGCTGCTCTTTTGTAAGCTTATTAAAATTCACAGCATAACCTGAAACTCTTACCGTAAGCTGTGGGTACTTCTCAGGATGCGCCTGTGCATCGAGCAGTGTTTCCTTAGAGAAAACATTTATATTAAGGTGATGTCCACCGTTTATTGAATATCCGTCTAACATACTTACCAAGTTATCTATTTGTGCATTTGTTGCCATTTTTTTTCCTCCTTTAATCTATGCCTTCATGCAGTGTAGGCACTGAACATGCCGTATTGTTACCGCAGGCACAGTCATTGTTTACTTGTATCTTTTTATCCTTACTTATAACCTCAAGATGACCGCTTCCGTTCTCCATAGCATCGTCTAAAAGGCTTACCAGATAATCTATATCTTTATCTTTATCAGCTGCTTCCATAACAAGCTCTCCTATAATATTTACAGTGCAAGGCTTATTTTACACTAAGCTCAAGCTCCGCCTCTTTTGCCAATGCATCCAAATCAAGCTCACCTGCAAACACCTTATTGTCCTTGCCCAGTGCTCCCGGTATTATAGAGAATGTATTGGATATTCCGTCCTTTGCAGACTCAAACGGAAGCTTTGAAACTGATGTGAGTGAAGCCAATGCACCATGTGTATCTCTTTGATGCATAGGATTTGCTCCCGGTGCAAAAGGCTCGCCGTAACGCCTTCCGTCCGGAGTATTACCTGTCTTCTTACCATAGACTACATTGGATGTAATGGTGAGTATTGACATAGTCGGTATGGAGTTTCTATATACATGATGCTTTTTGATTTTATTCATAAAGCCTTCTACAAGCTCTACCGCAAACTTGTCAACTCTATCATCATTATTACCGTACTTAGGGAAGTCGCCTTCTATCTCATAATCGGTAACTACACCGTCCTCATCTCTTATAACCTTTACCTTGGCATACTTGATAGCGCTTAATGAGTCCGCAACTACTGAAAGTCCCGCTATACCTGTGGCAAAGAATCTTGTTACTTCTCTGTCGTGAAGTGCCATCTCAAGTGATTCGTATGAGTACTTGTCATGCATATAATGTATAACATTGAGTGTATTGACATAAAGCTTTGCAAGCCACTCCTGCATATCGTCAAACTTGCTCATAACATCATCAAAGTCAAGGTATTCGCCCTCTACAGCTCTGTACTTAGGGCCTACCTGTACCTTTGACTTCTCATCCACACCGCCGTTGATAGCGTATAACAGACACTTTGCAAGGTTTGCCCTTGCTCCGAAGAACTGCATTTCCTTACCTATGGTCATAGAAGATACGCAGCAGGCTATAGCATAATCGTCTCCATGCTCAGGACGCATGATCTCATCATTCTCGTACTGGATAGATGAGGTATTGATTGACATCTTGGCACAGAACCTCTTAAAGTTTACAGGCAGTTTGCTTGACCAAAGTACTGTAAGGTTAGGCTCCGGAGATGTACCGAGGTTGGTCAGTGTGTGCAGATATCTGAATGAAGTCTTTGTAACCAAAGGTCTTCCGTCAACAGACATACCTGCAAGAGACTCTGTAACCCAAGTAGGATCTCCTGAGAATAATTGATTGTACTCCGGAGTTCTTGCAAACTTAACAAGTCTTAACTTCATAATGAAGTGATCTATGATCTCCTGTGCCTCTGATTCGGTGATAAGTCCCTTTTCCAAATCGCGCTGTATGTATATATCCACAAAGGTAGAAGTTCTTCCAAGACTCATTGCTGCACCGTTTTGCTGTTTGATTGCCGCAAGATATGCAAGATATAACCATTGCACAGCTTCCTTAGCATTCTCTGCCGGTCTTCTCAAATCAAAACCGTAGATCTCACCAAGCTGTATAAGTTCCTGTAAAGCTCTGATCTGCTCTGACAGCTCCTCACGCAGCCTTATCTCATCTGCATCCATAACATCTACGGTAATATTAAGCTGCTTTTTCTTATCCTCTATAAGATAATCAAGTCCGTACAGAGCAACTCTTCTGTAGTCTCCGATAATTCTTCCTCTTCCGTAAGCATCCGGAAGACCGGTAATAATACCTGACTTTCTTGCCGCCCTCATCTCGGCAGTATAAGCATCAAATACTCCTTGGTTATGAGTCTTTCTATATTTGGTAAAGATATCAACCACCTCATCATCTACCTTATATCCGTAAGACTCACATGAAGTTTCAGCCATACGTATGCCTCCAAACGGCTGCAAGGATCTTTTGAAAGGCTTATCGGTCTGAAAGCCCACTATCTTCTCAAGTTCCTTGTCAAGGTAGCCCGGACCGTGGCTTGTAATTGTGGATACTATCTTTGTATCCATATCAAGCACTCCGCCTGCCTCTCTTTCCTTCTTAGACAACTCCATGACCATATCCCAAAGCTTTTTAGTCGCCTCGGTTGCCGGAGCAAGGAAACTGTCATCACCTTCATAAAGAGTATAATTATCGTGTATAAAGTCTCTTACATCTACACGCTCAGACCACTTACCGGGTTTAAAACCCTCCCATGCTTTTTGCATTGTAAAACCTCCTTATTACATTTTAGTTTTATAATTAAAACTTGTATTGTTCACAAAAGATATTCCTTATTGCTACTTTATGAAACACTATTAAGTATAAATCAACATGCCGACTTCCCGCTTTAAATATCAACGATACTACACACCGGTGCCATCACTTTATTTTAATTTGTTATATACATGGCAATCTTCATAAGGCAAGTATACTAAATTGCTAGGATTAGTCAACAAGCCTGCTGCTCTTTTTTGTATACAAAATAACAAAAAGATAGGTTTTCCTAACTTGTATTAAAGAAAGTACATTTTTAGGGGATTTATCGGTTATTTTAAGCGAATTTTCATTTTTAAAATTTTGATTATTGAAGTGACACAGCATAATTTATCATTGACTTTTAATTGATATCAGCATTAGATAGACAAGCTTAAATTTCTATGATACCATCTAGTAAATTGAATAATTATTAACTATTACAAACCTCATTTTCATTAAGAGTTAAGGAAGTTGCTTTTCTCGGTATAATAGGCACCTCTCTTTTTAGAATAATCCTATTATACTACATAAATTAGTTGTACTACTTAGCATAACTGTTTATATGATTAGTAACCAGAAGTGCATCACATGCGGTAAGACTTTTAAAAGAAGCACCCTTGGGCAGGATGGTTCTTATAAGCTTATGGTTATTTTCACACTGCCCTTTTTGGTCTGAACGATTTGGCTCACAGAAGAAAATCCTGGTACGCTTTCCTCCGAATAATGAGTTTTCTAAACCGTCTATATCTGAGAATTCATGCCCATTGTCGGTGAGGATTAGAGGGAAACATATGGCAAAAAGTTCTTTTCCTAGCTTTTTCTCAAGACTGTCAAAAAGTTCCTTAACACATTTCGATGTATGCTCCTTAAGTTTGAATGTTTCTTTTTGTTCATAGGAACTCCTTTTCATTATTATATTTTTAGTTACCTATGAATAAAAACATGCCAACGACATAAAAACAAGGACTTATTTGGAGAACAACCGGGTACTTCAGACTAAATGCAACATCATTTTCAAAGTAAGTGCAACGATATCTTTCAATATAAATGCAACAGAGATACCTATCAGAGTAAGTGCAACACCATGTTGCATTTAAGTTGAAAAACTACAGAAGTTTCAAAATAAACTGAAAAATAATTATAAAATCTACCAATCAGTGTCTTTTTGTTGTATAATGAATTTGTTGTATAGAATCACTTCCTTTTGTATTATTCTTTATTCAATTCATTATACAACAGAATGCCCTGTGTGTCATTCTTTTATGAAAAAGTTGTAAAGTGGTGGGTTATAAAAGAAGATGGACAAATGACTAATGCAGGAATCCTTTTTGCTGATCAAAAGAAGATAAATTTAAGAATAAGTATATCAGCTTTTATAATAAGCTAAAAGAAATAACAAGGGAAGAGGCTTCTCAGGTAAGTAATGAGTTTAATGGGGCTGGTTTGATAAAGTTTGCATATCTCAATGGACTTGAAATAATTGCCTGATATGATTGATAAATCCAGGAGAGCAGTGCAAATGCTGATGAAGGGATTGCTGGACGAGGGAGAAATTGGCATGAACAAAACATTTTTAAGAGAAATGGCTGGTGAAACTATTAGAATTACTAATAAAGGTGGTTATGAATTGAATGGTAAGCACATTTCTTTAGTTGGAAATGATTTTTCAACTGTTCGAGTATTATCACCCGAACTTCTAGAAAGCATAGAAAAAGATGAGGATAAGTTTTTTGAGAGAGAGTTTCGGGGTTCTTATTGGGCTACTTTTTTTATAATTGATTGCGATTCCTATGAGGCGGCAAATCTTGGACACAGTGATACTCTTGTGATGAACTTTGCAAATGCCATACATGTCGGAGGTGGATTTCTAAATGGTGCTATGGCACAAGAAGAATGTTTGTGTAGAAATAGCACACTCTATGCGTCGATATCATCACCGAAAGCTCGTGAAATGTATGATTACAACAAAAAACATATAAATGCTGTTGATTCTGACTATATGCTTCTTAGTGAGGATGTATGCGTATTTAGGGATGCGAATGGAAATCTCTTGGATGAACCTTTCAATGTTTCTGTCATCACAATACCTGCTCCTAATAAAAATGGACGGGCAAAGGATGTGTCTCAGGATAAGCTAGATATAATTATGAAGGATAGACTTAGGAAAATGCTTTTTGCTGCTGCCAGATATGGATATCGTACACTGGTTCTCGGAGCTTGGGGATGTGGTGCATTTGGTCATTCAGCAAAAAGAGTTGCACAGTATTATTACGACTTGTTTTTTGGAGAGGGATTAAATGAATTATTTGATTGTGTAATATTTGCAATAATTCGAGATAAGGAAAAAATAGAAGCTTTTGTAGATGTATTTAATGATAAACTCGAAAATGTATGCCAAGATCAATTCGATAATATAGATGATTTCGATAATTCAGATAGTTTATATGTTGAGGCAAATTCTGAATTCCCGGTATGTAACCATGATGGAGCTGACGAGGATAATATGGGATATACGGTTGGATTATTTAACGATGGAACTCCGTTTGAAGCAGAGTACTGGGGAGATGGGAATTCATACAGCATTAGTGTAATAATACCTGAGAAAAAGGAATTCATTTCTGATGATAGGAATAATATACAAAATGATTCAAATATTGTTGGATTTCATAATTGGGTTATGTCTTATGATAATGCAATTTTGTGTCAGGGTATGGTAGATGAGGGTATAGAAGAAGAACTTATAGTAATTCAAAAATATGTGGATTATTTAATTGATATAGGGATTGTTACATTTTGCAGTGAAGTATTAAATGGAGCGGTTTTTTATAGAATAGACATATTAGGGAACCACCTCGCAGAAATAAAGATTAATTTAAAGGAGAACGGGGAGGAATTGGCTAAGACGAAGTTAAACTTTAAAAAGTTTCCAAATACTAAAAAGAGAAAGTTTGAGGTAATTAAAAATGACGGAAAAGGGAAAAAGATATAAGGATTTAATTAAAACAGTCAAAGCTGATTATAGTAAAAATATTCGGAGAAATACAACTGTCACTCTAAAATGGTATGAAGATTGTAAAGAGATTAATCTTTGGACATACTGGCAAGGGTTAGGGTATGCAGAAAACACACCCGATATAGATATATTACTGGTAGGACAAGATTGGGGGAATCCTTTTTCAAACCCATCTGAAACAGTTATTAATGTAAAGAAAATCAATAAGGCAATAGAAATGGGAGAGGCTCCTATAAGTTATCTGCAGGATGTGAACATGGATAGGCGTGATTGTCATACAGACTACAACTTAGTGCAAATATTTAAGGAAACTAAGAATTATGATATTGGAAATCAGAGATATTATAATCTGTTCTTTACGAATTTCTCGTTGGGATATAGAGTGGGATCCGGAACCGGAGGAATGACGGAAAGCGTTATGAAACAAGATGCCAAATATTTCGTAGAGCTATGTAAAATACTGCAGCCCCAGAAAATAATATGTTTAGGACAGGTTACATATAAGTCAGTGTTATCAGCATATGGTATAAAACCTGAAAAATACAACACATATAATGACTTAATTAAGGCTTATAAGGCTACTGTGGTAGACTGTGAAGATAAGAAATCGGAGATTTATGCAGTGGCTCATTGTGGGTTGTATGGCGCAAGAAATAGGGGAGATATTCCGAAAACAAAAGTGAGGAAAGAAGATTTAAGTAATCAGATTGTTGATTGGGAAAGAGTGCTAGTGTAATGTATCGTTGATATTCATTCTAATTTCGACTATGCTCTTAACATCTCTTATTATGATGGAGATATAGCAGATATGTTAAATATCAATATGTCAGTGCACCAGTAGACTTTTTCTTTTGGGTTATTTTTTTAATACATGTTGCAAAATATTACAGCCTGATCGTATACATAAAATATACAATCAGGCTGCAACATAGAAACTTTTTTAAAAATATAATCTCTTATCTGAACTTATTATAGTTTTACCAAAGAGTATCTTAAAACTTAAAATTGCACTCTATTTTGTTAGAGTCAGGAAAAATTATTGGCAGTATCCGCCTCATTTATGACTCACCGAACTCACTTACCAAGGCTGATACTGTTTGCTTAGCATCTCCGTAAATCATAACCGTATTGTCATTGGTAAAGAGCGGATTTTCAAGTCCTGAGAATCCTGTACCCTTACCACGCTTTAATACGAATACCGTCTTAGCTTCAAATGCATTGATAATAGGCATTCCGTAGATAGGTGAGCTCTTATCCTCTATAGCCGCAGGGTTTACAACGTCATTTGCACCTATAACTATAGCCACATCCTGCATAGGCATGGTAGGATTCATTTCATCGGCAGTCTTTAACTGCTCGTAAGGTACATCCGCTTCTGCCAAAAGTACGTTCATATGACCCGGCATTCTTCCGGCAACAGGGTGTATAGCAAAACTTACCTCCGCACCGTTTTCCTCAAGCTTTGCAGCAAGTTCCTTAACCGCATGCTGTGCCTGAGCAACCGCCATACCGTATCCCGGTATAAATACTACCGAGTTTGCAGCCTCAAGTATAAGGAAGGCATCTTCTACAGATAAAGCCTTAGGCTCTTTTTCTTCTCCGCTCTTAGCCTTGGAGTCTGTAGCACCGAAGCTGCCGAATATAAGGTTGTAAAGAGTTCTGTTCATAGCCTTACACATGATAAGTGTAAGTATAACTCCCGAAGCACCTACCAGACAGCCTGCAACAACAAGTACGGTATTGTCTATAGCAAAACCGGCAAATGATGCCGCCACACCCGAGAAGGCATTGAGCAGTGATATGATAACAGGCATATCTCCTCCCCCTATTGATACTACCATGGTAATACCAAGTATAAGGAAGAGTACTGTAATCACCATCATAAGAATTGCTTTTACCCAAATTGCTTCAAAGAATGTATATCCTAATATTGCCAAA
>ERZ772764.2258-NODE-2258-length-11420-cov-16.153982_pt1 | contig 11420 bp, 9 predicted proteins | sample MGYA00512163_ERZ772764 | MGnify/ENA primary metagenome ERZ772764 (study PRJEB29015, sample SAMEA2737903) | human oral metagenome | biome: human oral; feature: human-associated habitat; material: dental | place: China | collected 2094 ...
TTAGGCCGTCCTTAAATTCCTCATATTTTTTCTCGACGTAGCTTTTGATCTCGGCTTCAAAGCGTGCGCGCGAAAATTTTAAAGAATTTTCTCTGATTTTTGCAGGCTCAAATTTATCATAATTTTGCTCAAATTTAGCTACGGCGGCGAGCAGCTCCTTTGTATTTTGCTCCATAAAATACAGTCCGCCCTCGCCATCGCGCACCGTCTCGCAAGCACCGCCGCGCCCGAAGCAGATCACCGGCGTACCGCATGCCTGCGCCTCTACGGGCGTAATGCCAAAGTCCTCCTCGGCGGCAAAAACGAACGCCTTGGCTCGCCCCATGAGATCCGCCATCGTCTCATCATCTGCGAAGCCCAAAAGCTCGACATTTTTGCCCGCCTTTGATTTTATTTTGGCCATATCGGGCCCGTCGCCGATAACGAGCAGCTTTTTATCCGTCTGCGAAAACGCCTCGACGATGAGATCAATCTTTTTGTACGGTACCATGCGCGAGGCAGTGAGGTAAAACTCCTCTTTGGCTTCGCGCAGAGCAAATTTATCCACGTCCACGGGCGGATAGATGACGTCGCTAGACTTGCCGTATGTTTTTTTGATACGGCGCGCGATGTAATGACTAATAGCGATAAAACAATCAACTCTGTTTATAGTAGATAAATCCCAAAGGCGAATTTTATGCAAAAAGTACCTCGCCAGCATGCCTTTTAAACCGTGATCTAGCCCGCTTTCGTGCAGATACTGATGATATAGATCCCACGCGTAGCGGATAGGCGTATACACGTAAGCGATATGAAGTTGGTTGGAGTGCGTCAGCACCCCCTTTGCGACGGCATGCGAACTGGATAGCACTACATCGTAGCCGCTTAGATCAAACTGCTCGATCGCGAGCGGGAATAGCGGCAGGTAGTTGCGGTATTTATCCTTTGCAAAGGGCAGCTTCTGAATAAAGCTCGTGTGGGCGCACTTGCCTTTTAAAATTTTATCTCTGTCGGCATCGCTTAAAAAGTCTATGAGGCTGTAAATTTCAAAATCATCCCAGATATCGATAAAACTCTCGACGCATTTCTCCGCGCCCGCATATACACTAAACCAGTCGTGAACAAGAGCCTTTTTCATTCCCGCCCCCCCCCATACATCCAAATTAAAGTTTTCTTTAGATTGCTTCGGCATAAATCTATGCCGTATTTTTTAAGCCTAGAGGTATTACAGATGATTTTTTGCGCTTCATCGTTTCGCATAAAGTTTGGATTTTGTACAACTTTGATATCATGTCCCGAAATTTCTCTCATCAAATCTAGTATCTCAACTATACTGCAACCTATACCGGATCCGATATTAAAAATTTGTTCGTCGCAATTTATATGAAGTAATTTTTCATAAATTTTAATTACATCCAAAATATTATTATATTCACGCTGCGGAGTTAAATTTCCAAGCTCGATAATCTTACTTTTTTGTTTAAAGTGCGAAACTATCTTGGGTATCAAAAAATTACTATTTTGCCCGACGCCGGTATAGTTAAACGGACGGGTTATTAAAATGTTAAAGTCATATTCTTTTGCTATTTTCTCCATCTCCCACTTGCTCTTTGCGTACGGAGATAGCGGGTTTGGATTTAGATCTTCGGACAAAATTTGCTCTTTTTGCGCACCATAAATCGAGGCCGAACTTGCCAATATCACTCGTTGCGGTTTAATTTTTAATTCACTTATAGCATCAAGTAAATTTTTACTTCCAGCAAAATTTATATTCTCTATCAGCTCGGGATTGCTGGGCGCAAAAGCTATGGCGGCTAAATGAATAATGAAATCAGCATTAAATTTTAGAGCACTCTTTATGCTATTTATGTTACTAATATCACAATTATTTGTATCTACTCCAAAAATTTCATAACCTAAATTTTCTAAATATTTGCAAAGATAGCGCCCGGTAAATCCATTTGCACCCGTTATTAAAACTTTAGAACTCAAAACCGACCTCTACTTTTTTAAGATCCGCTTTTATCATCATCTCGCAAAGAGCTTTAGCATCGGTGGTCGATCGCCAGTCCAATTCATTGTTTGCCTTAAGCGGATCTCCTATAAGCAAATCCACTTCGGCGGGGCGATAAAATTCCGAGCTAACCTGCACCAAAATATTGCCGTTTTTATCGCGAGCAATTTCATTCTCGCCGCAGCCTTCAAATTTTAACTCAATATCAAGTGTCTCAAAGCTCAGTTTTACAAAATCCCTAACTGTAGTCGTTTTGTTTGTTGCGAGCACAAAGGTATCGGGCTTGTCGTGCTGTAAAATTTTATGCATACCCTGAACATACTCATAAGCATAACCCCAATCGCGTTTGGCATCCAAATTACCAAGAACTAATTTATCGGCTTTTTTTAGAGCAATCTTGGCAGCCGTATTGGTGATTTTTCTCGTTACGAATTCTAGACCTCTAAGCGGGCTCTCATGGTTAAATAATATACCGCTAGAGCCAAAAATACCATAGCTCTCACGATAATTAACCGTCATCCAATGTCCGTAAAGCTTTGCAACTCCATACGGCGAACGTGGATGAAACGGTGTAGTTTCATTCTGGGGTACCGCCTGAACTTTACCGAACATCTCCGACGTACTGGCTTGATAAAATTTTATATTCTTATCTACTATCCTTATAGCTTCGAGTAGATTTAATACACCGAGACCGGTTACGCTCGCAGTATGAAAAGGCTCTTTGAAGCTCACCCCTACAAAACTTTGAGCCGCAAGATTATAAATTTCATCGGGCTTAGTTTGTGAAATTACGCCTAAAATATTAAACGGATCGGTTAAATCCATCTCAATAATTTTTAAATTTTTATCATTTATGATACCAAGCTCGTTTATGCGCCACAAATTTAAGCTAGCCGTCCTTCTGCAAGTACCTACAACCTTGTATCCAAGCCCTAAAAGATACTTTGCGAGATACGCCCCGTCTTGACCGGTTATACCCGTGATCAATGCCGTTTTCATTTCTACTCCTTAAATTTTTTTATATTTTACAGTTTATTAACTAAATTTATAATTTTTTGTACTGATTCTTCTCAGCTAAATATTTTTATATTTTCAAAGCCTTTGATGTGAAGTTCATTTTGTAAATTTTCATCATTTAAAACCATTTGAATCTTGCCTCTCATATCTTCCACTCTATATGGATTAAAATGGATAACACCACCTCCTCCACTAAACTGCTCAATGGCAAACGGAAATAACGGCAGGTAGTTGCGGTATTTATCCTTTGCAAAGGGCAGCTTCTGAATAAAGTTCGTGCAGGCGCACTTGCCTTTTAAAATTTTATCTCTGTCGGCATCGCTTAAAAAGTCTATGAGGCTGTAAATTTCAAAATCATCCCAGATATCGATAAAACTCTCGACGCATTTCTCCACGCCCACATATACACTAAACCAGTCGTGGATAAGGGCTTTTTTCATTGCAAATTCTCCATTATTTCGATAATCTGCTTAGCCGAGCGCTCCCAGCTAAATCTTTTTACATTTTCAAAACCTTTAGTGCGAAGCTCGTTTTGTAAATTTTTATTATCTAAAACCAATTCTATCTTTGCTTCTATGTCATGAATATTTGTTGGATCAAAATACAAAGCACCGCTACCACAGATCTCCGGCAAACTCGTAGTTCCTGAACACAATACCGGGCAACCACATGCCTGAGCTTCAATTGGTGGAATTCCAAAGCTTTCATATAATGATGGAAAAACAAAAGCGATCGCATTCTGATAATAAGCCATTAAGATATTTTCATCATTAATTTGTCCAACAAATCTTACGTATTCGTTACTAGCTATATCGCTTGAACGAAATATTTTTTGATCACAGCCGCCCACTATGTATAATAAAATTTTTTTGTTTTTACTATTGATGTTATTTATAGCTTCAATCAAATTTACTATATTTTTACTCTTAGAGACTGATCCAACATATAAAATATATTCTTCAATATTGCCATTAAAAATATTACTTACTATGTTATTTTTACTTCGAACAATATAACTATTATATACAACATCTATATTGCGATGTAAATTATATATATTTTTATAGTATGATAATATTTCCTGTTTCGTATAATTACTTACCGTAAAAATGAATTTACTATTTTTTATTATCAACGGAATTAGAAATTTATACATATTATGAAATAAAAAAGAATTCCATTCCTTATTTAAAAAAGACAAACTATGTATGACCGTAACTTTATTTTTATAGAATACTGGCGCCATATTGGCTAAATTTAATAACAATGGGTTCTGTCTCTTTACCAAAAACCTTGGTAATTCCAATTGCTCCCATAGATATCCTTGTAAATTTCCAATACAAATTACATCTAGCTCTTTTGCTACATCTATGTGAATGATATTTTTTGGAGCAACGAATCTAATATTATCTTTCAATATCCTTTTAAGCCACAATGAAATTTCAATTGCGAATCTTTGAACTCCAGTGATATTTTGAGTTAAAAACCTAGCATTCACAAACAGCACATCCACCTCCTTTACCATCATCGCCATTTTGGCTCAACAAAAAAGCAAAGAAAAACCAAATTACTATAATCGTATAGCTTGGCATTGCATTAAAATATAAACAGCATCCAAAAAATCCACCCATTAAAACGTTATTATTTATATGCCTATAAATTTTATATAAAAAAAAGGTGAACAATAAGAAAGCCACTGATCCCAACTCGGAGGCTATTTCAATATATATATTATTGGGTACAACTTTTATATCATCATTTTCATAAAATGTTTCCTCCGCCTTATTATAATGATTGTAGTGCTTGGCATAGTTGGAGATGCCTACGCCCAGGATAGGATTATCGATTGCAATCTCTACGCCATTCATTATAAAGCCCATTCTTTCTTTTTTTGATATAGCTCCATTATCAACCGTCTCACTATCAAAAATATTTATCTTAGATAATACATATGTATTAAAGTCCCTATAATGGCTTAATAACATAAATAAGCAGATGATTAAAGGCAAATTTATAATAAAATATTTAATATTTGTTTTAGCGATAAGATATCCATAAAAAAATAATAAAGATAATAATCCCATCGTAGAAAAAGTAGTTATCATAGAAACAGTAAAAAGCCCGGCTAAAAATCTTTTTTTATAAAAGACGGCTAAAACAGTAGATATAAATAAAAATAAACCCATATAATTCCCCTCTAAAAATGTTCCAGAACGAATTAATGTCCAATTTTGCAAAGAAATCAGTTGAGGATCATTTATACCGAAAAGAAGTATCGGTCTGTATTTAAAGATGCCAGCGAGCATCAAATACCAACTATAGAGTGTTGCCGATACTGCTCCGATGAAGAAAAATTTTATATATTTATCTTTTTTTATATTGAATATATTGCGCAATAATATAAAATAGTAGATCGCAAAACTCAAATATATCAATTTCGCCAGACCATCTAAGTCGCCACCAAAACGATATTTTATAGTAGCAATATTATAAGGATATTCCCATAGAATATTAATCAAAAAAGACAAAAGCGCAAGAAATAAAAAAAGAATTAAAATAATATCATATCCTTTTAATTTCATTATATTTTTAGATAATATGATAATAGAAACCATTGCTATCTCAGAAATTTTTAGTGGGAAACCCACATCAACAGTTAAGGCTTGGGAAAATGGAATAAATATAAAAAATATTGCTAGTAAATACTTTTTTAATGAAATAGAAAACATATTTATGCACCGATATCTTTTAAAAATTTTCTTAAAATTTCGAACCATGCTAATTTTAATAAATCATATCCTGAGTTATCGCCATGTTCTATTGCATTGACAAATTCGTCTTTTGTTGTGACTAAATTTATAATACCACTCATATCTTTTATCTGCTCCCACTCTACACTGACGACTTTTAGTCCGCAGGCTAGATACTCGTACATTTTTAATGGATTTATGCTATTTACTAACTCGGGATAATCCTTAACGCTAAAAGGGATTATACCGACTTGGCAATTATATAAAAACTCAGGAATTTTAGCGTATGGAATAGAGCCTAAAATATGGACATTTTTTAGCTTTTTAAGTAAAGATAAGTCTTTTTGCTCCGGACCTATTATAATAAAACTATAATTTGGCAAATTTTTAGCACAGTAATATACTAAATCCACATCAAACCAATCATGTATTGCCCCTACGTAAATTACCCTGGGTTCAGGAATATCTTCAAGCTCCTGCGGCAAAGACCTATCTGCCGCTTTAAAGAAATCAAGATCAATACCATTTGGCACATATTTCATTTTAGATTTATCTTTTATATCGGCATATTTTTCTTTTAAATTTTTTGCCGTATAAATGACTGCATCTACCTTGTTTGCGATATTTATCTCGGCATTAAACTGCACATCAGAAACTGCATTAAAACCTTTTGAATAATCGGCTATCCTTAAAATCGATTTTTCATAAGTTATAGTATCTAGCAAAAAGTCAAACAATGGGCTATCAAACCACAATATATCAACCTCGCCAAAACCTCGCTCCTTTATAAAATTTAATAAATTTGGATACGTAAAATTTTGCCAATTATTTAAAACAAAATTCGACGATAGAAATGGTTTGTTTTGAGGAGTAAAAAGGGAGCACGGAACATAATAAAAAATACCGCCCGCACTTTCGCCTCCTTTTTTATAAATTCTTTCCCGCTCTTTTAGCTCATTGCTATTTGCAAAAATTTTATGTATCGGAGAGATGGGATTTGAGATAAAAAGCACCTCATACCCTAGCTTTTCAAACGCCCTGGCATAGTGATGACTACCGACCTGAAACGGCGAAGTATAGTAATTTGCAACGGCCATTAAAACTTTTTTAGACATTTTTCGTAAGCTTCCCGTATCCGTTTGAGTATAGCTCAAATTTACCATAATAAAATTCCCTATTTGCCATATCGATAATCTCCAGGCCGCCCTCTTTTATCTCAAATTTTCTAATAATTTTTACGCCTTTGTATTCTGCGGCTAGGCTTATAAAATTTTCTCCAAAATCCGCCACTTCGCATCTGCATTCCGCAAACATTCCAAATAATCCGATCGCCCCTTCGCCCCAACTATTTTGTTCCAAATCGCCTATAATCGGCACGTTGTGAGCCTTGACGCTTCGAAATTCATTTCTTCTGCCGGGGAGCGGCGTATAAAGATAGGTGCCGGGATCTCTCGCTATATCCAGCCCGTCTATCCACAGCTCGTAGCCTAGCTTATCGTTGTGCGTATGCCCGCCGTGACCCCTTTGCCCAAGCGGCGTAGCACAGACGGCGAGGTAAAATTTGCTGGATTTAAAGATAAAAATTCCGCTGTTCGGATAAAATATATTTTTGATCTCTTGCGAATTTGGAATTTTAAATTCTATACTTTTTCGGTGCGGCAGTTCGCTAAATTTTAAGTCCGAAGTGACCTGGCTTTTGTATGTTTTATCGACTGCTTGCAGCGTGCGCCCAGCAAGCGAGCGGATAAAGCTCCGCTCAAAGCGCATATCGTTTTTAAATATCTCATCGTCAAAAATTCCGCCCATGCAGCTAATTAGCGTGGAGTGATTTAAGATATTCTCATCCCAAAACGGCTCGTCGCCGCCCTCAAAGCCGCTTAAATTTAGATATTTTCGCGCAGCTTGTTCGTTGCTCAAAAACTCGCCGTTTGGACTAAATTTAAAAAACCTGCCGCTGTCGTTATCGCCGAATTGCGGCACTTCGCCGTTTGGTTTTGTAATGTCTGCGGTAAATCTACCGATTTTATATAGCCTGTCTGCGAACCACTGCGGCAGCGATATTTGTCCGTTTAAAATTTTAAATTCCTGCTCGTTTGGCGGCATGAGTTTTGGCTTTTTGCGCCAAAGCTTTGCATCATAATTTTTTAGCGATGAAATTTTTTCGCTTTTTAAACCCAGTATCAGAGCCGTAGTATACGCCATTAGCTCGCCGCTTAAGCGATGATAGCTCGTAGAACTCTCGAAATCTCCGCCGTCTTCGTAAAATTCCTTTTTCATTTCGCTGATTACTTCTTGCACGGCAAATGCCAGCCACGCGTCCGTCTCGCGGCTCCCGTGCAAATACGCGCACGCATACAGTAGACCCACAATATCACTTAGATAGTGATTTGACGTAAGATGCGGCGAATACTCCAGATTATTTACGATATGAAGCGCATGCTCGTAGACGCTATTTGAAAAGGTCTGCTTGAAATTTTGATCTAAAATTCCGCCCTCATCCATCTGGCAAAACATATCGTAAGCCGCCAGCATGTTGGCGACCCTGATACCCACGTCCATCGTGCAGGTCCAATTTACACCCATTCGAGGCGGATTGTTGCGGATAAAATCTAAAATTTGGTTTTTAAATTCTTTTAAATTTTGCTCTTTTAAACTCGGATCCACCATCGCAAAAATAGCAAGCTGCGGCAAGTGTTGAAGCCTCGCAAGCTCCCACGGCACCTTTATATCGCTACCGGGCCTATGGGCTATACGCTGATCTTTGTACCATTTTTTTTCATCCCACCGAAAGCCGCTTTTAAAATCCTTTTGCCAATCAATCGGCTCGTAGCCCTCTAGCGCGCTCGCGGGCGCCGCGACGTTCATATCGTACCTGTAGCCCTCAATCCCGAGCGCCGCGCTATCATAGCTATTTTTTACCCACCCGCTACCGAGCAGATCAAATTTATGCTCCAGGTACATTTTAGATAGATATTTTGCGGCATCCGGATCGATATTTGACAGGTCGAGCTCTTTTATATTTATGTAGCTATTTTTTATGATCGGAATGTTAAAATTTATGCGGGTACCATTCTTGATATGCATCCACTTTTGAAGACCATTATTAATCTTTCTAAATACCTTAAAAAATACTTTTTTAATCGTCTCTCTAAAACCAATAACTTTTATCTTTTTAAAATAGTATAATAACATCATTCTGCTATACCGACAAATGATTTTTTAAGTACAAAAGACAACCTAAGCATATATAATATAGACAATAACAAAGATATAAAAATTTTATCTATCATGCTAAAATCATAATAACTTTTAAAAAAAAAGATTATGCATGGGATAATGAGTTGAACACAAAAATACAAGTAGCCTATAAAAAATTTTGGTTTTATCATTTTTGCAACAATTAGAAAAGATAAAAAATTTATGAATGAAATGAATGCAACAGAATAAACAAGTATTAAAAAATTAGAAAAATAAGAGCTCATAGTTAATGTAACGATGGAAAGTATACATACAGAAATTTCTATATAAGAGCAATACTGATTTTTGCTAGAAATATTTATATTTAAAGCCAATATTCTGGAAATAATATAAAAATACCCGCTAATCAAAAAAGCTAACAGAGAATTTTTAAATTCTATGTACTTTTCACCGGCGAATATTGATATAATTTGTTCAGAAAATATAATAAAAATGGACATTAAAAAACCAAATAATAATATTATTATAAAAAACATTCTTTGATAAGATATAAAAAAATTATTATCGACATGATGCTTAAAAAACTTTTGTGAAAAAAATAAATAAAAGGGCTCAAATAATAAAAACAACATTGATGCCATTTTTTGATAGACAAAAAATGTACCAATCAAATTTTGATTAAATGAAAAAATATTCATGATAATTTGTGGCGCAAAAGAGGTTAAATATACACAAAGATTTCCAGGTAATATTTTTAATGAAAAAGTAGATATCTCTCGAATTATATTAAAATCTATACAAAACATCCATTGTCTAACAATTAAAATAAATACTGTAGTATATGAAAGCAACATAGAGTATATAATATATTTTGAATCTATTGAATTATTAAAAATGCTTTTTAATAAGAAAAAGTAAAAAACAGTAAAAATAACTTTTAATACAACAATTATGCCATAATGGAAATCTTGTTCTAAGAATCTTTTTTTACATTGCATTAGATATAATATAACATCAAAAAATGATAACAATATAAAAGCGAAAAATAGTAAAAAATCTAGATCTAAAAAATATTTTAATACGATAATAAAAACAAGGCCAAGTACGGTATGTAGTATAAATGTAAAATTTATAATACTAAAAAAAAGCCTATCTTGTTTTATTTTATCCTCATATTTATAGTAGTATTTTGTGTATCCCGATTTTATCTCTAATGAGCAAAAAAAGGACGCAAAGGTATAAACTATTATATACATATTATATCTTCCCATTTCACTCACACTAAAATAATGTGCCAAATATGAGAAAAATATAACATTTGTTCCTTTTTCAAGGATTAAAAAAAATATATATATCGATACTGTCCTAAAAGATCTATTTAGCATTTTTTTATACAAACTCTGTATTATATTTTTTATCTTGTTCAATTAAATCTTTTGTATATCTTTTAAATCTCATTATACTATTAACATATTTGAGTAAAATATATAGTTTATATTTAAATGGCTTAATTGGGAATTTCCACATATAACCCACTTTCATAACCGAACCGAATCTCTCTTTAAACCTTTGTACTCCAAATATTGGACTATCTTTTTTCACATTAATTCTAGCTCCTACAAAGACATATTCATCAAGCCCTTTTGCTTTCATATCGTTAATGATTTGCCAATGCATCAATGTTAAAGCTCCCTGATGAGGTCTTTCAATACTACCCCCATACAAATAATATGCTTTTTTATTATCCAATCCAATAATAGCACCCCCTTGGATTGCTCCACGATATTCTGATACATAAAATTCCAAATTACCACCCACCCCTCTTAGTTCATTATCTATACTTTCTGAGGCAGACTCAAAACCACGCCTTAGCATAGTACAATCTATCATATTTAAAACATCGTTTTTGTATTGAATGCCTTTATTAATTCGCACACCATCTCTTTGAGCTTTGCTTATGGCATTTCTATGCTTTTGATGTATGTTTCTAAAAAGGATATTTTTGTCCTGAAGTAAATTTACTGGCAAAGAACCAAATTTACAGTATATAGCGCCATCCGGAACCGCATTAAAAACAACATTGCTGGGTGCTCTTAATATAAAATCAACATATTTTAATTCTTTTGCTATTTTCTCTATGACTTTATTTAAAAAAACTTTTTCATCGCTAAGCAAGACGTTATTATTTATATATATTGTCTCAGAAGGGAAAATCATATATCTAAAAAATAACTTTTTACAAATAAAATACGGTAAAATAAAATTATCGTCCACAAACCATCCATAGTCATTTGACTGAGCGGACAAATACTCTTTACTAGAAAAAAAATTTAAATCTTTATTATTATATTCCTTCAGAATTCTTATCATTTAGCTTTCCTTATATATTTTATACTTTCCTATTTTTAAATCATTAAAAAGCCATCTATTATTTTTCATAAAGCCTTCATAAATTTCTTTAG
>ERZ772764.2259-NODE-2259-length-11420-cov-2.661505_pt1 | contig 11420 bp, 6 predicted proteins | sample MGYA00512163_ERZ772764 | MGnify/ENA primary metagenome ERZ772764 (study PRJEB29015, sample SAMEA2737903) | human oral metagenome | biome: human oral; feature: human-associated habitat; material: dental | place: China | collected 2094 ...
ACAGACCCCAAAAGAAACCTACTGTGGGTCGCCTGACCGACCTACGGTAGGTCGTCGAGACGACCTACCGTAGGTTTCTTTTGGGGTCTGTCCTTAGTCCTTCGTCAGCGGGCTAGTTCTAAGGGTAGAAAGTGGGCAAAAGAGCCCCTTCCTTTACCTGGGTCAAAAAGGGCGAAGAGTGAGGGGGCTAAGCCAGCTCACGCTTCAGCTCCTTGATCCAAGCCGATAGGCGTCGGTCGGTCAGCTCGGGCTGATTGGTCGGGTCAAGGATGAGCCCGAGGAAGAAGCCCTCACGAGCGGCGAGTGACTGCTCGTAGCTATAGCCCTCCTGCAAGGTACGCCCTACGATCTCTGCGCCCAGAGCTTCGAAGAATTCAGCCAAGATCCCTACGCCGTCAGCGAAGCTCACGGGCGAGCCAACTTGATCCCCAGGACCGTAGATGGCTACCTTCTTGCCCGTGAAGTCAGCATCCTCTACTTCGGGTAGGAATTCGCTCCATGCTGAGGGCAATTCGCCATTGAAGTAGGTAGGCGTACCGAGGATGAGGGCGCTATGCCGCTGCACATCCTCTAGGCGGGCTGTGTCGATATCGACATACTCGATCCCTTCACCCCAAGCCTCAGCGATACGAGCGCCCACTTCGGCGGTGAAGGCCGTGCTCTTACTGTAGAGCAGTCCTATAGTCTTCATATATGGTCGGTGTGATTGGAGGGTTAGTATTCGATGAGCTCCTTAGCGGCAGCGTAGATCTTCTCTTCGCTAGGCAGGGTCGCTAGCTCAAAGCACTTGTGGAAGCCCACAGGCGTGGAGAGCGAACCGACACGGAAGATGGGAGCATCGAGATCTCGGAAGGCCTTCTTAGCGATTGATGCCGCTAGTTCCGCCCCGAAGCCACCGAAGACTCGGTCTTCGTGCACGATGAGCGCCTTGGAGGTCTTAGCGATAGAGGCGTAGACCGTCTCTTCGTCCCAAGGCACGAGAGAGCGCAGGTCGATGACCTCGATACTCTTGCCCAGCTCCTGCTGGATACGCTCAGCGACGTTGAGCGAGAGGTGCAGGGTATTGCCATAGGTGATGAGCGTGATGTCCGAGCCTTCACGACGGATACGAGCCTTTCCGAAGGGTACTTCGAAGTCCTCAGGGATCACCGAAGCAGACTCAGCACTATTGTACTGCGCCTTGGGCTCCATGAAGACCGTGAGCCCACGGGAGCGCATCGCTGTGCGAAGGAGACCCGCAGCGTCGTCGGCAAAGCAAGGGTACACGACACGAGCCCCGGGGAAGGTGGTCAGTACCGCCTCGATATTCTGTGAGTGATAGAGCCCACCCTGTATATAGCCCCCCGAGGAGAGACGGATGGTGATATTGGGGGAGAACTGCCCGTTGCTACGCCAGAAGTCATGGGTCGAATTGACGAACTGCTCCATCGCAGGCCAGAAGTAATCGGCAAACTCCGCCCCTTCGATGACGATGCGGATCTTGTCGTTGAATCGGCTCATCCCGTTGGCCGTCCCCACGATGTAGTCTTCGGCGATAGGGGCGTTGAAGACACGCTTATTCCCAAACTCCTGGAGCATGCCCTTGGTGACATTGAAGACACCGCCCTTGTCCCTATTGGCGACATCCTGCCCCCAGAGGAAGGTGTCGGGATTATGGCGGAACTCCTGCTTCAGCGTCTTATTCAGAGCCTGTACCAGCGTGAGTTCTTCGCCCGTACCATCGGGGATACCCGTGCCGTACTTATCCCCTGGATAAGCCTCCCCGATGACGTAGTCCAGCACCGTATCAGCGGTGGGATCGGGCGCCTTCAGGGCATTGCGGTTAGCGATCTTCAGTTCCTCACGGGCCTCCGCTTCGATAGCTTGGAGCTCCTCCTCAGTGAAGCGCTGGTAGCGAAGGAGCATACGGCGGAACTTAGGCAGTGGGTCAGCAGCCTGAGCACGCTCCAGCTCCTCCTCGGTACGGTAGAGGGTGTGCTTGTCCGAATTGGAGTGTGCACCGATACGGACACATTCGGCAGTGACGACCACGGGCGTCCGGTGCTTCACGGCGTACTCACGTGCTGCCTCCATGGTGTTCATCGAGTCGAAGACATCCTTCCCGTCACAGAAGAGCGTCTTGAGGTGGCGTATACCGGCGTAGTTCTGCCCGACACGTGGATTAGCCGTCTGCTCATGCGTGGGTACGGAGATGCCGTAACCGTTGCTTTGCAGGACGAAGATCACTGGCAGGCGCTCACGAGCTGCCCCATTGATCGCCTCGAAGACATAGCCTTCGGAGGCAGAAGATTCGCCGTGCGAAGCGATAGCCACCCCATCGACGCCGTAGTAGTCCAGCGCACGTGCCAGCCCGACGGCCTGTGCATCATGAGCCGCTACACAGGAGGAGATATTATGAATCCCCCAGTCTACCTTGGCATAGTGATCAGACATGTGACGCCCGCCACTAGTAGGGTCCGTAGCCTTGGAGATCCCATTGAGGATCATCTCCTCCACGGTCATCCCAGCGGAGAGTGCAGCTAGCAGATCTCGATAATAGAGGAAGAGATGGTCCTTCCCTCTCTGGAAGATCTGTCCGATGGCCAACTGGATGCCGTCATGCCCGGCATTGGAGGCGTGGAACTGCCAGCCGATGGACTGGAGCAGGTAACTAGGGGCCTTTTCGTCCAGGCACCGCCCTAGGTAAAGGAGATAGTACCAGCGACGAAGGGTCTCCTTGTCCGTGGTCTTGATCCCGTATTTCTTCTGTACTGAGGTCATAGGTTAGTTCGTTTGCTTCCAGTCTGAGAGATAGCGAGCTACAGTCTGTAAGAAGGCACCGCCCAGCATGCCATCGATGATGCGATGGTCGTAGGAGAAGGATAGGTACATCTTGTGGCGTACGGCGATGACGTCCCCAGCTTCAGTCTCGAGGATGGTCGGTTCCTTCTCTATCGCTCCTATGCCAAGGATAGCAGATTCAGGCTGGTTGATGATAGGCGTCCCAAAGAGTGTCCCCGAGGAGCCATAATTGGAGATAGTGAAGGTCCCCCCACTCATCTCATCGGGGGTCAAGCGCCCCTTCCGGCTCTTCTCGGCCAGGAGAGCTACCTGCTCGGCGATACCGTCACGGATCACAGGCACGACAAGGTTACCATCGGGTAGGGCTACAGCCATACCTACGTGGACGTGCTTACGTTCGATGATGTTGTAGCCATCGACAGAAGCATTGATCCGAGGGAATTCCTTCAGTGCTCGGGCTACAGCTTCGACGACGGGTGTCATGTAGGTCAGGGGGTAGCCTTCCCTCTTTTTGAAGGCATCCTTCTCCGCCTCTCTCCAGTGGACAAGATCGGTGATGTCTACCTTGAGGAAGCTCGTCACGTGGGGAGCGACCTGCACGGACTGCACCATACGGTCAGCGATGATACGACGGATGGGGTCCATGGGGATGACTCGATCCTCGGGCCCTATGGGCACGGCTGGTGCCGCTACCTGTGGGCGCTGGGTGGCGGGCGAAGGGACAGCACTGCGTTCCGCTCTTGGAGCAGGGGCGGGAGCACCCTTCTTCTGCTCGATGTAGCGTACGATATCGGTCTTACTTACACGACCACCAAAACCCGTTCCCTGAAGGCTATCCAGCTCTTCCTGACTTATCTTCGCAGCCTTTGCTCGCTCGAGGACTACAGGCGAATACCAGCGCTCTACCGATCCTCGGTGTACTTCCACAGGAGCCGAAGGAGAAGGACTAGTTACCAGCTCTGCCCCCTTAGACTCTGCCTGCTTAGGCTCTTCTACAGAAGGGGCTGTAGCCTCGCCCTCGGTGTCTACGACGATGACCGGCAGGCCGACGGCTACGGTGTCGCCCTCGGCGTAGTTGATCTTCACGATCCGTCCTGCCACCGGCGAAGGGATCGTAGCGGCGGTCTTAGCCGAAGTGATCTCGAAGAGGTCTGTATCCTCCTCGATATAGTCTCCTTGCTGGACCATGAGGACGGTGATCGTACACTCGGTGACGCTCTCGCCCATCTTAGGCATCTTAATATCGAATGTCGCCATGATTATCTTGGGTATAATGTATCTGAACTAGTAGTGTGGGGATTAGGAGAAGAGTACCTCATGCAGGATCTCCCCTACGGTAGGGTGAGGGAAGACGTGACGGCGGAACTCCTCGACGCTCAAGCCATCCGTGATCGCCATACCAGCGAGAAGGATCAGCTCCGAAGCAGGGTCCCCGAGGATATGACACCCTAGGAGGGTATCGTTCTCATCAACGAGGATCTTACAGAGGCCCCCGGCCTGCTCCTGCTCGACGACATAGCGTCCCGCATAGGCCATAGGGAGCTTGAGGGTACGGTAGTAGCGCCCTTCGCTCCGAAGTTGCTCTTCCGTTGCCCCGACCCCAGCGATCTCGGGATGGGTATAGACGACACTAGGGATAGCGTCATAGCGCATCGGGTCATCTTCCCCGCCGACGATATGGTTGATCGCCACCTCGCCCTCACGGATCGCCGTATGCGCCAGCAGGGAGAAGCCCGTGATGTCTCCAGCAGCGTAGACTCGGGGGTGCGACGTCTGCATGTAGGCATTCACGACGACTGCCGAGCGGTTCGTAGCGATAGAGAGGGTCTCAAGGCCTAAGGCTTCGGTCTCTGGACGACGCCCTACGCTCAGGAGGATCTGCCCCGTGGGAAGGAGCTCGCTCTTGCCGTCCTTCGTCTCGATCGTCACACCCTCCTCCGAGACGGCGGTGACCTTGGTCTCAAGGTAGAACTTCACCCCACGACGCCCGTACTCCTTACGTAGCATCGCCGAGGTCTCTCTATCCATGGCACCAAGGATCTCCGGAGCCATCTCGATGACTCGCACCGGTACTCCCAGCGAAGAGTAGATACCAGCAAATTCGATCCCGATGACACCGCCACCAATGATAGTTACATCCTCGGGCAGAGTCTTCGCAGCCAAGGCTTCTCGGCTCGTCCAGTAGTTGACCTTGTCCAGCCCTGGGATGGGAGGAATGATGGTCGAGCTGCCTGTAGCCAGCAGGACGAAGCTCACGCTATAGGTCTCCTCGCCCGCTGTCACGAGGATGCGATCCCCCTCTTCGCCACAGAGGCGTGCCGTCTCTTGGATGACTGTGACGCCTGCGCCTTTGAGCTTGTAGGCGACGCCAGAGGTAAGGGTCTGGACCACCTTATCCTTGCGAGCTGCGATAGCTGCATAGTGGGGGGTGATAGCCCCTTCGACCTCGATGCCGAAGGCTTTTGCCTCTCGTATCTCATCGAGGAGGTTGGCAGAGTGGAGCAAGGTCTTCGTGGGGATACAACCCTCATTGAGACAGACCCCTCCGAGGGCGGTATGCTCAAAGAGCACTACCTGAAGGCCATTGGAGGAAGCATTAGCAGCAGCATTGTATCCTGCAGGCCCCCCTCCAATGATCGCTATATCGAAGTTCTTCATTCTATTTCTCCAAATTGTGTATACATACGTTAATCAAAGGTACTCCTTTTCTTGGGTACCTCCTAAGCATCTCCTCTAAAAATGCCAAGTCGTCTATGCAGATACCATCTTTCCTCCTGAAGGCTAAATGGATAGCTCCTTCCCCACCTTCTCTCTTTCCTCCCCCTTCTCCCCCCGCATCCCTCCCCTCTGACGCCCCCAACGCCTTCCCCTTGTCCCTCCTCTCCCCCACCCTTTGCCACCTCTCAAGAAGCACTACTGCTGCCTCTTCCGTGGCGCTACTGCTACCCCTCGAGAGGGAGCAGTAGTGCCTCAGAGGAGACGACGGAGGTAATTCTAGGGAGGGGCTAGGCGGGTTGCTTTTCGTTTGGCGTCAGGGGAAGGGAGCTTGGAGCGAGGCGGGAAGAGGGCCATTCACTTGAGGACGGGAGGGGAAGGAGCGGAAGGGGGCATTCGCCGTAGATGCTGGGGAGTTTTCGTACCTTTGAGAGAAGATGGGGGATACTCGACACTTCCCTCAGCACAGCACCACAATGATCGTACTCAAGAAGCTATATCTGGGGGGGATTCGACTCCCCATTCTCCTCGGCGTGATCCTCTTCTCTGTCCTTCAGGGGAAGGCACAGGGGCTCTCGGCTAGCGACAGCACCCGCTACATCAGCCTCATAGACTCATGCTTCACAGCGGGGAACCGAGGGGACTACGCCCGTGCCGAAGCTTTTCTCTCCGAAGCCCTTCGACTGAATCCTCCCTCCGCTCTCCAGCCCATGCTCCTCAATAACCTCGGTGGGCTTCAGCTCCTACAAGGCAAGGAAGATGCCGCCCTGCTCTCCTTCTCCTCCGCCCTAAGCAAAGATCCTCACGAGGCGACGACACGCTTCAACCGGGCTAAGCTTTTCGTGCGTCGCAAGGAGTACAAAGCAGCGCTGACAGACTTCGCTCTCCTCATCTCCGACCATCCTAAGAACGAGCTCTACCGCTACCAGCGAGCCATGCTCTACCTCCTGACGAAGGAGTATGACCAGGCCGAAGGTGACCTCAAGAGCATCATCGAGCACAACGAGTCCTCGCTCAAGGCACGCATAGGCTACGCCCTGCTGGAGACCATGCGTGGCAACTACCCAGAAGCAGAGCGAATCTACGCTTACCTCACCGACAAACTCCCGAAGAACGCCGAGGTCCTCGAGGGGCGAGCTCGCATGTATCTAGCCCGGGGGATGAAGGGCTTCGCCCAGCGGGACATCAACGAAGCCTTCGAACTCCTAGGCGGGAAGGCGCCCGCTACCCTCTACCGTCTGCGTGCCGAGCTCAACGAAGGTCTCGGCAACCGCAAAGCAGCAGCGGAGGATATCCAGCGAGCAGAGGCCCTAGAGCGTAGCCAACCCTAAAGCCCCCAGCCCGTGTCTAGGCCTAGTCCCTTCCTCGCCCAAGTAGCCCGCTACTACCTTGATCAGGGCTCGGAGCGTCTCAGCTCCCTGCGCTTCGTCTTCCCCTCGAAGCGTGCGCTGACCTTCTTCCGCTATTACCTCGGACAGATGGCCAGCGAACGCCCCATCTTCGCCCCGAAGATGGAGACGATGAGCGACTTCATCCAGAGCCTCAGTCCCGGCACCCATCTGCTCGACAAGACGACACTCCTTTTCGAGCTCTACGAGGCCTACAAGGAAGTGCGTGCCGAGCGTGGGCTTCCTCCGGCGGAGTCCTTTGATAACTTCCTTTACTGGGGCGGGTTGATCCTCAAGGACTTCGACAGCTGTGACCGCTACCTCGTACCCATACGACATCTCTACACGAACCTAAGGGACCTCAAGGAACTCTCCGACGATTTCAGTTATCTCTCTGAAGAGGCTCGCCAGATGCTACAGCGCTTCTGGGGCGATCTACCCGCCCTCGCTAGCCCACTTCCCGAGGGCGAAGAGGCGGAGGATCACAAGCGTCGCTTCCTCAGCTTCTGGGAGAGCCTTGCTCCTCTGTATGAGCGCTTGCAAGAGCGCCTCGAGAAGCTGGGCGTCACCTACGAAGGAGCACTCTACCGCCGAGCTAGCGACGCTCGGGAGGGGATACTCGACCAACTAGAGGCGGGAGAGGATCTGGTCTTCGTCGGGCTCTTCGGTCTCACGCCTGCCGAGCGGAAGATCCTCGGCACGCTACGTCGCTCTGAGCGAGCGTCCTTCTGCTGGGATGCCTCTGTGGCGATCGTCCAGGACGAAGAGCATCCTGCTAGCAAGTACTTCCGTCAGCTCTGTCTTGACTTCGGGCAAGAGCCCAGGCCTTGGGCCGAAGGGCTGAAGGGGGAGCACCTCCCTGAAGAGATCGAAGTCATCGAGTGTCCCAGCCTCATGGCGCAAGCAAAGGGGCTTCCCCAGCTCCTCTCTGAGCTCGGGCTAGCCACCGAGAGCGCCGAACTGCAGACAGCCCTGATCCTCCCAGACGAGGGGCTCTTGCTCCCCACCGTCAGTTCTATCCCTGAGGGGATCAAGGATATAAACATCACCCTAGGCTATCCCCTCGATAAGACCCCGATCGCACTACTGCTTCGTCGCTGGGTCGACCTCCTCACCCTCGGGCGCCGATCCAAGGGAAGTCCCCGCTATCCAGCAGACCTGCTTCTGGGGCTACTTAGTCAGCGCCTCGTCACCGCTTACGCTAGTGATGCCCCCGCTGTGATGGAGCGCATCCGCACGATGAAGCGCTTCTTCGTCTCGATTGATGAGCTGTGGAAGCAAGAGGAGCCTTCCCCGCTCCTTCGCCTCCTGCTTGACCCAATATCCAGAGCCGACGAACTGCTTAGTCGGATCAGAGCGCTATTGGAACTCCTGATTCAGGAGGCTATCCAAGCCGAAGACACGAGCGAGGACGCTGGCGAATCACCTTCAGGACAAGTGCCCGAGGAGATGCAGCTCTCGACCTTCGACATAGAGTTTATACACCACTACCTACGACTAGTGAAGCGTCTGCAGGGGCTCAAGGAGAGCTACCAAGAAGAGCTCAGTATCGAGTCCGCCAGCCACCTACTGGAGGGGCTGGTGAGTATGGTGTCGATCCCCTTCGAAGGCGACCCGCTACGAGGCCTACAGGTGATGGGGCTTCTGGAGACCCGCTCCCTGCACTTCGACACGATGATCTACCTCTCTGCCCAAGAGGGAGCGCTACCGCCGGGGCGCTACACCGACACCCTCATCCCCTTCACCCTTCGGAGGGCTTTCGGCCTCCCCGTAGGCGGGACGGATGACCTCGGGCAGGACTATACCTTCTTCCAGAGTATCGCTCGGGCACGCCAGCTCATCTTCATCGTCGCCCCAGCAGGAGAAGCGAGCACTCAAGGGGAGGAGAGCCGCTACATCGGGCTCCTCGAATATATCTATCACTGCTCAGTACGACGCCGTACACTCCGCTTCTCCAGCGACTTGGTATCCGTCCCCGAGATCACTAAGGCCAAGGAGGGCGAGCTGTGGGAAGCCTTCCTCCGACGTACTACTACTCCCCCCGAGGCAGGCTCACCCGAGAGCAAGCCGCTCTCCCCAAGTAGCATCAGCAAGTACATAGCTTGTCCCCTGCGCTTCTACTACGAAGAGATCTGCCGCTACAGGGAAGAGCAGTCACCGAGCCTACTGCTCGAGGCTAATGAGTTCGGCTCTATCCTCCATGCTTCGATGGAGGCTATCTACAGGGAACTAACAGGCTCCTCCGACTCGGGCAGCACGCATACCCTCATCGAGCCCGAACGGATCCAGGAGAAGCTCCGCACTAAGGGCTTCGTCCGCCGTATCGTGGAGGAGCAATATCGGGAGCTACTGAAGCTCGGGGGCAAGAAGGAGCTCAGTGGCCTGGGCTTGATCTATTGTCACAGCATCGAGCAGTACGTACGCCAGATCCTCGAGCTCGACCTTACCTTCGCCCCCTTTGAATACCAAGAGAGCGAGAAGCGCCACTACACGTCCTTCCCCCTAAGCAGTGGCGAGCGAGTCTACTTCGGCGGGATCATCGACCGGGTGGACAAGGTGGGCTCCCGTCTCCGTGTCGTGGACTACAAGACGGGCTCAGAAGAGACACGGATGGCCGAGTGGGACTTGCTCCTCGACTCCAAGTACAAGGCAATCCTCCAGACGCTCATATACTGTGCCTTCCTCGCCGAGAGTGGTGTCCCCAAGGACGAGATATATCCTGCCATCTACATGCTCCGAGGGGACTACGGTCTGATGGTCAAGGGTAGAGGCTACGATCCGCTCGTCCAGCTCCCCCTCGACACCTACGGCAATGCCTCGGACTCCGCCGAGCTCCCTGCCTCCCCCTCCCTCGCACAAGCCCTCCTTCCCTCCGAAAGCAACTCCCCCAAGGGCTCAGGCGCAAAGTCCCCCAAGAAGTTTAAGCCCCCCCAGACCACTCTCCTCTCCTACAAGGAAGCCGAAGCCCCCTTCCGTGAGGTCTTCATCCACGGTGTCCTCGACGAACTCTACGACGCCTCCACACCCTTCGCCCAAACCCCCAAAGAAGATAACTGTCGCTACTGCCCCTTCGCCCTCAGCTGTGGGAGGTAATCCCTTCCAGCCCTAGAGACGGAAGCAACGCCCCTCCTCAACCACCATACCATCATCAACAAAAACTACAACGGGGTGCCCTGAGCAAAAGCTCAAGGCACCCCGTTTCCCTTCTTCCTGACAATACGCCCCATTCCCCGAGCCTCCCACCAGACCTTAAAGGCATCAGCCCCTGTCTCCATCCAAGGCTACCCCAAGCCAACGCCCCAGCTATCCAGAGCCCACCTCCCCAGACGCACTCATAAAGGAACTCAACCAGCCCCCAAAGTACACTCCCAATCCTGCGCTATCTCCCCTCGCTCTGTTGTACTCCCCAAGGAGCTAAAACAACAAAGAAAGCTCCCACCTCTCTACCTTCTCACCAGAATACAAAGAGCAAAGAAATTTCTAGCCTCTTCCCCCTTCTACAAGTACCCCCTTTCCCTGAGTACGTCCTCCCCGTTTACGAGCCTCACTCAAGACACCCTTCAACAACCCCAAAAACAACCCTACGGTAGGTCGCCCCAAAAACCTACAGTAAATCGTGATAACGACCTACCATAGGGTTCTTTTTCCCCTTTCCCTAGCCCCCTCTTTCTCCCCCTCCTGAAGAAGGGGAAATCGCTCCCCTAAGAAGGCTAGGATAGCTCGCCTAGAATCCCAAGAGTAGATGCCCCGAAATCCCAGCTGTAGCGACCTAAGGATTTCGAGCTGAGCATTACTAGACGCCCAAGCCATCCTAGCCCGAATTCCTTCCCCAAAGACCCATGTATCACTCCTACTACTAGAAAAAGGCGCTCCCATGCTCTCCCCCCTCTTCTTGGAAAGTTCCACTCATATCCTACCACCTGTCTTCTAGGTAGACACGCCTGAAGAGAATGGGTAGATCTTAGATATCCCCACCCGTTAAAGCCGAGGGAGAGTTAGCTCACAGATGGATAATAATCACGGGGATGAACGACAAAGGGAGAAGAAAGCTTCCGCCTTCCCCTCCCTAATACTTCGTTGAATAGATAACCAAGCCTAGCCCTACAACTTACTGCTCGGTAGAAGAAGGAACTTTAAGAGACTCCCCTCCCGCCTCCTCAAACAAGCAGAGGAAAGGGGAGGATCCCTATACACAGCTGCCACAGCTACGAACGACAAAGGGAACAGGAAGCCCTCCACCTCCCTCGCCCTTATACTTTGACGAATGGATAACCGAGCATTCTTGTAGTACCTATTGCTCGGTTAAGTAAGGAGCTTGAACAAGCATCCTCCCCCACTTACCTGACGGGAAAGAAAAGGATAGGCAGGCTTGACAGCTGGGCGTATAAAGTGCTCAAGAGACTGAAGTGGGAGAATTACTGGGATAGAAATCCATGGGGTGGAATGGACAGCAGGAGAAGGGTTTTAGCTCTCCCATCCTTCCAATTGTCTGGCAAAGGCTAGAGCGCAAGGCAAGCATAGCCAAGAGGAGAAAGG
>ERZ772764.2260-NODE-2260-length-11412-cov-2.319715_pt1 | contig 11412 bp, 11 predicted proteins | sample MGYA00512163_ERZ772764 | MGnify/ENA primary metagenome ERZ772764 (study PRJEB29015, sample SAMEA2737903) | human oral metagenome | biome: human oral; feature: human-associated habitat; material: dental | place: China | collected 2094 ...
TACAGAGAATTAGACGCGCAAGTGGCAACATACCCTAATATTACCTGCGTACCAGGTGGTGATCATCCGCAATCTATCGGGTTATCCCTTGCCTCGCTCGAAGGCGGCAATGAAGACGATAGAGATGATCTGCACTTTAGTGGTGAGTATTATATGCTGCCAGCAAACACCTTCGACGCATACGAGACAGCCCTCGACGCGCGGTATGGCGAAGGAACAGAGATACAGCGCGACAAAGAGTGGACACACATCGAGTGGTATCTCAATAACGGTGCGCGGGTGACGCTCTCGATGCTCACCTGGGACATCACCCTTATGCTTGAGGCCCCTGGTACATGGGAGAGTATGGAGGATCTTGAGCGCCGCTACCACTCCGATATTGATTTATACGACCCACGGCGCCAAACTCCACCAAGCGGTTACTACTAAAAACAAAGCCACACAAAGCAAAGGAGTCAGTCGCTATTGACCCCTGTTAATAACAGGTTCACCTAGCGATAAATGAGCGCACCTTCTCTATGACTCACTCAGCCGATATGTCTGGGCAAAGGCAGCTGCCTCGATAATGTAGCGGCTGCCATTGACCTGGCTCTCCACCAGCCAGCAATCTGCTTCGCCATGCTGCTGGCCGCCCCACGGCGCATTGATGACGATCTCGCGGCCAGTTGGGTTGGGCATGGCCTTGATTTGATTCTTTGGCAGATACGCGCCAGGCACCACTGCACCATCCTCACCACGCAGCGGTTCATACAGGGCGGCAAAATCCGCTGCCGGGATGCTATAGCGTTCACCTTCCGGCCCAGTGATAATGGCATCGCCCACCTCGGCAATGTTCTCTGTCTCTACATACTGCTGGCCATCCGCCCGTGCGAAGCTGGTAGTCAGGGCCTGCCGATCGGTAGCAAATTCCGGCCGCACCGCTACGGTTGGGTCGGCAATTTTGGTGTAGGTGTCGGTAATGGCGCGAAAGTCAAGCACGCTGGTATCGAGGTAGAGGGGTGGCACTGCGTCGGTCTCCTGGGTTAGTTCTGGTGGTAGTATAGCTGGTTTGGCATCGTGTGTCGATGCTGTGGTGCGCTCGTGCATGAGTAGTGTTCCTATCGTTATGATTGATAAGAACCCATATTGCTCTCTCTCTCTCTCGATTTGTCAATATATTTATGCAATGGAAGAGAATTTAATGCGAATTACGCTACCCTGCCTTCAAAACCTCACCGCCAACTCTCAAGAAAAACACCCTCAAACGAGAGCGTGCTTTAGAATAATTAGAACCTTTGGCTTTATAAATCCGTGGTATCGAGCACTACCAGCTATGCAACACTACTCATTCACCAGTTCTACATGGAGCAGCCGCCCCTCTACACTGCGCATGCCACGCCAGTCATTGATAGTTGGTTGAAACCAAGCCGAAATAACATCGCCCGGCTGACGTACAAAATTCGGTGGTGCGTTGAAGGCTAATAGTTGCAGCGTTGTGCCTTGCCCATCCTGTACAGTAAGCTTGATGTGCTGCCCGTCGCCGCCCATGTGGCGCACCTGCGAGACGGTGCCGCGGCGCAGCTGCAAAACAGGCTCTGGGTTGCCATTGCCAAAGGGCTCAAGGCGGGCAATATCGACCACCAGCTGCTCTGTTACCTCTGATAAATCATTAATCACCACATCAGCCTGCGGCAAGAGATAGTGCGTTTGATCGGAGAGATGGAGCGAGCGGTAGTAGTCGTTCACTCGCTGGCGAAAGGCGCCGATCTGCCGCGTCTCGAGCGTCACACCGGCCGCGGCCGCATGGCCACCGCCACGTAGAATGACATCATCGGCAGCGCGCACTGCCCGCTCTGCCGAAAAATCGCCAAAGCTACGCGCACTGCCCGTTGCCGTCTCGCCCCGCTCGCCAATGATAAAGACTGGCTTGTGATACGCCTCTACCAGTTTGGATGCCACAATCCCAATCACGCCATGATTCCACCCCTGCTGACTCACGACGAGGACAGGGTCGGCGGTATAGCGCTCGGCCTGCTGGCAAGCTTCGTCGTAGATGGCCTGTTGGATGGCTTTGCGCTCGGTATTGAAGCGATCCAATTGCTGAGCCGCCTCAAGCGCCGCCAAACCATCGCGCGCTCGCAGCATATCGAGGGCATACTCAGCCGATGCCAATCGTCCTGCCGCATTCATACGCGGACCAAGACCAAAACCGAGCGTCCGAGCGGTAATCTGGGCTGGCTGCACACCAGCCACCGCCAGCAGTGCCTTGAGGCCAGGGCGGCGCTGCTTCTTCAGTACCTCGAGCCCCCAGTACACATTGGCGCGGTTCTCATTCTGTAGCGATACTATGTCGCATACCGTACCCAGCGCCACCAAGTCCAGCAGCCATTTCTCGTAGCCAGCTGGCAAGCCCGGCAGCACCGTCTGCAGCGCCTGGACAAGCTTGAAAGCCACGCCTGCCCCACAGAGGTCGCGGAAGGGATAGTGGTGATCGTCATATTTCGGATTAACCGTGGCGATGGCGGGTGGGCGAGTTGGTGCAATGTTGTGGTGGTCGGTCACCACTGTGTCAATGCCGTAGCGCTCCTTCGCATAGGCAATTTCCTCATGACAAAGGCTACCGCAGTCCACCGTGACGATGAGCTGCGCCCCCATCGCCGCCACCTTATCTACTGCACCTTTAGTCATGCCATAACCCTCTACGAAGCGATTAGGAATAAAGGCTTCCACCGCAGCAAAGCCAAAGCTCGCAAAGGCATCAAGCAGCAGTGCCGTCGCACTGAGGCCGTCGATATCATAATCGCCATAAATCACGATTGTTTCGCGCCGCTGGTGCGCCTGCACCAAGCGATCCACCGCCGTCTGCATCTGGGAGAGCAAGAATGGATCGGGCTTCGCGTCATAATCGGGGTGTAAAAACTCCTCAGCAGCTGCTCCATGCAAGCCCCGCGCCGCTAATATCTGTGCAAACAAACTCATCAGAGCTGGACAGTATCCGCCGCTTGTTGACCCTTTTGCTGTTGCGAGGATTTGATCACCATGCTCTGCAATTCTTTGAAGAAGATATATTGTTTGTTCGTATAATACATTTTGGTATTACCCTGTTTTTCGGCCATCAAAAAACCAGCTTTCTCGAGATTCTTAAGCTCGCGCTGGATATTGCCCGGGTCTTCTTTGATCAACTTCGCCAAGCCGCGGACATGGGTGTGGAACTCCGGATACTTAGCATAGACCACAATGATTTTGCGCCGCACCCGTGATGTAATAAACGTTTCTAACATGCTTCCCTTAGCGAATTCTCGCTTCCGTTACCTCTACTCAACTGTTGCTTTTTATTCTACACTTTTTGATGGTAATTTGGCAAGACCACCCACCAATTGATTGTGCGTTTCGTCTCTCGCAACTGCGACTCATCAACCATCCACACGACACACGTGTCTGCTTTTTATCATACCAGCTTTGGGCGAATCGAGCAAGATTGATGTGCACGTTTTGCACGCCACCCAGATGAAGTAGCGACGGAGAGACGAGCCCCTCTGCACTCTCGCGTGCTGTCGGGTATAATAAATCCTATGCACTATTACGAAGTTGCGCCACTCAAGATTATCCGCGCTACCAGCAAGAGCTTCACCTACCACTGGCCAGAAGCATTACCGCTGGGCCAGGTGGTGCAAGTGAGCCTTGGTGCGCAGCAGGTGGTAGGCATCATCATGACGCGCGCCAGAAAGCCGACATATACTACCAAGCCGCTTGATGCCATCGTGCCACTGTCACCGCTGCCCGCTCCCCTGCTCGCAACGAGCCAGTGGCTGAGCGATTATTATGCCACGCACCTCGCCACTGTGTTACAGACAGTGCTACCAGCTGGCATTGCCAAGCAGCGCCGCGCGCCGCGCCGCCCTGCGAGCCCACCGCCACAGCGCCGCACGCCCACCTTCTCACTCAATCTACAGCAAGAAGAGGCCGTTCGCACTATTCGCCAAACCAGCCCTGGCACAGTACTGCTTCACGGTGTGACAGGTAGCGGCAAAACAGCAGTGTATATCGAGCTTGCACGCCACGCTTTGGCTGCAGGCCGGTCGGTGATTGTCCTCGTGCCAGAGATCGCCCTCACACCCCAGCTGGTAGCGGAATTTCGGCAACACTTTGCCGATATCATCCTCACCCATTCGCGCCAGACAGAGGCCGAGCGCCACCGTGCCTGGCTAACCGCTCTTACAAGTACACAGCCTCGGGTGGCAATTGGCCCACGTTCTGCCCTCTTCTTACCGCTACAGCATCTGGGGTATATCATCATCGACGAAGCACACGAGACTAGCTACAAGCAAGACAAATCCCCCCGCTACTCGGCGCTGCGGGCCGCGAGTGTACTAGCTCAGCAACATGGTGCGACCGTGGTGCAGGGATCAGCCACACCGCTGGTCAGCGAGTATTATCTAGCGCAAAAAGCCAAGCGGCCGATCGCTACCCTACCGAGCAAAGCTCGGCCTGAGGCTATCGCCCCCACCATTCAGCTGGTCAACCTCACCCAGCGGAGCAACCTCACCCAGCATCGCTTTTTGTCAAATCAGCTTATCGCCGCCATTGATACCACACTTGCGGCGGACCAGCAGATCCTGCTTTTTCATAACCGCCGTGGCAGCGCCAATGTATCGCTCTGCACCAACTGCGGCTGGGCAGCCGAGTGCCCACGCTGCTTTGTTCCCCTCACCCTCCACGCCGACCATCACCAGCTGCAGTGTCATATCTGTGGCTACCACACCACAGTACCAACGATGTGCCCCACCTGCCATAGCACAGATATTGTCCACCGCGGGATTGGAACAAAACTCATCGAGGCAGAGGTGGCAGCGCGCTGGCCCCAGGCGCGTATTGTTCGCTTTGATGGCGACAGCAGCCCCGCAAGCAGCCTCGAGCAGCAATATCAAGCCCTCTATGATGGCACAGCCAATATTATCATTGGCACGCAGGTGGTAGCCAAGGGGCTCGACCTGCCGCAGCTACGCACCGTTGGGGTGATCCAAGCCGATGCTGGCCTGGCTTTGCCCGATTACACCACCAACGAGCGCATCTTCGAGCTGCTTGCTCAAGTGGTCGGGCGAGTGGGGCGCTCTGCTCACGCCACTACAGTGGTCGTGCAAGCATATCAGCCGCAGCACCCAGTGATTCAGGCTGGCCTGGCTCAAGATTATACCGCGTTTTATCACCAAGCCTTGGCCGAGCGCCGCTGTGGGCAGTTTCCGCCCGCGGTTCCATCTATCGGACAAATGAAAATTTAGACCCCGCTTCCGGTTTTCGCGTATACAAGACGGAGGCAGCCGCCATCCGCAATAGTCAAGCACTCGCTCAACAGATTCGCCAGCACCACCCCGTGGTCAGCATCCTTGGCCCCACGCCCGCCTTCCACGAGCGGCTGCGCGACACCTACCGCTGGCAGCTCATTATCAAAGCCGCCCAGCGTCGCGACCTCCTCGCTGTTATTGCCGACATACCCACCAAACATTGGCAGGTGGATATCGACCCACAGTCGCTGTTATAGTGGGACTGTGAGAGCCTCTCTTGCTTGACGATAGTGCTCCATCTCTATTTCATTCTGGTGGACCATGTAATGGACTGATAAATAGTAGTGGTGTTTTAACCAAATATTCTTCGCAGTATCTCAGCCGTATCATCATACCGAAAATGTTCCGGCCAGATAATACACAGAGTTCTACCGCTTAGTTGGTCGCTGGCCTCCAGATATTTTCTTGTCTGATAATACGGCTGATCTACCAAGCAGCCACCCTATTCGCTCGCCCCATCCACCATCTGCTATAATAAAGCTAATGAAAAAAGACGCTATTATCACCCTACCCAACTCGCACTTGCGCCAGAAGTCGCAGCGGGTGCATGTTATTACCGACGAGACACGCCAGCTGGTGGCCGATATGACCAGCGCCAGCATAGACTGGGAGAATTCACGTCCACACGAGATCAGTGCAGCACTGGCGGCAGTGCAGATCGATCAGCTAGAGCGAGTCGTTATTGTACGCGAAGATTTCGACGACAAAGACAACCGCACCTTTATCCCCCTCATTAACCCAGAAATCGTCAAATACGAAGGCCAGCTGGTGAGTGATTATGAGGGTTGTCTGAGCGTGTCAGGCCGGATCTATGGCAAGGTGCCACGCTACAGCCGCGTCCGGGTCAAGGCGCTTGATATCAATGGCAACACCATCCGTCTTAAGGCCGACGGCTTCTTAGCGCGAGTGCTGCAACACGAGATTGACCACTGCAATGGCATTGTATTTATTGACCGCATTCGCGATGATACCAGCGCATTTTATCAGCTCGATGAGAAGGGCGAGCTCCAACCAGTTGATTATGACGAGCATATCAAGACCAATCGTATTCTTTGGGACTGAAGACTTCAGCGCTATCAGCCTCGCGCAGCTACTAAAACACGGCTTCCCCATCCGGCTGGTTATCACTAAGCCAGACAGCCGGCGTGGGCGCGGCAAGCAACTGTGTCAACCAGCAGTCAAACAGCTTGCTCTAACACACGACATTCCAGTGTTACAGCCTACCAAACTGCGCGATATTATCCCCAATATCAAAGCGCTCGGCCAGCCTGTTGGCGTACTGGTGAGCTTTGGTAAGATTATCCCCCAAGTGGTGATCGACTGCTTTTCCCCAGGGATTATCAATCTCCACCCATCGCTTCTACCACGCTATCGCGGCCCTTCACCGATTGAGAGCGCCATTGCCAATCGCGATACCACCACTGGCGTCAGCATTATGCAGCTCAGCGCCGCTATGGACGCCGGACCGGTCTATGCGCAGCTCACCCACCCCTTACGCGGTGACGAGCAGCAGCTCGAACTCTACAGCACACTAGGCCAGCTTGGCAGCAAGGCACTAGTGCAACTCCTGCCACCCATCGTTAGTGGTAGCCTCCAGCCCACACCACAAGACGAGTCCAACGCAAGTTACTGCCAGCTCCTCACCAAAGCCAGCGGCATTATCAACCCCGCTCAGCACACTGCTGCAGCGGCCGAAGCAATGGTGCGCGCCTACCATCACTACCCACGCACTCGCCTCCAGCTGGGCGAGCGGCAATATATCATCACTCAGGCACACACCGCGCCAACGCCTGTCACCACGCTCGATCAACGCTGCAGCGACGACACCTATCTCGTCATCGACCAGCTCATCGCCCCCAGCGGCAAAGAACTCAGCGCCGCAGCATTTTTGCGCGGGTATCGGGTGTGAATAGTGGAAAATGTTCCAGCCAGATCATAGAGATGGCCTTTTCCGTTTGCCTAGTCGCTGACCTCCAGATATTTTCTTGTTTGGTAGCAAGGCATTGCGATACTAATCAAAGAAGCTAACTAAACACAAAACCCCTGCATTCACAGGGGCCATATGTGTTTTACTTAGTCATTATCACTACGCAGCAAGCGCTACATCAGGGTCGGGGTGGCCTCCCTCAAGCTCGTCTGGTGTATCACTACCTGCTGCATCACTACTCTGGAAGATACTGGCCAAGCCCTCTTGGGTAAGAAACTTCTGCGGGTCCGCCTTGGCGAGATCCACGAGGCCTTCAAAGGTCTCACGCACGATAGTTGTGTAGTCTGGGCGGTTGTGGGTAAGCCACTTAAGCTGCGCATACTCTGCAAAGAGTGCCAGCTGGTCTACCTCCACACCACGCTGCTCTGCCGCTTTCTCGTAGGCTTCGCGCTGGCTCTGGTATATTCTATCATTTTCGTAGTCAGGCTCGTGCTCGTCGATCCACGCTGTAATGACCGCAGCGTCTTGGTTCATAAACGACTCAAACTCATTCAGCTGCACTTCACTCAAGCCATCGCTCAGCACCGTGCCAACGCGCAGCTCCAGCACTTGGCGAAAGTTGTCAACAAAGCGCTGCCGCGCCTCTGGCGGCCAGTCTGCTATACCGATTTTTTGCAAAAAAGCATCGTCTAATTGAAACATATTTTTCAATTCCTCCTGCCCCTAGTATACCAAACAATCCACCCCTTACACAATAAAAATGGCAAAATATGGTGTAATTTCCCTCAGAGGGTGCTGCCTATCTCTGTTACACCCTCGCCCTGAGTAATCTTTTTTATCGTGTGCTCGATGGTCGGCCAGGTGAAGTAGCTGATGATGCAACTATCACGCGCATCCAGGTGTGGCTGCTACCAGCACTCATCAAAGAGAATAGTATATACAATGCGGCACGCTGTAGAGGATGGGCACTCGTCATTCATTGCAAGGGTGGCGTTGAGATACTTCGCGCAATCATCGATCAGTACATTCACACCAATACGACTGCAACCCTCACACAATACTCATGCTGCATCGCTCAGCTCATCAGCCTTCTTGGCCAAGTCACCAAGGATGAGTGTGCGCTCGTCACTCACGATTTCATCGAGATGCGCAACCCGCTGTGACAGCCAGGCAAATAGCACTGCGCTATCGTTTGTCTTATCGTTTGTCTCCTGGCGGCGCACTAGCTCATCGAGATCATTGTCCGACAAGCGACCAATGATCTCCAGCCCCACCCGCTCATAAAGCGTGTTATTCACCTCCTGCAATAGTGCTGCCGAGTCGCGCATCTTAATCCCAAGGCGATCGAGATCGTGTTGGGTGATGAGAGATGAGAAGGGGTTGTTATTATCTGTTGGGAGGGGCGCTGCACTCATGATTTTCTACCGCTAGGCTGCGTTCCCTCGTCGGTTCTCTCGTGCTTGCTTGGTTTTGATATATGCCTGTTTGATCGACTCAAGGGCACTATCCGCACTTTCCATTGTTCGTACTTCTAGTGTGCTCAGGTATAGGCTGCTTGCTTGGTGCTGTCGGCCTTCTTCTTGGAGCCATCCTCGCATATTTAGCTGTATCGCTGTGCGAGTATTTTTGATGAGCTCGTCGATATCTACATCTACACCATTGAGGTCAGCCTTTGTAATCTCCGCCCACAAATCATACTCACCAAGCTGTATCTTGCTTCTTGCTGTTTGCTCCATCTGACGCATTTCATCTCGCGAAAGCGGCACATCTTCTTGTGTGTTGATTGCCTCAGCGACAGTTTCAAGTTCGGTGGGGGCTTCAACGTCAGTGTAGGGCTCTTGCTGTGCACCAGCTACAACACTCAGAAGATCAATGACCTCAGCTAACTCTTCTGGCCGATTTGCACTGCGATGTGCAGCTTCATCAGGGGTTGTCACGACTACTTCGCCAGGGTTGCTATTCCCTATAACGACCTCTGCCGCCTCTGCAAGCGCAAAGGGGTCTTCTGTATTAGCAACTGGCATCTCTTGTGGTGGAGCAACTAAGGTTCCAGCATCAACTTCTACTGGTTGTTTATACGCTTCACTACTGGGCATTTTGGCAAAAGAGTGGTCTTTGAGAGGACGATCTGGTGTTGGCTTTGGATCTAGCACTTTCTGACTAAACCAAGCTTGCACACTGTTCTTAGCTCGTACTGCTGTCCCACCCATAGCATTAGAAACCTCGTGCATGCGCTTACGCCAATTTGCTTTCTTCTCCTTCACCCCTTCAGCCGTTTCAATACTCGCTACGCGGTTCTCTTCAACACTACCATCAGCTTCCTCGCGTGTTGGCTCTGCTGTGGTTACTTTGGGAGTCTGCGCTGCTTCTGCGAGAGACTGACTCTCTACCGTTACAGAGGTAGCTTGGTGTGAGTTTGGCGACTCCAGCCGCACGTCGAGCGCTACTTGGAGCGCTGCGAGTGCTTGATCCCGCATGTCTTTGAGCTGCGCTGCATCTTCGTGCGAAAGATGTGGTTGCATCAGCTCGTGTGCTGCCATGCTCAGCACTGCGCTTGCTGCCTCACCCTTCATGCGGATCGCATCCATAGTCGAGTGGCTAGCCATAATCTCCTGGGCAGTACGGTCCGTCAGTTCGCTCACCTGCGCTTCAAAGCCAGCTGGTGCTTGAGGTGTTTGCTCACTCGTCGAGACTGACACAGGAGTATGCTCTGTATTAGCTACGCTTTGAGTCAGTTCTTGGCTTGGAGTAGTGGTAGGTTTTGCGCCCTGATTGCGCATGTCGAGGGCTTGCTGCAAGGTAGCAAGTGCGTCGCTGCGCATCGTCTCCAGCTGAGCAATCCCCTCCGCCGAATATGGCAAGATTACCTCATGCGCGATTTTGCTCTGCACTGCAATATCTGCCATACCCTTGGCAAACACCGCATCCGTCGCCGACTCGGCTGCGTTGATTTCTTGAACCTTCTCGTCAGTCAGCGCCACGACCTCTGCTTGCACGCGAGCAATGGCTGCGTCCTCACCAGTACGTTGCTCTTGCTCAGCTGGTGGGGTTTGCTCAGAAGTTGGGGTTTGGTTTTGCTGCGCTTCGGCTTCATTTCGCGTGGAGCTTTCTACCACCGGTAGAGCAGGAGATGGCTCCTGCTTATTACCTACTGTAGTAAGTATGGTATTTGGCATCTCTACTGCAAGATCTTTTGATTCTGGTATCACAGCCTCAGGAAGAGTGAGCGTATGGCGTTTCTGTTCTTTTTCTAACTCTCTTGGATCTATTGGTCGAGGAATCTTTGTTGTCACGTCAAAAGCAAAGACTGGTGCTGCTACAGAGGCTACAAAATGATTAATAGCCTGTTTGCGCCTTCGAATCTTTGCGTGCTCATACGCCTTAGAGAGCCTGCCTTTTTCAATATCATCTTGCTCTATTATTTGTAATCCTTTTATCTCTCTCCTACGCCTATCTAGAGACTCGACTATCCGATCGCTTTGACGATCATAGAAACTCTTCAGTCGAGAAGGACCTGTTTCTTGCTTCGATGACTGTGAATACTCAAATGTTCCATGTGTCATATTTTTGATCTTCTCATCAATCGGCAACAGTATAACGCTGTCATGCATAGTATGTTGATCTTTTTTTGCTGGTTTTTTAGTTCTTTCAACAGGAAGTGTGTCGCCACTTGGCAACTCAAGTTGCAGCTTAGCATCTTCTGCGAGCGATACACGATACTCATATTTCTGTGCCATACTACCCGTCCTAATTTCTTTCCTTATATATTCTGCCCACATCCTACCACAACAGAGGTGATGTGTCAATGAGAGAGACGCTTCAATCTCAAAAAACCCGCCATCACCCCATAGCGAGTTTTATATACCAGCAGCAAAACAGGGCTATTACCCAATATAAATATACTGAGATTCTACAGGGCAAAGCACCGCCAAACCCACTACTGCAGCGTACGCTTCACTAGCTCGCGGGTGAAGAACTCGAGGGTGTCGCCAATCTCGAGCTGGAGCTTCTTGCTGGTCGTGAGGTTAAGGCCACAGAGCTCACCCTCAAAGACTTCCTTGGCTTCTTGCTGCTGGCGCTGCACGCTGGCCACGGTGACTTCGGCAATTTGCTCCTCGCCGCGCATCACACGAGCCAATAGTCCTGCCGTCACCTTGCCCTTCG
>ERZ772764.2265-NODE-2265-length-11394-cov-12.561690_pt1 | contig 11394 bp, 9 predicted proteins | sample MGYA00512163_ERZ772764 | MGnify/ENA primary metagenome ERZ772764 (study PRJEB29015, sample SAMEA2737903) | human oral metagenome | biome: human oral; feature: human-associated habitat; material: dental | place: China | collected 2094 ...
TCGTCGCCCGCGAGACGGAGCTGGCCAAGGCCGAGCTCGTCCCCGCCGCGAAACAGGCCGGCATCGGTTCGGCCTTCGTCGCAGCCGCAGTCACTTTCCTGCTGCATTCGCTGTGGATGCTGGTGATCGTGCTGGCACTGGCCCTGAGCTGGTTGATGAGCCTCACCGGCCTCAACACCGTCGGCTGCTTGACGCTGGGGTTCCTGGCGGCAGCGCTGCTGTCGATCGGGATCGCGGTGCTGCTGATCTTCATGGCCCGGGCCCGCTTCCGGAAGGTCAAGGCCCCGACCGCCACCATCGAGGAGGCCAGGGCCACGCTCGCCGCCCTCACCGACGCCGCCCTCAGCCGGTCGGCGGAGGTGGTGGTGAGGGAGGAACCATCCCTCCCCGAAGCCAGCTGAGCCGGGTCGCGAACCCTCCCCCGGAGCTGGTTGAGCCGGGCCGCGACGAAGGAGCAACCCGAGTCGAAACCACCCGGCAGCCGACAAGCCAGACCCAACCCCAGCACCCGGACACCCACGACCTGGTTTCGACACGACCAGCTCGCAGAGCGAGCAGGCCGGCTCAACCAACTTCACTACTCCCAAGCTGGTTGAGCCGGGTCGCGAGGAACGAGCGACCCGAGTCGAAACCACCCCGCACCCGAACAGCAGACCCAGCCCCCAGCCACCCTCACCGAGGCTTCGACACGACCCGCTCGCTGACCCTCACCGACCGGCTCAACCGACTTCAAGAGGGACGCGGGCAGTTCTCAGCTGGCCTCTTCCAGGCGACCGTAGGTGAGCAGGACCTCCCGCCAGGACGTGATGTCAGGCCGGGAACGCAGCAGCCGACGGCGTTCGCGCTCGGTCATGCCGCCCCAAACCCCCCACTGGACGCGACTGTCGAGTGCCTCGGCCAGACATTCCATGCGCACTGGGCAGCTCATGCATATGTTCCGGACCCGTCGTTGGTCCTTTGACTCGGGGAACAAAACATCCTCCATGTCACGACATTTGGCCCGCAACGTCCATTCGCCGAGCTCGCCCAGAGACATCCACGTCCTCCTTCGCGCGCTAGTTTTCAAAATTCAGCTATGACGCTAGCGCATCCCTCCCGAAAGCAAAAGCGCTAGAAATCAGCCAGTTGGCCCTCCCCGGCCCGCCGAGATCCCCCAAAACCACGATTTTCCGCGCCCTACGGACACTGGACGCCGTCAGTTTCCGCGAAATGCCAGCCATTCGGATGACAAGCCCCGACCCGCCCACCTTAACTTTCGTTATCTAACCACTTACACAAACCGCGGAAACGTCCTCGTCGCGACGAACCACAGCCGCCGCGCGACGGAGCCCCCACACCACGAACGTTCGCCCGAAGATGCACAGCTAGGGCCCTGCACACCCCGCCTTGTCGCGATGTCACGGCCGCCCCACACCCATCTCCATCACCGACGAGCCAGCGGACAAATCACAGAATTGCATCCAAAGCACCCGGGTGCAATCTAAACTGAAAACCCCCAATTACCCCCGACCAACAGGCCCGACTGCACACCCAAAATTCCACAAGTTGATTTCGACGCACCTCACACTACCAAACCCACAAATCGATTCAACAACCCCAGTTGCGGAAGACACCAATGACAGCACGAAAACCCCCTTGGCACCGATTCCCATTCAAATCCGCTTTAAGGTTCGCGGTGGTTTCAGACCCTACCCCCTGGCACTCTGTCCCGACAAGCCCTGTTGCGGCGGTTTTACACACCACCCCTCCTCACCCCCTCCAATAAGCGGACAGAACCTGCCCTAAATGAGGTAAAACCCCTAGTCAAGTGCCATACACATCTGAGGCTGTTTTTGGTCGTTCTCCAACACCCCTGACTGAGGGTGTCTTCAAGATGCCCAGTCGCAGGGAGCTGGGCGTCTTCGTCGGATTCTACCTCAGGTGGTGTCGGGGTCTGGGGTGGTCGTTCTGGGGTCGGGTTTGCCGGTCGGCTGCCGGAGTGGTTTCGACACAGCCGTTCGCTAGCGCTCACGAGCTGGCTCAACCAGCTTTGAGGAACCTTCGTCACGGGTTGGGTCGGCCTGCTTCAAAAGAGATGGTTTCGACACGGGCCGCTCCTTCGTCGCGGCCCGGCTCAACCAACTTCAAGAAGCTTCGTCGCGGCCCGGCTCAACCGGTTTCATAAATGCTCTCAGGACTTTCCATTTTCTTCTTTTATGAATGTCACCGGGTTTTCTCCTAGCACCTCCGCCGATTGCATTCTTTCGGGCCAGTTTACTTTCTCTCCCGCGAAGTTGATCTTCAGGCGTTCGTTGTCGGGTTTCCAGGTGATCACCTGCCGGGTTACCGTGGTCACCTCCTTTTCCTTCTCCCCACCTCCCGGGGTTTTCCGCAGCTATCCCGCTACGCCCTGCCCGCGTCGATCCGGCCGCGCAGCAGCACCTCACCATCGCGACTCCAGCCCCAGATGTGGCTGTACGGGGGTGCCTCGTCTGGGCAGGGGTCGATGTGGAAGCCGTCGTAGTCGACCCAGGCGCAGGTGAGTTCTCCCGCTTTCTCCCGCGGCTGGGACCACTTCGCCTCGCCCTGACCGGAAAGGTAGCGGGCCTCGGTGGTTCGTTTCCGCTCAGGCATGCTGCATCTCCTCCTTCTGCCCCAGCGGCCGGCGGGTTCTTTCCAGTTCGATTCCCGCCTTGGCGATACCCTCGACGACCCTCGCACAGCTGAGGTTGCCCTGTTTCACTTTCCGGGCAGCGGAACGAAGGTGTAGGGGTTGATGAAGGCGTTCCCACCGTCGTGGAACTCTTTCAGCTTCTCCCGGATTTTACCGGCCTTCTTGCGTGCAGCTTTTCGCTCAACCTCCTCCTTGGCCGTCTCAATCCACCTGTCAAGACCTTCACCACCCCAGCACAACCGTTTAGGTTCGACTTCCAGGAGATCGAAGTCATGGCTGTAGGCTTTGTCACGGAGAGCACCTTCCAGCCCGCCACTTCCTTCGGGAATCCACAGTTCTTTTCTCCAAGTTTTGCTTCTCTTGGAACCGACCGAGGTTCCAGAAATGGGAGATTCCAGCATGCACACCTCAGGTAGCTCATCGGTTTCCACCAAGTAGTATCCCGGGTTCCCTTTCTCATACCCGAGGCACATTTCGATTTCGAGAGTGAAGCCATCCTTTCGCGTCAGGACTTTTTCTCCATTCCACGTGAGTTCCGAATCGGTAAGCGGCCACACCCGGACGTGGTCCTCGTCGATCTCCTCGACGTAGGCGTATTCATTCACTGCCAAACCTCCTGCCCTGCGACCCGCCCGGCCGCTCGTCGTCGAATCCCCATTCCCCCGATTCCCCCGCAAACCGGGGGAATGGGGTTCTCCCGGTCCTGCCAATCCCTGACGGACGGGACGGGCCGCGCCGGGAACGGCGCTTGTTTCCCGCGACGATCGAGCGCATCGGAACCCGGTCCGCGATCTCCAGCACACCGGTTCCCCAAGCCGTTCTCGCCCCGATGCCGGTCAGTTCCCCCACCTGGAGGAGTCGGTCGATCAAGCTCGACGAGGCCTCGTCGCCGGTGCAGAGCCAGTCGACCTCCCCGAGCGCGACGCGGACGTCACGGAGGCTGGCCCGGCTGGGATCCCCCTCGGTCCATCGCACGGACTGGAGTTCCACCTGCGTGGGAAACACCGACGCCATCACCTCCCGCGGCAGGCGCTGCTCGTCCCGGTCCCGGCCGCAGATCAGCGCGAGCCGCCGCTGGATGCTGCCCAGCAGCAGGTACGGATCGGGCCAGGGCATGAAGACGTCGCCGCGTTTGAAGGTGACGCCTTCGGGGAATCGCAACCGCCATCCCTTCGACGGCCTGCCCGCGATCCCGGCGAGATTCACCGAGGCCACCTCCTGGATCCCCTCGACCCGCAGCGTCACCATGCCGAGCCGCTCCCGGTTCCCGAACGCGACGCGGTCAACCAGCAGCGGGGTCAGGAAGTCGTCGAACAGCCGCAACTCCACGAGCACGGCGAACTCGCTGACCTGCCGCCACCGCACCGCGTACCGGTGTTCCTCGGAGTGCGGCTCCCCGTCGCCGCCCGGCGACCGGTGCAGCCACGACGAGACCATCGCGTGGATTCCCGAGGGTGTGGGGGTCAGGTGACGTTCCCCCGTCTCCGCCCGCAGCAGAACCTGCCAGATCCTGACCCGCACCGCGGGCAGGGATCTCGGCGACCCCACGTTCAGTCCTGTGGGACGGGGTCGAGGAGTTCGAGGTAGGGCCGGACCCTGTTCGACACCGCCTCGAAACATCCGAGTCTGCGGCATCCGATGATGCCGCCGCCCTGGCCGCGGACCTCGCCGTGCGGGAAGAAGAAATCGGGTCTGCGGGCCGTCTCGGCGCTGATCCGCGGCACGATGTAGCCGACCCCCGGCATCGGGTCCGGCTCCGGGGCGATGGCTCCCTGCCGGATCCTCGTAACCGGGATCTCGCGTCCCTGAACCCGGAGCGACGGCAGCTCCTCGGACTGCTCCTGGCGCCGCACCCACTGGTCGGGCCCCTCGGGGGCCGCCCACGTGAACGGTTCCCCCGCCTCGGGATAGTAGGTGACGTCGTGCGGGGTGAGGTTGATGAGTTTCCTCACCTCGTCCACCTGGGGCACGCCCTGGGGGAAGACCCCCGTGATGGGGGATTTGTTCCCGGATTCGGTGCGCAACACCCGGATGTATTCGCGGGCGCCCATACCGGTGTTGCCGAGTTCGTAGAAATCGATCGTCAGGGTGTTGCACCAGCGGGCCGTCAGGGCCGCCATGGCGGCGGGGGCACTGACCGCGAGGTGCAGTTTGGCAAGGTCCCTGAACCTCCGGAGGATTTCGCCCACGCGCCTGGCCAGCCCGGCCCCCTCGGTGTGGTCTATCCATTTCTTGGCGCCGTCGGCGGAGGGGGTGTGGAGGTTGATGACCAGCACCGCCGGGTCCTCCAGCTTCTCGGCCAGGGCGAGCAGGGGCTGGGGGCGCAGGTCGTCGGCGGCCAGCAGCACGACGGCGTTCTTCGCGGGTGCATCCCCCCAGAGGACCCGCCGCAGCTCGGCTCCGGAGGGTATCTCGCCGGGAGCGAACCCGAGGGCGCGTCTGCTCCCGTCGGGGTTCAGGGTTTCCAGGTGGATGCTGGTGCTGTGTTCCTCGGGTTCATCCGCGGAGACCCAGTCCTTTCCGTAGGTGTCGCGCCAGGTGAAGTGCTCGATCTCGCGGGCGTGCGGCAGCGCCGCGCCGAGCGCCCACGCCAGGCTCGGGTGGCAGCCGCCCCGGAAGAGGACACGCCTGATCCGGGCCGCGTGGAGTTCGTCGATGAGAATCGGCAGCGCCTGCTGCAGGCAGCGGTAGTCGAGTTCCTCCGGGATCTGCGTGGCGTTATCCTGCCGGAGCCGGATGTGGAGGTCGGCCTCCGGGACGGTGCGGCCATCCGCGGGCAGGTGGTTGGGTTCGGGCCGGGTCTGGAGGCCGATCTCGATCTCCCCGTCGTCGAGCTGCGGCCGGCGCACCTTGAGGCGGTTGCGCAGCAGGTCGCGAAGGACCAGGTTCAGTTCGCTGACCGGTTTGCCGCCCTTGTCGTCGGAGTGCAGCAGCCGCCGCTGGAGATGGTCATTGAGCTGTTCCGCCTCCGGGTATTTCGTCCCCAGCTGTTTGCCGGGCGCGTCGATGTCGCATTCGTCCGGGGAACCGGGTTTCCGGAAGGTGTTGATGATGTGCAGCTGGAAGCCCTCCGGGTCGGCCTTGTGGGCCCCGACCAGCAGTGGCGCCTCGGTCTTGGGGACGAAACTGCTCTCGGAGATGCCGTCGGAGAGCAGCAGCACCCCGCCGCTCAGCCCTTCTTCGAAGGCCTGGGTGATGTTGCGTTCGACCGTTCCGGCCTCGAGGTCACGGATGTCGCGCCAGGGCACGATTCCCCCGGCGCGCAGATAGGTTTCGATGAACTCGGCGTCGGCGGTCCCGCTTTTCTGGTGGTAGGAGATGAAGACGGGGCCGTTGCCCCGCCCCGGAGGTCGTGATGACGTCATCGCAGGTTTCCTTTCGTGTCCTCACCGATCCCTGACGGACAGGACGGCCGTTGCTCCCCCACCGACGAAGCATTCTCCCGGGCCGGGGAGCCCCGCCGGAAGACGGCCCGCTCCTGGGTCTGGATCTGCATGTGCAGCAAAGGGTTTTCCCCTCGAGATGCACGGAAGGAGACGCGACATGCTGTGTCGTTGGTGACATGAAACGCAGCCGGGGCTGCGAACCGCAATCTCATCATTCGTGGGGCGAACCTCAAGGTTCGCCCCACGGCCACGTTCCCGGGCACCGCTAGATCCGAATGTCGGGTGAAACGAAGGCCCTGCCTTCGAGATCTAGGAGGTGAACACTCATGGTGTGGAGCTGGTGATCTGCCGGGCGGCCCGGGCCGCGAAGTGAACAAACCGCGGGGTGCGCTACACGCACCCCGCTTTCACGTTCTCACGACCTCGGGTGGAGCAACCATTGTTCGGCGACGGTGAGGCCCACCCAGTCCTTCCACTCGCCCGAACCCACCTTCCGCAGCAGGCCGCGGCAGGCCTCGGCGTCGCGTTTCCACCCGGCCGTCTCCCAGCACGAAGCCGCCTCCGTCAGGGCCGCGACCGCTCCGGCCCGCAGATCCCGGTCGTCGGCGGCGGTCAGGAGCCTCAGGGCGCTCACCCCCCGCACCGACCAGCGGCGCGCTGCCGCGGCCACCGGGGCGAGGGTTTCCCGCAGGGTGGTGTCTCGGCGCACCCGCAGCGACCTCCCAGCTCCCGCCTCGCGGCCCTGTTTCAGCCTGGCCGTCTGCGCCGCCGTCCCGGTCACCGACCCGGCCCAGCCGCGGGTCCGTGGATCGTAGCCGAGCTCCCCACTCAGCACCGGTTCGGGGACATCTCCGGAGAACAGGTCGAAACCGAGCCGGTCGTCCTCGTTCAGTTCCCTCCCCCAGGACACTCCGCCGAACCAGCGCACCTCCTGCGGCCCGTCCACCGCGACGGCGCAGTGGATCTTCCCCTCGACGTCGAGGTCCAGCACCCACCGGGCGTTGTTCTCGCCCGTTGCCACCCAGCCGCGCGGCAGCTGTTCCCAGTCGACGGTCGCGGATTCGGCGAGCTTTCCCCAGCGCTCCGGGCCCGCCGCCAGGGCCAGTTCGGGCGTGAACCGGTCGATGAATTCGACGTCCAGCCGCCCGGGTGAAGCGGCCTCCTCCCCGGGGGGCCAGGTGGCCAGCAGCTGACGCGCCCAATCACCCGATTCCCCGGACAGCGGGAACCGGTTCGCGACCTGCTCCAGCGCGTCCCCGAGCAGCCCGGTCAGGGGTGCGAACTCCTCCTCGTCGATGTGGGCGTGGAAGTACCTGCACAGCTCCGCCAGTTCGGGCAGCCGGTCGGGTTCGTCCGCGAGACGCCCGGTGAGCGAGGCAACCAGGGTCAGTTCCTCCAGCCGCAGCAGCCGCCAGTCGAGCGGCAACGGCGACCATTCCTGCAGCCAGCGCACCACCCCGAGCCGCGCCACCGCCCCGGCCATGTCCTCGTCATCGGGCGCGAGGGGCAGCTTCCCGACCCGCCCCGACCCGTCCCATCCGGCGGCCCGCGACGCGAGCCCGGCCGTGGCGCCGCCGTAGAGATCGGCCAGTTCCTCCTGGGACTCGTCGACGTCGGCCACCAGGCAGCAGGGCGCCTCCTCGGGTTCGGCGGGATTCACCACGACGACTACGGTTCTCAAGGGCAGCGTGACGTTTCCCGCCGGAGCCGGTCCCCCCGTCCCCACCTGCACCGGGCCACCGCCGAGCGCCTCGATGACGATCTGTTTGTCGGTTTCACTCATTGTTTCCAGTCCTGGTCCATGTGATGGCACACCTCGTCAATGCTCGGGAGCCCCAGTTCGGCGGCGGCGCGCTCGTACTCGGCGGTCGCGTCCTCGTCGCCCCAGACGACCGCCCGGGCGCATTCCTCGTCGGCGCGCAGCCATTCGAGGGCGCGCTCGAACAGTGCCAGCCGATCGGCTTCCGCCGACCCGCCCGCGTCCTCCGGCGGGATCTCGTCCTTGTGGCCGCCCGTCAACCGACGGGGATCCCTTCGCTGTTTCTGGCCGCTCGGAATGCCTCCGTAGATGGCCTGCTTGACGATTTTCGACGCCTTGGCCTCCGTGACGGGCCTTCCGGTCATGTCCAGCCGGAAGCACTCGTGCCAAGCGCGGCGCATGGCGTCCTGGTGGGCCTCCTCCATCTTCTCGGCCAGTTTCAGGTACTGCCCCTGAAGGGTTCGGCCGGTGAAAGTGGCGATCATCGCCTGGGCCAGCGCCGCCAGCCCGGCGTGGATCCCCTCCCATCCCAGGGCGGGATCGCCCTGTGGGTCGGTCTCCTCCCCGAGCGGCAGGAGGTCGTCGTTCCAGGCTCGTTTCCCGGGTGTGGCGCCCGGGGGTTTCCAACCGGGGCCGGAAGGCCCGTTCATCAAGCCGGCGTGCAGGCTTCTCAGCGCGATCCGGGCCGATTCGTCGATCAGCCCGAGCCTGGCGCAGGTCCGGGAGACCTCGCGTCGCGCAATCTCATCGGCGCTCCCCTTCACATACGGTTCTCGCGCCGCGAAAGAAAACCGGGAGAAGACCGAACGCTGCAGACCGAGGAAGACGTTCTCCCTCTCCTCGACCACCAGCGGCGGCCGTTCGTTCTCGCCCAGCCCGTAGCGCCCGTAGGGTTCGGCGTCCAGGCTGGCGCGTCCCTTATCCTCCCAGAGCCGGTCGAAGAGCCCCTGGTATCCGGCGAACTCGCGCCTGCCCATCCGCCTGCCCAGCGGGACGCTGTTGCGCAGGAAGGTTTCCCACACCGACTCGACCTCCATGTCGGTGAGCACCACGGCCTGTTTCCACTTCGACCCGATGGCTACGGCGAGCGCCTCGGCGACCCTGCTGATGGTCACGTCCAGTCCCTGCTGCCGCGCCCGGACCATGGCATCGTCCACGCCGGTCCGCAGCAGGGCCAGCAGTTTCTCCACGACGCCGCGCCGCCCGTCGAGCCAGGCCAGCAGCTCCCGGCCGCGTTCGTCCCCGATTCTCTCCCCCCGCTCCACGCCCGCCCATTCGGGCCCGGCTGTGACACCAGGATGCAGTAGGCGTTTGACAACGAGATTCACGGTCACGCCGAACCCTTTGGGGGCGTACCGTTCCCATTTCGGCAGCCGTTCCAGCCACTGCCCGCACCACTGCGCAAAGGATTTGGACATCAGTCTCCTTCCGTCGCCATCCTTTGACGGACATTACCCTCAGCTCGGCTCGCCGAATGGCCGCGACAAGGGGGATCGAACCTGTGAGTTCAGAAGTCAGATGACCAAAGCTAGTATCTCGCCATGGACGGCTCACGGAAAACCGAGGCCGCCTCCCCGAATTGTCGGGAGACGGCATCCGAGGAGCTGTTCGATGCCATCAAGAAACTGCGCTCCGACGGAATCCAGAGCCCCGACCTCCGCCTGCCCGAACCCCTGTTGAAGGTGTTGAAACTCGAACCGGACTCCCCCTTCGCCAGGCACCATGTGTCAAAGGCGTTGCTGTCCTGCGCGGCGTGCCTGGAGGAGGGCACCCGGAGCGCGTTCCTGTTCTCCGCCGGGTTCTCCAAGGACATCACCGGCTCCCCCGGGGAGCGGGTGAATCGGTCCGCCGCCGTTTTGAAGATGGGGCGTCGCACCCTGTACCGCCACATCGAGAAGGCCGCCCACGAGATCACCCACCTGCTGCTCGCCGGCGACCACGCCCCCGCGCTGGAGAACATCGACTTCGTCACGACGAGAACCCACTGCCGGCTGGACCTTCGCGACGACTCTCCCACCATCCTGATGGATCGCACGGTGATGGCCCTCCGCGACGGTTTCAACGCCTTCGACGAGCACCTGTTCCTGCCCCTGCTGCGCGACGAACTGAGGTACTACGCCCTCGAGGGGTGCAGGCTGGCGGGGGTCCAGGATACCGGCGGCTCGTGGATCGTCCAGCTGCGGCTCCCCCGCTGCCTGAACGTCGGGGAGTCCCACACCTTCTCGGTGTCCGTGCGCCTGCCCGACCACGACTGCCTGGAACCGGTCTTCGGGTTCGCCCCCGTCACGTCCATGCACGCCGCGAGGATCGAGCTGCACTTCGAGGCGCGTCTCCCAAGCCTCGTCGAGCGCATCGACCGCACCTGGCCCGCCCAGATGATGTCCCCCACCGCTTCCGGTCATCCCGTCGAGGTGATGGGCAATAGGGCCGTCGCCAACTTCAGGAACATGCAGCCCGGCTGGAGCTACGGGATCCGCTGGGCCTGGTGAGCACCCGTCCCGCTCTCGGGAAAATCCCTGAGTACTCATACCACCCCGGTGGGTCATCCCTGAGTACCCGACCTCGACCCGCGACTAGGCGTTTCGACCGAAAGTACGACAGGCGATCCGCGCAGACCCCAGTCAGCGCGGGTTTGCGAAAGCAACTTCCCTGAGTACGGATACTCAGCTGCGTGCAAGCCGGATACCCAGGAAAGTCAGGTAGTGCCCCCTACCAAAAGTGCTTATCAGCTTCCGGAAGATCCGCCACTCTGGTGTGACAGGCATCAAGAAGACCCCATACCCCAGGGGCAAGGAGGACCCACACCGTGACCATCGCTCTCGACAACGCCACCCCTTGCGTCAAGTTCGCCTCACTCTTCCAGAACCCCCTCCTGGAGGACGAGACCAGCGTCGAGACCGCCGCCGACATTCGCACCCAGGCGGCTCTCGCCGCCCACGCCGCGAAGCTCTGCGGGGAGTGCCCCCTGCGCGCCCAGTGCCTCACCGACGCCGTGGTCTCCTACGACGTCGCAGGTTTCGTGGCAGGCACCACCGAACCCCAGCGTCGCGAGATCCGCGCCCGCCTCAACGTCACCGTCGAGCCGGAGGAGCTGGACAGCTTCGCCGGGGTCTCCTCGGGCCGCAGCTTCGACCACGAGGAGATCCACCGACTGCGGCAGGCCAACCCCACCCAGCCGCTTTCCGCCATCGCCGCGCGAGTCGGTTGCTCCATCTCGACGGTCAAACGCCACCTCAGGCGGGCCGAGGCGCGGGGCGGGGTCGTGAAGTCCATCGACAAGAAACGCAAACCCAGCAGGCGTGAGGTGATGGAGGCCGCCGCCGAAGTTCTGAGCCCCGTCTCCTCGGTCGCCTGACCCCTTCCCACACGAGCCGCCGCCGAAACGGAATCACAGGACACCGTCCTCTCCCGTCCTGCTCATTCCGGTTCGGCGGCGTTCTGGAACCAGCGTTCCAGCTCTTGGACGGCCCCTCCGGAGTCGAAGTCGCCGGTGACGTGATCGGCCGCGGCTCTCACGCCGCGGGGGGCATCACCCATCGCGACCCCCCGCCCGGCCCACCGGATCATCTCGATGTCGTTGTAGCCGTCGCCGAGGA
>ERZ772764.2266-NODE-2266-length-11391-cov-26.985797_pt1 | contig 11391 bp, 10 predicted proteins | sample MGYA00512163_ERZ772764 | MGnify/ENA primary metagenome ERZ772764 (study PRJEB29015, sample SAMEA2737903) | human oral metagenome | biome: human oral; feature: human-associated habitat; material: dental | place: China | collected 2094 ...
GGTGGTTCGGGGTTCGTCACGAGGATGTGGTGTTGGTGGGAGTGTTCCCTGGTGCGGGGTGTTGCCCTGGTGGGCGTCGGTTGGGCGGCGCGTGGTGGCTCGTGCTGGCGCTGTGCGTGGCGGGAGTGTCGGGGTGTTCGGGCGGTGGTGGCGCGGGTGCTGAGGGGCCGGTGATGAGTGGGGACTATTACGTGCAGTCGGATGGGTCGTTGCGCCGGCCCGGTGGTGTGGGGGAGTTCCCGGTGCCCGATCCTCTGGTCGGGGAGTACTCGGACGCGGGGGCCGAGGCGATGGCCTCGTATTACTTCGAGACGGTGGCATACGCGTGGAACGTGGGGGATCCGCGCGCGTTCACGGACATGGTGGCCACCGGGTGCCAGGCGTGCGCGAACACGGCCAACGACATCACCTCCGTGTACGCCAACGGCGGGTGGGCCGCCAAAGCGGGGGCCTCGGATTTCCAGGCCTCCGCAGTCGGGCGCGTGACCGACGAGCAGGCGCACGGGGATGAGACGTACGCGGTGGACGTGTCGTTCAGTGAGCGCACGCCGGACGTGTACATGAACGGGACTCTGGCACCCGGGGTCGAGCGCGTGCGCGGCGCTCGGGTGCTGGTGGGCTGGGACGGCTACTTCTGGCGCGTCGTGGAAGTCGAGGACCAACCGTAGGGGGAATCATGACCATCAGAGGCGATGAGCCGTTGTCCGCTGGCAGCGGCCCGGGCCCCGACGGTGGGCGCGGGCCTGCCCACGAGGCGGGCGCCGCTGACGCGGTTGCCGGCCCTTCCGCGTCCGGCAGCGGAGGCGCAACCGTTTCTGCCGACGAGGGGTTAGGCGGCGGAGCGGCTGGCGATCCACCCGGCGGAGGGTCCGGCCGCAGCGCTGCTTCCAGTGCCGCCGGGCCGGACGATGGCCCGCGCGCTGACGGTGCCTCCAATGGTGGCCGGTTGGCCGGCGGTCCGGTCGGCGGGCTGCCCGCTGATAGTCCTGTCGACGGCCTGCCCGACGACGGCCCCGCCGACGAGGCGCCCGCTGATGATGGTGGTGGGATGTCGCCTGTGGTGCGCGAGTACGTGGAGCGGTTGCGTCGTGAGGCGTTGGCGCGGGACGCGGAGTTGCGCGCGCGGGGGATCGACCCGTACAAGGGGACTCCCGTGGACGAGGAGCCCCGCCGCCGGTTGGGCGCGCGCCCTGGCGACGCTGGTAGTCCTGGTGGCGGCCGTGTCGGTGGGCGCGTATGTGGTGTTCTTCCGGGGGGAGCCCGATTACGGGATGAGCCACGGCTACCAAGTCCAGTCCGACGGGAGCCTCAAACGCCCGCCCATCACCGACAAGGCGCCGGAGCAGCCCGAGGAGATGAATGCTGGCGGTGAGACGGGAGCGAAAGCCACGGCCCGCTACTACCTCAACGCCAGTTCTTACGCTTGGAACACCGGTGACACAGGTCCGCTCAAATCGATAAGCGACGAAGAATGTGCGTTCTGTTGGGATCAGAGATCTAAGATTGAGGAGTTTTACGCCCATGGCTATTGGGCGGCGGGAGCGCATAGTAGCATAACGAACACTCAGGCTATTGAGCGGGAAGGCTCCAATTATGAGGGAGACGTGTACCTCGTTCAATTTCGCATTGATGAGCACCTTGCCGAAGGGTATACGAGTAACGGGTTCCAAGAAAGTCAGAGTCGGGATACAGTAATTATCCTCCGTGTCGGATGGGACGGCTCAAACTGGCGCGTTTTAGAAGGAAGGGCGGCAAATGCCGAAGATGCGATGTAAGCGCCGCACTCGCGCGCTTGGCTGTGTCTCAACCTCTGTGCTCACCATTGTCATGATGATGCCAGCCACATATGTGGATAGTGATCCCGAGTACTCGGTGACGGGCTACAGTGACACGCAGAACAACCCAGGTATTGAGTTTAGGTCCACCCAGAGGTCGACTGTGGATTACTCCAGTCGCCCTCCGTCGTCGTCGGTTGGGGGTGGTTCTGGCAGTGGTTCCGCCGCTGGTGGGGGTGCTCCGGCGGTTCCTGCGGCGTCCGAGGCCCCTGGGGGCGGGTCGGTTCCGGGTGGGCGTGCGGCGGGGGGCCGTTGGTGATGGTGTGCACGGGTGAGCGTGAGGGGATCCCGGGGTCGGCGGCGCGGCCGGGGGATGCGGGCGCGGCGTCGTCGCACTGCCAGTACGTTGCTGGCACCGCCCCCACCACGCCCGCGGACGAGGGCGAGCCCGCCGACGAGGGCGGGGCCGGTGAGGGGGAGGCGCCGCCCAGTACGGAGACGATTGTGCGCACCGCGCTGGCGCGGGTGCCGGTGTCGGGCGCGGGCCTGTCGTGGCAGCCGCGCAAGAAGTCGTACACGAACGCAGGGGTGCCCACCATCGTCTACGCCGCCACCCCCACCCAATCGCACACCACGTCGTTGTTCGGCAGGGAAGTGTCGATCACCCTGACCGCATCACAGTACTCCTACGACTTCGGGGACGGCACCGCGCCCCTGGTGACCTCGCGTGCGGGGGAGCCGTGGAGGAGGGGCAACAAGGAGGCGAGACTGACCCATCATTACGAGGAGGTCACCCGCGGGGACGAGAGGCGGACCATTACGTTGACGACCACGTGGGACGCCACCACCACCAACCCCTTCACCGGCGAGACACTCACCCTCCCGGCGGTGGTGACTACCACCGAGAGGTCCGACCCCTTCCCCGTGTCCCACCTGCGCATCGACCTGACCGACACCGCCGACGAACAAGATGGCCACTAACCCCACAACCCACCCGAACCCCGCACGGCGGGCCCGCGGGCCACCCCGGCGCGGCCCGGCGCGGACCCGACCAGTCTGACCGGCCCCGCCTCGCGGGCCGGGAAGCCCCGCCCACCGGACGGGCAAGGAAAGAGAAGAGACCCGACCCAGGGCCCCAGCCGACCCCCGCGAACCACGCGAAAAGAGGAGAGAACCCGACCCAGCAGGCCAACCCGCCCCCCGGGCGGTTCCGCCCACCCAGCCCGAACCCCGGGCGGCCCCACCCGCCCCGCCGGGCGGGCATGTTCCCGGGCCCCGGGGGTATAGACAACGTCTATACCCCCGCCGGGCGGACACACGGCCCGGCGGACAGTTCTCCATAGACAACGTCTATGGCCCCACCGGGCGAATATACAGCCCGGCGGCCGCGGACCCAGCCGCCGGGCGGACACACGACCCGAACCCCGGCACCCACGAGCCCGCCCGCTCCTCGCCTGCCCCGCGCGAGGCGCTGTCCGCCAACGGCCCCCGCCAACGATTCCGGAAACCGGCGGCGGCCCTTGCAACGTATGTGCTGCGGCTCCCGCAACCCGCGCGCGGCGGCCTCGGGAATCCCCAGCCCTACAACCCGCGCGCGGCGGCCCCGGGAACCCGGGGCCCGCAACCCGGCGTTCGCCCCAGGAACTCAGGCGGTGACCTCGATAATGCGGTACCCCTTCTTCGACGCGTACCTCCGTGCCGCCATCCCCTGGGACACCAGCCACGCCACCAGCGAGTCCGCCCCGAGGTTGCGCTGGACCACCAGATACGCGGCGCCCCCCGGAGTCAACAGGGACAGCCAGTCGGAGAGCATCCGGCGCATCGCCTCCTTGCCGACGCGCACCGGCGGGTTCGACCATATGGCGTCGAAGCGCACGCCCTCGGAACGGGCCCGCTCCAGCGCCTCGCCCGCGTCCATGGCGCTCACGTTGGCCGCGCCGTTGGCCTCGGCGTTGCGCTCCGTCAGGTCCAGGGCCCGCGTGTTCACATCGACCGCCCACACACTGGCCCCCGGCGACTCCAGGCCCATGACCACGGCGAGCGGCCCCCACCCGCACCCCAGGTCGAGCAGGGTGCCGCGCCCGGGCAGCTCGGGCGCCTCGGCCAGCAGCTGGCGGGTGCCCAGGTCCAGGCGGGAGGAGGAGAACACCTTCGGGGACACGCGCATCGTGAGCTCGTGGCCGCGCGCGGACACCCTCAACTGGCGCGCCTCCGCGTCCGGAGCGGGGGCCTGGTCGGTGAAGTACTGTTCGTTCACAGAGGAAAGCCTACCCGCCCGCCCCCGCGCGCACACGCACCCGCGGACGGCGTGCGACACTGGAGGCCCCACCACGACCGGAGGACGCCACATGACCGCCACCCAGTCGGGCGACGACGAGGCCCGCGACGCCCGCATCGACGAGGTCGTGGCGCGCATCCTCTCGCGCCAGGCCCAAGCGCTGTCGTCCACAGCCGGGCAGGACCGCTCCGGCGACGCGGGCGCCATGGAGCGCGAGGCGCGCGCCGCCACCCGCCGCGTCGACACCTCCGCCTCGGACCGGGCGGACATCTCCGAAGTCGAGTACCGCCAGGTGCGCCTCGAGCGCGTCGTCCTGGTGGGCCTGCGCACCACGCAGAGCGAAGAGGAGGCGGAGAACTCGCTGCGCGAACTCGCCGCACTGGCCGAGACCGCCGGATCCCGGGTCATGGACGGCGTCATCCAGCGGCGCTCCCTGCCCGACCCCGCGACCTACCTGGGGTCCGGGAAGGCCAAGGAACTCGCCGACATCGTGCGCGCCCACGAGGCGGACACCGTCATCGTCGACGAGGAGCTCGCCCCCTCCCAGAGGCGAGGCCTCGAGGACGTCGTCGACGCCAAAGTGGTGGACCGCACCGCACTCATCCTCGACATCTTCGCCCAGCACGCCAAGTCCCGGGAGGGCAAGGCCCAGGTCGAGCTCGCCCAACTGGAGTACCTGCTCCCGCGCCTGCGCGGATGGGGCGAATCCATGTCGCGCCAAGCGGGCGGGCGCGTCGCCGGGGGCGCCGGCATCGGCTCCAGGGGGCCCGGCGAGACGAAGATCGAACTGGACCGGCGACGCATCCGCGCCCGCATGGCGAAACTCAAAGCCGAGATCGCCCGGATGGAACCCGCCAGGCGCACCCAGCGGGGGGCGCGCAGGCGCGGCGGAGTGCCCTCCGTGGCGATCGCCGGGTACACGAACGCGGGCAAGTCGACGCTGCTCAACCGCCTCACCGACGCCGGGGTCCTCGTCGAGGACGCGCTCTTCGCCACCCTGGATCCCACGGTGCGCCGGGCCCGCACAGCCGACGGGCGCGAGTACACGCTGACCGACACCGTCGGCTTCGTGCGCAACCTGCCGACCCAGCTGGTCGAGGCGTTCCGCTCGACCCTGGAGGAGGTGGGAGCGGCCGACGTCCTCCTCCACGTCGTCGACGCCGCCCACCCCGACCCCGTCTCCCAGGTCGAGGCCGTGCGCGCCGTGCTCTCGGGGATCGAGGGCGCGGACCGCGTCCCCGAACTCATCGCCCTCAACAAGGCGGACCTGGCCACGCCCGAGCAGCTCGCCGTCCTGCGCACCGCGTTCCCGGGCTCCGTGGCGCTGTCGGCCAAGACCGGGTACGGAGTCGGGACGCTGAGGGCCGCCCTGGAGGACCTGCTGCCCAGGCCCAGCGTGCTCATCGACGCGGTCATCCCCTACTCCGCGGGCTCCCTGGTCCACCGCGTCCACGAGGAGGGCGAGGTCGAGCGCGAGGAGTACGCGGCCGAGGGCACGCGCCTCGTCGCCCGCGTCGACGAGGCGCTGGCGGCGGCGGTCCGCGCGGCCACGGCGCCCCGCGCCGATGAGTGAGGACCTCGTCGGGGCCTCGGGCGGGGTCCTCGACGACGTGGTGGCCGCGATGGGAGGGACCCCGCGCGAGGGGCAGGCCTCCATGGCGGCCGAGGCGGCGATGGCCATCGAGGAGCGGCGCCACCTCATGGTCCAGGCGGGCACCGGGACCGGCAAGTCGATCGGCTACCTCACGCCCCTGCTCACCCACTGCGCGCTGAACGGGGTGCGCGGCCTCGTCTCGACCGCGACCCTGGCCCTGCAGCGCCAGATCCTCGTCAAGGACGCGCCCGCCGTCGTGGACGCCGTCGCCGCGCGCACGGGCGTGCGCCTGGACGTGCGGGTCCTCAAGGGCTGGAGCAACTACGTGTGCCTGCACCGCCTGCAGGGCGGGCACCCCGCGGAGGGAACCCTCTTCGAGGACCGCGACCCGGGGGCCGGCACCGAGCCCACGGGGGAGCTGGGGCGCCAGATCGTGCGCCTGCGTGAGTGGGCGCGCGCCTCGGACACGGGGGACCGCGACGATTTGGAGCCCGGCGTGCCGGACCGCGTGTGGCACTACGCCTCCGTGGCGAAACCCGAGTGCCTGGGCAGGCACTGCCCCCTGGTCGACGACTGCTTCGCCCAGCGCGCCAGGGACGCGGCCGCCGAGGCGGACGTGGTCATCACCAACCACTCCCTTTTCGGCATCAACGCCACCGAGGGCAGCTCCCTGTTCGGCGAGATCGACGCGGTCGTCGTCGACGAGGCGCACGAACTTGCGGACCGCGTGCGCTCCCAGGCCGCCCGCGACATCACGCCCGCCAGAGTCGCGCGCGCCGCCCGCTCCCTGCGCTCAGCCCTGTCCCTGGACGTGTTGGACCTGGAGGAGGCGGGCAACGGCCTGGGCGCGGCGCTGGCGCCGCTGCCCGACGGGCTCCTGGAGAAGCGGCCCGCGGCCCTGGTCGACGCCATGGCCGTGCTCGACGACGCCGTGCGCCGCGCCCAGCAGGAGGTGGGGGAGGCCGAAGCGGACCAGGCCGCCAAGCTCCTGGCGCGCGGCGCCGTGGAGGAGCTGGCGGGCGCTTTCGACGAGTGGGGGAGGGACCCCGACCGCTCCATCGCCTACGTCTCGCGCACCGAACCGGGGGCCGAGCGCCTCACGGTGGGCCCCCTCGACGTGGCCGGGCCGCTCGGCGCCGTCGGCTTCGGCGAGCGCCCTGCGATCCTCACCTCGGCCACCCTGGCGCTGGGCGGCTCCTTCGACTTCATGGCCGCCGAGTGCGGGCTCGCCCTGTCGCCCGCGCCCTGGCACGGCATCGACGTCGGCTCGCCCTTCGACCCGGCGGCCCAGGCGATCCGCTACGTGGCGCGCCGACTCCCCGTGCCCGGCAGGGACGGGCCGCCCCTCGCGGTGCTCGACGAGCTCGTCGAGCTGGCCCAGGCGTCGGGGGGCGGCGTCCTCGCGCTCTTCGCCTCGCGGCGCGGGGCGCAGGCGGGGGCCGAGGCGCTGCGCGGGCGCACGGACTTCGAGGTCCTCGTGCAGGGCGAGGGCACGCTGTCGGCCCTGATCGACCGATTCAGGGACGAGCGGGACTCGTGCCTGGTGGGAACGCTCTCCCTGTGGCAGGGCGTGGACGTGGTCGGGCCGTCGTGCCGCCTGGTCGTCATCGACAAGATCCCCTTCCCGCGCCCCGACGACCCCGTCACGAAGGCGCGCTGCATGGACGTGGAGCGCAGGGGAGGCAGCGGCTTCCGCGCCGTGTCCCTCACGCACGCCGCCCTGCTCATGGCGCAGGGCGCGGGGCGGCTGCTGCGCTCAGACACGGACAGGGGCGTCGTCGCCGTCCTCGACCCGAGGCTGGGGACGAAGCCCTACGGGCGTTTCATCCTGGCGTCCATGCCCCCGATGTGGCCGACGGAGGACCCGCAGGTGGTGCGCGGCGCGCTGCGCAGGCTCAATGCGCGAAAGTAGTGAACATCTCCCCCGGGGAACGGGATAATCTGCAAAAATGAGAGGGAAGCCTCACCTCGAAGGAGCCATTGTGGAATCCAAAGCACAGACCCTCTACCCGTCCAAGTCCTCCGGGCGCCCGTCGAAGATCGCCATCATCGGCGCGGGAGCGGTCGGCACGGCCGTCGCCTACGCGTGCGCGATGCGCGGCGACGCGCGGTCGATCGTCCTCCAGGACATCAACAAGCCCAAAGTCGAGGCTGAGGCGCTCGACATCGCCCACGGCATCCAGTTCACGCCCTGCGGCTCGGTCGAGGGTTCCGACGACGTGGAGATCGTTCGCGGCGCGGACCTCATCATCGTCACCGCCGGGGCCAAGCAGCAGCCCGGACAGTCCCGCCTGGAGCTGGCCGGATCGACGGTCAACCTCATGAAGAAGATCGTCCCGAACCTGGTGGAAGTCGCCCCCGACGCCCGCTTCATGTTCATCACGAACCCCGTCGACGTCGTCACCTACGTCGCCCTCAAGCTCACGGGCCTGCCCCGCAACCAGGTGTTCGGCTCCGGCACCGTGCTGGACACGTCGCGCCTGCGCTACCTGGTCTCGCGCGAGACCGGCGTCGCCACGCAGAACATCCACGCCTACGTCGCGGGCGAGCACGGGGACTCCGAGGTGGCCCTGTGGTCCAGCGCCGAGATCGGCAACGTGCCGCTGTCCCAGTGGGGGCCGACCCTGAGCGGGCGCGTCTTCGACGCCGAGCTGCGCAAGTCCATCGCCACAGACGTCGTCCAGAGCGCCTACAAGATCATCGAGGGCAAGGGCGCGACCAACTACGCGATCGGCCTGTCCGCGTCGAACATCGCGGGCGCCGTCCTGCGCGACGAGCAGCGCGTCCTCACCGTCTCCACGCTCCTGGAGGACTGGGAGGGCATTTCCGACGTGTGCATGGCCGCCCCCACCCTGGTGGGCCGTGACGGCGCGGGCCGCGTCCTCAACCCGCCGCTCACCCTCAACGAGCGCGACGGCCTCACCGCCTCCGCCGAGCGCCTGCGCAAGGTCGCCCGGGACCTCGGTTTCTGACGGCCCGAGGGCGGCGCGCCCGTCGATCGCCGTTCGCCGTCCCCACTCGCGATGCGGGTGGGGACGACGGCTCTCTATGCCGGGACTGGGGCGCAGGGCCCGGTTGGTCGGAGGGGAGCAGCTGCCCCGGGACCCGCCTCATAACGAGCGGATGACCGTGACGACCTTGCCGAGCACTGTGGCTCCGTCACCGGGGATGGGCGCGTAGTCCTCGTTGTGCGGCAACAGCCACACGTGCCCCCCCGAGCGGCTGAACTCCTTGACGGTGGCCTCCCCGTCGATCATGGCCGCGACGAAGTCGCCGGACTGGGCGTCGGCCTGGGCGCGGACCACCACGTAGTCGCCGTCTAGGATGCCCGCGTCCACCATGGACTGGCCCGACACCTCCAGCATGAACAGGTCCCCGCGGCCCGTGAGGCGCGTGGGCAGGGCGAAGACGTCCTCGACGTGCTGCTCGGCGGTGATGGGGGAGCCCGCCGCGATCCGCCCCACCAGGGGCACCTCGCCGGAGTCGGAGTCGGCGTGCCCGACGGGGACCTCGACGGTGACCACTCCAGCCCCTGCGGACGGGCTGCCGACTCCCAAAAGGGCCCGGGCCCGGTCGGTGAGGTCGAGGGCGCGCGGCAGGCCCGCGTGGCGCTCGAGGTACCCCCCGGCCTCGAGGGAGTCGAGGTGGTGCTTGATCGTGGAGGGCGAGGCGAGTCCGACGCGGAGTGCGATCTCGCGCACAGAGGGCGGGAAGCCGTCCCGCGTGAGCTTGTCGTTGATGACGCGCAGGATCTCGGCCTGCCGGTGGCTGAGCTCGTTGGCGGGCACCGCTGGCTCCTCTCGCTGGGGCGCGACGCAGATGCGTGTGCCATGGCGTGGACTAGTCACCATCAAGGATAGGTGAACAACCGGCCAGGATGAAACACGTGTTCGAGCGGGTCGCGCCATTCGCGTCCCCGCCGTGGTATCGTACAGGTGTTCGACGAACAGATGTTCGATGGTGTGAATTGGAGGAAGACCATGAGTGCCCAGACCATGATCATGGCGGCACCGGCCCCCGGCGCGGCCGCGGGCGGCGGGGCGAGGGTGATCGACATCCGCAGCGCTCCTTCTGCGCGCCGCAGGCTCGCGGCGGCGGGGCTGGGGGATCCGGCGGCGCGCCGCGCGCCCGTCCGTCCCAGGAGCGCCCGCCCCGCCCTCACTCTCCGCTCCTTCGTGGTCGGCTCCCTGGCCGCGGTCGCACTGCTGCTGGGCAGTGCGGGGCTCGGGGCGCTCATGCGGCCCGCCGCCTATGACGGCCCGACCTACACGCACGCCGTGACGGCGGGGGAGTCCGTGTGGTCGCTGGCGCAGTCCGTCCGCACTTCCCGCCCCCTCGACGAGGTCGTCGCCGACATTGAGCGGCTCAACGGCGTCGACGGCGCCCTGCGGGTCGGGCAGGTCGTGGTGCTCCCGGCCCGCTGAGGGAGCCGGGCACTGGGCCGACGATCTGCGCGGGAACATCCGTCCTGCCCGCCCGCTGGGGGGTTTGGCCCGGTGCTGCGGTTGGCCCGACGTGTTGCGCCTGTGGCGCCCGTGGGGATGGACCGTGTAGCGTTGGAGTGTGCACTGCCCTTTCTGTCATAACGCGGACTCGCGAGTGGTCGATACGCGCATCGCGGACGACGGCGCCTCCATCCGCCGCCGCAGGGAGTGCGGTGCCTGCAAGAAGCGCTTCACCACGCTGGAGACCTCGTCGTTCCAAGTCGTCAAGCGCTCAGGGGTGGTCGAGCCCTTCTCCAGGAACAAAGTCGTCTCGGGCGTGAAGAAGGCGTGCCAGGGAAGGCCGGTCACCGACGACCAGTTGGCGCTGCTCGCCCAGCAGGTGGAGGAGAACCTGCGCCAGACCGGGGTCTCCAACGTCTCCACCAACGAGGTCGGCAAAGCGATCCTGCCGTTCCTGCGGGACCTCGACGTCGTCGCCTACCTGCGTTTCGCCTCCGTGTACCAGGCCTTCGACACCCTCGACGATTTCGCGGCGGCCATCGAGGAGTTGCGTGAGCGGCAGGCGGGCACCGCGCCCAAACCGCGCCGCCCCCGTGGGCGCAAGCAGAAGAAGGAACCCGAGCAGGGGCCCACGCTCCTCGACAGTTGAGGCCGCCCGGCGGACACTGGCCCCGGTCGCCGACGTGGGCCCTGTCGATCCGCTGCTGGCGCGCCCACCCGGGGTCCACGAGGCACGCGCCCCGCTGAGGGGCCGCGGGCGGGACCGGTCGCGCGCCGTGCCGCTGCGCCCGGGACTCAATCCCGCTGCTGGCGGTCCTCCGGCGAGGTGATCCTGCGCAGTGCGTCAGTGGCGCCCCGCGCGGCCCCGCGCGCGGCCTCCCCGACGGCGTCGCGGGCCCCCTCCACAGCGCCCCGGGCGCCCTCAACGGCCCCCTTGGCCGCTTGGATCGCACCGCCCGTCATCCCGGTGATCTGCTCGCGCACCTTCTTGCGCATGACCTTGCCCAGCTGGGAGCGGGGCAACTCGCTCATGACGACCAGCTGGCGGGGCAGCGCGTAGTGCGCGATGGACTTCTCCGCCCACTCGCGGATGTCGGCCAGCGTCACGGACGCCCCCGCCTCGAGGACGATGGCGGCCACAACGTCCTCGCCCGACGAGGACGAGGGGATGCCGACGATGGCGACATCGCGCACGCCCGGCATCGTGCGCACGGCCTCTTCGACCTGGGAGGGGTAGACGTTGAAGCCCGAGGAGTTGATCATCTCCTTGCGCCGGTCCGCCATGTAGATGAAGCCGTC
>ERZ772764.2267-NODE-2267-length-11391-cov-18.916284_pt1 | contig 11391 bp, 8 predicted proteins | sample MGYA00512163_ERZ772764 | MGnify/ENA primary metagenome ERZ772764 (study PRJEB29015, sample SAMEA2737903) | human oral metagenome | biome: human oral; feature: human-associated habitat; material: dental | place: China | collected 2094 ...
CGATGGCGGCCTTGAGCTGAGGCAGGGAGGCCGAGATGTTGGGCAGCTTGATGATGGTGGCCGCAGGGGACTGGGTGAGCTCGCCCAGGCGGGCCAGGTCGTCGTCGGCCAGGGAGAAGGCCGCCAGGATGCGGCCCGCCAGCGAGATGTCCGCGGTGCCCACGCTCACGCCTGCCCGCCGGGCGAAGCCGCGCACGATCGGCAGGAAGGAGTGGGTCGCCAGCATCGGCGCCTCGTCGGTCCAGGTGTAGACGATGTCGGGCTCCGCGGTCTGCCTCGACTGGGTCGACTGGCTTGCCTGGGCCGGCTGGGCGGACTGGACGGTCATGGGTGCTCCCTGCGTGTTGATGACGTGTCTGCGCGTGGTGAGGTGGGTTGGAGTGGACGAGGTGAGGCTAACCGTCACCTGTGACGTCCAGGTGACGGCGATGACAGGGGCGGGGTGCGAACCGGCTGACCCCGGCGGCGTGCCTCAGGCGGTCACGTAGCGCTGGCGGACGGCCTCCTGGGCGGCCTCGATCGCCTCACGCTGCTGACGGGAGTTGCGTAACTGCCAGGCCAGGGACGGCCTGCCCTGGCGGTCGACGGCGGCCAGGACGAGCCCGGCGCCCAGCGCGGCCCCGCGCAGCAGGCCGGAGAGGGCCTCCTTGCGAGCCGTCGTCCCCTTGACCGCCCAGACGGGGTTGTTGACCACGGTCAGGGGGATGTTGAGGGCGGCCAGGATCGTGGCGTTCGTGCGGGGCGCCCGGCCGGCGGCCAGACCCAGCCCGGCCACGAGGCTCACGGCGCCCGAGGCGCGAGTGAGCATCCGGGCGTCGGAGGTCAGCACCGGAGGCAGCCCGGCGCGTTCCAGGGTGGGGGCGACCTTCTCGAACTTCTCCACGTGGCGTGACGGGCGCGCGAGGGCATCGAGCCCGTCGACGATGAAGGGCGCAGCGAGCATCGGGCGGGCGAAGGAGCGCAGAATGTTCATACCCCCATCCTGGCCTACCGGAGCGGCTCGGGCCAGCGACTTCGCCGCAAGAACGTGGCACGCGCCTCGCTGAGCGCGGACGGGGAATGAATCCGGGGCACCGTCCTGTTGGTCAGGACATGAGCACTCAGCAGCCGATCGTGCCGACGTCGAGCCGGCCCTCCCGACGCCGGAGCGCGCCGAGGAACCCGTCCGCGAGCGGCCCGCGGCGTCGACTCGACCGGCTGGATGGTCCTGGCGGGCGCGCCGGCACCAGTGGCCCAGGACCGACCCGGTTCCCCGGCAGCTCGTCGGACCGACCCGCCACAATGACCAGTCCCCCTGGCGCTGATGACGTCCGGGAGGCCCGGATCGGGCTAGGCTCGTGGGCGATGACGGACATCGATGACCACACAGACGAGATCACCCTGGATGAGGTGATCGACCCGAACGATGGTGCGGACGGCCTCGACCGCGCTCCCTCCGATGAGGACGAGGCGGCCCGGGCCGCTCGCTTCGAGGCCGAGGCCCTGCCCTACCTGGACCAGCTCTACGGTGCCGCCCTGCGCATGACCCGCAACCGGGCCGATGCCGAGGACCTCGTTCAGGACGCCTACGCCAAGGCCTTCGGCTCCTTCCACCAGTACCGGCCCGGCACCAACCTCAAGGCCTGGCTCTACCGGATCCTGACCAACACCTTCATCAACTCCTACCGCAAGAAGCAGCGCGAGCCGCTCCAGTCCGACGCGGACACCGTCGAGGACTGGCAGCTGCACCGGGCCGCCTCCCACGACTCGGTGGGGCTGCCCAGTGCCGAGAACCTCGCCCTGGACTCCCTGCCGGACTCCGACATCAAGGAGGCCCTCGGCCAGCTCACCGAGGACCGGCGCCTGGCCGTCTACCTGGCGGACGTGGAGGGCTTCTCCTACAAGGAGATCGCCGAGATCATGGACACGCCGATCGGGACCGTCATGTCCAGGCTGCATCGAGGGCGCCGCCAGCTGCGCGAGCTGCTGGCCGACTACGCCCGCGAGTACGGCTACGGGGAGGAGGAGAAATGAGAGACCGTATGGAACCGGGAACGACCGGGAAGAACAGCGCCGAGTCCGCCAAGGATCCCAAGACGGCAGCCGGCTCCCAGGACTGCTCCTGCGCCGAGGCCCGCGCCCACCTGGAGGCCTTCCTCGACCGAGAGTGCACGGCCGACCTCACCGAGCGCCTCGCCCAGCACGTGGCCACCTGCCCGCACTGCTCGCGCATCGCCGACGCCGAGACCCACCTGCGTGAGATCCTGCGCTCGCGGTGCGCCGAGCAGGCCCCTCCCGAGCTGCGCGCCCGGGTCCTGGGGCGCCTGTCGACCCTGCGCGCCACCGCGGTGAGCGTGACGACGACGTCGACGACGACCCAGACTCAGGCCTCCGCCTCCGGGCGGGTCGTGCGCGTCGTGGAGTCCCGGGTCGAGTCCTCCCGGACCGTCCACTTCGAGCGCGACTGAGGAGGCGCCCAGTCAGGTTGAGGCCGCTTGCCCGCGGCCGCGTCCTCGCCCACCATGACATGTGGTCGCCTTCACCGGCTGGTCGGCGGTGCGAGACTGGCCGGGTCGCGTCGCCTTGTGCGAGAATCAGCGGCGTTCCGTGCCCCCTCGTGGGGCGAGTCCAGACACGAGGAGGCAGTGATGAGCAAGCGCGGTCGTAAGCGTCGTGCACGCGCCAAGTCCAGCGCCAACCACGGCAAGCGTCCCAACGCCTGAGCCGGGGAGCGCGCCGAGCGCAACGCCCTGAGACATAACAGACGTCGGCCGGTCACCACCACGGTGACCGGCCGACGCCGTTCTTGAGCCGTCCCGGAACCGCCCTGGTCAGGCGCCGGTTCGCGCTCGCAGTTTGGGTCCTATGGCCTTGACGGTGATGAGACGCTGAGGTGTGAGCCGCGGAACACGACCTGATTCGTGGTGAGGGGCACTGTCCAGCCTCTCACCGAGGAACCCGGTGGTGTCTCGTAGGTATGGCCTTGCCGGCTCCTCCTCAACGACGGCGGTGTGATATGAACCTGAGGAACCTGACAGCACCAGACCAGTGGACACTCTCTGACAACTCGCTCCTGCGGCGCATCCTCGTGTGCTTCCTGGGGGAGGTGATCACAGCGGTCGGGATCGCGATCTGCCTGGAGGGCAAGAGCGGCGTCGACCCGTTCACCGCCTTCCTGCAGGGCATCTCCCACGTCTCTGGGATCTCCTTCGCGGCGATCGTCCCGATCGTCAACATCATCATGCTGATCCTCGTCTTCCCCTTCGACCGGTCCATCTTCGGTCTGGGGACGGTCATCAACTTCACCGTCGTGGGTGTCCTCGTGGACTACTTCCGCCCGATCTACCGCAGCTTCTTCCACGTCGAGTACTCCGTCGGCAGCATGCTCCTCCACCTGGCGATCGGGCTGCCGCTGTTCTGCCTGGGAGTCTCCATGTACATCACCTGCGACCTGGGCCAGTGCCCCTATGACGGGATCGCTCCCTCGCTCAGGCGGCACTTCCCGCGCTACAGCTACCGCGCCTACCGGCTGGTCCAGGACATCATCACGATCTTCCTGGCCCTGCTCCTGATCAGGTTCGACCTCTCACTGGGCATCGTCGCCCTGGGCACGGTCATCATGGGCTTCTTCATCGGCCCCATCGTCGGTTTCTTCAACAACCACGTCTCCAACCGCCTGGTGGGGATCAGCGGCGACATCTTTGCCGCCTCCGAGTCGTCGTCTGACGAAGGCTCCCCGGTGCCTGCCTGACCGGCGGGTATCGAGGCCTCAGGACTCGGGGCGCTCGACGCCGAGCCACTCGTACCAGCCGCGGTGCAGCACCAGCCAGGCCAGCAGACCGTAGCCGGCCTGGCCCGGGTGCGTGCCGCCGGCGGCGGCGACGTCGGCCGTCCACTGCTCGTGGTTGCGCAGCGGCTCGAAGGCGTCCACGTAGGGCACGTTGCGGCGCAGGCACACCTCCTCGGCGGCCTGGGAGAGCTGGGCGGTGGCGTCGGGATCGGCCTCGGGCAGAGGCGGGGGCCCGACGACGAAGCACTCGCGGTGGTCGGAGGCGGCCGTGTCGAGGATGTTGGCCAGGGCCAGGCGGGAGCGGGCGTAGGAGATGCCGGCGAGCACGTCGGCCACGCCCAGCCCCACCACGAGCCGGTTGATACCGGTGTGCGTGGAGCGGCGGGCCACCTCGGGCCCCCAGCGGTCGGACATCTGCGCGGTCGTCTCACCGGGCACCGCCAGCGAGGTCCACAGGATGTCGGCGTCCCGGGGCGTACGGGCCATGACCCGGCCCGTCCAGCCCAGAGCGCGTCCGTCACCATGACCGGCCACCAGCTCGTCGCCAATGAAGCTCAGCCTCGTCTCACGCATGGCAGCGCCTCCTCATGACTCACGATCCCTCATGCTGTCTTGACATTATCGTGACCTTGCGGTGTTGCGCGGGAGGCTGACGGCATTTCGGAGGCTTTGGCCTGCAATGAGTCGGGAACAATCAGCCCTTTCTCAGTCGCGGGCGAAGGCCTGACGGATGATCTCCTCCTGCTGGGCGCGGTGGACGCCGGCGGTGCCCACCGCGGGCGCGGCGGCCTCGGGGCGGGAGACCAGCGTGGGCAGGACGCCACCGGTCAGGTCCGTGGGCAGATGGAGCGCCAGGTAGGGCCACATTCCCTGGTTGGCCGGCTCGTCCTGCACCCACACCAGCTCGGCCCCGCTGAAGGGTGCCAGCGCCTCGGCGATGGCCGAGGTCTCCAACGGGTAGAGCTGCTCGAGGCGGACGATGGCCGTGCTCGTGTCCCCGGTCTTGGTGCGCTGGGTCAGCAGGTCGTAGTAGACGCGCCCCGAGCACAGCAGCACCCGGTCCACGCCCTGATCCTGCGCCGTGGCCAGGACGGCGTCGTCGACCTCGCCGATGACCGGCTGGAAGGTGCCGGAGGTGAAGTCCTCCACCGGCGAGCAGGCGGCCTTCAGACGCAGCAGCTGCTTGGGGGTGAAGACGATCAGCGGGCGGCGCGGGCGGTGGTAGGTGTGCTCCCGCAGGAGGTGGAAGTAGCTGGCGGGTGTGGAGGGCTGGGCCACCAGCATGTTGTCCTGGGCGCACATCTGCAGGTAGCGCTCGATGCGCCCCGAGGAGTGGTCCGGTCCCTGCCCCTCCTGGCCGTGGGGAAGCAGCATGACCAGGCCGGAGCGCTGCCCCCACTTCTGGGCGGCGGAGGTGACGTACTCGTCGATGACGGACTGGGCTCCGTTGGCGAAGTCGCCGAACTGGGCCTCCCACATCGTCAGTCCCTCGGGCCGCTCCACCGAGTAGCCGTACTCGAAGGCCAGGGCCGCGTACTCGCTGAGCAGCGAGTCGTAGATCTCCAGAGGCGCCTGGTCCGGGGTGAGGAAGCTCAGCGGCGTCCACTCCTGGCCGGAGACGTGATCGTGCAGGACCGCGTGGCGCTGGGCGAAGGTCGCCCGGCGGGCGTCCTCACCGGCGATGCGGATCGGCACGCCCTCCATGAGCAGGCTCCCCAGGGCGATGAGCTCTCCCAGGCCCCAGTCGATGCCGCCCTCGCGCGTGGCCTCGCGGCGCTTGGCGAGCATGGCCTGGAGCTTGGGGTGGACGGTGAAGGAGCCCGGCCAGGCGACCTGGGCGTCCCCGATGCGCTCGACGACGTCGCGCGGTACCGCTGAGGTCCAGCCGAGCATCATGCCGCTGCCCGCCTGCTGGGAGTAGGGGACCTCCAGGGAGGACAGGGGAACGCCGACCTTCGTGGGGTCGGACAGGTCCTGGGCGGCGGCCCCCGAGACGGCAGCCTCCCCGGGGTCCCTGGAGCCCTTTCCGTCCCCGGTGATCTGGATGCGGGCCTCGGTGAAGATCCGCTCCAGCTCGCCCTGGTAGTTCTCGGCGATCTCGCGGGCCTCCTCCGGGGTGATGTCGCCACGCCCGACGAGAGCGGCGGTGTAGACCCCGCGGGTGGAGTCCAGGGAGTCGATGAGCCGGTACATGAGTGGCTGGGTCATCGAGGGGTCGTCGCCCTCGTTGTGCCCGCGGCGCCGGTAGCAGATGAGGTCGATGATGACGTCCTTGTGGAAGGTGCGTCGGTACTCGTAGGCGTGGCGGGCGGTGCGGGCCACCGTCTCGGGGTCGTCGGCGTTGACGTGGAAGATCGGCACCTGCAGGCCCTTGGCCAGGTCGGTGGCGTAGATGGTGGAACGGGCCGAGGCTGAGCCGGTGGTGAAGCCGATCTGGTTGTTGACGATGATGTGGACGGTACCGCCGGTGCGGTAGGCGGGCAGCTGGCTCATGTTGAGGGTCTCGTAGACCACGCCCTGGCCGGCGAAGGCCGCGTCGCCGTGGACGAGGACCGGCATGACCGTGTAGCCCTTCTCGCCCAGGCCGATGCGGTCCTGCTTGGCGCGCACGATCCCCTCGACGACGCCGTCGACCGTCTCCAGGTGGGAGGGGTTGGCGGCCAGGGAGACGCGGGTGGACACGCCGTCGGTCCCGGAGAAGACGCCCACGGTGCCCAGGTGGTACTTGACGTCCCCGGTACCGGCGCCCTCGATGACGCCGTTGCCCTCGAACTCGTCGAAGACCTGGGCGTAGGACTTCCCGGCGATGTTGGTGAGCACGTTGAGCCGGCCGCGGTGGGCCATGCCGATGACGACCTCGTCGAGGCCGTCGTGGGCGGCGGCGTCGAGCAGACGGTCCAGGGCCACGATGAGGGACTCCCCGCCCTCGAGGCTGAAGCGCTTCTGGCCCACGTACTTGGTCTGCAGGAAGGTCTCGAAGGCCTCGGCCTGCTCCAGCTTGGTGAGGATCCGACGGCGCTCCTCGTCACCGATGTCCTCCCAGTCGCGCTCGAGGCGCTCCTGCCACCAGGTGCGCTGAGCCGGGTCCTGGATGTGCATGTACTCCACGCCCACGGTGCGGCAGTAGGCGTCGCGCAGCATCTTGAGGATCTCGCGCAGGGTGGCGCGGTCGCGCCCGCCCAGGCCCCGGGTGGGGAAGGAGCGGTCCAGGTCCCACAGGCTCAGCCCGTAGGAGGTGATGTCCAGGTCCGGGTGGCGGCGCAGGCGGTAGGTGAGCGGGTCGGTGTCCGCGGCGAGGTGCCCGCGCTGACGGAAGGCGTGGATGAGCTCGGCCACGCGCGCCGGCTTGCCGGTCTCCAGCTCGGGGTCGTAGGTGGTGTCGCGCACCCACTCGACCGGCTCGAGGGGGATGCGCAGGGACTCGAAGGCCCGGCTCCAGAAGCCGTCCAGCCCCAGGAGCTTGCGCTCCACCAGGCGCAGGAACTCGCCCGAGGCGGCGCCCTGAATGACGCGGTGGTCGTAGGTGGAGGTCAGGGTGACGACCTTGCCGATGCCCTGGCGGGCCAGGGTGTCGGGGCTGGCGCCGGCGAAGGCCGCCGGGTAGTCCATGCTCCCCACCCCTACGATGAGTCCCTGGCCGGGCATGAGGCGGGGTACCGAGTGCAGGGTGCCGATCATGCCGGGGTTGGTCAGGGTCACGGTGGTGCCGCGGAAGTCGTCGAGGTCCAGCTTGCTCTGGCGGGCCTTGGCCACGAGGCCCTCATAGGCCTCCACGAACCGGGACAGGTCCATGAGGTCGGCCTGCTTGATGGAGGGCACCAGCAGGCGGCGCTGCCCGTCGGCGCCGGGCACGTCGATGGCCAGGCCGAAGGCCACGTGGGCTGGCTCGTTCAGGACCGGCTTGCCGGCCTCGTCGACCCCGTAGGAGACGTTCATCGAGGGCATCTCGGACAGGGACTCGACCACCGCCCAGCCGATGAGGTGGGTGAAGGAGACCTTGCCGCCGCGGGTGCGGGCCAGGTGGCTGTTGATAACGGCGCGGTTCTCGATGAGGACCTTGGCGGGGACGGCCCGGGCGGAGGTGGCCGTGGGCATGGACAGGGAGTCGTCCATGTTCTTGGCGGTGCGGGCTGCCGCGCCCTTGAGACGGACGGAGCTGTCCTCGCAGCCGTCGCCCTCCAGATCGTGGGCGGGGTGGGCGGCCAGGCGCTGGGCGTAGGGGGAGGTCGGGGGAGCGGTGTCCGACGGCGGGGCCGGGGGAAGGTCGGAGCGGGTGACGTCCTGGACCGCGGAGGAGCGGCGCTGGAGGACGGCGGCTTGCGGCGTGATGGTCGCTCGGCGAGGCCCTCCGGGGGCAGACGACGCAGAACCATTGGCGAAGCCGTTCGAGGGGGTCGAGCTCGGTCGCCGCAGGCCGGCACTCGGGTCGGTCTCGAAGAGCTCTCGCCACTGGGGACTCACGGAGGAGGGATCCGCTGACCAGGCGGCCCGCATCTCCTCCACCATCCACTCGTTGGCACCGAAGCCTGGGCTGGTCTGGTCCTGCGTGGGCAAGTCGGGTCTCCTCGGTGAACTCGTCAGTCTGCCGTCCCGGCGCTGGGAACCTCGGCGGGACCCGGGGAGGAACGGCGGTGTCCGTAGGACATCCTAGGAGGTGAAAGGCGTCTCAGGCGAGCAAATGCGGGACCAAGGACACATGCGTGTCCTGGCCGTGATGCGCTCGCGGCCCTGGGTCGACCGGCCCGACGACGGTGACCTACAGGTCGCGCCACTCCTCGAACGTGCCGAGCCGCGACGTATCGCCGTCTGCAAGTGTCTGAGCCACCGCTTTGATCAGCTCCAGCCGAGGGTCCTCCTCGTGCCTGAGCCTCTCCAGGTTCATCTCGAAAGACCAGTCACCCGTCGTCACACCGTCTGCCAGAAGGGTCTTGAGGGCTCCTCCGGACTCCTTGCGGTGCTCGGGTGAATAGGCAAACAGGTAGAAATGGCATTCGGCAAGTAAAGGTCGCTCGTCGTCGTTGGCAAGGGTAATCGCCTTCTCGGCCAGGCTGATCGCCTCCATGTCATCAGATTTAGCGAAGAGAATATGAATGTAGTTGCCGAGGTGGATGGTGTGGCGGGCTGTCGACGTCTCAGGACGGAGCTCCTGGAGCTCCGAGTCGTCCGCGAGTCGCAGTTCTGTCGGAGGACGGCCTCACGCCCTCATCCGTCTAGAACCGACCGCGCGAGGGGGCTGAGGCGCAATCGGTCACCTGATCCGAGATCGAACCATTCCCATCCATTCGTGTCCGACGACATTCCGTGTTCAGAAAGCGTGCCCCACAGGTGCACATCTGCGACGGCTCCATGGTGGTGGAAGTCGATATTCTCGCCAGCGACGTTAAAATCGACATGTAGCGAGAACCGAGCACAATTAGAGATGGACACGGACTCGGCACCCACCTCCTCGGTCAACTCGCGTCGGAGGGCATCTTCCCAGTTCTCAGCGAATTCGGGTCCCCCGCCGGGGAGGTCGAGCAGACCAGTGTAGGGGCCGCGTGTCTTTTTCACGCACAACAGCCGGCCGTCCCGCACAATGCGCGCATATACCCCGAAGTGGTAAGTGGGAAGCGGGCCTGCGGCGATCGCCGTGCCCAACTCGATAGGGGAGTTGGAGGAAGTGAAGGCGGCGACGAGGCCCCTTGTCACATCTTTCCCATCACGCCCAACTCGAAGTCTTGCCATTACGACATCGTCCGCCACCTCTTCTAGCCGACCTATGACGCTCTCTTCCCCGGGAGACGTGGTGATGAGACCGAGCCAGTCGGGATGATTGGTCCAGTCGGTGAGCGCGTTCCTGCGGACGAGGTTCGCTCGCTCACCGGCGTCCAAGACGAGTTCGAAGTGGCTGTGCGGCTCGCCCAGCGCAAGCTCGCTCTCGATAATCGCGACGACGCGGCCCTCAGTGGAGAATGAGGTACCCAGTGCACGGCGCATCTCTTCCGGCAGCAACATCACTTTGGCGGGCGCCGAAGCTTCATCGCCCGTCGACAACTTCTCGATCAGTGGAAGATCGAGAAGTAGGTAGGCCATCGCGCCATACCGGTAATGAAACTCCGGCTTGAGAACGCGGTCACCGCCCAGAGCCAATAGGCTTCCCGCGCCCGCATTGACAACACTAGGCCACGCCAGGATCTCCAGGTCACGATCAAAATGGAGAAGCGCCTTGTCATTCGTAAGAATACTCAGCCCGTCGAGATGAGACGTGGCAGCAGCGAGCAACGCCGTCGACTTCCCTGCGCCCTTATCACCTACGAAGCAGACCCCACGACCCTGGCGAACAACCGACGAGGAGTGGAACGCCATCGCCCCGCTGTTGATGGCCGACGCCGTGTGAACGCCCCGGACAACCCGATACAGCTCTACGAAAAGACCTCGAACATCTCTGCCAACTATGTAGACCTTCTTCTCCGCACAATCCCGGACGATTACGGTTCTCGTACTCGGGATCATGATGAGGCGGGCTTGTTGATCGACATCGACGACATGACCGTCCGCGCCATAATCTAAGACAGGCATCCATACAGGATTTAACTGTTCGACTGCGAAATCCCAGAGATAGTCACTCTCGACGGCACTTACAGACCAGATGTCTGCTGCCGATGGTGTATCAGGGTAGTAGGCGTGTGAGCGCAGAAGGGGCATGAGGACAGGATGTGTCTGCACCGAAACATTTGCAAAAGGGGAAGCGAATATTTCGCACCTGGAGTACTCGTTGGTATTTACTTCCTGCCGCACGCGCGCCACAATCTCCGCCGACAATGTGCTGACCATTATTCCCACACCCTCATATGCTGTATCCCCATCCCATATCTCACCCGGGTCCTGCTCGAAAGCGTTACCCGGCGGTGCCTTCGCGTCGAAATCTTTGCAGCAGGGCACCACGGTGCCGTCCTGCATAATCACAACGCTCTCCCACAGATACCTGCAAGGTTGCCGCAACTTTTTCCGGTTCTGATACTGGTCATGCCGGACCGTCTGTCCCGCATGTGTCCGTTCGTGGCGGCTCACGACCTGGTCGACTCCTGGCTCTGCAATCCAGTGGGACTCGAAGAGCTCGACCTTGGAACGATTCTCTGGAGTCACAATAAATTGGACCTGGATAAAGATCGAACTTCCCATTTCCATCTTCTTTCGCAGCAGCATCCTCAGGTTACCCTCGACGTCCTCAAGCCGTCCTCGAACGCGAAGCCCGCTGAGATCCGCTCGCGGAACTGAGGTGTCGGGATGGTTAGTCCTTCGATGGCATTCCGATGGCATTGAGTTCCACGCATGCTGCGCCCCACTTGGGACCGAGTGTGCTGAGGTAAGGAATGGTTGCGCCTACGACTGTGCCGCGGGCTGGCGCAAGGAGCCACCATGCGGACTGGTCTGGATCGGTTACGGACTGCCTTCTGTCGCCTCCATGACGGCATCGCAACCTCCATTCTCGCTTGGTCTGTGGTGCAGGTTGCCCCAGTCGTGAGAAATCAGCGTTTCTGGGGGTGGCGGTGCGACACATGATGGCTACCTCGGCTTCGATTCCGCCGCGGTGGTACCGTTCGGTCACTATGCGATCGGCTTTCCGCCGGGCCCGCAGGCGC
>ERZ772764.2268-NODE-2268-length-11389-cov-9.410094_pt1 | contig 11389 bp, 10 predicted proteins | sample MGYA00512163_ERZ772764 | MGnify/ENA primary metagenome ERZ772764 (study PRJEB29015, sample SAMEA2737903) | human oral metagenome | biome: human oral; feature: human-associated habitat; material: dental | place: China | collected 2094 ...
CCGAGTGCACCTCGGCCCGCCCGCTGAGTCGTTGGCTACGCGCCTACTCGTTGCCGTGGCAGGTCAGACCCTTCTTGGGCATGGTGCCGGAGATCAGGTAGGCGTCGACGGCGTCGTTGACGCAGGAGGCGTCGCCGCCGTAGGCGGTGTGCCCATTGCCCTCCCAGGTCAGCAGCTGGCCGGAGTCGAGCTGCTCGGCCAGGGACTTCGACCAGGCGTACGGGGTGGCCGGGTCCCCGGTGGTTCCCACCACGAGGATCGGCGCAGCCCCACGGGCATGGATCTGCGTGGGCTTGCGGGTCCCGTTGTGCCCCCACACGCTGCACACCAGGTCCATGCCGACCGCGGAGTCCGCAAAGACCGGGGCCTCGCGCTTGGCCTGCTCGTACTGCGAGGCCCAGGTCGTCTTGTCACCCTCCACCGGGTAGTCCAGGCAGGTGACGGCCTGGAAGGCACCGCCGCCGTCATCCTTCGAAGAGGTGTCCTGCTCCTCGGAGGCCGCGAAGGCCGAGCCGTCGCGGTGGTTGATGGCCTGGTCGAGGGCCTTGTTCAGGGGCTCCCAGTTCTGCTCGGTGGTGTAGAGGTACTCGCTCAGGGCGGTGACGATGTCCGCACCGGTCACGGTGCGGTTCGGGTCACCGGTCGCCAGGGGCGTGCTGTTGGCGGAGGTGATGAGGTCGCGGATCTGCTGGACTCCGGCGTCGGTGCCGCCGCTCAGCGGGCAGCCGGTGGAGTTCTGGCAGTAGTCCACGTAGGTGCGCAGCGCCTGCTCGAAGCCCTTGGCCTGCCCCAGTCCCTGCTCGGCGAGGGACAGGGAGGGGTCGATGGCGCCGTCGAGCACCATGCGGCCCGTATTACCGGGGAAGGTCTCAGCGTAGACGGAGGCGAGGTAGGTGCCGTAGGAGAAGCCCAGGTAGTTCAGCTTCTCCTGGCCGGCCAGCGCCCGCAGGATGTCGAGGTCCCGGGCTGCGGAGACGGTGTCGACGTGGTCGAGCAGGGCGGCGGGCTCGGTGTGGGAGGCGCACTGCTCGGTCAGCTCCTGGAAGGACTGCCGGGTCGACTCCGCCCACTCCTCGTAGGACTCGCCGCCCGAAGCGGTCCCGACGGAGGCCTCTGCAGAGGGCTCAGTACCTGCCGACAGCGTGCCCGAGGCCGACGGCGAGGCCGTGGCCCCAGCCGAGGCGGAGGGCTCAGCGGTGCCGGAGGATGAGTCGTCGTCGCTGGAGCAGGTGATGGCCGTGGAGGAGCCGACCCCGCGCGGGTCGAAACCGATGATGTCGTAGGCGTTGAGCAGATCGGGGCTGAAGGCGTTGCCCGCCCGCTCGGCGAAGGAGACCCCGGAGTCACCGGGACCACCGGGGTTGATGAACAGGGCGCCCTGGGCGTGGCCGCCGGTGGCGGCGCGCTTCTTCATGGCGATCGAGATGGTCTCGCCCTTGGGGTTGGCGTAGTCGAGGGGGACGGAGATGACGGCGCAGCTGAAGGTGGCGTCGTCGGTTTCCTCGGAGGCACCGGCCGTCCCGGTCGCGCTTCCGGAGCTCGGGGCGGCCGTTGTGGCGGTGGTCGCCTGGGCGGTCGTCTCGGAGGTCTTCTCCATGCCGTCGGTGGCGGCACAGGGGTACCAGTTGACGGCCTGGCGGTAGAAGGACTCCAGGCCGGAGGGAATCGGTCCCGGGACGCTGGCCGAGCCGCCCGCTGCGGGGGCGAGTCCCGTCCCACAGGCACTCAGGCACCCACCGACGAGGACCGCCAAGGCACTGATCCCCGCACGTCGACGGCGTAGCGCGCCTCCTGCCGCCGCACGCCCTACAAACGCTCGTGCTGAGACGGCACGCCCCGAATCAGCGGAGCAGCACTTCCCTGTCTTTGTCATGCCCGGCATCCTAGACACAACACCTGTGCCGACCGCGCCGCGCTCTTTCGCCCGCCACGAGGTATCCAGCGGCAACGACCACAGAACGAGGGCCGGCCACTCATCCGATCGGATGAGGCTGCAGGAGAAGAAGCAAGCACGTGGACACTTGCACTGACAACCACTCACGTCAAGCGATCAAACACCCCACCTGTCCTGCTTTGCCCACGGCCACCGTGGTCGTACGCTGGAGTGAGCGCAATCTACCATTTCGTCTATTTTCTCCACTAGGACGGGTGAGACACGATGACACCATCACTTCGCTTCCCTCATTTACCCGACTTTTCTTTAAGGCCTTCAGGCCCAACCGAACCATCCGATCTCAAGTCTAGCCGTACGTACATCGCAATTAGCGTAATATTCGGCTTATTTAACATCGCCTTTCCAATATTTGCTTCAGGCAATCAACTGCCAATCCAGGATATCCCATTTATTTTACTGGCACCGTTATGTTGCGCAGTACTGCCCACGCTTCCTCGATTCTCAGCCATCGCATACTCAGGATGTTGGCTGACGCTCATCATTGCACCCAACGTATATATTTCCGACATGGTGTTCACCAACTGGCTTTTCCATTTCCTGATAGGAAGGTTTTTGCCTACATACAAGGCGGCTGCCGTGCACATCATCAATGGTATCGCATATGTAACAGTGACGTTCACAGTGCACGCCGACATAACAGGCAACGAAATAACGCTGCTTGCGATATACCTGCTATCAGGAATTTTGTTCATTCCTGCCGGTGCTGTCGCCCGAAAAACCGAATATTTCTGGCGAAACCGAGCACACATCACCGAGCAGCGCTTAAATGCCATAAGAGATGGCATCGCAACAGAAATGCACGACCTTGTCGCCTATTCCATGTCCCAGACCGTGCTCAGAGCCCGTCTTGCAGCTGATAACGATACATATCCAGATAAAGCCCGAGAAGAATTCTCAGCACTCGCCGGAACAGGGGCTGACGCCCTTCACGAACTACGACTACTTCTCTATACACTTAAAAGACGTTTCGACAATTCTTCCTTATCCGATGAGCCGACTCCCTTGAAGCCTTCACATGATATCGTGACGTCTATACGCCTGGTAACTCAAGATCTTGAGGACGCCGGTTTCGAAGTGAACTGTTATATTTCAGAAAACATAGGGCTCAGCCGCGCACAAACCCTCATCTTGTCTCGCGTCGCACGCGAGATGGGAGCGAATATTATTCGACATGGAGACACGTCGGTTCCGGCTTCATTTCTTCTTTCCCGAAATAAGCAACGCATCCAACTTCTTTCGACCAACGCAGTCAGCAACGATCACATCGTCCCCATGCCTTCATCCGGCACCGGCATAGTGAGCATGCAAGAGAGGCTGGCGGCGCTCGGCGGTGCGCTCATGACCTCCAACGAAGAAGGTACATGGATAGCCAGCGCCTCCATACCCGTCGTCGAGACCAAAGGAGTAGAGCAATGATACATGTAGGAGTAGTTGATGATGACGCCCTTGTGCGCCATGTTCTCGCCACGCTCCTAGACACACAGGACGACATCTCTGTTGCATGGACCGCAAACGACGGAAATGAAGCGTTGAATCGCCTAAAGTCCACCGACTCTTCTGCCATCGAAGCGGTTCTTCTTGACATTCAGATGCCACACATGGATGGAGTCACTTTAGCAGCTATTATTAGCGCTAATTTTCCACAGATAGCAACACTGATGTTAACCACCTTTACCGACAAGCAACTGATCGACGAAGCCCTCTCGGTCGGAGCGAACGGATTCATCGCAAAAGAGGACTCCATTGAGTCTATTGCTGGCGCAGTTCGACAGGCGGTTGATGGGAACATAGTTCTGTCACCCCATTCTGGAAAGCACTTTCGTACTCCACCATCGGCGACGCAATCAACTTTCGCAATGCGTGATACGAGCACGCCGAATAAGACGACAGCATCCTCACCTCACCCTGAATTTGTGCCGCTCTCATCACGGGAGATCGAAGTTTTGAAACTCATGGCCGACGCCCTACCCAACAAACAGATAGCCCGAAATCTCAACATCAGCGAAGCGACGGTGAAGACTCATGTCTCCACACTCATCGCTAAGCTCGGCGTACAAGATCGAGTGGGAGCCGTAGTGAAAGCAATACGCGGTGGACTGGTCTAATCCGGCTCTTCGTGTTTGAGGGTGTGGTAGGTGGGGATTGTCGTCGGGTTTGGCTGGTTGCTATCGGATGGTCTTTGAGGTGTCGGTGTGGATGAGGCTGCGGATGGTGTAGCTGGTGAGGTTTCTGAGTCTCAGGGCGATACCGCATAGGTGCTCCAGGCGTCCGTTGATGGCTTGGCGTGGGGCCCTTGGAGGAGCCAGGTCTGTCGAGGTAGGCCAAGAGAGTCGGTGGTCCTTTCAGTCAGGGTCCTGGCCAGTGTCGTGGTCTCCTCGAGCCCGTCGAGGACGGCCTGCCTCAGGGAGTCGATGAGCCGTTGCGTCAGGTACTCTCCCAAGCCCGGGTTCTCGGTGCGGTAGGTCTGGATCAGGCGCTGGTAGACGCCCCAGGTGGCCTTGACCGTGGCGTGGCGCTCGTCGGCAAACAGCACCTCGAGATGCCTGGCCTGGGTGTCGATGAGCAGGTCGGCTCCGGTGCGCGGGGTGCGCCTGGCCCGGTAGAGCGGGTCGCTCTTGCGGCCTCGACGTCCCGTGATCGCTCGTTGGAGGCGGCGGCACTGGTCAAGCTTGCTGGCAGCCAGGGACACGACGTGGAAGGAGTCCATAACCGCCCGCGCCGCGGGCGGCTCCTCGCCGGTGGCGCTCTTGAACCCGGTGAACCCGCCCCGTGGCCACTACCTCGACCTGCTCACGCCAGGTCTGGTCGCGCTGGGCAAGCCAGGTCCTGAGGACCTTCCTCGACCGGCCTGGGGCCACGTCCAGCATCCGGGCTGGCCCCGTGTGTTGGCGGACGGGGGTCAGGTCGATAACCACGGCGGGCGTACTTGTCGCCCCGCTTGGTGTGGCGTCAGACAGAGGGGGCACCTCCCGCACGGGAGCGACGCGCGCGGTGGAATCATCAACCCCGAGCACCTCCACCCCCTCAAACCGGTCGGATGCCTCGTTGAGGACCTGCTCGGCCCGGGTGAGGACCGCGGTGTTGGCGGCGTACCAGGCCACTGTCAGGGCGGCTGCTACCCGTGAGATCGACATGCACTCCAGGGCAAGGGCACGCAGCCCCTACTCGACTGCAGAGTGGGTCAGACACGCCCGCGGCTGGGCAAGAGCCGAGGTGTCCTGTGAATCGCCCCGGGTTTGATGGAGGCAGTGATGACACGGAAGGATCACTGCCTCCATCAAACCCAGGGCGATTCACCTCCAGCCGGCCTACGTACTCCGTCAAAAGGTGGACCACCCAGACAACGGATCACCCATACGAACCATCCGATCGGCCGATGTAAGAAAAGAACGCACATGTTTATCATTGATGTATCATGTTCAACACATCTCCCAAGGAAGGCTGATATTATGTTGCAGCTACCGTCTTTCGCTTTCGGCACTATGAATCTCACGAGCAACAACCCCGAACCCAGCAACATCTGCTGGCCCTGGTCCTCGCCACTTTCTCTCCATCCTCATCTTTACAGATGCTATCAAGTATACTGATCGCTAAATTTCATGTCACACCCGCATGCGCCCTGTAGTTATAACTGCGGACAGAAAGTGTTTGTTGAGGTTTTCTCACCAGGAGTGGAGATCCGGGTGGCCCGAGTGTTGGAATAGCAAAAGTAGGTAGAATCGACCCCTCATCCCAAGGGGCCCGTGCGGATGTTATCCTCCACCACAGCCTCCCTGTCGCACCAACCCCTAACTCAGGTTTTCAGGACCGTGACCGACCCCAGAGACCGGAGGGGCGTGCGCCACGACCAGCCCGCGCTCCTGTCCCTGGCCGTGAAGGGGCGCTGGCCGGATGCCGGAGCCCGACGGCAATCTGGTAGCAAACCACTGACCTGACCCCGTCCGACCTGAGGTTTCCGGGCCTGGAAGAGGAGCAGACGCTGCCGTCGGAGTCCACCATCCGCAAAGGTCTCCAGGACCTGAACCCAGAAGACCTCGAGGCCCGCCTGAAAACCTGGATGCATAACCGCCCGGCACCATCGAGGGTCGAAGGGTGGTCGCGGTGGGCGGCAAGACCATGCGTGGAGCCCGTACCGAGAAAAATCCGCTCCCACACCTCCTATCTGGCCTGGACCACAACCCCGACCCAACGGAGAGTAGCCGACAAGTCCAACAAGATCCCCGTCCTGTCCAGCCTGCTAACCCGTTACCTTGTTGACGGTTCCCGGTGGCAGGTGCCGGAGGCTGGGGCAGCTGCTGTGGGCACGGGTGTGTTGCTCCTGTCTTCATTAATAGATCCGGGTGTGTTGTCCACCCATGGTGGCGGGCGGATGGTGATCGCTGACAAGGGGGACGACCCGTCGCAGAGGGGTGGGGTCTTTCGCAGGCGTGGGTGCGAGGGTCGGTCCTCCACCTGCTGGCCCTGACTCACTTGAGCGAGAGGCAGCGCAAAGATGGATATCGGGGACATCAACGTCTTCATCGGTACCGAGCATCGGTAAGAGCGAGCACTGGGCCATAGCCCTGAGCCGGGATGGACGGAAAATCTTTGACAAGGATCTTCCCAACGACGAGACGCGTCTGCGAGCCCTCTACGACAAGCTGGCCGATCACGGGAACCTGCTGGTGGTAGTAATAAGTAGACCGCCCGCCAGCATCGGGACTCTGGCGGTGAACCAGGACATGGGCATCACCATGGATTACCTACCCGGGCTGTCGATGGGACGTATCGCGACCTGACACCAGGCGACGCCAAGACCGATGCCCGCGACACGGCGCTGAGAATGCTGACTGGTTTTGACCTGGACTCGGCTCGCCAGGTTAACCAGACCGAGGGCCGCATCCGGGGCAAGTCCTACACCCAGACCCCACCCCGTGCTGAGCCCCTGGCCGGGCGCACAACCCCACCGGAGAGGCCCGTCGCTGCTTGGCCCACCCCAGTAGAGCTGAAGCGAGTGGGTAAGACGAGGATTGACGCCAAGCTCAAAGCCCACGGGTGCGGACCGCACGCTACCTGGGCCGGCCAGATCGTCTCGGCCCTGGAGCGCCAAAGTGTCACCGTCGCCGACATAGACGCCGCCGCAACGGCGTTGCCCCACCTGTGGCCCGCCAACTCGTCGCCCCACGCGCCCAGCGGGCCGATGTCGCCGCTCAGGTCGAGACCCTGGCGGGTGGCCCAGGTCCTGACCACGTGCGCCCGCCATCGGGGTCCCAGCCGATGCCGTCCTTGCCGACCCAGACCCTAGGCAAGGACCGCCAGTCACCGGAGCCCAGCTGGCCTCCTACGCCGGACTGGCACCGGTGACAAGAAGATCGGGCTCATCAATCTGTGGTGAGCACGTCTCCCACGGCAGCAAGAGGCTCAAGCGTGCCATGTTCCCCTCCGCCTTCGCCTCTCTGCGCTCCGACCCCGTCTCCTGGGCCCGCTACCAGCGCAAACGCGACCGGGACAAAGCGCCTTGGGCCAGACCGTCCTCGCCCTGGCCCACCGCCGCTCGACACACCATCCAGTGCCCCAAGGAGCCCTGGCACTTATCAATGCGTCGATCATCCACATGGACTATCCGATTGGCCGATCCCTCGGTGACAAAATAGTGTCACTATTGATTCATCGCAACGACCACATCGACCTAAAGGAGTCTCTATGTTTTTCTTCCCTCCATTCTTACGCCTATCAGATCCATCTAATACAAAACCTGACATAGATTGGCCAGATTGGCCATGTTGGATTCATAGGTTCTGCTGACGATTTCCATGACAAACAACCGCACTACCACCAGACTATATTTCTAATGCGACACATTCCAGGGAAAGGGGGATCCCATCACGTCATAAAGAGCACCCACATCACGCATGCTGAACCGCGCGAATAGCATGAGCTACACGCAATGTTCAAATGGCCGCGCTATTCACTCCAACTGACAACATCACTACTCATCACCACAGAAACGAGGAAGCAATCATGAAGAAATCACTGAAGGGCGCAATCACCGCAGGCGCCGCGGGAGTCATCCTTGCTGGCGGCTTGGCCTCGCCAGCATCTGCCGCCAATATTGACAGCGACTTCGTCGTCACCGGTCCCGGCGCGGGGAAGTGCCACGAGATCATCCTCGAGTTCTACACGCCAGGATCTGGGCAGCACCCACGGCATGAATACATGACCAAGTGTGGGAGCGGAAAACTAGTGCGGCACTATAAGTCGAACCACACCCACTGGCGGATCATTGGGAACAGGGTTTACCCTCAGCGCTGATCTCACTCTAGTTCCCGTTCCCCAGTGTCCCTTCCGCAGCCATCAACCATCGACTGACTGAACGGTTCAGCATCGGCCGGTGTGCACCACTTATGGTGCACACCGGCTCACCGTATATTTCCTTCGACTCAGACCAGAATCTGTCTTCCAAGCAGTGAACACCTCAAAGCAGCAGCTTTGAATCCCATCATCACCCCAGTATTAAAAAGGAGACGTAGAATGAAGACATCACTCAGGAGAGTACTCTCAGCCAGCGCCATCAGCATGATCCTCGCAGGCGCCTTGGCAACCCCTGCCAGCGCCGCGACTATCGAGCGGGACTTCACCGTCACCGGCCCCGGTCCCGGAAAGTGCCGCGAACTCAACATCGAATTTTACACGCCTGGATCATCGCAAGCACCTCGACATGAAAACTTGCTTGCTTGCGGAAATCGCACAACCACCGCTCACTTCCGTTCCAATCACACTCACGTGAGAACGACGGAGCGAGACATCTGGAATGGCCCCTTCAAAGTGAACAGCAACTGATCCACGAAACTCGCAACTGTTTCTCCCGTGACCCAGCATACGACGTGAAAAGTACGTGCTAAGCGTCAAGTTTAACCCACTGTGAAGCATAATACGTGCAAGTATTTCTAGACATCAACTGTTGAGGTGATGAAATATAGTAAGCACGGTCAAAGAAGTTCTGCCAACCGCCATAGTTTGGCGTCATCCTCGCGGTAGGTCCAGTACCGTTAGCCGGCACCACCGACACTACACCATCACCAACGTCGGCTCCCAGTAGTAGCCCATATCACCCACTGCCCTTGAAAGGACCCGGCCCCCGAAAGTGTCGCGAAATCACTCTCGAGTTCGACATCAACAAGGCTTCCGCCTCGCATCGACGTGAGACCATAACGATCTGCTGCGACAGTAAGTGAAAGATCCTTCACCCTAGGACGACGAACTGGAGAGTCGTAGGTAATCGTGTCTACAAGGTAGAAAACCGCCCCTCTTCAACCCCAGAGGACAACTCTATGCCGACGAATAGAGATTCTCGAATCATCAGCGTTTCATTGAGGAGCCCACCACGATCAACTATTCCCACCACTTACCTCTCCCGACCAAGTCTGTTCAGTACCAGTTGGCGCGCACCACAGTTTCAGTGGTGCATGACAGCCAACCATCAAATCCCACATCACTCCAACAACAAGTGTTCGGGCCACGAACAACGCTAATTACCCACAACGAACAGCGTCATCACGCTAACATCTCAGAAGAAGGAGATTGAACAATGAAGACCTCACTCAAAGGAGTAGTCTCGGCCGGCGCCATCGGCATGATCCTCGCAGGCACTTTGGCACCCCCTGCCAGCGCCGCGACTATCGAGCGAGACTTCACCGTCACTAGCCCCGGGGACGGGTGGTGCAGCACCCTCAGTATTGAGTTTTTCACGCCCGGTTCCAAACAGGTGCCACGACATGAATCCGTCACCGCATGCGGAAACCAGAAGAAAACGGTTCACTATCGTTCTAACCACACCCGCTATACGGTGAGCCAAACAGACTTCCGAAATCATCCGGTCATCCCAGTTAGCGAATCTAAAAGCTAGAGATATCCAACGCATATCAGTTGCCTTACCCGAGCAATTTCGCAACCTGTGGGTATGTCTGACCTGACACATCACACCTTGGTGGGTTACGGGTAGGTCGATGCTGGTATTCGTTGGCATTCCGATGCTAAGGGACTGGTAGTGGGCCGCTAGCAGGTCGTATGGTGCACAGGCATGAGTCCGTATGCGCGTCAGGTGCACACCGGTTCGGGGCCCGGCGGTGTGCACCGGATCGTGGAGCATCTGGGCCAGACCCACAATGTCGCCGAGCAGGGACCTGAGCCTCTGGCGCCTGCGCCAGGGCGCACCGGCCAGACCCACCACAATGGAGACCAGCTGGTCGGTTCTGTTGTGGAGGCCCTACACGACACCTACTACACCCGTCTGGGTCTGGGCGAGGCGGTTGGGGATGGCTGGGCCTTGGAGCAGACGATCGCCGCTCGTCTGACCGAGCCGATCTCCAAGGCCCAGCCCCACCGCATCTTGGGCAACCCAGGCGGAGGGCGGAGGTAAGTCAGCATGCGGACCTTGTTCCGCGCCCCACCCTCCACGTCAGTCGACGCACCACGCTCCCACCCACACGATCCCACCGATCGGTAGTGTTGTTTTGAACCGTCAGTTCAATGTTGAGGAGCCCACTGTGCCCGACCGTTCCCACCGCTCTCCCCTCCCGATCAAGCCTGTTCGCTACCTCGCCCGACCCCAGCGACTCCGTTCCACCCACCCCGTTCGCCTCGGCCTGCTCGCCATGGTGCTGACCGCCTTCACCACCGTCGGCTCCTCGGCCTATTCCGCTCCCCAGGCCCCTCCCCTTCCCGCCGGCAGCTACGTGGCTCTGGGAGACTCCTACGCCTCCGGCGTCGGGGCTCCTCCCTACGCCAAGGGCACCAACGTCCAGATGGAGAACGGCAACAAGTGCAAGCGGGCCACGGCCGCATACGCCCACCAGGTCGCCAACCGGACCGGCAAGACACTTGACTTCGGCGCCTGCTCCGGAGCCTGGACCAAGCACTTCTACGAGGCCCGCACACCCTGGAAGGAACCCGCCCAGCTCGACCACCTGGACGCCTCCACCGGTCTGGTCACCTTCTCCATCGGCGGCAACGACGCCGGCTTCGCCAAGATCCTCTCCGAGTGCGCCACCCAACCTCCTTTCTCCAACTGCAGCAGAGACAAGGAACTCACCGACCCGGTCGACTCAACCATCGATGCCCTGGCCGGCAAGGGCAAGCAGACCGGCGTCTACAGCTACGACACGATCATGACCGACATCGCCAACCGCGCTCCCAACGCGACTGTCGTCGCCGTCGGATACCCGCGCATGTTCACCTCGACGGGCGGTAAGGGCGGCCTTGTGCCCGGCCGCTGCCAAGGACTCGCCAAGGTGGACCAACGCTGGATCAACGCCCGCACCAACGAACTCAACGCCGCTCTCAGGGCCGCCGCCCAACGCCACGGCTACCAGTTCACCGACCCCTCCGGCTCCTTCGCCGGACACGAGCTGTGCGGCAAGCAGACCTCCTGGTTCGACGGCCTGCTCGACGACGGAC
>ERZ772764.2269-NODE-2269-length-11389-cov-3.314364_pt1 | contig 11389 bp, 7 predicted proteins | sample MGYA00512163_ERZ772764 | MGnify/ENA primary metagenome ERZ772764 (study PRJEB29015, sample SAMEA2737903) | human oral metagenome | biome: human oral; feature: human-associated habitat; material: dental | place: China | collected 2094 ...
ATGGTCGTCCAGTCAACGCCCTGATACGCCTGCTTCTCCGTGAGGCAGCCCGTGAGGACGCAGAGGAGACCGCCGATGATCGCCGAGGTCTGCATGGGGACGTTGATCTGCTTTTCGAGCACCATCGCGATGACAACGCCGATGAGGATCGCTGCGCAGATCATCATCTTGCGCGGATCCTTTGCCTCCTCCTCCTCGCCCGCAACGGCAACGCTGTCCACGAGGCGGCGCGGGCAGAGCTTGCGGCCGATCGTGAGCATGTAGATCATGCCGACGATGGAGAGCGGGATGCCGATCCACGCGAACTCAAAGAAGCCGAACGGCGTGAGACCGCTCGCGCCGAGCGTCGCGCTCATGAGAATGTTCGGCGGAGTGCCGATCATCGTGATCGTACCGCCGACATTCGCCGCGACCGCGAGTGCCATCAGCTGCGGCGAGACCGGCAAGCGCGCGGCGGCGCAGATCTGGATGACGACGGGCATGAGGCAGGCGACCGTCGCCGTGTTCGAGGACACGGACGAGAGCACAATCGTTATGAGCATCAGTGCCGCCATCAATGCACGCTCGTCATTGCCCGATTTTTTGACGACGGCGATGCCGATTTTTTGCGCGAGTCCCGTCTGGAACATCGCCGCACCGATGATGAACATCCCGGCGAAGAGGACGACGGTGGGATTCGAAAGCCCCGAGAAAACCTCTGTGGGCGTGAGTACGCCCAGAAGCCCAAGGGCGATTGCCGCGCTCATCGCCGTAACGGCGAGCGGGATGATCTCGGTGGCGAAGAGGATCGCCGCCACACCGAGAACACTCAGTGTCAGCATTGCTGCATCCATGAATACATCTCCTATCAGACAGTTCTAGTTTCCGTAGTCTATTTTTGGAAACTTTCTTTTGACAAATTCCTATAATTCTCTCTCTCTTCTGATTTTCCTCCTATTTTTGGACAAAAGACCTATGAAACTTGCACATGAGAAACATAAGCGATAGTTATTATTTACCTGTGCTCACATCTAAATGATATTTAGTCACGAATAGAGAATCTCTTGCACGTAAAAGCCCTTGACAGATTGCATTGCTTTTAATTATACTACAATTCAGATTTGCTCAAACTTCATAAGCAGATTCGGTGCCCCTCGGGGCGTAACAGGGAAATCGGGGAGCGCAGCGCAGAGCTGCGACTTCATAAGCCGATGCGGTCCCGCCGCTGTAATGCTGAGAATGCTCCAATACGTCACTGGGCAACCGGGAAGGCGGAGCAGACGAGGAAGCAGAGCCAGAAGACCTACCGAATCTCGTGCGCCGGAGTGCTGCACCCCATGGGGGACGCAGCCTTTCTCTGCATCCTGCGATGGACAGGTCGGCAGGCTTTTTTCGTGTGAGAAAGCCCCGTCTGCCGTGGACGGGGCTTTTGCATGGTGCGGCGCAGATGGAGCCGGAGACGAAGAGGGACGCGGATAGAGAGGGGGAGGCACATGCGTTTTGTTGAGGGGATGCTTGCTCTTATCCTCATTCTCTCGGTGCTTGGCTGCGGTTCTGTGCCTGCTGAACGGGCGGGCGGTTATCAGGTAACGGACGCACAGGGGCAGGTGGTCACGTTCGAGGAGAAGCCTGTACGTGTGCTGAACTTTGCCCTGTGGCTGGACAGCATTGTGCTGGGGATGCTGCCGCCGGAGCACCTCGTTGGGATCGACTATCTCGCGGACGATCCGAACAGCTCGAACATCGTAGGGATCGCGGAGACGATTCCCGTGAAGCTGAACCATCCCTCGGCGGAGCAGGTCATGGCGCTGCGCCCCGATGTCGTCTTTCTCGATGCGGGTAGGGATGCCGCTGTCTGCGATACGCTGCGCGATATGGGGATCAAGGTCGTTGCGTGCAAAAAGCCGCACTCCGCAGAGGAACTGCATGATGCTGTCCGCCTTGTCGCTGCCGCGCTCGGTGAGGAGGAAAAGGGAGCGGCGCTCCTCGCCGCGTTCGATGCGGAGCGCAGCGCACTTGCGGAACGCGTTGCGGCGATTCCGCCCGATGCGCGCAAGACGGTGCTCGTCATCTCCATGTCACCGACGTTCGGGAGCAAGGGAGGTCTCTTCGATCATCTCTGCACGATGGCGGGGGTCACAAACGGAGCAGCCGTGATCGGTCTTGAGGCAGGGCAGCCGCTGACGAAGGAGCACATCCTCGCCGTGGATCCCGACATCCTGATCGTGCCCGTCTGGACGGCACATGGCCGCTACGACATCGACAAGTTCAACCGTGAGTATCTGGATGATCCCGCACTCCAAACGGTGAAGGCGATTCGTGAGCAGCGGATCGTGCGGCCGCACGAGGGCTATATCTACAACTCCTCGCAGGATATGGTGTTCGGTGCGCAGGATCTCGCACACCTCGCCTATGGGGATGCAATCGAGCAGCCCGTGGAGCGGCATCTGTCCGTCGCAGCGGGAACATGACAGCCTCCCCCGTCGGTACGGGGAAAGGGGCGCTTCGAACATCTATCTTCAAGGAGGGCATATGAGAAAGAAACAATGGATGGCAGGACTCTCGTGCGTGCTTTGCGCGTTCCCGTTTGCGGCACAGGCAGATGAGCCGCAGAGCTATGAGACCCCTACGGTGAATGTGACGGCGCAGGGCTATGAGAAGGCAACGCTTGACACCCCTGCGGATGCGACGGTCTATACCGCCGATGAGCTGAAGAAGACGGGGGCGCATGATGTGATCTCCGCGCTGAAATTCAAGAACGGCGTGTATTTCACGAACATGGGGCCCGATGGACAGACGTGGATCACGGGCAATGCGGGAACGAATCTGCGCGGCATCGAGAATGGGACGCTCGTGCTGATCGACGGTGTGCCCGCCTCGTTCAACAACGTGAGCCATCTCGACATGATGAGCCTCGACGCCGTGGATCGGGTGGAGATCGTGAAGGGCGGCGGCTCCGTGCTCTACGGCTCGGAGGCGTTCGGCGGCGTCGTCAACGTCATCACGAAGGCGTCGTATAAAAACACCGTGCACGTGGCGGCGGGCGACCGCGGGCAGCGCGACTACGGCGCGACCATTGACCTCGGCAAGGTCGGCATCGCCGTGAGCCGTTCGTACTACGGCAAGACGGGGAATCTGACGGATGCCGTGAATACGACGAAGATCAACGGCGTGAGTACACCCTATGCGGTTGCCTTTGGTAAGAGCCGCAAGGATCATGTCAATCTGACGTACAAGATCAATGACGAAATGCGTCTTTCCTATATGTATAGCGGAAAGAATCACTCCATTCTCTATAACGATCGGGCGGGAGAACTTCTCCATTATTTCAGGTACGATGACGACGAGCATTTTGCGAACTTTGCCTATAGCGACAAGAAGGGCTGGTCGGGCAGTGCCTACTACAATTTTCGCGCGATCGAAAACCCCGATTATTTCACCGCGAGCCCCGATGTTGTGGAGTGGGAGAAGAGTCACCACCGACACTACGGCACGGAGGTGAAGAAGGTCTGGAAGGACGATGTGAGCACGACGCTTGTCGGCATCTCGGTGAAGCGGCAGACCTACGTCAATCAGAATCGAAAATATGCGCGTTTCAGCGACAGTACCAGTCCGCTCAAACCCTATGCGAAATTCGGTCCCTATGGCATGAACGAGTACTCGATCGTCGCCTCCTATGACCGCGACCTCAGCCCTGTCACGGCGGCAATCGTCAGCATGCGGCAGGACTGGGTGAAGTCCTCGGCGGGCGACTACAACGCATTTCTCCCGCAGCTGCAGGTGACGACGCGGCTCAGCCGTGACAGTGCCCTCTATGCGAGCGTCGGCAAATTCTTCCGCATGCCGCATTTCCGCAACCTCTACTATGCGAGCTCCGTCATGGTGCCGAATCCGGATCTGAAACCGGAATCCGGCTGGAACTACGAGGCGGGCTACAAATACGACGGCAAGGGGCGCCGCTTCACCGCGACGGTATTCCATACGGATGTGCGCGATCAGATTGTCGGCGTGAAGAATGGCAGCATCACCTACCAGACGAATGCCGCTTCCTACCGCAATACGGGCGTCGAGGTCTCCTATGCGCAGGATGTGGACGCGCATTTCGGCTTTGCCAGCGGCGTGACCTACGGCAATCCTGAGCGCAAGTACAAGGCGGGGCAGGATTGGGTGCGCGCACTCGGCCGCTATCAGCTGACTGCGGGGATGACCTACGAGAACCGCGACCTCTCGGCGGCGCTCAGTCTCAGCTACTGGGGCGATCGCGGCTACAACAGTACGCGCAGTGAACGCGTCTCCTTCACGCCCATCTCAGGGAATCTCCTTGCCTCGAACCTCCACGTCGCCTATCGCTTTACCCCCGATCTCACGGGGACGTTCGATGTGGACAATATTTTCAACCGCCGCGACAATACAAACAACGGCACGTATCACACCGTCGGCCGCTCCTTCCTCGTCGGCGTAAACTACGTGTTCTGATCGATTCCCTGTCAAACACCCCGACGGCGTGTGCTGTCGGGGTGTTCGTTAAGAAATCGCTGATAAATGGAAGAAAATCATGCAGAGGCGTTCATTATGCCCTGCATTCGTGGTAAAATTGTAAGCAGCAGAATTGGGGAAGGGACACATTGCCTGACAGGTATGTGCTCCTTCTGTGTGAAAGGCGTATGAAGCGATGAAACATATGGTAAAGCTGTCCAACGGGGCGTGTGTGCCCGCGCTCGGGCAGGGAACGTGGTACCTCGGGGACGCGGCTGCGACCTATGATCGCGAGGTGGAGGCGCTGCGGGCAGGGATCGAGGCGGGGATGACCCTTCTTGACACGGCAGAGAACTATGGCGACGGGCGCTCCGAGCGGCTCGTGGGCGAGGCGATCCGCCCGTATGACCGCAGCAGCCTCTTCCTCGTGTCGAAGGTCATGCCGTCGAATGCGTACGGCACGCGGCTCATGCAGTCGCTCGACCGCAGCCTCTCTCATCTCGGGACGGACTACCTCGACCTCTATCTCTATCATTGGCGCGGGGAACGGTCGCTTGCGGAGATGGTCACGGCGATGGAGGAGGCACGTGCCGCAGGCAAGATCCGCGCGTGGGGAGTGTCGAACCTCGACACGGCGGACATGGAGGAACTGTGGGCGGTGGATGGCGGCAGGAACTGCGCGGTGAATCAGGTGCTCTACCACATGGGCTCGCGCGGGATCGACTACAGCCTTCTGCCGTGGATGCGGGAGCACCATGTCGCCCTGATGGCATACTGCCCGCTCGCGCAGGTGGGACGGCTCGGCTGCGACCTCCTCGGGAGCGGCGTCCTCGCGGAGATTGCGGCGAAGTACGGCGCGACTCCGGCGCAGATCGCACTTGCATGGGCAATCCGCGACGGCAACACAATCGCCATTCCGCGCACGGGCCGCAAGGAGCATGCCGTCAGCAACGCGGGCGCGGATGCGTTTGATCTCACGGCGGAGGACTGCGCAGCGATCGACCGCGCCTTCCCGCCGCCGATGCGGAAAGAGCCGCTGCATATTGAGTAGGTGTTTGCGTAACGCATGACAGGAGGAGATCAAATGAAGATTGTCGTACTCGACGGGTATGCCGAAAATCCGGGAGACATCAGCTGGGAACCGCTCGCCGCGCTTGGCGAGCTGACGGTGCACGACCGGAGTCGCCGCTGATCGCCGAGCGCATCGGCGACGCGGAGATCGCCGTGACGAACAAGACGCCGATCACGCGCGCCGTCATGGATGCCTGTCCGAACCTCAGGGCGATTGCCGTCCTCGCGACGGGCTACAACATTGTGGATACGGCGTATGCGCGCGAAAAGAACATTCCTGTCATGAACGTGCCCGTCTACGGCACGGACAATGTTGCGCAGTATGCGATTGCACTGCTCCTTGAGGCGTGCTCCCACATCGGGCATCACGACCGCTCCGTGCATGCAGGGGATTGGATGAGGAGCGTTGATTTCTGCTACTGGCAGCGGCCGCTCATCGAGGTCAGCGGCAAGACGGCGGGCATCATCGGCTTCGGGCGCATCGGCATGGCGGTCGCCCGCATCCTCTCCGCCATGAACGTCCGCGTGCTTGCCTACAGCAGGACGGAGCGTGCCGAGGGACGGGCACTTGCGGACTATGTGCCGCTCGACACGCTTTTCAGGGAGGCGGACTTTATCTTCCTCCACTGCCCGCTCACGCCGGAGACGGAGGGTATCATACGTGCGGACAGCATCGCGCAGATGAAGGACGGTGTCATCATCGTCAACAACGGACGCGGGCAGCTCATCGTGGAGGAGGATCTCGCGGCGGCACTCACGCGCGGCAAGGTCGGCGGCGCGGCGGTGGATGTCGCATCGAGCGAGCCGATCCGCGCGGACAATCCCCTGCTTCATGCGCCGAACTGCATCATCACGCCGCACATCTCGTGGGCGACGAAGGAGGCGCGCGTGCGTATCATGCAGATGACGGCGGACAACGTGCGCGCGTTTATGGCGGGAACGCCGACGAATGTCGTGAACTGAGACGCGTCACCACAGGAGAAAGGGGCTGCGTTCCAGAGCCGGGACTTCGGAGCGCAGCCCCTTGTTGACACAGACAGGGCGAAGAGATGGTGAAAGCCTGAATTTATCAGGGTTCCCCAAATGAAAAGCCTGCCCGTCACAAACGGGAAAGGATCACCTCGAAATATTCCTCCGCAGCCACGCAGATATCCCACTGCGCTTCCGAACGCAATTGGAGGCAGATGCAGCTGATTTCCCTGCCGTCATAGGAAATGAACAGGGTGTAGCCGTCGTCATACGGTAGGAAATACGTGCACGCGAAGAAAAATTCTTCACCTGCCGCATAACAGTGCCCATTATAGTCCGTGAACGCCCGCCGTATGCGGACACGGTCGCCCGCCTGCATAGGACCGAATGAGAACGATTGATTGACGGCAGAGGGCACCGTACGGTAAAAATCATACGGGGTCAGCGTCCGTCGCAGCGCGGCGATCCGTTCCTCTTTGCGTCTGCATTTTCTGTTCTCCCTCCATGTCATCCCGTATGCGCACAATCCAAAGAGCGCCGCAAGCACACCTGCCGCCGCGAGAAAGTAGAGAAACGGAGTCATGCGATTCCCCTTTTCGCCTGTTATGACATATTCCGATCAAAAAGAGCCGCTCTATGCGGCTCTTTTTGATGCAGAAACGGAAGTATTGTTATCCCACAATCCAGACGACGAAGTAGATCGCGAGCGGGATCGTCACGCAGAAGATGCCGATGAAGTCGATGTAGACACCGGTCTTGATCATCTTTGTGATCGGGATGTAGCCGGATGCGTAGACGATGGCGTTCGGCGGCGTCGACACCGGCAGCATGAAGCCGAGCGAGGACGACAGGGCGATACCGACGGCGACGTGCACGGGGCTGAAGCCCGCCGCGATCGCAGCCGTGATGCCGAGAGGACCAATCATGTTCGTTGCAGCCGTGTGACTCGTCAGCTCGGAGAGCAGCAGAGACATCACGCAGAAGATCGCGACGAGGGCGAACTCGGACGGATCACCGCCGAGCATACCGACGATCTTGTCGCCGACCCACTGCGAGAGCCCGGTCTTATACATCATACCGCCCATTGCAAGACCGCCGCCGAAGAGGATGAGCGTGCCCCACTCAACGCCCTGCACCGCTGCCTTCCACTCGAGCGTGAACTGGCGCTCCTTGAAATTGATCGGCATGAGGAAGAGGAGCAGCGCACCCACCATTGCTGCGACCGCCTCGGGGAAGAGGAGGTTATACATCTTGAGGATCGGCGCGGTGCTGCCCAGCGTCATGGAGAGAATGCCCGGGAAGACCCAGAGGAAGACCGCGACGAGGAAGCAGACGAGCGTGTTCTTCTGTGCGCGTGTCCAGCCGCCGAGCTCGGCGACACGGGCACGGATGAACTCCTCTGCACCGTCGATGCGATCCACATCGGGCGGGAACATACGGATGAGGATGAAGTACGTGATGATGAAGTAGACGACCATGGCAATGACACCCCACGTCATCCACTCGAAGAAGGAGATGTGGATGTTCGCCATCTGGTCGAGGAAGCCGAGCATGATGATGTTCGGCGGGGTGCCAATCGGGGTGAGAACGCCGCCGATCGAGCAGGCATATGCCGTCATGAGCATGAGACCCGTTGCATATTTATACTCGTGGAGATCGATCTCCTTGCCGTTGGCGGCCATCATTTCCTTGATGGCGCCGAGGAGGCCAAGCGCGATCGGGAACATCATCGCGGCGGTTGCCGTGTTGCTGACCCAGCCGGAGCAGAGCGCTGCGGCAAGTCCGATCGCGAGGAAGATGCGGCGCGGATTCGAGCCGACCCACGAGCGCGCGAGCAGCCAGTAGGCGAAGCGCTTGTCCAGTCCGTGATCCATCATCGCCTTTGCGAGGATGAATCCGCCCATGAAGAGGAAGATCATGGGATTTGCAAAGGCAGCGTACGCGTCCTTTGCAGTGACAACGCCGGTGACGACGGCGAGCGTAGGACCGATCAGGGACGTGACAGGGATGGGAACCGGTTCGGTGATCCACCAGAGAGCGACGAGAACCATGATGGCGAGCAGTTTGTGTGACGCGACCGTCAGTCCTTCGATGGGTGTCAGGAATACCAACAGGGCAAGGATTGGTGCTCCGAACAGTCCCACCAGACGTCGTGTCCGATCAAACTTTTGCTCCGCCTCATGGATTCTTTGGGCTTCTTTGCTTTGATCAGCACTCATTTTTTCAGCCTCCTTATACATTTACGTAATGATTTTTTTGCCCAATTATTATTATACGAAATTTCCAAGCCTTTTGGCAACTGTTTTCTTTCGGATAGATTAACTTTTTTTTTCTGCATTTTCTGCTATAATAAGGGAGTGAATTTATGCAGAGGTTACGCATATGATTCGTGCGATGCTCCTAAGCAAACCCTAGTGGAGCAAGCGGGGAAAGTTACTGACCTGTCCAAGAAGCAAGCCCATAGGGCGTAGCTGATTGGGAAACAGGTCGTATGGGAAAACGTCCCAAGAACACAAGCGTCAGCGATGTGTGATTGGATGACGTTGACCGCTCACGTTCTGCCCCCTGCGGATTTCTTTCGTTCAAGCGAAGCGCGTTTAAGAAGTCCGCAGGTATTAGGGAATCACGAACTCAATGATGCCGTTCAGATTGGTGCAGATTTTCCGTCCTGTCAAGAAGATAAACCGGAAGCATAGCGGTGGCTATGCTGAGGATTTATCGACGCAGAGAGGGCGAAAAAGATGTGCCAAGATGAATGGTTGAATGAGTCCGTGATTCCCTCGCAGATAAGTGCACGACCGCTTGCGTAACTAAGCGTTTGCGTGGAGTACGCACGGATGACACATAACGAAGAACAGAAATACGAGGAGGATTTTCATGCAAAGCTTTACCTTTCACTGTCCCACCGAGGTGGTCTTCGGGCGGGGCGCAGAGAATGCGGTCGCCGAAAAACTGCGCGCGTTCGGGGCGAGCCGCGTGCTCATCCTCTACGGCGGCGGCAGCGCGGAGCGTTCGGGGCTGCTCTCGCGCATCGAGAAAAATCTGACCTCTGAGGGACTGGCGTTTCTCGTCATGGGCGGCGTGCGTCCGAACCCGCGCGTCTCGTTCGTCCGCGAGGCAATCCGCGAGGGACTTGCTGCCGATGTCAATTTCATCCTCGCCGTCGGCGGCGGCAGTGTCATCGACTCGGCAAAGGCGGTTGCGCACGGCATCGCAAATCCGAGTGTCGATATCTGGGACATCTGGACGCACAAGGCGGAGCTCACAAAGACCATGCCCTTCGGCTCCGTCCTCACGATCCCGGCGGCGGGCAGTGAGACGAGCGACTCGGCGGTGCTGACGAACGAGGATACGGGGCAAAAGCGCGGGCTGAACTCGCAGCTGAACCGCCCCGTCGTCGCCTTTATGAACCCGGAGCTTGCCTTCAGTCTGCCGCGCGAGCAGATTGCGGCGGGCGCAGCGGACATCATGATGCACACGATGGAACGCTGGTTTACAAGCGTCAAGGAGCCGAACGTCTTCACCGACCGCGTCGCCGTGCAGCTCCTTCGGACAGTGATGGAGTCTGTGCGCCGTCTCCTCGTCAGCCGCAAGGACTACGATGCGATGAGCGAGCTGATGTGGTGCGGGAGCGTCTCGCACAGCGGCTTCACGGAGCTCGGACGGATGAAGGACTTCTCCGTGCACAAGCTCGGACATGAGCTCTCCGCGCGCTACGACGCAACGCACGCAATGACCCTCACGGCGCTCTGGGGTTCGTGGGCGCGGTACGTCTACAAATATGACGCGGCGCGCTTTGCCCAGTTTGCCGCCGAGCTCTTCGGTGTGAACGCGGGCACGGATGAGGAGCGTGCACGCGCGGGCATCCGCAAAATGGAGGAATTCTTTGCGGAGATCGGCATGCCGACGAGCCTTGCGGGGCTCGGCATCGGCACGCTCTCAAAGGGAACGATCGAGGAGATCGCGAGCGCCGCGACGAGCGGTGACACGATAACACTCGGCTGTTTCCATCCGCTCACGCGCGCGGATGTCATCGCGATCTACGAGACGGTGAATCATTGATATGAGAGGAAAAGGGTGTGCTCTGTGCGGTATCGGCACAGAGCACACCCTTTGTGGTGGACGATGGGAAAGAGGCGGCATGGATGATGCATCGAGGAAATGGGTGTCTCCTGCGGATGGGTGTGCTGACCGTGTCCGCGATGTTTGTGCTCATGGGGGCGGCATGTGCGATGCCCGCGGGCGGCAGTCTTGCAGAGGGGAATGTCACGGTCGATGCGGGAAGCCTTGCCGCCGTGCCGAGCGGCGCAACGATCACGGCGGAGGAGAACAGCGTCATTGACTGGACACATTTTGACATCGGGGCGGCGGAGGAGCTGCATTTTGATACCTCGAAGGGGTGGATCATCAATAATGTCCGCGGGGAAGACGCGGCGGACTTCCTTGGAAAAATAACAGAAACGGGCGGCGCGGGGGTTGTCATCACGGCGTCACAAGGTATCTGCATGAACGCATCCGCAAATCTTGCGGGTACGTCGATCACGCTCCTCAGTTACGGTGCGGATGTGCGTGCCGACGGCGGCAGGATCGATGCGGCAAAGCTGCTGATCGGCGCGCAGAAGATTTCGCTCCGAAACGCTGAGATTCAAGGGCGTAAGATAACGATTGCCGCAGCCGGCACGCGTTCACATGGGGACACGTCACCCGCAGAGGATACGGTGTATCTGGAGCGTACGAAAATCAAGAGTGATATGCTCCCGGATGTGGAGATTCGGGCGAGGCAGGTGACGATGAAGAACAGCATCATTGGGGCAAAGCGTGTTTGCATCTGGGTCGGTGATCTGAGCGGCGGCGTAAGCGGCGGCAGAGAGGATTGGCGGATCGATGCGGCAGG
>ERZ772764.2270-NODE-2270-length-11378-cov-4.282346_pt1 | contig 11378 bp, 10 predicted proteins | sample MGYA00512163_ERZ772764 | MGnify/ENA primary metagenome ERZ772764 (study PRJEB29015, sample SAMEA2737903) | human oral metagenome | biome: human oral; feature: human-associated habitat; material: dental | place: China | collected 2094 ...
TTCTCTAACTTGCAGCCGTGTTTTATTCTTGCAAACAGGGCAGAGTAACCATTGTCTTTCATCGTTTATATAATTCATTTCATACAACAGCCTATTCTATAATATGATTTATTATCACAAGTAATCGCGTTATCTTGGATGTTATCCAACACTTGCTTTATACTAAATTTTCTTTTCAAAACTATTTCCCATTAAATTGCCCACTCATCGGATCGTTTCCTTGTTTCAAGAAATTCTTTATATATACCTTGTTTAGACGCAAGTTCGGTATGTGTTCCTACTTGTTCTATTACTCCGTTTTTCAAAACTACTATCTGATCTGCACTTTTCACAGTAGTGAGTTTATGAGCGATTATAATTGTTGTCTTTCCTTTTAATAAATTCTTCAAAGCAATCAATAATTGTTTTTCGTTTTCCGGATCTACACTTGAAGTCGCTTCATCAAGAATAACAAATTTACTGCGTTTTAACATAGCTCTTGCAATGGAAATTCTCTGACGCTCTCCACCGGATAAATTAGAGCCCCCCTCTTGCAAAACAGTGTCATAACCCTGTGGCAATTTCATAATAAAATCATGACACTGAGCTTTTTTGGCAATATCTATCATATCTTCATCTGTTGCATTCGGATTTCCAAATTTGATATTGTTTCTCACAGTATCATCAAAAAGATACACATCTTGAAAAACAAAGCTGAAATTTGACAATAGCTCATCGTACTTATATTCCTTAATGTTTGTCTTTCCGACATTTACTTTCCCAGAATTTACATCCCAAAATCTCGCCATCAGATTACACAAAGTGGTCTTCCCACTTCCTGAAAACCCGACCAAAGCGGTAGTTTTCCCTTCAGGGATAATTATACTTAAATTCTTGAAGATCTCCGACTCCCCATAAGAAAATGAAACTTTTTCCATTGAAATTTCAGCTTTATCTATTTCAGTTTCTTCGCCATCTTCAATTACAGGTAAATTCCTTAAATTGATAACGCTGTTAAGATTTTGTACAGCAATACCCTTAATGCTTTGCATACTTCCTGCCAATTCAAAGCCTGAAAAAACAACAAAACTCATAACAATCAGTACGATAGCCTTAGTTACTTCAATATTTCCAGAAAAATATCTTATCAGTGAAGTAAAAATTATCACACAGATACCGATTTTGAATACTAATAAAAACATAAACTGTGTCGGAACCAATATCTTTTCTACTGCTAAAAAACCTTTACGACTTTCTGTAATGCTTTCATTTAATTCCTTAACTGTATTTTTCTCTTTCCCAAACGCTTTCGTTACCCCTATTCCCTTTACATACTCCAGCATTTTTGAACTTAAATCTAGTTTAAGTCCCAACAATCTCTCTGTTAATAGGTCTGTCTTTTTTTGGGTAACTATATTAACCATAATTCCAATAATCAAAGTTAATAAAATAATTGTAGCCGTTACAATATCATACGGCAATACAAATGCCACTATAATAAGTGTTTGTATTGTACCTACAAGCAATTGCTCTATAATGAAAACTCCCATCGTTTCAAGCTCACCTATAACTGTTGACAGCCCCCCGGCTATATTTCCTAATGAATTTGTACTGAAATATCCCATATTTACATTTTTTAAACGATCACCTATATATAATCTGTTTTCAGCACCTAAGCTGTATGAAGCTATATATTTGTTTCTGTCAGCCAGGTATCCAAATACTATTTTCCCCATCATACTTATAACTGAAATTACAAAGACAGTATATACATCATTCATTTCAACACTCAGTCCGGTGAATATATTTTCACAAATTTTGGTCAAGCAAAACAAAATCGCACCTAAAGCAATGCCTTCAAATATTCCCTTAAACACATCAAAAATAAACATTCGTGTTATTCTTTTTGAATATGAACCTGAAACCTCATATAGAGTTTTTATTAATTCTATCACTTTATATCACCTCGATTCCCTTAGATTCTGTATATACATCCCACATCTCTTTATATTTTCCGTTCAATTCAAGCAATTTTTTATGAGATCCTTGTTCTATCACCCGTCCGTTATCTACAACAATAATTTTATTCGCATTTACTATTGTAGATAATCTATGGGCAATCATAATTACCGTCTTATCTTTAATGAGATTGTTGATAGACTCTTGAATAATTGCTTCATTGTCGGGATCGGAATATGCTGTCGCTTCATCCAGTAATACAATCGGACTGTTTTTAAGGAAGCTTCTTGCAATAGCAATGCGTTGTTTTTCTCCACCGGAAAGATTTGCACCGCCTTCTCCAACAATAGTTTCATATCCATTCGGAAGACTCATTATAAAATCATGACAGCTTGCTTTTTCACACGCCCTTTGAATTTCACTCATGCTTGCATCTTCTTTGGCTATCTTCAAATTTTCTAAAACGGTTTTATTAAAAAGAAAATTTTCTTGCGATACATAAGTTATAAGCTCCATATTCTGCTTTAACGGCATATCATTCAAGTTGTTTTCTCCAATTAAAATTTCTCCGCCATCAACATTCCAAAATCCGGCAATCAGTTTTGCGATAGTAGATTTCCCGCTGCCTGAATCTCCAACTATTGCAGTCAGCTCATTCTCCCTTGCTTTAAATGAAATCCCGTTTAACACAGTCTTTGAATCATCATAAGCAAATGTTACATTTCTAAACTCTACATCATGACCATCTATGCTTTTTGCTCCTTCTCCTCTTTTTAAATCGGGAATATTCATTACTTTTTCTATTTCTTCCAATACGATTTTTATATTTGCTATTGTTTCCATATGCCCCATAGCCTTTATCAAAGGTTTATATGAGGCATAAGATAACAATATACACATAACAAGACTTCCAATTGCGATACTTCCTTTCATAAAGAAATACAAAGAAGTCGGTAAAACAAAAATCATTGTTGCCGGAATAGTTTCCATAGCTCCAGTCATTGAGAAACAAACACTCAAATACCAATCAAGCATTGCATTTTTGTTTTCATTAACCGTTTTCTTAAATTTCCCAAATGATGAAGCTGATTTATTAAATGCCTTGATTACTTTAATGCCGTTGACATACTCAACCATAGTAGTATTCATAGCTTTAGATGCTTCCTGATACCTTTTAGACTTTTCTTCATAGCCTCTCATAACCAGTGCGGAAAATAGTAACCCTAATGGAATCGTAAGCAAATTAGCAATTCCTATTCTCCAATCAAAAACAAAAATTATTATAATCAATACTATTGGAATAATAATGTTGGCAATGACCTCCGGAATAACATGAGCAATAGGTTTTTCTATTTTATCAAGTGTTTCCACCATAAATTGAGACCATTGACCGCTACTTTTTTTATCAACCTCTCCCATAGACATTCTGCTTAATTTATCAGCTAATAATTTTCTTTTATCTTCAATTATTCTATAAGCGATATTGTGTGAAATAACAGTAGATATTTCATGGAATAATATACTTCCCAAAAAGCCGACAAACACAGTTAAAATATAGGGTAAATAATTACTTATATTTATGTTTTTCTCAACAAGATTATTAATAATAGTAGCCACAGAAAAGTAAGGTAACACCCCGAATCCAACTCCTATAATCGCAAACAGGATAGATGCTGACACCTTACCCTTATATCCTTTTAACATCTCCATTTTTTACCTTCTTTCACAAAATTTATTTATCTTTCCGTTAGAAATCTCCAATAATTTATTGCAGATATTATCAATCAGCTCTTTATCATGTGTTACAATGAATACAATCTTATCTTTTAAAAAAATTTTTTATAACTTCGCTTATTTTCAACATATTGAAATAGTCAAGAAAAACCGATCTAACTTGTTTTGAGATTTCATAAATCTTCATTTGACTTGTATCTTTTCCATTTATATAGGTAGCTCCGGATAAATTACCCTCTAAAAAATGAGGAATTAGGCCATTTACCAACTTAGTTATGGTTGTTTTCCCACTGCCACTTCTTCCACATAACAAGATAATTTCTCCTTTGTCAGTTTCCATAGAAATTCTCTTTATTTGTTCTTCTTCACTTCTATTTTCTTGGTAAAAATTTTTTTAATTTGTTTACTTTCCCTAAAAATGCAGAAAATCGGGATTAACCCGATTTCAATACTCTTTTTATATCAACTATTCTTTTTTATGTTTTCATTTTATAATCCTCCCCCATCCAAAATTCATTGCAGCTTCCATCATGTCTATAAAATTCAAAGCATTTTCATAGGGATATTGGTGCGTAATAATCTCGAACAGAGGAGTATATGCCATAGTATAGAGGATATGAAGTTCATCATCATTTAAATTGTTTACCGCAATCTCTTTTTCTTTAAGGACTGCAATCAGTTTCTTTGCTCCTTGTACTTCAAGATTCACCAAATCATGACGAATTGACTCAAACTCCGTACCTTGAGAGCAGTTAAACAGAAGATTAAATACAGAGGCATTTTTACAAATAAATCCTAATAATTCTTCATTACTATTATCAGATTGCTTTTCAAAACATTCTAAACCATTTAATTATATTTCTGCGATAGCCTGATTTGTTAATTCTATATTCCTTTTATAAAGATGGTCTAATATCGGAAATGCGATAGCTTTAAAATTATCTCTCACTAACATTTACCTCGATTCAAGATAACATCGTTTACCAAAATATTAGCATAAACAAACTATTTATGTCAAGATGGAATTTTAAATAGTATTTTTTTTAATAATTTTTCTATACTCACTTACCGGTATCCCTACTCTTTTCAAAACCTTTAGCTTTTCCTGTTTTTTCTCCTCTCTCCTCGCCTTATATCTTTCCTCATATTCTTTTTGCTTGCCGTTTTCTTTACGCTTGATGGCTTTTTCCAACCCATCGATTTCTTTGTTTAGTTCTCTTTGCTCGGTTTCATACTGATTGTTTAAGATTTCATATCGGTTGTTCGGTATCTTCTCCAATATCATATCTTCGTATATCCGACACATTAAGCGTTCCTTTCAGATTGGTTATGCAATATGATGAGTGCATTTGCATTAAGTTCGGCTTTACATAAAACCTTGTTTTTCCACTCCCTGATCCACCGATAACAAGCACATTTTTATTTCTTGCATACCTTGGATTAGCTGGTCTTCCATTCATAGTTAATCGTTCTGCCTGGGTAAGCAATATATTGTTTTGAAACTTTTCATCCATATATGGCTCAATATCTTTCTTGTTTCCTCAGAGAGCGTTTTGTCAAGTACCTTTTTTGATTTATTGACGCTTTTATTTTGAGATTTGAATCGAGTAGGTGCTAATTTCTAGCCCCTCTCACACCACCGTACGTGCCGTTCGGCATACGGCGGTTCAATTCAAATAATAATCCAAACAACTGAGAAGTCTTCGCTTTGTGAGGATTTCTTTTGATATTAGGTGTACTCCTGTAGTTTTGGCTACCACTTGATAGTGGTTATTAAAACTCACTAATTGCTTTGCCATCCATTCAGGTGCACCTAACTTTTGAAGTCCCCAGTGTCTTTTCGCTGATTTCTTTCATTGTTTCAATATCACAATTCTCATTCTCGTCCTTAGATGCTTGTCAATTCTGGTAAGGTTCCTTTTCATACTGCCGATTCGGTAGTAGTTAATCCAGCCCCTGATTACCTGATTGAGTTTCTCAATTCGATAATCCATTGATACTGACCAGTTTCTTTTCGTCAGTGATTTGAGCCTTTACTCGTCTGCCTGCCTGATCTACTTGCATAAGTTACGATTGCCTTTTGGACTTCATGACTTTATGCCCACTTATCCGTTATGCAAGCCTTGATATTAGGTTTCTGTTCGTCAGGCTACGATTTCGCTATTGCTTCTTCTCGTCCACACCTCACGATGTGAATCTTGCAAGTCACTATGGAGTTCGTCGGCAACTACGCCCTTTGCGGACTTTCACCACAGACTGACGGCATGCCCGTCATACATAAAATAGACAATAGGATTTATTTCTATTACCTAAAGACTATATAACTTATTTAATTTAGAAAAACTTTAATTATTTTCTAATACAATACCCCTATATTCACCGTCTCCCTTATTCAATAGATTTTAACGCTTCAACCATATCAATTTTTCTTATTCTCATAGAAACAACCAAATTGACTAAAACAGAAAATCCTATAACACAGAATATAACTATCAAAAAATGGTCTTTAGTAATAATAGGAGTCCATTCCATACTATCCATGGAAACAACTCTTATATATAACTTCAAGAACTGCTTGCTCAAAGGAATTCCTATAACAAATCCAGTCAAAAGATTTAGAACACTCTCCTTAAATACCATTCCCATAATTTCACTATGTTTAAATCCTATGACCTTCATTGTGGCATATTCACGATAACGTTCAAGATATGACAAGATACCAAGATTATATAGAATAACGACACTTAATACAAATGCTGCCACAATCAATATATACATAATTGAATGAACGCTATCCATCATCTCCTTCATGTTGTCCTGTTGCTTTTTTATAGATATTATATTGCTTATTGATTCTTCTTTTTTTGCTTGTTCATAAGCTTCACTATCTCCTATATAAATTGTATTAGGTTCAAAGTTTTTTACCTTATCTTTGTATATAAAAATACCTTGAGGCATCTTTGCATCCACGATTGCCGTAACAGTAACCCTATGCTCGTTTAACGAACTCTTAGTCTTATATGCAATCTTATCTCCAACTTTAACATCAAGTTTTTCTGCCAACTGAGAAGCAATTGCTACCTCATCTTTTTCTATCCTGATTTTCTTTTTTGATTTTGCATCAAAAATTCTAATTTTGTCACCCGAATCAAGCACTAAAAGAGAACCCGATTTTTCAATTCCGTGGAAAGAAAAATCAGCCGTTTCACTCTGTGCAAACTGAACATCAAAAGAATTAAATTTACGACTTAAATTATTATAGGATTCTCCGTATACCTGTCCAATATACTTATAACAGAATTCATTATTATAAACATCTTGATATGAACTATAAAGAGAATCCCACACACCAAGACCGGCAACCATCAATACAATGCTTCCCACGATTGCAGTTATACTCATGAATGTTCTGATTGGATGAATGCGAATGCTCCTGAGCGTCCAAAGCCAATCATATGACAATCTTGATTTTTTGTATATTCCAGGACCACTTGACTTCTTATCGAGCATGCCTTTGATTGTAAAAGAAGGATTGTTTTTAATCACCTTCCTTGTAGTAATAATCGCAGCCAAGGTACAAACCGTAACAATCAGTACAATCAAGATCATACTATCTATGCCAAAGGATTTTTTCCATATAGGAAGCGTTAGTGTCGCCTTTTTTATATTCATAACAAGATTTGCCACCACTGTATATCCGAAAATCACCCCAACAAGGCTTCCTATGATAGCCACCAAAAATCCATATGCTCCATAGTGAAAATAAATTTGTCTGTCATAAAATCCTAAAGATTTAAGTGTGCCAATCTGAACCATCTGATTACTTATAAGACGGCTCATCGTAGTATAAATTGATAAAATTGATAACAAGATAAATACAATTGAAAACAGCATCGCCATTTTGTGAATTTGATTTATTTCCTCATCAACCTGAGTGATAGAAATTTTATTCTCCTTCATGACTACTGATGAAAAAGAATCTCCCATTATCCGTTTAATATCTTTTTCCAGCTTTGACTTGGAAACCGGTTTTTCCAGTAAATCAAGTCTCACTTGATTATAAGATACTATTCCCAAAATTTTATTTATATATTTTTCACTTATATAAGCATAACCGTGTCGTTTATGATCTGGAACTGTTTCTGCATAAGAAGTAATAAAATATATATTTTCTGCATCGAGAACAGTCCCCAAAATCTTTACTTTCTTCTTAATCCCCTTAAACTCAAGTACAATCTTATCACCCTCTTTCAGATTGTGCATCTTGGCGTAATCTTCGTCAATCCATATACCTTCTTCATCATCTTTTAGGGGGTGCCCGCTTCTAAGGAGCGGATTCATGATTTTTTTAGTGCTGCTTGTAAATGAATTAATATAAAGCTCTGAATCTTCATTATCAATTTTCGTATTAAACTTAACAAACATTGATCCTTCAGCCTGATTTACATAGGGCAATTTTTTTATATTTGAGATATCTTCATCGCTTATATTTACCCCATTGATATAAGCATCTGCTAAGTTAGTTTTTTCTTTGTAATCAGTATATGATTCATCCATCCCAGTCCACACTGAACTCATTCCACAGTAAATCGAAACCGAGATAAGAGCCATAATAAGTACCGACACAAACTGTTTCCACTGTTGCATTATATCTCTAATAAATTTTTTATTTAAATATTTCATTACCAGAAAACCTCCTCCATAGAAATAGGATTTTTCTGATCCATAATTTCACTGACTTCACCATCTCTAAGTCTGATAATTCTATCTGCCGCAGGTGCCACTGCAGCATTGTGAGTTACCAAAACTACTGTATGGCCATAATCTTTTGCCATGGAAGAAAGCGTAATTAAAACTTTTTTCCCGGTTTCGCTGTCAAGAGCCGCTGTAGGTTCATCACAAAGAAGCAGCTTAGGATTCTTGCAAAGAGCTCTTGCTATGGATACTCTCTGAAGCTCTCCTCCCGATAAGCGAGACGGCAAATTTTCTGCTCTGTCTTTCAATCCCACCATTTCTAATGCTTCATCAGCTGAAATGGAAACATCAGATAATTTGGATACCATATCTACATTTTCATAAGCTGTAAGAGTCGGTATAAGATTATAAAATTGAAAAACAAAACCAATATCTTTGCGACGATAAAGAGTGCGTTCCTTATTGGTAAATTTTGATATATTGTTCTCTCCTACATAAATCTCTCCTCTCGTAACATAATCCATACCTCCAAGAAGATTTAAAAAAGTAGATTTTCCTGAACCGGAAGGTCCTAAAATCACTGTAAAATCACCTTGTCTAATTTCTAAATTCACATTATTCAGAGCCTTTATTACATTGCTTCCAACATTATATTCTCTTGTTACATTTTGAAAACGAATAAAACTCATCTTTTTTCTCCTTTCTGCATAACATAATTTTTAAACTATATATTGGGTTTTCCCATTGCTCTTAATCACGTCAGATGCCTGTTATTACAAGTATATGGCTTATTAAAGCGTATTATTAATGTGAGCTATAACTCATATTAATAATACTTCTTTTTTTGCTGCTTTGTCAATATAATATGAGTAGGCGCTCGTATTATGTTCTTGATTTTTTTTATGAATATGATACACTTATATTGAAAGATTTTTGTTTAATTAATTTAGTCTGTAAAATCTAGATTTGTACAAGATTTTAATTGAGAGACTCATCGTTATTACAAAAAATTCAATACCCACCGTTGTATATTGGAGATGTTATGAAAAGTAAAGAATCAAAACAAAAGAATACTAGAATACCGAAACAAAAAAGAAGTATCGAAAGAAAAAAACTCATAAAAAATACTGCTCTTCTCCTTTTTTCAGAGAAAGATTATGCAAATGTAAGTACAAATGAAATTGCAAAAACTGCAGGCGTATCCATTGGTTCGCTTTATAGCTACTATCCAAATAAAAAAGCAATTTATGATGAGCTTGTAAAAGATCTTTATTCAAATATCTTAGAAAAAATCATTCCAGAAGATTTATCACAATTTTCATTCTTTGAAATAATTAAAAAATATATTAAATTTATCTTAGATAGTCACAGTTATCTAACATTGTTTCAAAAGAAAATTACGGCTCTTTCTTATCAAAGCGATGATTTTCGTGAACTTGAAAAGCCTTATCGCATATTTGCTACAAATAAAATTCTCTCATTGCTTGAATTTTATAGTCCAAATCTCAAGATAAAAGACCTTTCCACAGCATCATTTATAATTCATACAACTGTGGAAAGTATAGTTCATGAACTAGCTTTTTATCCTGATGAAACACAAAACAAAGAAAAAGTAATTAATGAATTTGCGGAAATGTTGTATAACTATCTCTTCAAAGAGCCTCTTTAATGAATGTCATTACACCATTTCAACTCTTTAAAAGGATCTGTAAATAATTTTGTGTATTAACCTAAACCTTAATAAAGGCTCTCTTTTTTCTCTTCCATGTGTTCTCCTTTCCACTTTTGGGCAAAGAAAAAACAGTAAACCTTTTTTGGTTTACTGTTCTGTGTTAGTTTTTATTAAATTGTTAGTTATGCAAACTGTGGTTTGCTTTAATCTTTACTAAAAACAAGAATCTTCTGCGTGATCTTCCTCGCAATCGGAAGCCAGTCGATTAGCTTTAATGTTGGCATAAGAACACGCATACCACGTAATATGTTGTCATCTTTAATCTTATGAAACCCCTGAGCAATATTCTTTATATCATCAAAGCTGTCTGCACCGAAAACGAATCTGGCTCCGGTTTGCTGAATGGATTTTTCAACCCCTTCTCGTTTTACCCACATCTTTGCAATACATTCCATTATGACCGTAGCGGTGTCAAAGTTTTTATGAATGATAGAAAGTATCTTGGCATTTTCTTCAGCAGTGAGATACATGGACAGTCCTTCTATAATAAAAAGTACATTCTCTCTGTTTTTTACTTCCTTGAACCAATTTGGATCTAAAGCAGACGCACTGATAGATGAAACTCTCCCGCTTTCTAAAAAAATCTGATCTCTGAGATTTATAACATCAGGCAGATCCAGATTATACCAAGTGATAGTACCATTATCCACACGATAAAATCTTGTGTCCAGTCCACAGGCAATGTTCACTATTGTAGCAGTCGGGTTTCGCCCAATAAATTCTTTGACCAGTTCGTCAAAGACGAGTGTGCGTGCGATTACACCACTACTCATGGTACGATCTTTTGCTGCAGTTGAAAAGTCATAATCAATCTTATTTACAAGTTCTACTGCTTTTGCATCATAGAATTTATGCTTCTTTCTCTGTGAATACTCTGCACGTGCATAAAAACTTTGAAGCATAGTTTCTGCAGTGCCGTTCAAAACAGGTTTTATTTTCTCTTGCATTTCTATTTTCCCCAAATGTAAACGCCTCCTTCAAATTTTATTTTTTGTCTTCACTAGTTAATATTATATACTTTTTTTACTTAGTTTTATAGTTCTAACTCACTCCGTTTTACCTGTGATAGTTCCTTTGAATGTTCTTGTAACTGCTCTATGCAGTTCTTAACTTTTTCAGCTTGCTTAACTTCTTCTCATATATCTAATGTTTGATTATATAGGCTATTTTTCTTTTTCTTCAAAGTGGCAACTTCCGATTTCCACTTGGATATATTTAAGGTTTTGCTTTCTCCTAAATGTTCTTTCAGATATTTCTCGCCTTGGTCAATAAGCTGTAC
>ERZ772764.2271-NODE-2271-length-11372-cov-2.649996_pt1 | contig 11372 bp, 9 predicted proteins | sample MGYA00512163_ERZ772764 | MGnify/ENA primary metagenome ERZ772764 (study PRJEB29015, sample SAMEA2737903) | human oral metagenome | biome: human oral; feature: human-associated habitat; material: dental | place: China | collected 2094 ...
ATTGAGATGTCGAACGTGGATGTGGCCAATGAGTTCACGGATATGATCATTACCCAGCGCGGCTTCCAGTCTAATTCCAAGATCATCACCGTATCCGATGAGATGTTGGAAACGCTGGTCAATATGAAACGGTAAAAATTTTTATAAATATAGCCCGGGAGCGGCGAACAAACAGTGTTCGGCTTCCGGGTTTTTCTGTGCGGAAAAGAAAGCGTGGGAAAACTTGCGTATTGCTTTTTGGCGTGCGATAATGAAGCAGGTGCGGCATTCGAGCAAGACAGGCGATATATAAGCCTTCTGCGGTTTTAGTGTGAAAGTTTTCAGAAAATAGGGGCGAGGACATGACGTTTCAGCAGTTAAAATATGTGGCGGCTATCGCCAAGTACGGGTCGCTGAGTCTGGCGGCGCGGCATCTTTTTATTTCCCAGCCAAGCCTGACGACGGCGCTGCGGGATTTGGAGCAGGAGATACAAAAGACGCTGTTTATTCGGACGTCGCGGGGGATGCAGATTACGCTGGAGGGGAGCGAGTTCCTCGGGTACGCAAAGCAGGTCATGCAGCAAATGCAGATCATGGAGGATCATTACCGCCAGCGCGAGGACAGTCGGAAATATTTTTCCGTATCGACCCAGCATTATACCTTTACGGCGCAGGCCTTTGTAGAGCTGGTGAAGGAGTATGGAGGAGATGATTATGAGTTTTCCCTCCTGGAGGAACGCACCAGTAAAATCATTGAAAACGTCAAAAACTTAAAGAGTGAGATTGGTGTTTTGTATCTCAGTCATTTTAACGAGACGGTTATCCGCAAAATCCTAAAGGAAGAGAATTTAACGTTTCAGCCGCTTTTTACGGTAAGGCCGCATGTGTTCCTGGCACGTCGTCATCCGCTGGCGGAAAAGTCGCTGGTTCAGGTTGCGGATCTGGCGGCTTTCCCCTGCGTTACGTTTGATCAGGGGGACGAAAATTCCTTTTATTTTACGGAAGAGCTGTTCAGCGAGCGAAGCCTCCCGAAACATTTGCTGGTTACGGATCGGGCGGCGGTGGTTGATTTTCTCATTCATCTCGAGGCGTACACGATCGCGACGGGAGTGCTGCCGTCGTATCTGCACGGGCAGGATATTGTCGCGCGGCCGTTGGCGACGGAGGAGCGTATGACCGTCGGGGCGGTGCAGCGCGGCGATCGTATCACGTCCGCGCCGGGGCAGACGTTTCTCGCCGCACTGGAAAAGGTGGCGCGGGGAATTGAGAAGGAAAGGCGACGCACGGGAGACGAACTGGAAGGGGAAGTTGCTGACTAAAATTTTCGCAGGGGCAGGGTTTTTGAGTTCCTGTCCCGAATATTCAGACACATACAGGAAAAATCGGCGATGGAACGCGCGGATGGGGTGACGAGCGTGGAGTCTTTGGAGAAAATGGCGGTTTTGATCGACGCCGATAATACGCAGCTTAGTAAATTGGAACCGCTTTTGCAGGAGGTGTCCACCCACGGGCGCATTGTGACGAAGCGGGCCTATGGGAACTGGCGCAAGGAAGGACTGAAAAACTGGGAGGCGGAGTTAAAGCGGCTGGCCATCAAGGCGGAGCAGCAGTTTGATTATACGGTAGGGAAGAATGCGACGGACATCGCTTTGGTTATCGACGCGGTGACGCTCCTTCACCGCAATCTCTACGACGCTTTTGTTTTGGTATCCAGCGACAGCGATTATACGCCGTTGGCCATTCACCTGCGGGAGTCGGGGGTCTACGTCATGGGCGTGGGGAAGAAGACGACGCCGGAGGCATTTCGCAATAGCTGCGATACCTTTATCATTTTGGAAAACGTGGGAGTGGAAAAGGACGACGATCCGCCGGCCCCGGATGAAGCGCCGGAGAAACCGGCGGAGCGGGCGGCGGATGAGGGAACCGCCTCAGATATCAAGGTCATTCATCGCCTTCTTCGCATCGCGTCCGAGCAGTACGCCGATGACGGCGGCTTCACGCAGCTTGGCGTAGCGGGACAATACATCAAGCGGGTCAAGCCGGATTTCGACGTTCGCAGTTACGGCTTCAAGAAGCTGGCACAGTTTGTGGAGGCTTTTCCCAAGCGCTATAAGATCAAGAAAAAATCGACGATCATTTATTATAAATGCAGTTAAAGAAAACCGGTACCGAGAGACGTCGGTACTGGTTTTTGCTTGGTTTTTCTTTTTGTAAAGTGTTTTCGTTGAGATATTCCATGAAGCGGCGGCTATGGACATCGGTGCAAAGGATAAGTATAATGAACTTAGAGATTTAGAGCGCGGGGTACGGTTCTCTGTAGACCGCCCGTCAGATGCGAAAGGATGGGGAAAATGGACAAACAGGCGATCAAGGAAAAGGTACAGGCGATTGTGGCGGCGCCGAGCTGCTGCGCGGAGCTTAAGGCGGTGGGCGAGGAATGGCTGGCGGCCTTTGGCACGGATGGAGAGAAAGCCGCTTCCAAGAAGCTCATTGCGGAGCTTGAGGCGGATGTCCAGACGATCGACGCGGTGCTGGGGTTCTTTGCATCTAAAGCGGGAGCGGAATTTTTCGGTGCGGCTCGAGCGGCGGAGCTTGCGCAGCACGCTCGGGAGGTTAAGGCGGCGGGAGGAAAATACTGCGATTGTCCCGCCTGCGCGCCGGGCCGGGAAATCCTGGACAATAAGGCCAGCCTGCTGTGAGTATGGCGAAAGAAGCGGCGGCGTTTCGCGTGACCCGTGAAGATAACGGGGACGGCGGAATCTATCGGGCATGGGATGCTGAGGGGACGCTGGCCGGATATATGACGTATAAAATTGTGGCAAACGGCGAATGGAGCCTCGATCATACGAAGGTAGAGGAAGCCTTCGGCGGGCAAGGCGTCGGACAGCGGCTTCTCGACGCGGCGCTTGGCGACGCCCGGGCGAAGGGGCGTAAGCTCCGCCCCGTTTGTTCCTTCGTGCGGCACTTTTTCGATAAGTTCCCCGCCGCTGTGGCCGACGTTCGTGCAGAGGCGCGGTGATATGGCGCGGAGCTTTAGCGTATCGCGCGGTGGAAAAAGTCCGTCCCTTCTTGGGGGCGGGCTTTTTCCTGTCTGCCGCGCGCTCTAAAATGATTCGGTGCGGTTTTTTTTCTTGACATTGTGCAGGGCAAGGGGTATCGTAGGGATAATCTTTTGAGGGCTCTGTATAGGGCGATTTGCGGCGAAATAACGGAGGAGGAAAAACATGGGGACGCACGGTGAACATCGCAATATCAGCATGGTCATGGATCTCTACGAGCTGACGATGGCGAACGGCTACTTTTTACAGCAGGATCGAGAGCATAAGGTGGCGTTTGATGTTTTCTTCCGCAAAAATCCAGAGGGCGGGGGATTTTCTATTTTTGCCGGGCTGGAACAGATATTGACATATCTGGAAAATCTGCATTTTACTTCGGAGGACGTCGCGTACTTACGGAGCCTGAACTTTTTCGATGAAGGATTCCTGGCGTATTTGGCGGACTTTCGCTTCACCGGCGATGTGTACGCCTTTCCGGAGGGGACGGTGATGTATCCCGGGGAACCGATTGTGACGGTAGTGGGGAATCTCATCGAGTCCCAGATCATTGAGACCGAGGTGCTGACGCAGGTCAACCACCAGTCGCTCATCGCGACGAAGGCGCGGCGTATCGTGCGGGCGGCAGCGGGACACGCCGTGTCTGATTTCGGCGCCCGGCGCGCTCACAATAACGACGCGGCGGTTTACGGCGCCCGCGCCGCTTATATCGGCGGGATCAACGGAACGGCGACGGTGGCCGCCGGGCAGTATTTCGATATTCCGGTCAGCGGCACGATGGCGCACAGCTGGGTGATGTATTATAAGGACGAGCTGAAAGCGTTTCGCCAGTTCGCCGCGATTTACCCCGATAACTGCATTTTGCTGGTGGATACTTACGAGGTCTTAAAGTCCGGCCTGCCGAACGCGATTCAGGTGTTTCAGGAAATGCGCGATAAGGGGATAAAATCGAAAAATTACGGGATCCGCATCGACAGCGGCGACCTTGCGTATCTTACTAAGACGGCGCGTTGCCGCCTTAATAAAGCGGGCTTTGACGACGCGAAGATCGTTATCTCCAACAGTCTCGACGAATACACGATTACTTCGATTTTGAGCCAAGGAGGACAGGTGGACGCTTTCGGTGTGGGAGAGCGGATGATTACGTCGAAAACTGATCCGGTATTCGGCGCGGTTTATAAGATGTGCGCCGTGGAGGAAAGCGGCAAGATGGAGCCGCGCATCAAGGTGTCGGAGGTTATCGAAAAGGTCACGAACCCAGGACTTAAAGAGGTTTATCGGATATATGACGCCGCTGGCCGGGCGGTCGCCGAGCTGATTGCGAAAAAAGACGAGCCGATCGACCCGGCGCATCCCGACGAGTTTATCGATACGGAGCGGCCGTGGAAGGTGCGTCACTTTGAAAATTGCACAGCGAAAAAGCTTCAGCGTCTCGTCATGAAGGACGGACGGCGGACGGAGCCGCCGACGCCGGTCAGGGAAATTGCCGAACGGGTGCGCCGCCAGCTCGCGACGGAAATATGGGAGGAGGAGCAGCGCTTCGAGAATCCGCACAAACATTTTATGGATATGACGCCGGCTTATTACCGGATGAAGATGCAAATGCTGAGCTGTGAGGTTTGAGGGCGCGTTTACCAGGTGCGGTAAACGATGGTGAATGGATTACCGTTAAGGAGAAAGACGCCCGGAAAATCTGATTTCTTGCAGGAGTTTATCCTTAAAAGGAGAAATATACAAAAGAGTTTTCTTTTAATTTATGATATTCGAGGAGGAAGGCTTCATGAGCGAGAAAAAAAATACCATCGCCATCGTCTGCGGCGGGGGACCGGCTCCGGGCATTAACGCCGTCATCGCGGCGGTAACGGTCGAGGCGAACCGCCGCGGCTGGGATGTGCTCGGCGTTTACGAGGGTTTTTACCATCTGGCGAAACGGGAGAAAAATTTCGTTCGGCTGACGTATGACGAGGTAGCTCGGATCCATGTGACGGGCGGCTGTATTTTGAAGATGTCGCGCTATAATCCTACGAAGAAAGAAGACGATCTAAAGGCTGTTGTGGAGACGCTTCTGGAGCTGGGCGTCACTCATCTGGTAACGATCGGCGGCGACGATACCGCTCACAGCGCGGCGGCAGTGGCGCAATATGCGAAGGAGCATGGTCAGACGATAAACGTCGTGCATGTGCCGAAAACGATCGATAACGATTTGCCGCTCCCCGAAGGAGTGCCGACATTCGGCTTTGAAACGGCGCGGCAGTTCGGCGCGATCGAGGTGCAGAATCTGGTCGAGGACGCCCGTACGATGATGAACCGCTGGTACCTTGTCATCGCTATGGGACGGACGGCGGGGCATTTGGCGCTGGGGATCGGGCGGTCGTCCGGCGCGGTGCTGACGATTATTCCCGAGGAATTTTCCCGGCCAAAGATCGCGCTGCAGGAGCTGGTGGATATTATCGTCGGCTCGGTGATGAAGCGCTATCGTATGGGGCGCACCTTCGGCGTAGCGGTGATCGCGGAAGGCGTGCTGGAAAAAATCGAGCAGGCAGATCTGGAAAAAATGGGCTCCATCGAGTTAGACGAGCACGGACATATCCGCTATTCGGAGCTGGCGCTCGGCCGGATTCTGAATAAAGCCGTCGTGGCGGAGCTGGAAAAACTCGGGCATAAGATGAATATCCTGGACAAGGAAATCGGTTACGAGGTGCGCTGCGCGACGCCGATCGCGTTTGACGTCGATTACGCCCGCTCGTTGGGCTATGAGGCGGTTCGTTTCCTGCGCCGGGGCAAGACCGGCGCGCTCATTTCGATTCAAAACGAGCTGGCAGTGCCGCTTTATTTCGAGGATATTCGCGATGCGGAAACGGGCAGCACGAAGGTGCGCCGGGTCGACGTCGATTCTCCGCATTATCGCATCGCCCGCGGCTTCATGATCCGTCTGGAAGAAGACGATCTGGATGATGCAGAATTGGCCAGGGACTACAAGATGACGCCGGCGGAATTTAAAAAGCGGTATGCGTATCTTTTTGAGCCGCGGAAATAAATCCTATAAAAGAACTAGAAAATATCCTTCGGACTATTGACAGAACCGGTAATATCCGATATGATAAGGACAAAGCTGAATAAAGACTCATCCAGAGCAGCGGAGGGACTGGCCCGGTGAAGCTGCGGCAACCATTGACGATGTCAAACGGTGCCAATTCCGATAGGCGGATGCCTAAAAGATGAGAGTGGCAAACCAAGGCTCTCGTCAAACGAGAGCTTTTCTTTTTTGGGAAAACGAGTTTTTATTTGGTGGAAGCGATATTTTATTATTGAGGAGGTAGATACTGTGAGCAAGGAAAGAGTTTTATTCACGTCGGAATCCGTAACGGAAGGACATCCTGATAAGCTGGCGGATCAGATTTCGGACAGCATTCTCGACGCCATTATGGCGCAGGATCCCCAGGGGCGCGTGGCCTGCGAGACGCTGGTGACGACGGGGCAGGTGCATGTTGTCGGCGAGATTTCGACCCAGTGCTATATCGACATTCCGCATATCATTCGCGACACCGTGGCGCGTATTGGCTACACGAAGGCCGAGTACGGGTTCGACGCCACGACCTGCGGCATTCTCGTCTCGATCGACGAGCAATCCGCGGACATCGCGCTGGGCGTTGATAAAGCGCTGGAAGCGAAGGAAGGGGATATGGATCCGATCGACGCCATCGGCGCCGGGGATCAGGGGATGATGTTCGGCTACGCGACGAACGAGACGCCGGAATATATGCCGCTTCCCATCGCGCTGGCACATAAGCTGACGCGTCGCCTGGCGGAGGTCAGAAAGAGCGGCGAACTGAAATGGCTGCGCCCCGACGGCAAGTCGCAGGTTACGATCGCCTATGAAGACGGCAAGCCGGTCGCGGTGGATACGGTCGTTATCTCGACCCAGCATGATCCCGACATTTCGCAAAAAGAGATCCGCGAGGCTATTATCGAGATGGTCATTAAAGCGGTCATTCCGGCGGAGCTTTTGACGGCGGAAACAAAATATTTCATCAATCCGACGGGGAAATTCGTTATCGGCGGACCGCAGGGGGATTCCGGCCTCACCGGCCGCAAGATTATCGTAGATACTTATGGCGGAATGGCGCGCCACGGCGGCGGCGCTTTCTCCGGGAAAGATCCTACGAAGGTCGACCGTTCCGCCGCTTACGCCGCCCGCTACGCGGCGAAAAATATCGTCGCGGCGGGACTGGCGGATCGCTGCGAGATCCAGTTGGCCTATGCCATCGGCGTGGCGCACCCGGTTTCGATTTTCGTTGAGACGTTCGGCACGGGCAAGATCGAAGAGGAGAGAATTGCCGAACTGGTAAGGCAAAATTTTGATCTGCGCCCGGCGGGTATTATTAAGTCGCTTGACTTGCGCCGCCCGATTTATGCGCAGACCGCGGCTTACGGACATTTTGGCCGGACCGACATCGATCTGCCGTGGGAGCGCACGGATAAAGCGGAAACGCTGCGCAAGCAGGCCGGTCTCTGACCAGGAGTTTGCCATCAGCCCTGGAAATTTCTCCAGGGCTGATTTTTTTACGTAAAATTCCCCCGCGGGAAGGGATTTTCTTTAAAAAGGATTGACAGAGCTTTAGCGGTAATATATCATTGGAAAGTAACGCTAAGACCGTTCCAACGTATTTTTTATAGCATTAGGAGGCATTTTTTCAGAATGAGCACGACAAAGAATTTAAGAAACGTAGCGATTATTGCTCATGTCGATCACGGCAAGACGACGCTGGTGGACGCGATGTTAAAGCAGAGCCATGTGTTTCGCGCCAATGAGCAGGTGGCGGAGCGGGTGATGGATTCCGGCGATATCGAACGGGAGCGCGGCATTACGATTTTATCGAAAAATACCGCGATCATGTATAAAGATATCAAGATCAATATTGTGGATACCCCGGGACATGCTGATTTCGGCGGCGAAGTAGAGCGGGTGCTCAATATGGTCGACGGCGTCCTCCTTTTGGTGGATGCCTTTGAAGGGCCGATGCCGCAGACGAAGTACGTGCTGCGCAAGGCGTTGGAGCAAAAGCTCAAGCCTATCGTCGTCATTAACAAGATCGATCGTCCCGACCAACGTGTCAATGATGTTTACGACGAAGTGCTGGAGCTGTTCATGGATCTTGGCGCGGACGACGATCAGCTCGATTTTCCGGTGGTCTATTGCGCCGCCCGGGATGGGATCGCAAAGCTTGATATGGCGGACGACAGCAAGAATCTTGAGCCGCTGATGGATATGCTGATCAAGGAGATTCCCGCGCCCCACGGGGATGCGGAGGGACCGCTTCAGATGATGGTAACGACGCTGGAAGCGGACGATTACGTGGGGAAAGTGGCGATCGGTCGCATCATGCGCGGCACGGCTCGGCCAAACCAAAGCGTAGTGCTCTTGGCGGGGGATGAGGAGGTCAAAGCAAAAATCGGCAAGGTTCTCGTCTATGAAGGGCTGAAAAAGGTGGAAACACCGGCGGCCGGCCTTGGCGAGATCGTGGCTTTGACGGGACTGGGGGACGTACATATCGGTCAGACGGTGGCGGACGCGGTAAATCCGGAGGCGCTGCCGACCATCAATATCGACGAACCGACCCTTTCTATGACCTTCGGCGTTAATACCAGCCCTTTCGCCGGGCGCGAAGGGCAGTTTGTAACGTCGCGCCATTTGCGTGACCGACTCTATAAAGAAGTGGAAACGAACGTAGCGCTGCGCGTTGAGGAGACGGAGGCCGCCGATGTCTTTAAGGTTTCGGGGCGCGGCGAGCTGCATCTCTCTATTTTGATTGAAACCATGCGCCGCGAAGGATACGAAATGCAGGTAGGAAAGCCCGAGGTCATTTACAAAACCATCAATAATCAACGGTGCGAGCCAATGGAGAATCTTACCGTCGAGGTGCCGCAGGAATATATGGGAACCGTCATGGAGCTTCTCGGCCGACGCAAGGCGGAGCTATCCAATATGACGGAAGGTAACGGCTACATGCGGCTCGAATTTATCGTTCCCGCCCGCGGATTGATTGGATTTCGTTCGGAGCTTTTAACCAGCACGAAAGGCAACGGCATTATGAGCCACGTCTTTCACGGCTATGCGCCGTATAAGGGCGATATGGAGGGGCGCGAACACGGTTCGCTGGTAGCTTTTGAAGAAGGCGAGACGACCGGCTACGGTATTTATACGTTGCAGGATCGCGGAACGATGTTCATTTCGCCGAATCAAGCCGTTTACGAGGGCATGATTGTCGGGGAAAATTCCCGCGAGTTGGACATCGACATTAACCCCTGCAAGCAAAAGCACGTATCTAATATGCGGACCTCGTCTTCGGACGAAGCGATCCGCTTGACGCCGCCGCGCATTTTGAGCTTGGAGCAGGCGCTCGAATACATTAACGACGACGAGCTGGTCGAGGTGACGCCGCAGAGTATCCGCTTACGTAAGACGGTGCTGGATCATTCGGCCCGCGGACGGGCGCGGAAGAATGCGATTAAAGCGAAAGGCTGAGAAATTACGCAATTAGGACTTACGGTTTATTTTTGCAAAAGAAGATAAAAGTTTTTTCAGATTTGCAGGAGTTTTTCATTTCGCCGCGAAACATAACCGTACATCTTTGAAACACTTGTAACTGCATATCTTTCGCGTCGGGAGGCGATAGCGATGAATATTTTGGACAAAATCAAAAATATGATTATGGCGGAAGAGATTGAGGAAGAAGAAATAGAGGAACAGGAAGAGATGGCGGAAACCCGTCAGGTTGTGAACGGAATACCCTTGACATCTCCCTTTGATCCTCCGGTAAGATCCGCGACCGCGCGGCCGCGTCTTTCCGTCTGCGCGGCGCAGACCGGTGAATTGGCGGTCGATATCTATGTGCCGACAGCATTTGCTCAGGCGGCGAGAATCGCTGATGATCTTATCGCCAAGAAAGCGGCCATTGTGAACTATGAGCGCGTGGAAGGCAACGAGCAGCGTCGTCTCTGCGATTTCATTAACGGCGTATGTTACATTTTAGACGGCGAAGCGCGCCGGATTTCGGACGGGATGGTGCTTTACGTTCCGACGGGCGTCAATGTCGTCACGGCGAATGCCGTCGTTGCGAAAAAATAAATACGGATTTATTCCCGGCAAAGCGATTGGGTAGTCAGTCGCTTTGCCTTCTTTATGCCCTTTTGTCGAAATGGAAAGGAGAAGATTAGCTTGGTAAAGGATGAAGAGATTTTAGAGGCGGTTTTAGAGGAATTTTCCCAGTTAGCGAAAATTCCAAGGCCTTCGGGGCATGAGCAGGCCGTCAGCAATCACTTGAAGCAGGCGTTTACTAAACTGGGCTGCAAGGTCGTGCAAGACGAAGCGTATAATATCATTGCTGATCTGGAGGCGACACCAGGCTATGAAAAGGCGCCGCGCACGATCCTGCAGGGGCATATGGATATGGTGTGCGTCGCTGACGAAGGGGTAGCGTACGATCCCGAGAACGATCCTATTCGGCTGGTGCGGACGGCGGAATATCTTTTGGCCGAAGGGACGAGTCTGGGCTCCGATGATGGCACAGGCGTCGCTGAGATCCTGTATCTCTTTCGTCACGCGCCCGAGCCCCATGGACCCCTTCGCGCCATTGTTACGGTTGATGAAGAGACCGGAATGAGCGGGGCGCAGCGTTTGGACGCTGAACATTTGTCTGACGCTGATTTTTATATAAACTGTGATTCTGAGGAAGAAGATCTTCTCACGGTTGGCAGCGCGGGCGGTCTCGATATGGAATATCGCCGTCCGATTCATTGGCGGACAGCCGATACGGGAAAAGCGTGGCGGCTGACAGTCGGGGGACTGCGGGGCGGTCATTCGGGCGAGCGGATAAACGATGGCCGGGGGAACGCGATCCAAGTTATGGCGCAGCTTCTTTTGGACATGCTGGACGCCGATATCGTTTTTTCGGCTGCGTCCCTGGAGGGCGGTACGGCGCGTAACGCAATTCCCGCGTCGGCTTCGATGATTTTTTTGACCGGCGATTCGGAGGAGAAGATGCGCCGGGGCATGGCGACGCGGCGGCAGAAATTCCTCGCTTCCTACGGAAGCGTCGATCCGGACATGACTTTGACGCTTGCTCCGGCAGATATGCCAGAGCGCGTTATGGCGGCGGAAGATGTGAAGGCGGCCGCGGAGTTAATTCTCGCTTTGCATAGCGGCGTTTACGCGATGTCTCCCCATCTTCCGGGGCTGGTCGAGACTTCGGCGAACCTTGGACTTTTGCGCACGGCAAAAGACGCGATATGGTTTACCTGTTATCCGCGTTCCAGTGTCGACGCCAAGCTGGAAGATTT